>ENA-ORXC01002065-ORXC01002065.1-marine-metagenome-genome-assembly--contig:-NODE-2065-length-11208-cov-3.144282_pt1 | contig 11208 bp, 9 predicted proteins | sample MGYA00237865_ERZ511478 | MGnify/ENA metagenome assembly ERZ511478 | reverse complement strand
TGCGCTCGGCGGGAATCGAACCCACGACCCTCGGCTTCGGAGACCGATACTCTATCCAACTGAGCTACGAGCGCATAATTGATCGACTAAAATCCAATAAACCGATGACGTGTATAAATAAGTGCAATTGGCTGTCGTTAGAACGAAAAGGCGTCTAAAAATTAAGACCGCTTAGTCTAACAAATAAAAGTCATAAAGCCAATGAATGAAGGCCGCTATTGGCGTTTTTTAAGAAAAAACACCATAGTCGGCAAACAGGCATGGCAATCCACCTGTCTTTTCCCTTATAATGTCAGGGAGAATTCATATTTATAATCACCGATTACAAGCGCGCCCGTATGCGGGATGGCTGTTTGCTATTGATAACTGCTTGGTTATCAAAGGAGGACAAACAGAATGTCCAAGTCGTGTCGGCCCTTGTATACGCAATAAGAGAACGTGACGAATGAGAAAAGTAGTTATGTTATCGGCAGCTGCCATTCTAGGAATCGCTAGTATCGCTGTGAGCCAAGCCGAAAGTGTTGTAGACACGCCTGTAACCGTATCTGATGTCGCAGAAGGGCAAGAGGTTGTCGATAACTTGCCTGAAAAATTGGGTGACGATACCAAAGCTGCTGCTGATACTACCGATGGCGCTGCAGCTACCGATGAAGCTGCACAAGCAGACGCGACCGATGCAGATGCACCTGCTGAAGAAGCAACAGCCGCTGCCGCACCTGCCGCTGAAGAAGAGCCTATTCCGCAAGATACGCCACAAGTACAAAAGCTCATCGCTTTGTATCCTAACTTGATTGCTCGTATTCAGCCGGTGGCTAAAGTCTGCTTTGAGGACGACGAAGTATGCGACGTCACAGCACGTTCTGCAGGGCCCGCAGCAGGTGATGGTCCGCGTGATGGTAAAGCCGTTTATAACGCTGTCTGCCAAACGTGTCACACCTCAGGCTTACTTGGCTCGCCTATGCTAGGTGATGCTGGCGCTTGGGGTCCTCGTATCGCCAAAGGTAAAGATACCTTGTATACCCATGCTATCAACGGCTTTAACGCTATGCCTGCTAAAGGTGGCGCTGATATCCCTGATGAAGAAGTACAAAGCGCAGTGGATTATATGGTTGATGAAGCAAGCTAATTGCCTGTGCCATATGTAAAAAAGCAATAGAAAAAAGTAGGAGACGGTAAAGTAGCTATCGTCTCCTACTTTGCTTTCCTATCATTATTCTCCTTTAACATATAAATATATTGAGAGCACTTTACAGTATTGCGGATATCAGTAATCATATATAGAAGCTTATAAAGCGCCTATTTCATTTAATGAGGTAGGCGTTTTTTTGTGGGCGTCGATTGATATTATTAATATCGTGGTTATATCATCCTAACGTTGAAATCTGCGACCGCGAGCCTCACATCTAGACACTAGACTCGTCGTAAGAGACGAGAGCAAATATGAGAGAAACTAACTTTTCCCGAATCGTCTTCTATATTCCTTTATAGATACATCATTATTAAAGAGGTATTCATGTCTGAGGTGCCAGCGCTATCTATTCAGAACCTATCTAAAACCTATGGCAACGGGTTTTCGGCATTAAAAGATGTCAGCTTGACAGTGCCACAAGGTGGATTTTTTGCGCTCCTTGGGCCAAATGGTGCGGGCAAATCAACGATGATTGGTATCATTAGCTCCCTGTTTAAGCCAACGGCGGGTAGTGTGCATATCTTTGGTACTGACTTATTGGCTGAACCTTCAAAAGCCAAACAGTTTTTGGGCGTGGTACCGCAAGAATTTAACTTTAATCAGTTTGAAAAAGTTGAAGATATTTTGATTACTCAAGCCGGCTATTTTGGTATTGCAGCAAAAGAGTCTAAGCCGCGAGCAGAAAAACTGCTCAAAGCATTGGGCTTATGGGATAAGCGCGATAATAAAGCGCGCGAGCTATCGGGCGGTATGAAGCGCCGATTGATGATTGCGCGCGCCTTGATTCATAAACCAAAGCTATTGATACTCGACGAACCAACGGCTGGGGTCGATATCGAGCTGCGCCGCTCGATGTGGGAATTTATGCAGCAGATTAACGTTGAAGAAAATACCACGATTATTTTGACCACCCATTATTTGGAAGAAGCAGAGCAGCTTTGTAAGCGTATCGCTATTTTGGATCACGGTGAGATTCGTATTAATACAGAAATGAAAGATTTATTAGCGCAGTTATCGGTCGAAACTTTTGTCTTTGATTTGGCGACGCCATTGACCAAGCAAATTGCTTTAACAGGGGTTACTGACACGCTACAGCCTGATGATTTAACGCTTGAAGTGACCCTGACAGAAGGGGAGTCGCTAAACGGTGTCTTTGAGCAGTTGTCTAAGCAAGGCGTTTTGGTCGCTAGTATGCGTAATAAAGCCAACCGTTTAGAAGAGTTGTTTATGCGCTTGGTCGATAAAAGCTTGCATGAACCTTTAAGCTCGTAGGCTGTTTTATTCATAATTTCTCGATTTACCCATATAAATAGACCACTATAAATATACCAACCATATAGGCAACACTGCGGGCCGTGATAGCGTTTTGATATTAGCCTGTAGACTGCTTAGGAGAGATAACGCATGAACTTCGCACAACGCTGGATTGCTTTTCGCACCCTGCTGATTAAAGAGATTCGCCGCATATTACGCATCTGGCCGCAAACATTATTGCCGCCAGTCATTACGATGAGCCTGTATTTTGTCATCTTTGGTAAAATGATCGGTTCGCGCGTGGGCGAGATGGGCGGTGTGCCATACATGCAGTTTATCGTGCCCGGTTTGATTATGATGGCGATTATCACCAACAGTTACTCAAACGTGGTCTCGAGCTTTTTTAGTGCTAAGTTTCACTCGAGCATTGAGGAGCTGCTGGTATCGCCAATCTCTAAGCACGCTATTTTGACCGGTTATATCAGTGGCGGTATTTTCCGCGGACTGGCGGTTGGGGTCATCGTCTTTATTGTGGCGTTATTTTTTACCAAGCTGGGTATTGAGCACTTATTTATTACCTTATTTACGGTGATTGGCACCTCGGTTTTATTCTCGCTTGGTGGCTTTATCAACGCCGTATTTGCGCGCTCATTTGATGATATTTCTATTATTCCAAGCTTTGTGTTGACGCCGCTCACGTATCTTGGCGGGGTGTTTTATTCGATGGAAAATTTATCGCCATTTTGGCAAAATATTTCGCTGTTGAACCCAATTGTCTATATGGTGAACTCTTTCCGCTACGGCATTCTTGGCTATTCTGATGTCAATGTGTGGTATTCGATGGCGGCTATCTTTGCTTTTTGCGTCATTTTTTATATCATCTCTTATCGACTATTAAGTGATGGTTCGCGTATTCGTTTATAAGTTAGGGCGAGTTCTATATATAATCTCTAGCATTTTAACTATCATTAGTTTTACTATTAGGAATTAGCCATGAGTATTCACGGTATTTTAGGCGAACAAACCACTGATTATCCAACTGAGTATAGTCCTGAGACCCTCTATCCAATAGCGCGCAATCTAGGGCGCGATGTGATTGGCTGGCAAGATGATAAGCTAGCAGTGGGCGTCGATTGGTGGCACGCCTTTGAGCTGTCTTGGTTAAATGCACAAGGTATCTCGCAAGTGGCTATTGCGCGTTTTGGTATCCCGGCAAGCTCGCCGTTTATCGTCGAATCAAAGTCATTAAAACTATATTTAAATAGTATTAACTTTACTGAGTTTGGTAGTTGGGATGAGGTGCAAGCGTTGATTGCTAAAGACTTATCGTCATGCGTTCAAGCAGAAGTAACCGTTGAAATATTTAGCCTAAATGATGACTTGGATGATAAAGCAACAGGCTTGTTAATTGCTCAACCTGAAGGCGTTTGTATTGATGAGGCACTTGCCAATAGCAGCGAGAAAGTCACGCTAACGGAACATCCTGACGCGTCATTATTAGCAAGTGGTTCAGTAAGTTCTGAAAAAGAAGCTGGTAAAATGCTTAGCTTTTATTCTAACTTGCTGCGGAGTAATTGTCCGGTGACCAATCAGCCCGATTGGGGGACGTTAGCGGTTTCAATTACCAGTTATAAAGCATTTGATGAAGCAAGTATGTTACGTTATATTTTAAGTTTCCGTCAGCATAATGGCTTTCATGAGCAGTGTGTCGAGCAAATATTTGCTGATTTAAGCAAACATTATGAGCCAAGCGAGCTGATGGTGCGCGCGTGGTATACACGTCGCGGCGGTATCGATATCAATCCTTGCCGCGTCAGTGATATAAAGTTATTACCGCAGCCAAGCCGCTTAATTCGCCAGTAAGGTAATGGTTTTATTTAAATTGATTTTGCAGCGTTTGGTTTAAAAAAGCGCCTATCTGATTCAGATAGGCGCTTTTTTATTGAGCAAGTTTTAGTAAAAACTATTTGCCGCTTACTTTTGCCATCACTTCTTCGCGGCTCAGCATTTGCTTTTCTGTTTCGCGGCGATTGACGTATTCGTATTTGCCTTCAGCCAAGTTACGGTCTGAAACCACGATACGATGCGGAATACCAATCAATTCAAGGTCGGCAAACTTCACGCCCGGGCGCTCGTTACGGTCATCAAGTAGGACGTTAACACCTTGAGCTTTTAGCTCTTCATACAGCGCGGTCGCCGTCTGCATGACGGTGTCTTCTTTTGACTTCATCGGTATGATAGCGACTTCAAACGGCGCAATTGAATCGTCAACGCTTGGCGTTTGTGGCCACATAATGCCGTTTTCATCGTTGTTCTGCTCGATAGCAGCTGCGATGATACGACTAACGCCAATACCATAACAACCCATCATCATGGTCACAGGCTTGCCATCTTCGCCAGAGACAGTCGCATTCATCGCTTGCGAGTATTTATCACCCAACTGGAAGATATGACCGACTTCGATACCGCGTTTGATTTTTAGGCTGCCTTTACCGTCAGGAGAAGGATCGCCTTCTTGTACATTGCGCACATCAACGACGCGGGTAATACTGGCGTCACGCGCCCAGTTCATACCGATGGTATGTTTATTAACTTCATTGGCGCCCGAGACAAAATCTGACAAAGACGCTGCCGAGCGATCGACAAATACGGGCATATCCAAATCAACGCCGATATAACCTTTATGCAAACCAGCGGCTTTAAGCTCTTCATCGGAGGCCATCGTTAGCGGTACATTGGCTTCTTCAATTTTCTCCGCTTTAATGGTATTTAGCTGATGGTCACCGCGTAAGACAATCGCGATTAATTGCGGCTCATCATCTTCGGTATGACCATGGACAATTAAGGTTTTTACCGTGGTTTCTAATGGTACACCTAGATGCTCAGCAACCATTTTACAGCTGGTCATGTCTTCCGTTAAAACGTCTTCGCGCGCCATTTTTGGTGGCTGACGCTCAGCGGTGCTGACCGATTCGGCAAGCTCAACGTTGGCTGCATAATCAGAAACGTCAGAGAAAGCGATATCATCTTCACCGCTGTCTGCCAACACATGAAACTCATGCGACGCAAAACCGCCAATAGAACCGGTATCCGCTTGCACGGCACGGAAATCTAAACCCAAACGGGTAAAGATGCGCGTATAAGCGTCGTACATCTCATGGTACGTCTTTGCCAAAGACGCTTGGTCAGCGTGGAACGAGTAAGCGTCTTTCATGGTAAATTCACGCGCACGCATCACACCGAAACGCGGACGAATCTCGTCACGAAACTTACCTTGGATTTGGAAAAAGGTAATCGGCAACTGCTTATAACTGCGTAGCTCACCTTGAGCAAGGTTGGTGATGACTTCCTCGTGTGTCGGACCCAAGACAAAATCGCGGTCATGACGGTCTTTAAAGCGTAACAGCTCAGGACCATAGTCATTAAAACGCCCGGTCGTTTGCCAAAGCTCGGCAGGCTGGGTCATTGGCATCAGCACTTCTTGAGCGCCGACGTTTTGCATCTCTTCGCGAACGATGCGTTCGACTTTTTGCAACACGCGCAAACCCATCGGCAGCCAGATATACAATCCAGAAGCGATTTTACGAATAAGACCTGCTCTTACCATGAGTTGGCTTGAGGCGATATCAGCGTCGCTGGGTGTTTCTTTTAGCGTGGCAAACAAAAATTGACTGGCTTTCATAAATAAAGCGGAACCTTATCAACGATAAAATAAATAAGAAATAGGAGGATATTTAGCGTGTGCTTTGATGACCGACGCAAGCTTACCTTTTATCACTTGGTAATAGTCTAGGACCTGCCTAGCTAAAAAGTACTGCAACAATCAGCACGTTATTAGAAAGTTCGTTTATAAAACGCCTTACAAAAAGGGTGAAACTTTTATTTTTGTATGAATACATCCATATCGACAGCGTCATATTTTTGGTAAAAAAGCCAGAAAAATGGGTGCATGCCAACATTTTGCTTATACAATCTGACTATGTTAGGTAAAGTTCGCCTAAGACGCAATGACTTTTTGTTGTTTCAGCTTAAACAGTGGCTAAACTCAACAATAATGCTAAAAACAAGCTGATTTTTTAACTCAAAATCTGCCAGTTTTTGAGACTCAAAGATAAAATTTTAGTTAGCTGATAAAGCAGCACGATTTATAGATTTTGCACATAAGAGAATAGAGAGATAATTAGTGAAGCAAAAGCTATTTTTTAAAGTGGCATCGAACTCATCAATTATGTAGGAGAATGGTAGTAACTGCTTGAAATGCTTATAAACAAATAGCATTAAAGGCTTAGTATTTAGCAATTTTATGCTGATAAGAATTAATATAAAACCTTGAGGTAGTTTACATGGTCAACCCTGATAGCCACTCTTCAGTAGATAAGAATAATGCCAAGCGCCCGCAAGCGAAAAAACCCATCTCGATGCTATCGTGGCTGGTATTGCTTATCGGTCTTGCCGCGCTCGCTTTTGCGATTTATAGCCTGCAAAACCTCACTAAGGAAGAACCGATAGAAACCATTACCCGTGAAGGAGTGGTGATGCAAATTCAAAAATTAAATCGTTTAGAGACGGTGGCATTCAGTGTCGATACCGTTATTACTAGCCAAAAGCCAGGCAGTTGGATGAAGCTGTGGCAAGATGAGCAAAAGGGTTTGTTTATTGCACGCGGGCGCGTAGAAGCAGGGATTGATTTGAGTGCATTAACGCCAGAGATGGTACAGGTGGTGCAGCCAGAGATTGATGTTGAACAGGTGCAGGAAGCTGATGCTAATACACCTGTTTCAATGTTGCCGCAAATCAATATTACCTTGCCGCCGTCAGAGATATTTTCTGTTTATTTAGACGATATCGAAATCTATGATTGGCAAACGGGCGCTTTTGGTATGATGCAGGTCGATCCAAAAATCTTGCAACAAGCGCAAAGTATGGCGAAAAAAGAAGTCCTTGAGCGTGCTTGCCGCGGTGATGTGATGAATCTGGCATTAGAAAATGCGCAAACCCAATTGCAGCAGTTATTTTCATTGACGGGTGCTGTGGTAACGGTAACCACGCAGGGCGCAGGGGCGTGTCAATTGCCAACGGCTTAATACTTAAAACGGATTAACGAACCACTACGCCAATTAACAGATGTTGCTTGAATTTATTGGCAATAGGGTTACTATATTATATAGCAGGACTTATTTATTATTAACGATAGCCTTATAAATGCTGTCGTTGAAATAAGCTTATATGATATAAGAGGTGGCGTATATGACAACTTCCAATAATCAGCCCTCCGTTCATGAGAAACGCGAATTAATCAAGCAGCCTAAAGCAAAAGAATCGCTACCTTTTGCGACGTGGGTGCTGCTCATCATAAGCTTTACTTGTCTTGCGTATGCTATTTATACCATTCAGACACGAATAGTAAAGCCAACTATCGATATAGATAGTGCAGCACAAAGCAGTTTGGTGCAAACTGGCAGTGCGCCACAAAAGGTAGCTCAAGTAGACCACTAGCGCTTTTTGCTAAAAATGTCAGCGTTGTTTTTTAAACTCAGCAATCGCCAGTTGTCGTGCTACTTTATGCTCTACCATCGGCACAGGATAAGCAATGTCAGCAAACTGACCGCCCTTTGTGAGCGCTTTACGCATTTTATCTTCACTATGCAAAACACTGCTTGGCACGTCTTTTAATTCTGGCAGCCAAGTCTTAATAAATAATGCATCAGCATCATGACTCTTAGCTTGGCTAAAAGGATTCATAATACGGAAGTAAGGTGCGGAATCTGTGCCTGTTGACGCGCTCCATTGCCAGCCGCCATTATTGGACGCAAAATCACCGTCTATCAGCTGCTGCATAAAGTAACGCTCACCCAAGCGCCAATCCATCAGTAAGTCCTTGGTCAAAAACATCGCCGTCACCATGCGCAAGCGATTGTGCATAAATCCGGTCGCATTGAGACAGCGCATGGCCGAATCGACCAATGGCACGCCTGTCATGCCTGTGCACCAAGCCTTAAAATTATCCTGATTATATGACCAATGAATTTTATTATCTGTCTCTTCTTTATAAGCTTTATGGCGAATAAGCTCGGGCTTATCATCTAAAACATGACGATAAAAGTCGCGCCACGCCAGTTCACTTATCCAGCGGTTAATATCGTTGTTATCGGACCTATCTGACTTATCAAAGCTATCGAAATTATCGCTATCATTATCCTGTAATCTCTCTAATGCTTTTGTGGCTTGCAGATAACAAAGTCTTGGGCTTATTGCGCCAATAGTGAGGTAGGCTGATAGCTGGCTAGTCGCTTGCAAATTTGGCACATCGCGGCTGATGTCATAGTTATCGATATCATCCGCGATAAAATCCTCTAAACGCTTGCAAGCAGCTCCTTCACCAGCAGGATAAGCCGTTCTAGCTTGCTCAAGCTGAGCGCCAAAATCAATGTGCTGATACGCTACGGCATTCTCTAACCGTTCTTGATAATCTTCGACTGCTTTTTTACTGAGTTTTTCTATGTCTTTAACACTATGAGCGCTATCTTTTGCAGTTTTTAGGGTGGTTTTTGACTGGCTGATTTTTGACTGATTATTTACCGCCATGGCTTGATGCATTTGTAAATTGCTAACGTCCAAGGTATGCCGCCATTTTTTATAAAATGGGGTAAAGACTTGATACATGCTATCGTCATTGGTGGTAATGGTTTTTGGTGGCAAGATGCACTGGTCGTGCCAGCGGATAAATTCGATATCGGATTTAGCAAGTTGTTTGGTTAGTTCTTGGTCGCGGTCAATCTCATTACCTTCGTACTCATGATTTGCCATGACAACATCGATATCATTTACCTCACACAACGTGCTTAGCGTCTCAACACAGTCAGAAAAGCTGGCACAGAGCTGGACGGTTAAGTTGATATTTAAGCGTTTTTGCAAAGAGGTTGCTAAGAGTGGCAAGGTGCGGGCGATATGATCGAGCTGGGTGAGTGACATATCATGTGCATGCCATTGTTCAGGCGTCATAAAAAAAATAGCGCTGACTCGCGCATTATCCGCATTTGCACGTTCACAAAGCGCTGCCAATGCCGTATTGTCATGAACTCGCAGGTCACGACGAAACCACATTAAATAATGTGCAGGGTTTGCACTCGTCGTATTATTGCTAGCAATGTGCTGAGACCTTGCCGCCACCGTTTTAGACATTCCACCTTTCCTATATTAATCAATCGCAATCATAAACAAAACTGTGAATAAAAGTATGCTAGGATAAGTTTTTGGATGCAATGGATTTGCCATTCAATTAACAAATCATCATATTTGCTTTTTAGCGTTGGCAATCAATATTTATCGTCATCTATGTATTCGAGCCAATCTATCAACGTTATATTTAGTGTCATGTCTATTTTATGTTATATCTAAGGTCACATTATGCAGGTGAAGTTTTGTGGTTTTACCCAGCCTAGTGATATTAAAATGGCTGCTCAGTTGGGTGTCGATGCCGTCGGCTTGGTGTTTTATCCACCAAGTCCGCGCGCTGTTACTATTGAGCAGGCGCAATTGCTAAGTGCTTCTTTGCCCGCTTTTATCAGTGTCGTGGCCTTGGTGGTCAATATGCCGCGAGCAGAACTTATTGAACTGGCAAACCATGTCCCTTTTGATATCATTCAATTTCACGGTGATGAAACGCCCGAACAGTGTCAGCAGCTGGCAAGCGCGGTCAATAAACGCTGGATAAAAGCCTTACGTATTAATACCGAGCAGCACACCACTGCTGGCGTAAGCGCTCAAATTGATGAGTTTGCTGTTGCTGGCGCGAACAGTATTTTGCTCGATGCTTACCATCCTCATAAGTATGGCGGCACAGGTGCACGTTTTGACTGGAGTTTGCTACCGCAAGACAGCTCGCTGCCTATTATTTTAGCGGGCGGGCTTGATGCCGACAATGTCGCTGCTACTTTAGAGCTGCCGATTTATGCCGTCGATGTCAGTGGCGGTATTGAGTCGGGCAAAGGTAAAAAAGACGCTGCCAAAATGCGTGCCTTTATGAAAGCAGTTAAACGCGACCGATGGCAAAACGAGACGCCGAGCGAACCTTCGAATAACAGTAATTAGCTTTTTAACGGTGGATTTATATTTATTAAATAGCTCATTACCTAAAACCCTTCCCTTTATTTATTCTAAAAAATACCACTTATTACAGTAGGAATTATCATGAGTCATGTCGCAAACAAAGATGTATCTGCTACTGCTAAAGCTATCAATACCTTTACCAATCCAGAAAACGTACAAGACTTTAACCAATATCCTGATGCGCGCGGACATTTCGGTGTGCATGGCGGTCGTTTTGTGTCTGAAACCCTGATGGCAGCGCTTGTAGAGCTTGAAACCTTATATACCAAAGTAAAAGCCGATCCGGCGTTTTGGGAAGAGTATCATAACGATTTGGTCAATTATGTCGGTCGTCCAACCCCGCTTTATCATGCCAAGCGCTTGAGTAATGAGATTGGTGGCGCGCAGATTTATTTTAAACGCGAAGACTTAAATCATACGGGCGCGCATAAGGTAAATAACACCATCGGGCAGGCGCTACTTGCCAAAATGTGCGGTAAAAAGCGTATCATCGCCGAAACTGGGGCGGGACAACATGGCGTTGCGACGGCAACGATTGCTGCGCGCCTAGGGTTAGAGTGTATCGTTTATATGGGTGCCGATGATGTCGAACGCCAAAAGATGAACGTTTATCGTATGCGTTTGCTCGGTGCGACGGTGGTGCCAGTGACTTCAGG
>ENA-ORXC01002064-ORXC01002064.1-marine-metagenome-genome-assembly--contig:-NODE-2064-length-11208-cov-4.540742_pt1 | contig 11208 bp, 9 predicted proteins | sample MGYA00237865_ERZ511478 | MGnify/ENA metagenome assembly ERZ511478 | reverse complement strand
GACGGCCGACCGCGGCGGCCGCCGCCGTCGTGGCTCGGTTGCCGGTCGCCGCAGCCGTCCAAGGCGCCCAAGATGAGCCCTGAGCCGAGCCCCGCCCCCGCCGCCGCCCCACCCGCCGCACCACCCCCCTTACTCCCCGTCCGAGCGGGGGTGCCGCGCGCCCCCCGCGGGCGCCCCCGCTCCCGCGGCAACGACGCGGCGGCAGCGGCGGCAGCCTCCCCCAACTCGGCCACCCGGTGAATACCCTCTGGGAGCGCCGACGTCTCGCCAATCCCCGACCGCCCGAGCAGCCGCGTCTGAAAGTCAATGTCCTCGGCCGAAAAGGTGTTGATGGCGGTCGTAATCTGCGCAAAGCGGTCGTGGGAGACTTGCAGCGCCGGCGGCGGCTTGAACGTCGTAAACTCGTACAGGTACACCCGCGCTGGCCGCCGCAGCGCCGCGTGCAACAGCACGACCGTGAGCGCCGCCGCGCACAGGGCGGTCGCCGCCAACTCGGAGCGCAGCGACTGGGCGAGTGCCGCGAGCGAAGCGCGCGCGCCATACGCTGCGCGCGCCGCGGCGGCGAGTAACACGGCGGTCACCCACCAGGTCGTTGTGGCAGAAGAGAGCGGGTCGAGCACCCGGTACCCGCGGCCAACGTCGGTGAGGTCGGCGGTGCGGGCGACGGGGTCCGCCGTCCACCGCCGCTGGGCGGCGGCCCAGCCGGAGCGCGTCGGCGCCACGAGGGAAAAGAGGGTGGCGGGCGCCGGCGGGTCGGCCGACAGGCCCCGCCGGGGGGGGGTTGAAAACGGCGCCGGGGCGCCGCCGCCGCCGCCCGAGTAGCCACGTCCAGCCGGCGACGCCGACCCGTCATGGCGCCGTCGCCCAGCGGCGTAGGCCGCCGCCGACGACCGCCGTCGCCCGCCCCCGAGGCTGCTGCTGCTGCTGTCGCCGCCGGCGTGCCCCTCCCCAGACGATAGCTCGTGCGCGCCGCCGACGCCGCCGCCGCCGCCGCTGCCGCCGCCGCCGCGCTGCCCGACCGCATCGCTGCTGCTGCTGTCCTCCCCGACGCCCTCGTCGGGGAGGATCGGGCGCCCCCGCCGGGGGCGTGGGCGGAACCGCGGCGCGGCGGGCCGCGGAGGGAGGGGCTCAAGCGGCAAGCCCCCGGGAGCGGCCATGCGAGCGGCGGGGGCGGCAGAGGCGACCGACCATTGGCGGTGCGGCGGCGCGGGAGCGCGACGTTCGAAGCGGCGGTCGGGGGGGTGGGTCGGGCGGGCAAGGCGCCGGCGCGGAGCAGCCGCGTGTCGACGCCCGCAAAGAAACGCACGGCAGTAGGCTGGCGGCAGCCGCGGACCAGAGGAGGCGGGGCCAGGAGCTTAGGCACAGCGCGCTGCGGAGGGCGGGGGGTGGGGAGGGAGAGAGACCGCTCACAAGAGCGGCGGTTGAGGCACGCGAAGGTGGCTGTGGACGGGGTGCTGGCGACTGGGTTCCCTGTCTCGGAGCGCAAGCGCTGGCACCACACATGCCCACAAGTCTGGATCGAGCGTGCAACGACGCGGCCCAATCGGAGGCGGCCGCGATAGACAGACGCTCACGAAGAGGCCCCCATACCCTGCGCGCGCCTGACTTTTCGTTTCGAATACAGAGAGACGGCGAGTTGGGAAAGGTTACAACACTGCGCCAACTTCGTTATATGTTGTGGACATATCTACGAGATGCTTCAGCAACATCAAGCACCTTATTGGCTGATGCTGCTGGAAAGCAGTGCCTACGCCTACAGTATAACGTCCTAGGTGCAGTCTGCTCAATTTTTCCGGTCTGAGTACGAACGAATGCAATCAGGACGAAATTCCATTGGACAGCACCACTTTCCCAACGATGTGCTCTCGGATCATGTTTGAATCAACCAGAAAGCTCCAGAATTCTAGGGAATTGGGTAACCACCAACCAACATAACCTAAATGCTGATACTCCTGGAACAGTGTGGCCCGTGGACGGGATCGATCGAAATCCTCTTTCTTGATACCATTGGATTTGGACCCAGGCACTTGATTGCCCGCTGGGTTTGGACCCAAGCACTTGATTGCCCTCTGGTTTTGGCTGGCAGCCGGCCACGTGGCTGATGACAAGGCACTGTCCTCACGACTTCTTCACTGGTGACTGTATCCTCCGCGGCCGTTTCTCCACTCTCTGCTTTGCTTTTTCCCTGTCCACAAGCGGCCTATTTGTTCCCCTTTGTCTCGGTTGGGTTCTGCACGTTTTGTGAGCAGCAGGCTCCTTTCACCTTCTTTTGGTCTCCGTTGCTTTGTGTGCCGCATCGGGCTTCTTCTCGTGGGTCCACCCGGTGGCCCCCAACACTGCTACCGCATCCACCTCCGCCGCCATGTCGTACATGCTGCCGCACCTGCACTCGGGGTACGCGGTTGATCAGGCCATCCTCGCTGAAGAAGACCGCGTCGTCGTTATCCGCTTTGGCTCCGACTCGGACCCCGCGTGCATGCTCTTCGACGAGACTCTCTACAAGGCGGCCGAGCCCATCAAGAATTTTGGCGTGGTCTACCTCGTCGACACCAAGGAGGTGCCTGACTTTAACAGCATGTATGAGCTGGTCGACGCGGTTAGCGTCATGTTCTTCTTCCGCAACAAGCACATTATGGTCGACGCGGGGACGGGCAACAACAATAAGATCAATTGGCCGATGCGTGACGCGGGGGAGTTCATCGACATTGTCGAGGTTGTGTATCGCGGCGCCCGCAAGGGCCGCGGCCTGGTCGTCAGCCCGCGGGACTACTCAACCAAGTACCGTTATTAGGGCGGCGGTCTCTGTGTCGCTTCAAGCCGCGTGTGGCGGGCGCAACGATTTTTGACAGGTATACGGTTCTCTGTGGTCGTGGTGGTTGCCTCTCCACCGTGCGGAGAGCTTCGTGTGTTTTGAGGGGATCGGTAGCGTCGTTACTTTGAGGGAAGCGTCCGACTAGCGCGGGAGGTTGGCGGCCACTGTTGGTCGTGCGTCACGCGGTGTGGTTGTGCCCGTCTGCTGCGATCGCACAATGGGGCCTTCCTGGTGCGGCCCGACCGGGTGCTTTGTATACTTGTCCTAACGGCCCGACTGCTCTTTCTCCTCGTCTGCCTCGAGGATTCTGGTGGTGTGGTGGGGAGTTCCGGATGTTCCGGGGTTGCGTCGAGGTTGTGGGCCGGTCCCCTTTGTGTGTGTGCAAGTTTGTTTGTGTGGCTTGCGTTACGCTGCTGAGCGTCTCGTGATGAAACGGCTCTCTGGTGTAAACTCTGTGTGGTTGTATCGCTGTGGTGGGAGCGTTGCTGCTCGTTTGATCAAACAGTATTCGTATGCAACATTTGTGACATCATGCCATGCAACACACTTCTTCAGCACCAGGAAAAACACTGGGTATGGCTCCTGTACAACACGCCGCGCGAAGCACGTCGAGTAGTTCTTCAGCCAAGAGCGAGATAAAGCGGGCTCCTACTCAACATGCGCACATTCCGCGACGGCCCCATCGAGGGCCTGGAAAAAGACGGCTGGGGCAAAAATATGGATCGGCAAGGGATTGAAAAGAAAGCAGTAGCCAGCTAGTGTACAGGAGAGGACACCAGGCGTAGAAGGAAAAGCAAACAACTCAGGATAGGGCCCGACCCAAAGGCAACAACACTATGGCCAACTCACGCCCGCGCCACCGCAGGGATAGACGGCGGTGGCAACAGGGCAGTGGCGGCAACGTGGACGCCTCGGTCGGCTCCCCCACGAGGGTCGATAGACCCCACAGGTGCGCCGCACGGGGGATCAACCAATGCAAGCACAAAAAAGAGAAACACAAGACGAGAAAAGATACGGTAGAGGCACGAGGTCGCGCTCATCGCATTGTGGAACGCACACGCCAGTGCTTGCCGCAGATAGGTACGGCGGCAACACGATGGCAGTGGCGACAACAAGGTCGGCGCGAGGCTGCGAAGGTGCAGCAGCCCCTTGACATGAAGAAAGAGAGACGGAGGAGCGGCGGGGACGGTAGGTCTCAACGCCGGGGTTGACAGCGGGCACTCCATGCTTGATGGCGTACGGGACCCCGCACCGCAGCAGACGTAAACGGATGCGGTCGCAGGGGCGTCGCAGCAACAGCAGGGGCCGACGGGACGGTCCACCCAGATACACAAAACGAAAACACAACAAGATGATCGGGTCACATCGACAGGCGCAGGTGCGGCGGCACGCTCCGGCGGTGCACAAGCGGGCGATGCTGCCAGCTCGTGACGCATACGCACGGCAGCCGCAAGCCCTGGAGTCTAGTGCAGGCCGCCACTGGCCTTGGCCGCCCCGAATGCGTTGCCAACCAAGTTGGCAACATCGTGCGCGAGACCGACGACCGACGCATCGTACGGACGTTTGCCTGTGTCAAAGAACGCAGCCACCGCCGCAACGCGCCCACAGAGCAGCACGGGTACTGCGAGACACATGGAGAGCTTTGAGTTGGCGGCGTACTCGGCGCGGATGAATGCGTGTGGGTCCGAGAGCATCGGAAGCCACTCCGGCCGCATGGAGCAGTACACACGGCCGGGCATGCCAACCCGCGGGGGGACTACGCACGACGCTGTGGCATCTCGAAACGCCTCGATCGCACGGGTAGTGTTCTCCTCCGCCGCGGCGGCAGCCGCCAGCGCATCCGAAGAAATCGAGGGGGACGAGGCGACTGCGGCGTTGGCACCCGACGAGCCCGCCTCAGCGCTGGAGCTGGCGCTGCCGGTTGGCGCGCCGAGGCCGACCGAGAGTGCGTCCGTTTGCCCAGCCGTCGGCACGGGCGCCGGGAGCACCAGCGCCATGGAGCGGGTCAGAACAATCGAGTCGCCCGAAGGCAGGGACAGCGAGGAGTTGGAGCCAGCCTTCTTGGCCGCCGCCATGCCCTCAGCCTTGGTTGGTTGTGGCAGCCACAGCTCCGCGTACCGGAACCGCTTCTGTACCGCAATCAGGTGTAGGTACGGCCGAAGCGCCTCGGGAAGCGTTCTGGAAGATGCCACCACGGTGTCCACCCACGCAGCCAGGTTGGCGCGCGTTGACAGAGCGAGCTCCGCCTCGAGCTGATTCTTCCGGGCCTGAATCCGCTTGTACATGTGGATGGTGTAGTCCAGAATCTGCGCCTTGTGCTTGACCTGGAAGCTGTCAGGGTGGGGCGGAAGCAGCGTCAGCAGCTCGTCGAACTTCGTATTGACCTTGGCGCGGCACTTGCGCGTGTGGGAGTTGTGCACGTCCTTGCGCATGCCACGCACGCCAGCCTCGGTCGACACCACCGACGTGGTCGCCGTCGTGCCGACCGTCCCAGACTGCGGCGCCACCGACATTGAGTCGCTGTCATCTCCGGCCGTACTGCCGTCCTCATCTCCGCCGCGCGCTGCCGCGGACGCAGCAGCCGCCGCCGCCGATGCCGCCACGCGCGCCGCCGCTGCCGCCGACCGCTTGGTAGCCGCCGCCGTCATACCGCGGGGTCCTGCGCTCGCTTTGGGCTTCGCAATGCCCCCCGGCGACCCCGCCGTGCTCGGACCCGATAGCTTGTTCGAAGACGCGCTCTTGCGCACAGGAGGGGGCTTAGTGCGCTTGGCACCGCCCGCGGCCGACCCCGCGGCAGGTGGAGTCGGCGACCGCAGCGGTGGTTTGCGAATCGACGCGGGAGAGCGCGGTGGTGCTGCTGGCGTTGCCAACAGTCGCTTCCCAGAAGCACCCCCCAACACTGGCACCGGCACCTGCAGCTGCTGCTCATCGCCCCCGTACGTGGTGGTGGGGCTCGAGCTCAAAAGCTCAAGAGCGTCGGCGGCCTTGCCGCCAGACTCATCAGTGTTCTCGCTACCGCCATACGACGGCGCACCACCACCGCTCACCATGCCCGGTGCGCCAAGGCGGTAGGGAGCCGCCGCCTGCGCAGCAGCAGCGGAGGTCATATCAAAGCCCCCCGCTGGCGGGCCACCCGCGTGAGCGCGGTGGCCCCCGACCCCAACGTGAGTTGGCACATGGATGGGCGCCGAAGGCACGGCCAGCGACTCGGACGGGGACAGGTACATCGAGCTCAGCTCAAGGTCACCGTCCAAAAACGGCAGCAGCTCGTCGTTCTGCAGGTCCGCGCCCATCATGGCGCCGACCTCGGTCGACGACGCCCCGTGGGGCGTCCCCCCGCCGTCGCCCCCCCCAGCAGGAACGCTGCCGCCCACAACAACCGGCTGCGGTACGATAGCGTGGGACGTGCCGTGGAGACCCTCAAAAAAGTTCAGCACGTCCATGGCCGCCGCTGCGTGGTTGTGGTCGCCTCACGCCCCCCTCCCCGGTGTCCGCATGCACAAACGGTGAGGTCCAGTGGTGGTACGACCACCCCCACACACCCACGCAACGACTCAGTGGGTGCCCTAAAGATGGATCACCACCAGTCGGCGGTGGGGCGCAGCCCGACCACGCCCCGGCGGGCGGAGCGGGGCCGGATGGAGGTGGTCGCAACACGCACGCACACAATGCACAAGGAACAAGCTCGGAGGGGGGCGCGGAGGCGGCCGCAGTGCGATTGACGACTCCGTCGTCGCGTCTACGTGGAACGTGGTTTGCGGTGTGGGGGGGACGAGACGACGATGCCGTGCAGAACGGTGCACTGCACACCACGCGCGCGTCCGCGAACAAGGCGCGTTCGGAGGGTCCGGCCACGGCGCCTACTGAATGTGCCAGAGCTCCCAGCGAGGGGGGGTGGGCGCCAGGCAACCAGCCCTCCCTGCGCGGACCTGCTGTGGGGGGCCCTCCAGGAGCACTAGGAGCAGCCCCTCGACCCCTTGTGCGCCGCGTCCACGGGGGGGCCGTTCCTGGGTGTGCCCAGACACAGCGTTCGCCCCACGGTGGGCGGGGCCTGGTGGTCGGGAAGCCGGCGGCGGCTGCACGCCGCCTCAACAGGTGCCTGGGGCTCCCGCCTCCGGCCGCCCAAAACCGGCGGAAAACTGACGCCGCGGACAGGCTCCAAGTGGGAATGATTGGCGCACACGAGTGTCGGCCGGCCGCTCCCGGGCCGCAAGCTTGTCGCGCCTCTTTTCAGACGGCGAAGCCGGCGGCTTGGCAGCCACACATCCAACCACGCGAGGCCCCGTGACCGTCGGCCGGGGTTGATCCATGTGGGCTGGTGGCTTTCTGGCCACCCTGCGGCCCTATGACAGGGCAGGACAGCGTAGCGGGCCAAGTCCATCTCGGGCCTGAAAAGGCGGCGGACTCGAATAGTCGACAGCATGAGAATCTGCCAGATCCACCGGTGATGCACGGTAATTAGTTCTGATGATTTTTTGTTTTCATTCTTGGCCCGGTTTTAAAGAAAAAACGACCTGCGGAACGAGCTCCCCGTTGCTCCTGATGGTCCCAGAAGGTTTCTTGTCGGGCCTTCTCGAGGGGATTCGCCAATTAAAATAAACTCGTGATGGGATTCTTGTCTTTGAGGATCCAACGACTTCCACTGGACCGGTATTACCAAGCTGGAGGGTGCTCGAAGGGTGTGGACACGGTCAGACGGCGAGTCGAACTGGCTCCTGACCCAATTTCCTTGGTACCAGAACCCAACACCACACCCCTATGGTTTCTGCCGCTTCTTGGCTGAGATCGTCCATCCATGTCCAGAGGCGGACTCACAGTGGGAGACTCGGTCAATATCCCGTTATGGTGGGGCTGGCGGGGCCTGCGCCCCCTCCAGAGCTCCTGCGGGTTGGCTTCAGCGGACCCCGACACACAGATGCCGAAACCGCCACCAGGCCAGTGGCGGTCTGCGGCGTCCCGGGTCGTTGGTTCGGGCGATGCCCACAGTCGCTGTCTCGGTCGGGCCCGACGGGTCGTTGCGGGCCAAGGGCAGCGACCGTCGCCTTCGATATCGGCCAACGGCCAGGCGCGGAATGAGGTTGCTAACAGAGCCAATCGATTGTCCGACCGGAACCCTCGGTCAGAAAACGTCATTCCGGGTGGACCGCGGCCCGGGTGTGCCACAGCCTAAAGAAGAACTCGGGACCAATGCTGTGATCCTGAACTGGCGTTGGAGCAGTCAACAGTTTGAGCGATTGAGGGAGCCACATTTTTCGGTGAACAGCCCCGAAAGAGGCAACAAGCCCCGATTTTCACCACATTTTTTGGTCATCGCATGTTGCACGGCCCATTGACAAGCAAGCTCTACACTGAAAGAGGCTTCTCCATGTCATCAAGAAAGACAGCATGTCGGGACCTGAAACGTCAGCTGAACCGCGCATCATAGAGCGTTGAAGTATAGCGACAATGAGGTCACGCACTGACATGCCCCGTTTCTGAGATGCACGTACCAAGAGTGTACCAAATCTCCCGCAGTAAACGCCTGCGACCGCGCCTCACCAAGCAGTTGTGACTTGTCGCGTGAATTGGGATGAGCTTCATCTCTGCCAAATGGTGGGCCACATCAGCTCCTTACGCCAGAGTATGCCCAAGCATCGCTCCCATTGGATACCTTCCATGAGCTTTCCTTCAGTCCATTGGCTGTCCTGACGATTTAGGAAGGCAGCCCTCTGGAAATATGTCGCGCTGACGTTTTGTGGGTGGGGTTTTCAGGGTCTGATCCGAAAAGCACACGCAGAATCCACATTGTGGGTCGGCCCCACAAGCTCTTACAAGGCGACTCGACAAGAAATTTCGATCAAAAGCGCTTGATACAGTACTCCAACTCCTGTTAAGGATTGCAGCGCAGCGGCAGGAGCGACAACGTCCAGTCCGATTCGCTTGTGGCTGGCTCGAAGGCGCATCTGACTGGCTCACTGAACCAACTTGCCCAACGGACAGTGGCAGGGAGGCGTTTGTGCGGGGCAGAACAGGTGACACGTGACTGATGGAACTGCAAGACGCTACGTAATGGACGACGAGAGTCCGCAACGTCTCACCTGGCCGACAAAGGGGGCTGTCAGTCTCTGCCACAGCCCACACGAGCTCACCAACCGCCTGGAGTCCCCGTTGCCGATGCCCACCTCGACCGCCGTCGTGTCGAAGAAGCCGGCCGTGGGGCGCCGTCTGGGGTCGAGGGCCACCCGCTGGACAAAGCCGCGCCACGCCGAACTTGCGGCCGCGCCGTTGCTATCCCCGCATAACCATCGTCCGCCGCTTCCAGCACGGGACCGTGGCGGTCTCTGGCGCCGCAGGCGGGTATGTGAGCTCGCCGTCCTGGTCGCTGCTGAGCCCGCTGGACAAGACTGTGCACGTGGCAGCCTTCGGAGCTCGGGCGATTCAAACTGCTCTGGGTCTTGCGGCGCTGGAGACGACTGCCGCGCTCTAGCCACGTTCCCACCCGGCCGCCTCTGACTGCACGCCACTGGCTCTAGCCTCTGGAAGGACCTGCCCCCCCTAGCTAGAGGCTTGTTCATGTCCGCAGCACCCGGCGCAGAGAGTCGAGCTCCTGATACTATCAGAAGAAGATGATGCCAGCCCTACACCTAGAGAGCGAGCCTGGTCGACCACAGGTGCACAACAGTTGCTCGGAACGCTCTTTGAAGGTAAAAACGGCAACTGCACCGCGTCGCTACATACTGCTGCCACCGCGCCCGCTCGATCGGTCTGTCGAGCTCGACACACAGACACCATGGTACCAGGCCCCACCTCAGGACGCGGTTCGATCCAGCTTGACAGTTGTAGTCTGGATGCTCTGGGTGCTCTCCACGTCTGTCTGTATGAATATCAGACCTCTCAAGCGACCATGGGTTCGTCAAGTGACCGCGTATCTGGGAAAATGTATTCCAAGCGAGTTTGAAAATGGTTGGGAGAACGAAGAGCCAAGCGTAGATGGACCCACCAGCCGAGGCATCGCGGATTTCACAATCGAGCGTAGTTCAAGCGTGCTCTTGCTATGAACCACATCTGCCTTTGAATCCCACTCTCAGGGCTCTTTTCTGCGTTTGATTGGCCCAGACATCGATCGGCTTGACTGGGGCCTCTCCAGCTTTTGGCGCAACGACCATAGGTGAGGCGGCGTGGCTCGTTCAGACCGCGCGCTCCGCACCGAGGCGTGCGCCGAGGCACCCCCGCTGCTTCCTATTCCCGCGTCGGCTGTCGAGCGGACGAAACGTAGACGCCGCCTCGTCCCAGTCACTGGAAGCCAGTGCCGTACGTCGCTGTGGGCGCGGGCGCGGCCCGCCCCGCATCAGCACACGCGCCGCGGCACGGGGGACCGCGGCACGACTCGGCGGCGGGTATGAAAATCGTACTCGGAAGCTTGACGAGTCGCAGAGTGGGCCCTGTTTGGGACATATGGCGCGAGTCCCCCCCATTGGTCGTCTAGGAACATGTTGTGTCAGCCGCAGGTGACAGACTCGCATCCTGACGGAAATCTCAATAGGAGCGAGTCAGTCCCAGTTTACTCGGGCCTTTCATCCATGCTCCCCACCAGACCCGGCCTGACCCAAGTCCGTGGAGCCAGGGCAATCCACGGAGCAGAGGCGTCAACCAGTTTCAGTGGGCGCGAGGCGGGCCACCTGCCGCCGTGTGGCGTTTACCCACTGGCGGGGTGCCGCACGGAGCTGCCGCTGCTGCTTAAATCCGGCGGCGGCCGCTACGTTCATTCCACGACGGGCCAGCGACGAGGGCGCGTCTGTACTGTAACCCACGCGCCACGCGTGCCCCGGCGCGGGGGCCGCGCTGCTGACGGCCCCGTCCCGCGGCGCGGCGTGCGTAGCGGCGCTGCGGGGCGCGCCCCACGTAGCGCCCGATCCGGCAGAAAACGTGCCGCCGCCCCTGTTTGCTCCGCAGCGTCCCCCCGCCGGCGACGGCGCCGCACGTCGGCTACGTACGCGGCGCGCCCGCGCAGCGGTCCACGCGCCTCGGATGGGCCATGCTGTACCGACGGCGCGGCGCCCTGCAATGCAACACGAGGCGTGCGCGCGGGGCCCCCCCGGGTCAGGCGGCGGCCGGGGCGCTCCCGGGGGCCACCCCGGAGCCCCCCATTGCGCGTTTGCCTTTCCACGTACGAGGCACGGCTCGGGGGACGACGAGCCCGTTCGCCTGGGCCGACCATCCCCTCTCCCCAAATTCCGTCGGGGGGGGGCCACGCCGGACGGGGTCGGCTGCCCACAGAGGTGGGCGGCGGCCGCCGAGGAGGTCTACGTGACGCCTCGGAGTGTCTACGTCGGCAGAGCCGCGGTGGCGTTCCCAGCCGCCACGCTGCGCCGCGGGACGTTTGAGAGGCGAGGAGGCGCCCCCCCCCCCCCCCCCCC
>ENA-ORXC01002061-ORXC01002061.1-marine-metagenome-genome-assembly--contig:-NODE-2061-length-11219-cov-64.308472_pt1 | contig 11219 bp, 8 predicted proteins | sample MGYA00237865_ERZ511478 | MGnify/ENA metagenome assembly ERZ511478 | reverse complement strand
CAGCAAACAAGTAGTTTTAGTAATAGAACCTTTACTCCAGATAATGTTTCCTTTGAAGATGCAACGCAAATGAGAGTAGGAGGTTTTTATACGCCAAAATATAATTCTATCTCAAGTTACTGGGAGCGTATGACTTACCGTGCAGGATTTAGATATGAGGAGACTGGACTTGTAGTTTCTAATGAAGATATAAATGAGTTTGGCATATCTTTTGGAGTTGGACTACCTACAGGACGAAGAATTAGTAATCTTAACTTACAATTTGAAGTAGGGCAGAGAGGAACTACAAACGCAAACCTTATACAAGAAAACTTTTTTAACGTAGGCGTAAGTTTATCAATAAACGACTTATGGTTTGTCCAAACTAAATTTAATTAACAGTAAAACCTAACATTATGAAAACTAGATTAACCACATTTTTTGTAGCGCTCGTCATAGCTGGCGGATTTACAGCAAATGCACAAATAAGTGAGGAGTGCCTTACGACGGGTTCTATATTTGTAGAAGCTGCAAAAGTTAAAAATTACGAGGCTGCAAGAGCACCTTTTGAAAAACTTCAAAAAGACTGCCCTAACTATTCTCTAGCTTTATACCAGTATGGAGAGCGTTTACTTAAAGCAGATCTTAAAGCTGCAAGCGCTGCCGAAAAAGGAGCTGTAGCACAAAAGCTTATTGAGTTTTTAAAGAAGAGAGAGCAATACTTCCCTGCAAAAACGCCAAAAGGAAAGAACGCAGCAGCACAGGCGCAAATAATGTTTGATAATAAACTTGGAACGCCTAAAGCACAATTTGATGCATTTCAAAATGCATTTAATATGGATGCAAACTCTATTACAAGTGCAAAAAACATCTACACTCGTTTTAAGCTAGCAGTAGATCTTTATAAGAATGGACAGCAAGTGCAACTTCAAGAGGTTTTTGACCTTTATGATGATACGCAAGCAAAGCTTAATAAAGAAGCGACTGCACTAGATTCAAAATTACAGAAGCTAGTAGAAAAAGAAGAATCTGGTACGGCACTTAGTGCAAAAGAGAAAAGAAGAGTAAAAGGTTATAATACGAACCTTAAGGCTTTCGGAATCTTTGGAGGAAGTACAGATGGAGCTCTTGGAGAGTTAGGTAACTGTGAGAACCTTGTACCACTTTATCAGAAGGATTTTGATTCTATGAAGAATGATAAAGAGTGGATCAAGAAAGCTGCAGGACGTCTTGCAAGTAAAGATTGTACAGATACAGATTTATTTAAGCAAATGGTTGAGAATCTTCACAGACTTGAGCCTTCTGCAAAATCTGCAAAGTACTTAGGTATCTTAGCTGGAAACAGAGGAGACTCTGCTGCAGAGGCAAGATATTACCAAGAAGCTATCGATCTTGAAACAGATCCAAAAGAAAGAGCAAATGCTTATTACAGACTTGCAGAAAAAGCAAGAAAAAGTGGTAGCTACGGTAAAGCAAGAGGTCTTTATAACAAGGCGCTTAGTGAAGATCCATCTTACGGTATTGTTTACTTGAGAATTGCAGCAATGTATGCAGCAAGTGCAAATAACTGTGGTCAGACTACTTTTGATAAGAGAGCCGTATACTGGTTAGCTGCTAGTACAGCACAAAGAGCTGGACGTGTAAGTCCATCACTAGCTGGTACTGCAAACAAGACAGCAGCAAGTTACAGAGCTTTAGCTCCAAGTAAAGCAGATGTATTTACATCTGGAAAAGCTGGTCAAACTATCAAGATAGGATGTTGGATTGGATCAAGTGTAAGAGTTCCAAATAACTAATGTCACTACTACATAGAAATATATTAAAAATCTTAGTCACGGCTTTTGCCGTGACTTTGTTTTTAAGTTGTGATAGTAAAGCAGACGATATACGTAGGTTAAGTATGAAGTCTGATGGTCCTGTTACAGAAGGTAGGGGTATTAATCTTAAGTATGTAGATTCTGGTAAAGTCACTGCACATTTAAAAACACCTTACATAAAAAATTATGCAAACGCCTCTTTTCCTTATGAGGAGTTTCCAGATGGAATAGAAGTCACTTTTATAAGTGAAGATGGTAAGGAGAATTTAATTACCTCAAACTATGCCATACGTTATAAGGGCACAAACCTTATAGATTTACAAGATAATGTGGTGTTGTTTACCCACGACTCTATAACTTTAAAAGCACAACAGCTGTACTGGGATCAATCTAATAGTTGGATTTTTACAGATCAGCCGTACACGCTTATTCTTAAAGATGGCTCTCGTAACGACGGAGACCTCTTTGACTCAAATGAAGACTTTACAAATTTTGTATCTTTAAACAACGTAGCAAAACAATACGTAAAAGAAAATTCTGAAGACTTATGATGCGATATGCAAAATACACAGAGTATGTATATATAATAGTTGCCGTGCTTGCAGGTTATAAAACAGTATCACTTTGGGGTGAAGATCGCTCTAGAGCATACCTGTTCTTGTTTTTCTTTGCTGTGAGTGTAGGGATGTATTTCTTTAGACGTCATTTCCGTAAGAAGTTTGAAAATAGGAAAAACTCTTAATGGGAAGTTTTGAAGGACAGATTATAACCATATGTTGCTCGCTCATACTCTCTGCGTTTTTTTCAGGAATGGAGATTGCTTATGTGTCGGCAAATAAAATACATATTGAAATAGAGAAGAAGCAAAATGATTTTCTCTCTATTGTTCTCAAAAAACTTACTGCAAAACCTTCCAAGTTTATAGCAACAATGCTGCTGGGTAATAATATTGCCCTGGTTGTATATGGTTATTTTATGGGAGCACTCTTACAAGGGTGGCTGGAGAATATGCCTTTCGGCGAAAGTTTAACGTGGCTCAATACCTTCGTACAAGAATTTAGCCTGCTTAGTCAGACGATTATTTCTACACTAGTGATTTTAATCACAGCCGAATTTTTACCAAAAGTTTTCTTTCAGATTTATGCAAATAAGCTTCTTAAGTTTTTTGCAATACCTGCTTATTTCTTTTACCTCTTATTTTATGTGCTTAGCGCATTTATTATTTGGATATCAGACCTCGTTCTTAAATACTTGTTTAAGACAGATGGAGATGAGGTGCAGTTAGCTTTCACGAAAGTGGAACTAGGAAATTACATATCTGAGCAAATGGAATCTGTAAACGACTCTGATGAGGTAGATACAGAAATACAGATTTTTCAAAATGCACTAGAGTTTTCTGAGGTAAAGTCGCGAGAAGTGATGTTGCCCCGTACAGAGATTGTAGCTGTAGATGAGCGCACTACGCCTGCCGCAATAAATAAGATTTTTATAGAAACGGGACTTTCTAAAATACTGGTTTATAAAGATACAATAGATGATATAATAGGCTACGTGCACTCTTTTGAGCTATTTAAGAGGCCTAAAACAATAAGTAGCGTATTGATGCCGGTAGTCTATGTGCCGGAGACTATGCTGGTAAAAGATGTGCTTAATGTGCTTACTAAAAAACGCAAAAGCATTTGTGTCGTTATAGATGAATATGGCGGGACTAGTGGTATGATGACCGTTGAGGATATCGTAGAAGAACTTTTTGGCGAGATAGAAGATGAGCACGATACAGTCGCACTAGTAGAGGAGCAGTTAAGCGGTTCTAGTTACAAACTTTCTGCTAGACACGAGGTAGACTACCTCAATGAGACGTATAAACTGGATCTGCCAGAAAGTGAGAATTATGAGACTTTAGGGGGTCTCGTGGTAAGCCATACCGAAGAAATTCCAGAAGAGGGAGAGACTATAGAGATAGAAGGAATAATCTTTCACATCTTAGAGACTTCAAATACAAAAATAGAACTCTTAGAAGTCCGTATTTCTAAAGACTAAATTGCCTTGTTTTTTTATTTTTTATTATGCTATAATAATGGTATTTTCGCCCACTATTATAGCATAAACAACATACAATGGCAATTTTAAATAAAATACGTAGCAAGAGTATCTTCTTGATCATTATTATCGCACTTGCACTGTTTGCATTTATCTTCTCATCTATTTTAGATAGTGGAGGTTTTAATGCAGATAAGCAAAACCGTGTTGCATCTATAAACGGTGTAAACCTAGATCGTGAAGACTTTGCCGCAAAGGTAGAATCACAAACACGTAGAGCAGGAGCAAATAGTTCTACTACAAAAGCCGTAAACGCTGTATGGGAGCAAGAAGTAAATAGAGTACTTCTAGAAGAGCAGTATGAAGAGTTAGGTATACAAGTAGGTAAAGACCGCACTCAAGAGTTACTTAAGCAAGCACTTCAAAATGATGTGCGTTTTCAAGATGGAGACGGATTCTTTAGCGAGGCAAAAATGCAAGAGTTTATTGCAACGCTTAAGGATAGCCAGAACCCTGGAGACTACCAGTCTTGGATAGTTTTTGAAGAGAGCTTAAGAAATCAAGAAAAACAAGAAATATATTATAACCTTGTTAGAGCTGGTGTAGGAGCTACTCTTAAAGATGGAGAGGTAGCATACAAGCTTGATAACAATACGGTAGATATTCAATTTGTGCAAATGCTTTACACATCTGTTCCAGATGAAGACGTAAAGGTTAGTAAGGAAGAAATCCAGAACTACGTAAATGAGCATAAGGAAGAGTTTAAAACTGACGAGACGCGTTCTATACGTTTTGTGAAGTTTGTAGAAGAAGCTTCTCTAGAAGATGAGAATGCGATTAAAGCAGAGCTTTCAAAATTAAGAAGTGAGTACAGTGCCCGTAATGGAGCGACTGGAGTTACAGAAACTTTTGCTGGATTTGACAAAACAGATGAGATAGAAGATTTTCTTATAGATAACTCAGATGTACCATTTGTAGATCGTTGGTTCTTTAAGAAAGATTTACCTGCTACCAATGCAGATACACTTTTTGCATTAGGTAAAGGTGGTGTTTATGGTCCTTATAAGGATGGTAGATATATGAACCTTTCTCGTGTAGTAGATGTAAGAAAGATGCCAGACTCTGTAAAGACAAGTCATATCCTTATAGATTTTCAAGGTGCGGTAACAAATACAGCTAGAGGACCTATACCATCTTCGGCAACGAGATCTAAAGAAGATGCAAAGAAACTTGCAGATAGCTTACTTTCTGTTTTAAAGAGAAACAAAAGCAAATTTGAAGATCTTGCAAAAGAGTTTTCTTCAGATCAGTCTAACAGTGTAAATGGTGGAGATCTAGATTATCAAAATCCAAATCTTTTTGCAGCTGGATACAGAGACTTTATTGTAGATAATAGAGCTGGAACAATAGGAGTAGCAGAGACAGATTTTGGTTACCACGTGATTAAGATAGTAGACCAAAAGAACGTACAAGATGTAATCAAGGTAGCAACAGTAGTAAAAGAAATTTTACCTTCAGATAAAACCATTTCTAATATATACAACACAACTCAAAAGTTTGAACTTGCTGCCGAAGCGGGAGATTTTGAAGCTGTTGCAAAAGAAAATGGATATGCAGTGCGCCCAGTACAACGTATACGCGCTATGGATGAAACATTACCAGGTGAGGGAGCACAGAGATCTGTAATACAATGGGCTTTTGAAGAAGAGACAAAAGTAGGTAACATAAAACGTTTCCCTACAAATGGTGGTTATATTGTAGCACAAGTTACACGTAGAACACCTGCTGGTACAGAACGTGTAGAAGATGTGTCATTACAAGTGACACCTTTATTACGTAATATGAAGAAGGCAGAAATCATCAAAAACAAAATTTCTGGTAGCACGCTTTCAGAAATAGCACAATCACAAGGTGCAACTGTAAAAACTGCTGGTGCTGTGTCTATGAATGCCCCTACAATCGCTGGAGCAGGAAACGAGCCTAAAGTAGTAGGAGCAGCTTTCGGATTAAAAGAAGGAGAAGTATCTGCTCCTATAGAAGGATCAAGAGGAGTATATGTAATAGAGGTTGTAAAAATCTCTGAAGCTCCAGGGCTAGAAAATTATGCTGCATTTGCAGGGCAAGAAGCTCAGAAGTCTAGAGCTGCTGTAAGTACAAAAGTGCTTAACGCTCTTAAAGAAGCTGCAGATATTGAAGATAACAGAGCTACATTCTACTAGTAGATTGTATTTCAAGTAAAAAAGGCTCGAACAATTATTGTTCGAGCCTTTTTTTATGGTGTGTGTTTACGCTTTCGCGAAAGCGTTATTCTCCCAGTATCATTTCTTTATAAGGTACGATAGTATCATATCCTTTGTTTCTAAAATAATCCATTTGAGAAGTTGTTCCTACTACCAAAACAAAGTCACCACCCCAGCCTCCTAAGCTTTTTATCGCGCGAGGATAATCTGCAAAAAGTTGTGTTTTTATTGTGGGTGTTTTAAGAATGCGAGACAAATTATCTTCGTGTTCTGAAAGTAGTTTTTCAAAAGCCACAATGGATTTACAACTCAAAAGGTCTTGTGTAAATCTAGAAAATCTAGCCTTCTCCTCAGTTAGTGATTCTTGATCAAGACTCCTATAGTGTTTTATGCTCTCTCTACTGTTTTGTTTCTTATTGAGATAAACAAAGTAAAGTTCGTCCTTAAAAGGAGGGTTGTATGTCACGGGTGTGACTATAGGTGTCGTGCTGGTTTTTTGATAGATAAGAGCGCTCTCTGTTGTGGCGCAAGCTATATCGTACCCACTACCTCCAAAGGTCATATCAAGTAGCTTGTAAGGGTCTACAGAGGCCCACCTTGCAATATTTGCAAGTAGAGTAGAAGAGGAGCCTAGCCCCCAGTCTTTTTGAAACTCTAGTGTACTCTCGACCTCATAGCCTTGTTGCGTATTTAAAAATGAGCTATTGAGTTTTTGTGCAGCTTGTAAAATGCTTAAAAGGCGCTCGTAAATGGCATCTTCTCTTCCATCATTACTATCTAAGGGAAAGCTAAACTTATAATCTAACCACAGCTCTCCAGTGCTTAAATAACTACGCCAGATGATTGCTTCTTGATCTATGGCCTTTATATCTAGATGCTGTCCCTTTTTTGTAGGTAGCGCTAGCGCTTGTGCCCCATCTAGAACAAGATATTCTGAGGTGAGTAATAGTTTGCCGTGACTGTAATAATGGTGTTTCAAAAAACGAGATTTTATGAGCGTAGTCCGTCTATAAAAGTAACAACTGCGCTATGAGTAACGGTGTTTGATTTAAAGTGATTTACCGTTTGTTGCTTCTCATCTGGAGTCGCATTCATCTGGTTTAAAATATTCATAAGGTGCATTTTCATATGCCCTTGCTGTATGCCAGTTGTGGTGAGCGACTTAAGTGCAGCAAAGTTTTGAGCTAGACCGGCGACGGCAACAATTTGCATAAGTTCCTTTGCAGATGGGTTTCCTAGTAGCTCCATACTCCACTTTACTAGTGGGTGTAGTTTTGTGAGACCTCCTACGGTACCTAGTGCTAGTGGTATCTCCATCCAGAAGGTAAAAATGCCATCCTTGATACTTGCGTGCGTAAGACTTCTGTATTGCCCATCTCTTGCTGCATATGCGTGCACGCCTGCTTCCACCGCTCTAAAGTCATTTCCAGTAGCAAGTATTACGGCATCTATACCGTTCATTATTCCTTTGTTGTGGGTAACAGCTCGATAAGGTTCTTCTTCGGCAATGGTAACTGCTTGAACAAATTTTTTGGCAAAGGTCTCGCCGTCTATATTTTTTTCGGTGAGTTGATCTATAGGGCAACTTACCTCTGCACGTACAAGACAATCTGGAACATAGTTAGATAAAATGGACATAATGATATCTAACGTGTTTCCGCTTTCGCGAAAGCGGGCATCTGCCTCAAACCCTTCTTTAAAAGTGGTTGCAAATTGCTCCAAACAGCTGTTTATAAAGTTTGCACCCATTGCATCTAGCGTCTCAAAGGTGCAGTGCAGCTGGTAGTAATCATCTACAGCGGCTGTTTTATCTCGTAGGGCGATGTTTTTTATGCCGCCACCACGTTTTTTCATATTAACCGTAATCTCTTCTACATCTTCATAGAGCTTTGGTGTGATTTTATCAAAGTACTGTTGTAAATCTTCTTTGTCACCATCATAAGTAAAGTGTACCTGTCCTACTTTAGTGGTGCCTAGAACGGTGGTTTTAAAACCGCCTCTCTCTTGCCAGAATTTACCAGCCTTACTCGCCGCAGCAACTACAGAGCTTTCTTCTATAGCCATCGGGATGGTGTAGATGGTGTCGTTTATGGTAAAATTAGGCGCTACTCCTAGGGGTAGGTAGTAATTTGTGATGGTGTTTTCTATAAACTCATCGTGCAGTTGCTGGAGCTTTGCATCTGTGTTCCAGTATGAAGTTAAAGTCTGGGTTGCTGCCTCAGAATTGTTAAAGAAGTTTGTGGTAAGCCACGTAATCTTCTCAGTTTTTGATAGTTTAGAAAAACCAGATATCGCCTTTGTCATTAAGCAGTTTTTTAGAAAGTGATAAAGATAATGAGAATGTGGTTAACCTAAGTCTAATGCGTGATTATAGCGGTGTGAGTTCTTAACATTCTGAAGGTTTTTAACAGCAAAAAGCAGGGTTTTCTGCCTTATTTTTAGTAAAATTGAAATACTTTACACAATTGGTAAAAATATATGAGATTACATACCTTTTTGATTGCTGTATTTCTTCTTGCAATCCAGAGCGCAACTGCGCAAAAAAAACAAATAAGCCTTGAAGATATTTGGAAAAATGGCACTTTTAGAGCAGAGCGACTACAGTCTATACACTCTATGGCAAATGGTCAAGAGTATGCTGTACAAAACTTTGATAGAGCAACCCGCACAGGTAGTGTAGATATTTACAGCTATGATACGGGCAAGAAAGTGCGTACGGCTGTAAGTAGTGCAGATATAGACGGGCTTGATTACTTTATAAGTTATGAGTTTAGTGATGATGAGCAGCAGGTGCTACTCTCTACAAAATTGCAATCTATCTTTAGAAGATCTACGCTGGGTGAATATTATGTGTGGAATACGCTTTCGCGAAAGCTGACTAAAGTATCTGACGATCTTATTCAAGAGCCAACATTTTCACCAGACGGAAAGAAAATCGCTTATGGAAAGGATAATAACCTCTTTGTTTTTGATATTGCCTCTGGAGCAACACAACAGCTCACTACAGACGGAAAGAAGAACAGCATTATAAATGGAATTACAGACTGGGTGTATGAAGAAGAATTTGGCTTTGTGCGCGCCTTTGACTGGAGTGCAGATAGTAAGAAAATTGCTTACATACGTTTTGATGAGAGTGAAGTTCCAGAATTCTCTATGGATGTATATGGTAATAAATTATACCAGACACAGACTGTCTTTAAATACCCAAAAGCTGGAGAGCCTAACGCAAAAGTGAGCCTACGCTTGCATAATCTAGATACGGGTAATAGTCGCAAAGCAAAAGATGTAGAAATTAATCTAGGTGATAACGCTGGGTACTACATACCACGCATCTCTTGGTCAAAAGATCCTAATGTACTTTCTGTACAAACACTTAATCGTCATCAAGATACTTTAAAGCTTTCGCTTTTTAATGCGAGTACCTACCAGACTACACTTGCCGTGCTAGAAACAGATAAAGCATATGTAGATGTGACAGATAACCTTACTTTTCTAGATGACAATAGCTTTATCTGGACAAGCGAAAAAGATGGGTGGAATCACATCTATCACCATAATGCAGATGGGTCTTTAAAAAATCAAGTAACTTCTGGTAACTGGGAAGTGACAGGTTATTATGGTTATGACGCAGGTACAAAACGTATTTTTTACCAAAGCTCAGAAAATGGTTCTATTAACCGTGGTGTGTATGCTATAGGTCTTAATGGTAAAAAGAAACAAGCTCTTGCAGATAAGGAAGGAACTAACAGTGCAGACTTTAGCGCAAACTTCAGCAACTTTATACATACATACTCAAATACAACAACACCATACCGCTTTACACTTAACAGCGCAAAAGACGGAAAGCAAATACGCGTTATAAAAGATAACCAAGCATTAAAAGACTTATATGCAGGTTATGATATCTCTCCAAAAGAATTTTTTGAGATAGATGTAAATGGAGTATCGCTTAACGCTTATATGATTAAGCCTACAGATTTTGACCCTTCTAAAAAGTACCCTATGTTTATGACGCAATATTCTGGGCCAGGATCACAGAGTGTGGCAAATAAGTGGGATACGTCTAACGATTACTGGTTTCATATGCTAGCACAAAACGACTACATTGTAGTTTGTGTAGATCCAAGAGGAACCGGATTAAAAGGGCGTGACTTTAAAAAAGTAACTCAAAAAGAGCTAGGTAAGTACGAAGTACAAGACCAGATTGCTGCAGCAAAAGAGTTGAGCAAGCGTGCTTACATAGATGAAGATCGTACAGGTATCTGGGGATGGAGTTATGGAGGTTTTATGGCCTCAAATTGTCTTTTTCAAGGAGCAGATACCTTTGAGATGGCTATAGCTGTTGCACCGGTAACATCGTGGAGATTTTATGACACTATATACACAGAGCGTTATATGCAAACCCCACAAGAAAACGCAAGTGGTTATGATAATAACTCACCTATGAGTCACGTGAGTAAGCTAGAGGGAGACTTTTTACTAGTGCACGGTAGTGCAGATGATAATGTGCACGTGCAAAACGCAACGCGCCTTGTAGAATCACTAGTACAGGCAAACAAGCAGTTTGATTACTTTAACTATCCAGATAAAAATCACGGTATTTATGGAGGTAACACACGTTTACACCTATTTACAATGATGACAGATTTTATCAAAGAAAAACTTTAGATATAAACGACTTATATTAGCACTAAATAATTAATTACAATATGGAATATAAATTCGGTGGTTCTGAAACCAATCAAAAGACTGTTTTAGGACATCCTTCTGGTCTTTTTGTACTCTTCTTTACAGAGATGTGGGAGCGTTTTTCTTATTACGGAATGCGCGCATTACTTGTTTTATTTTTAGTTTCGGCAGTACTTGATGGCGGCTGGGGCTGGGAGCGTGCAGAGGCATTACAATTATATGCTTTCTACACAGGGCTAGTTTATGTAACACCAATCTTTGGAGGGTTAATAGCCGATAAAATTACGGGGTATAGAAAAGCCGTTATCATAGGTGCATTTTTAATGACACTAGGACACGCATCTATGGCTTTTGAGATAAGCTCAGATATTTTCTTCTATGCAGGACTTGTGTTACTTATAGTAGGTAATGGTATGTTTAAGCCAAATATTTCTTCTATGGTGGGACAGCTTTA
>ENA-ORXC01002058-ORXC01002058.1-marine-metagenome-genome-assembly--contig:-NODE-2058-length-11225-cov-6.344187_pt1 | contig 11225 bp, 8 predicted proteins | sample MGYA00237865_ERZ511478 | MGnify/ENA metagenome assembly ERZ511478 | reverse complement strand
GGCGTGACTGGAGTTCAGACGTGTGCTCTTCCGATCTGCTCAGCGTCAAGAGTGGGGCCCAACCAAGCGACGGCGGCAGGGAGCCGCACCGTGGACGCCGAAGCGGATGCCAGCGGCGGCGTGGAACGGAGCGCGGCGTGCGACGCGGAGCTCGGAACCGTGGGGGTGGCAACGAGCAAAGGCAGTCTGATGGCAACGAGCGCAGGCGGTCTGATGGCAACGAGCGCAAGCGGTCTGATGGCCACTCATGCAGGGCGCCCAAGCGCGCGACAGATCGGTCCATCATCCCTTTTTTTTTGTCCCACGATTGGAGGCCACAACGGACCCGAACCGATCTCCCATGTGGACCTGAAATCAGCCGAGGGCAGGTGCTGAGCCAATCATTCCCGTGCTCGCCGCAGGTCCTGCGTCCGGTGCAGGACCCCCAGCGGCCCACAAACCTGGGATGGTCCGTGCACGAAATTGCAGGGGCAGCACGACGGCGACGGCCCACTGTAAGAAACCCAGGTGGGCCGCGCTGCAAAAGATTCATACCATTCTACAGGCGGCGAGCGCGAAACCAGGCCCGGCGGTGGGTGCGCTGAAGGGGCCTGTGAGGGGGAGAATACAAGCTTCCTATTGGTGGAGCTGTCGGCATGGACACGAAAACGCACGATCGTGCCGTGGCGAGAGTGGATAGGAGCCCAGAAAGGCGTCGAACTGAGGGCGTGGAGGTCTGTGGTCATTGCTCGCCTGAGAAACCGGGGTCTTCCTGGGCCTCAGCGGAGCTCCGATCGCAAACGGCAGGGGTTTTATACTGGTCCGTGGAGTTCAAGTAAATCGTTGTGTGTTAGATCAAGTACAAAAACCGGGTGGCAAGTGCGTTTTAATTTCACATTTCTCGATCTCTCGGGCTCTGTGGTGCCTTCGTGGTCCCGGTTATATCCGCTGTGGATATCCGGGACGGATATAGCTGAATAATGACTGTAGAGGAAACCGGGATTGGTCTCTGCACCCGAGATGCTTGGAGATTGCTGCCTGTCCACAAACGCGCTCATGCCATTGGCTGCTGAAGCCGTACGTTGGCTGACAGCACGTTTCCCTGCATGCATCACCTAAAAAGGAAGGGGATCCATTTTTTGCGAAAATGCCGTACGTTTCGTTTGTCTTCCGTCTGGGTGGTACCAACTACCTACGATCCCGAGATCCAAGAGGTGATCAGTGACGGGCCCTCTCGTCCAATCATTCTTGCAGAAGCCATCAAACGAGAGTGCCGTGTTCCTTTCCAAACACGTTCACGTGCGCGAGATATAAAAAGAACTCTCGCGCACATGAACGTGTTCGGCTCGAATGCGCCAAAGGAGCCCAATTTAGCTCGTACTTCCTTTGTGCGCGGGATCCCGCAGTCGGGTACTTCGGGTCTGAAAACATTCGCGTGATTTGGGTGTGATGAGAACGACGCGCTCCCATTGGCTAGTACGTGTCTATGCACGCCGTGCACGCGCCGTGAAGACAGGGCCTGAGACAACGGCTGTAGCTGGACCAATCATTCGCGAAAGTGCCCGTGCGCACCGCCGGATACAACGGCGCGCAAGACTCGCGGCGCAGAGCGCCACGAAAAACGCACATTTGTTGGGTTCTTGTCAACAGTTGTGTGTCCACCGCGCCATGCACCTGTGGATGAGACTCGGATACGCCCAAGAACGCCCATCGAATGCCGGTTTTGATGGTCGGTGCGGCCGGATGCATGCTCGCCGTGATTTTTTTGCCTTGGCGGACTATCATTCTACGCATGATTGGGGCTACAGCTGTTCCTACAAGATTCGGTGACACACACACTGGGAGGGTTTTTGTGTTGGCGACGGCCATAGTGTGTCATTGGAGTGCCAAAGCGGCCTCTATGACCCCGCAGAGGTCGATTGGGAACACTTCGGCAACACTTGGAGTGCGAGATTTCTGCGAGAACGGCTGTAAACGGTCACTTGTTGGGTTAGTCAAGGGTCGGCCTCATATGTGTGGTCCCAGCCAGCATGCTGCCTGACATGTACCTGACAACCTTACTCCGTCTGTCTCGCGAGCTGCGCGGCGCGGCGCGGCGCTGGATGCAGTTGCTCTCGCGTCGGCTTTGTTGCATCCGCAACGTCACAGCGCGGTTTGGCGTGGTGTGACGAGGACGCGCACCTGCGCGCTTGGATGAAGGCTCACGCGAGGTTGGATGCAGGCTTTCGGGAGGGTTTTCTAAAGCCCGGCTCAGTGCGGCGAGTGTGCTGGCGGCGGCGCGCAGTGTGGGAGTGCGCCTGAGCAGAGTTACCGCCGCGGTGGGGTTGACTGCAACGCTGTTGCGACGGATTTGTTGGACTGGCTACGGTTGTAATGGCCAGGCCGTGGAGGACGTGTCTTTGCTGGGGCCCTGGTGAGCATGTCGAGGATACTTCACCGACGGCGGCGACGGCTTTGGCCGATGTGCCGACGGCGGGTGGCGAACGCAAGCCACGTGACCGATTGAGCAGTAGTCATGGTGTGCACGAGACGATGGGCTGTTGTTCGTCGGCTCTTCCCGCTACTCGATCATCACCAGCAGCCGTGGGTACAAGTCGTGTTGACGAGACTGATAGAGGCCTTCCTCTCGTGGATGCTACAGCTGCTTCGGCTTACGGTCAAAGTGGCAGGGATGATCACACGATCGGTAGCGGGTGCTATCATGCCGCTGACACGGCCTCGGGCGCGGAGAGCGGCGGACAAACCAACCGGCGTCACCCAGTAGCAGGGAGGGGCTACTCGCTGACTACGTTTCGTGTGGTGTCGTGCGTGCATCCTACTCGCAAGGTTGCCCCCGGGTCCGAGGTGCACGCGTGCTTGGGCCGCAATGTCTACATTTTGTGGAGCACTTCCCGGCGAGGAGCTCCCTCGACGGTGGGTGCTTTCCGCGAGGCCCGCCCGTCTTGCATTCTTTTGGAGCGAGGCGCGGGCGTCCTGCGAGTCGCGAGCGAGGCGGAGGGCGCAGCTGGTGGCGGGCTCCACTCCGACCGCCTGTTGTTTTTGAGGGGCAAGGAGCGCAGCTCTACTTCCGGCGCTCAAAACCTGTCGGACGTGCAACTGCTGCTCGAGGCGCCGTCGACGGGTATCTGCTCATCCTGGGTGACTGGAGGGAGATCTCTCTTGACCCCATGGGAGGTGCTGGTAGGCGCTGGCTCGAGCGGGTGGAATGACGCGACGTGGGTGCATGAGCTGCTGATGTCGGTGTTACCACCGCTCCCGGAGGCCACCGACGACCAGCTGGGCACGGCGTCAAGAATACTTGGGCACCGCGGACGGCACTTTGTGCTCAATGTGCAGCACTGGCTGGCGCCGTCAGCTTCTGTGGTGCCGACTGGTACAAGCGCCATCGGCAACGTGGCGGACGCGGTCGATCATGTGAGTGGCGTGCCAGTCGTCGGACCTGTGTTGCGCTTGAGTCTCCTCGTCGTTCAAGTCGGTGCTCTGGCCGTGTTAGCGGAGGGCCATGACGCTCGGCGCAAGGATGCGGTTGAGAGGTGCGAGGGCTTGGCTTTTGACCTTCTCTGCCGCATCTTCGAACAACTGCGCAACGACCCGACCGAGTTTGGGGCTGCCCGTATTGAGCAGCTATGCTCGCTCATGGCGCAAGTGGAAAGCGTTCTGGAGGAGGTCGAGACTACGTTTTTTACGAATTCTGTCGACAACACGATGGCGAGCTCTCTCGTTAACGGCTGGGAAAGGCGGCTCAAGGACATCCACGACAAGCAGATCACCATGAACGTGCCCTGTGCGGTTGACAGTACGGTTGACCTGTTGGAAAACGGCGTGGACGGGTTGATGAGGCGGGTGTCTGAGCTGGGGTGGAACCTCGCAGGGAGCATCCCTGTGGAGCCGGACCTGTCCATGTACGAGGTCGGCTGGCACCCCCCTGTCCTGGATGGCGATCACGTGGCGGGCGTCGACAAGCAGGACCGTATGGAGTTTTCCATCGTGTCGATGCTTGACGGCTACGCGCATGGAGAAGCCGCCGAGGCCCCACGGGTGGGCGTTTACGGGATTGGTGGTTGTGGAAAGTCGACGGCCTGTGCAGAGGTGGCAACGTGCGAGCGGGTACGCACACTGTTCCCACAGGGCACGGTCTGGGTGCAGCTCAACGACACGTCTACCTCGGAGACAGTCGCCACTGCCATTTTAGCGTTGGTGTACCGCTTTTGCGGGGAGGCCGCAGCCAAACGCTGTCAGCGGCTGACACAGAGTAAGGACTTTGTAGCGCTGGTCGCTTCGGACGTGCAGGCGTCCTTGATGGCAGATGCGTCCAAGTGGCTGGTCGTTATCGACGACGTACGCTCCGACCAGGTCGACATGCTGAAGCAGCTGCTACTGATCGTACCGCGGGCCGCACCGGTGTTGTTCACCACGCGGACCGAGATGGTCGTCTCTTTTGTGACGGGCGCGGTGCGGTTGGTAATTAGCTCCTGGCCGGAAGATGATGCTCGGGCGCTGCTAGCGCGGAGGCCGCCAAGGATCTACTCGGCCTAATTTACAAGGAGCGCGCTCTGCTGGGGCAGCTTCGTAGACTCGTGCCCCCGGCCACGCCGGTCCTGTTCACGACTCGCTCCGAGGCTGTTGTCTCGTCCGTCCTCGGGGCGCAGCCGGTGCCAATTGACGCCCTGCCGGGCGACGACGCGAGGCTTTTACTCAAAAAAAATAAGTTCAACCGTGTAGCTCAGTTCGTCGACGCAGATCGCCTACAGCGAACCATTTCATCTTTGATCTGCCATTGGTAGACGCAGATCGCCCACAGCGAACCAATTCATCTTTGATCTGCCATTGGTCGATGCAGATCGCCCACAGCGAACCATTTCATCTTTGATCTGCTATCGGTAAGAGACCCTCCGAGTACGGTCCCGCGTTCTCGGCGGAGGAGGAGACCGCGTTGGTACGACCCGTGCTCAACCTGACACAGTGCCATGTTCTGTCTGTGAGTATCGTCGCGGCCCTCCTTTCGGCCCGCTGCGGAATGTGGCGGCCAGTTGTGGCGGCGATGGAGCAGCAATGGACGGTCCCCTCGTTTCAGCGACCCCTGACAGGCCTGCACCCGTGGCGTTCCGTGCGGGCGACGCTAGATACCAGCCTAGTGCTTCTTCCTGACGACAAGTACCGCCGAGCGTTTGCAGAGCTTGGCATCTTACCCGCCAACGAGCAGATTGGTGTGCACGTGCTCGATCGCCTGTGGCGACCGCAATTCTGTGTTGTCGGTGGTTCAAGTGAGGGTGGTTGCTTCTCACAACGACAAAGGCCGTGTGTCGAGGACGAGGCGGTGCACCCGGACGTTCGTCAGCTTGTGGATGCTCTCGTGCGAGCCGGACTCCTTCATCAAGAGGTTGCTGACGGGGACCTAGCTGGCGTAGTCGTTCATCCGGTCGTATGTGGCTATGCCCACAGCTTGCTATGTGAGGACTTTGTTGCAGCCCATCAACGTCTGGTGGACGGGTACGCCAGGGACTGCCCCGCAGACGATGCAGACACGCATGGGTGGCTGGGCTACCATTTTTGGACCCAATCTGACGACGGCTACTGGTACAGCAACGTAGCGCGGCACGCGGCGGCAAGTGAGGACGTCCTCGCGCTGTCGTCTTTGGTGACTGGTGAATGGTACGCTGCTCGTGCGCGGACGGGGTCAACCGACGGGCACCAAGCTGATGTGGGGTTGGTGATGGCGTCTCTACGCGCTATTATTGATGACGCGAATCACGGGGTGCACGACTCCCCGGTGCTGCTGGGCGCCGCACACTGGGGTCTGGCCATGGCCGTCCTCCGTCATATGGGGCACAAGATGGCAGCAAAGCAGGAGGCTGCCCTCGTGCTGTTGCGGCGAGGCTTGGATGATGCATTGCGAGCCGTTGCGCCGTTGTTGTGGGCGGAGATGCAGAATGACTTGGGCAACGTGTACTCGTACAGGGTCACTGGCGACAAGGCGGCCAACTTCCAGATAGCTATTCGATGTTACTACCACGCGCTGGAGGTGCGGATGCAGGGGACGCTTGCATGGGGAGAGACCCAGCACTGCTTGGGCATGGCGTACGCGGATCGAGAAGGCGGCAACAAGGCGGCAAATATGGAGGAGGCATTGGCGTACTTCCGGCGCGCCCTCGACGTGCGCACGCGGGACGCCGCACCGCTGCAATGGGCAGCGACGCAGCACATCATGGGTAGTGCGCACACTGGGCGGGTGAACGGCGACAAGGCGGCCAACTTCGACGAGGCGATGGCGTGTTTCCGGCGCGCTCTCGAGGTGTGGACGCGTGAGACCGTGCCGCTGCGATGGGCAGCGACGCAGCACAGCATGGGCAGCGCGTACACTGAGAGGGTGGACGGCGACAAGGCGGCCAACTTGGAAGCGGCTGTGGCGTGCTACCGGCGCGCCCTCGAGGTGTGGACGCGTGAGACTGTGCCGCTAGAATGGGCAGCGACGCAGCACAACATGGGCAGAGCGTACACTGGACGGGTGGACGGCGACGAGGCGACCAACTTGGCAGAGGCGGTGGCGTGCCACCGGCGTGCCCTCGAGGTGTGGACTCGTGAGACGGTGCCGCTGCAATGGGCTGAAACGCAGCTCCAGCTGGCCAAAGTTTACAAGCGGCGCATGGGCTGCGAGAATGGCGCCGAACAACTCATCATGGGCAAGGCGTATGCGCAGGTGGTGGATGACGACAGGGCGGCAAACAAGGAGGAGGCGGTGGCATGCTACAGGCGCGCACTCCACGTGTGGACGCGGGAGACGGCGCCCTTGCAATGGGCCACGACGCAGGTCCGCCTGGCCAACGTTTACAAGCAGCTGGTGAGCGGCGACAAAGAGGTGAACGAGGCCGCGATGGAGCAGATGAAGGCGTGTTTCCGTTGCGCACTCGGCGTTTGGACGCGGGAGTCGGCTCCGGCTTCCTGGGCCAAGACGCTGTTCAGTATGGGCAACGCGTGTATGCGGTGGGAGGGCGGCGACAAGGCGGCGAACATGGAGGAGGCGGTGGCGTGCTACAGGCGCGTCCTCCAAGTCTGGACGCGGGAGGTGGCGCCGCAGCAGTGGGCCACGACGCAGCTGAACCTGGCCTTCGCACTGAGGCGGCGCACCAGCAGCGACGCGGCGACAAACATGGAGGAGGCGTTGCCATGCTACCGGTACGCCCTTGAGGTCGTAACGCGGGAGTATAATGCGAAGGTATGGGCCAGGGTGCAGTTCAGTATGGGCACGGCATACGCGGAGCGGGTGTACGGCGACGAGGCGGCCAACTGGGAGAACGCGGTGATGTGCTACCGGCGCGCTCTCGAAGTGCGGACACGGGAGGCGACCCCGCAGCTGTGGGCCACTACGACGTGGAGGCTGGTTGTTGCCCTCCATGGTGGCGGACATTGGGCAGAGGCGCTGGAGAGAGCCCGCGCGCTGCAGGCCTTTGGGAGCAAGTGGGAGTGGTGGGACGAGACGGAAGCCGCTCTCGTTTCTCGAGTGGCGCAGCTGGAGCGCGAGGTTGAGTAACCACCCGTCGCGGACGCCGTCAGCGACCCTCTACCTGGCGTTGACAACAACATGTTCGCCGCATGACGACCTGCGTGGTGCCGCTGTTGGTGGGCGCAGTCGATTGCGACGTCGGGGGAAGAGGTGTGATAGGGGGGAAGGTGGCTCGAGCGCCTCAGTTCCAAGCTCCTGCACCACCTGCTGGTGTGCGTGGGAATGTTACAGGGATGTCTGCATACGCCGGGCGGAGGTTGGTTGGACCACGCCGTTCCTTTGGCTCTTTGGGGCCGCGGCGGCGGTCGGGGATGAGCCGCAGACTAAGGAGGTGCCGCAGTCATGAATGAAAGCGCGAAGCGCAAGGAGCACCTTGGGACGTACATATAACGGAGTGGAGTCGAAGAAGCACACCCACAGTCACCCCTTGCATCGCACACCCACAAGATGATCCTATCCACACGTTTCCTCCTATGAGCTATCACAGTCGTCCTTGCGCCACACAGTGCCGCGCGCATACAAGTAGGCGCAAAACGTCGTAGCGATGGCGTAGGCAACGCCCGAAGCCGCCGTCACATTCTGGGCAGCGACGGTATGCACGTGCCGCCGCCCCGTTCCCCTCCGCCAACGACGCTAACGCCCCACGCGTCTGCTACCAGCGGCAACCACGCGGCGACCACAACCATGGCGTGGCAGATCGCCGCCCTGTCGTCTCCCAGCAGTTGTGTCTCAAGCACACGCGCGCCCCCATCTGATCATTGGGAGCATGCAGCCTCGGTGACCATGTCGAGGTTGGTGGCGAGACACGGTCGGCGTGTGGGCGGTACGAGTGGCCACAGTGGGCAGCCGATCAAGAGGCGGTAGCAGCTGCAGCTGCATCCACGGCAGCGGCAGGGACAGCCCTCATGGCAACCAGGGGCGGCTTCAAAGGCGGGGGTGCGCCGACAGCCCCGGTGGCCAGCCAACGTGCGCCCGCACCGCTGACGAGATCGCGGCGGCCACCGCCATCAGCACCGTCGCCCGCGTCCCCGCCGGACGCCGCCCGCAGCCAGTCGCATCGCAGTCGGTCGCCAACACGACGGAAATGAAGTCACCCCCCGCCCGCACCCCCGCCCCCCGCGTCGCGTCGCGGCGTCCACAGCCTGAGGGTGACCATCTCCGCCAGCACCACCGCGCAGATAACGGCGCACGACTGGATTGGCGTCAACGCGGCCATGCGAAGAAAAACGACAGATGCAGTGGGGCCTAGGGACGGTACCCCCGCCGCCGCCACTGCCACCGGCGACGGCAAAGCTGCAGTTCGGTCCTGCGCCGCCGGCCCACAACCAGGCGTCATAAAGGGTATATCAGTTTTGGCGACGACTTCAGAAGTCCTACTTTATTGGGCTGTGGACTTCGAGATTTTTCAGGCATCATATGTAGCAACCGCCGCATGAAGATCACGGGTCGTCCAGCAGACCCATTTCAGGTGGGCGTTCCCGTATTTGGGATTTTTCTGGACCAGCTTCCGCGATTTTCGTGAGAGAGGACGTACAGTTGTTCTCCCAAACACCCCCCTTCGCAACAGTTCCAACAGTGTGCCAAATCGGCCTCTGCAGGGTTGTAGAGGCCGATTTGTGTGAAATGCGTGAGAAGATTGCCTCGGACCCCGGGCGCTGTGAGGTGGCGGGGTGGCGGTTTAATAGCCGACGGGCAGGTGAATCTAGAGCAATGGCGTGGTGAGAGCAATGTCTGGGTGCCAAGCGTCAATGAAATCAATGCGCAGATGCGATCATACATGCGAAAGGCGACAATTCGGAACTTTTTTTTGCAACAGTTGCTGTGCGGGAGTCTTAGGAAACCGGCTGTAGGGACAAATTTTTGCGGAGCTGTGATATGTGGACACTCGTGAAGCGCCGGAGCGGATGAGTTTCACGCCGCTCTCTATGGAAGTACGATCCTTCTTGAAAACACTCTTCCAATGGCGTACATCTCGTCCGTAAAGTCCGTCGGCCAGCCCAGAACACAACCATGGGCACCCGAAAGCCGGCCTGGCGGTTATCCCAGGTGGATAAGACATGCTCCTGTGAGCGAGAGCGGCGGCTGCCACCTCGCGCGGGGTTGGCGACCGTTTCCGCACCGCAGCCGCGCCGCGGGCTGGCGCTGTCGACACCGTGGCGCGGTGACCGCTGCGAGAGCGGATGGCCCATCGGCCCAACACCGCTTGTGTCCGCCACCGTCTAGAGGGGCGCTGTCGCCCGATGGACGGGACGAAGCAGCTGAGGCGTACGCACTTTGTTTTTATTTTGCAATGGCTACAGCCGCAGGTGGTGCCCCGCGCTAAGGTGGGCAGCGCCCCTTGTTCGAGGCATACAGACGGATCGTAGATGCCATGTCCGGATCAAGTCGATGCACCCCGCGCGTCGTTCACCTCTGTTCAGTTTCCGCATCCGACATGGCATCGTCGTCGTCGTCGTCATCGTCTTCGGACTTCGACGGCGAAGCCGGCTTCGCCGGTTTTGGCGTCGAGCCGGTCGGCGGCGACGTCGTTGGCGGTTGCGGCTTCGTCCCATCTGACACCGACGGCGGCGCCCTGTCCATGCCGGTGGCCCCGAATAAGCTTGCCGCCCTCGGGCAGGAAGCTGCTATTCTCACGCGCGTCTGGTCTTGCACGACACTCCTTGTCAAGGAGGCGTGCGGTAACACCACGCCCCCGGGGGATGGAGAGCGCCCCGTTGGAGGGCGGTCCTTGGAGGGCAGGCACGGTCGAGGAGAAGCGTCCCCACTCTGCCTCAACGTAGCGACTTGGGCGGGTTGGCAAGCGGGCTAGTGGGGTGTTGGAAGGCGCGGATGCGTTAGGCAACGGTGAGGTGCACAGGAGGTGCGCAGCGGACGGCAAGGTCGGCAGGCATGGATGAGAGAGAGAACCACAGCCACTCCCCCGCAGCCCGTTTGTACCCTTCGAGCCGAAATCGGGCTCCTTCAAGCCCCGCTTGCTGTCTGCGATGTGGCGCCAACCAGTCGCAGCAAGCACAAAGCTCTGCGCGCTACATAGTCTCGTTCACACGCAGCAGAGGCCAAGCGTCGTGGGCCCGGGTGCCCGGGCCAACAATACGTGGCCCCAGGTCTACCAGGCCAACGATGCAGGGCCTCAGGTGTTGTACGGGGCCCACGATGCGTGGCCATGTGCGACCGCACCGACAATGGACTACAGAAAGGGTACCCTCGGCAACACCCCTGATGTCAAGCATCGTCCTCTTTCGGTACAGGCCCATCTAAATCAGGGTTCCAAAGTTTTGTTGAATCTACGGATGGCTCCATGAATCAGGTTGAGTTCAGGAAATGAACCAAACGATGCGATGCACGACTTGGAAGTAAGTACTCCTGCTTCTCATCGCATGAAGCAACATTAGAGAGTTTTGGCATGTAATCTGACGGTCGCTTTCGACTGTATCTCGACTGTATCTGGATGGACGGGGGGCACCGGATTTTTACTTCCGTCGGGGACTCAAGTGAGTTTTGGCAAGTAAAATTCCGGTAGTTCGACGGTGCTGTACACACCTGTGACACAGGGCGTGGCGCACCGCCGCCGGTGCGGTGACGCAGCCAGATGTGTGGTCGTGCGATTGGATTGTTGGTGAGTGAGAGCGTTGGGAGCATCGGTGTGCGTACAGCGTACTGTGGTGTGTATGGGAGGGGGGGGGCAGGAGAGAGAGCGGTGAACGCGGCGATGACCCGCGGTGACAGACAGCATCGCGGGAGATAA
>ENA-ORXC01002057-ORXC01002057.1-marine-metagenome-genome-assembly--contig:-NODE-2057-length-11228-cov-3.817774_pt1 | contig 11228 bp, 6 predicted proteins | sample MGYA00237865_ERZ511478 | MGnify/ENA metagenome assembly ERZ511478 | reverse complement strand
GGCGGTGGCGTCGAGTTTGTCGAGGCGCGCCCGTTCGGCGGCCGTGAGGCCGCCGCCGCCGCCGCCGCGGCCGCCACCGACCGCCGTCGTGTCGGCGGGCGGTACTGCCGCCGTCGCCGCCGCCGCCGCCGCCGACGTGTAGGTGTAGGTGGCCGACGCGAGGGCCACCGACGCGGCCGCGGCGGCGCGTTCGGCGAGCGCCCGCGCCGTTTCGGCGGCGGCCGCCGACGATTCGGCGGAGGCGGCGGCGCGCTCCGCCACCGCCCGCCCGTACTCGGTGCGGGAGCGGCCGAGCTCCTGCAGCGCCCGCCGGATTTCTTGGGAGGCGCGGCTCAGCTCCGCCGTGGCGTTGTCCATCTCGTCTTTGGCCGAGCGCGGCGGCGTGCGCGCGGGCGCGGGCGCGGACTTGGGAGCCGGCCGTGGGGCGGGCTTGGCGGCGGGCTTGGCGGCGGGCTTGGGTGCCGGCTTGGCAGCGGCCTTGGCAGCGGGTTTGGACCCCTTCTTCTTCCAAGCGGTCTGGGCCTTGGGAACCGGCTTGAAGGCGGGCTTGAACGAGAGCCGGGGGGAAGGCTTGGCCATGGGGGCGGCCGTCGCAGAGGCGACGAGTGCCAACGCCACAGCCGCCACCACCGCCGCCGCCAACCTTGCGCGTCGTCCGGCCGGGCGCCGACGGCGTGGCACCTCGCCCGTCATCCTCCAAGCGGGCGTGGGGCGGGGGGAACGTTGGACGTACACGAAGGCGAGGGGCAAGAAGAGAGCGACTGCGTTGTGCGCGTTGACGGGACGGGATCGGGACGGGAGCGGCTGGGGGGATGGGGGCAACGTGCGAGACGATGCGGCGGGCGTGACGGAGGGCACCGCGCGGTGGCGGCCGACGGCGGCGCGGTTCCCGCCCAAACCTAGACTCTATTGCTCTGTGCAGACCCCGGTGGATTGGTCGGGCATCCGAATCTCACCCACCTGACCGCCGCAACGACAGCGCCGGGGGTGGTCATCGTCAAGAGACAGGATGAAGGGGGTCGCCAGGGAGGGAGATGAACCCCCCCACCAGACGGCCTCGTGCGCTTGCCCCAGTGCGGACCCCCATGCAAACCAACGGCAGCAAGAGGCAGGGATAGTGTCGTGTGCGCGCAATCAGGAGCCGTCTCTTCACTGGGGTACTGTATGGCGCCCGATGGCGTGGGCCGGTCTGTCCTCCCCCGTCGCCGCCTCCTCCCCACACCCCCGCTCCTCAAACACTGGTCGGCGCTGGCTTGCGCAGGGGTACAGTATGACAAGATCTGGACGTGTCACGGCCCAAGCCGAGGTGTGACAGTGGTGGCGACCAGAGGCCAACACCTGAGGGGTGAGAGGACAGGGGCACTGGGGGGGCCATTGGACTGAAGCGAAAGAAACGATGCGCGCACCTTCACGCCCCCCTTTCCGTCTCACCATGGAGGCGGGAAGGCGAGCGGCTTGACACTTGCCGCCACTCCGTTCCCCATTCCACCGCCTTTCGAGGGCACGCTGCGGAGCCTGATCCGACGGCCAGCAGCCGGGGTCTCGATCGCCCCGGGCGCCGCAATGGCGGCGGATAGCCGACCAAACGGCAACCGACGGGCCCCCCGACGCCGGCGAGAGGCGGATGCGACCAACAGCCACGACGCGGGGAGACGGGGGCGGCGGACGGCCGAAGTGCGGGAGCCCCCACGCGTCGGCGAGAGGACCTGGGCGCGTGGCGCAAAGCGGGTGGCTTTCATCCGATCGAGCCGCCTCCCGCCGCCAAGACGCAGCGCCCTTGCAGCATGTCCAAACGGCCGCGGCAGGGTGGCTCGCTCCGCCGACCGTTCGGGCTGACGGTGCCAGCGTATTTTTTATAGGTGGTGGGCGCCAGCCGGCGAACCGCCAAAGCAAACGGAACTGCCTCGGCGGGCCAGTCGCGAGGACGGGGCACTGGCCACCCCAATGATTGGTCAAGCCACAGCCACATCGAGTCCCGAGTTACCTGCCGACACGCCCCTGGTACCATCTGACAGCGGGCGCTCGCGTGTGTCCCCTGAGCGGGCCGCAGCTCCGCGGCCGACGCAACTGGCCAGCGCGGCGGCCGTGGGGTGGGTGGGGATGGTGGCTGGTCGCCTGGGGTGGCGGGAGCTCTTGACAGAGTTGCATCCCGTCTAAGCAACTGGCAGCCGGCTGCGGCGACACCAGACGTGTTGACCGCTTTACACAACCGCCCCGCGGTGGTGCTTGCGAATAAACGGGGTCCCAGACGGGCGCGTGCAAGGTAGACGTTGGATGCAATCAATGATGGGGCGTGGGGGGGGTTGTGAGAGCCAGTTCTTCGTCAACCAGTACAGTGGATGACTGGGCCCAAAACGAATGCGCTGTGCCCAAGCACCTCACGAGGCATTCGTACGAGTTGGTATCCAATCACAACCCGCTTGGGCTGCTTCCAGACAGAATTGGATGGGGAAGTAAGAAAATGTAGTTATCGTTAACAAGAAGAACAAAGTTGTTGAAACTAAACAGGTTTGAGCTTGAGAAACCTGTCAAATGCATTGGCTTCTTTCAATTTCTGTCAAGTTGTTCTTGTTCACCTCGGTGATCTCGGTCTCGGCGGGCACCTCACTGCGCCGGCTGGGCCAAGAACCGCCTCCGTACAGTATCCCCCCACAGCCCCCCCAGGCACCGATCTCAGCACCTTCATTGGCTGCCCTTATGGATTGCATGCGTGTCTGGTGCAATTGCCAGCGAGGTCTCGCGCTTGCGAGGCCACCCGCTGCCCCTCTGTTGAGCACACGCCGCCCTCGACCTTCATCTCCCCCCCGCCGAAGGCCCTTCCTCATCTTCTGCTTGCAGCTCCCGGTCACCCCGATCCGTCACTGTCCCCCGTCGTTGGCTCGCATCCTTTCTATCCTCCTCCCCCACACCTCTATCCGTATCTCTCTCTCACCTGCTCACCCCCACCCTCCACGATCATCATGGCCTTTGTCAGCGGCATTGCCGTGCGGCCGTCCGTTGTCCGCGCTGGCCGCCTGAGCAAGACCTGCGCTGTCGCCGGCGCGCCCATTGTGGCCGCCATCCGGCCGTCGCGCGCGACCGTGACGCCCGCCGGTGCCCGCTCGCTGCGCATGGACACCTATTGGGAGGGCAAGGCGCCCCCGAGCACGGTTCTGGGCCTTGGCAAGAACGTCCCGTCGGGCCTCTACCTGCTCGCTTCCGTGCTGTCGCTCGCCCTTGGCTCGTACGGCGTGTACAAGAGCAACCTGGTGTCGCCTCTCACGCCCTCGACGGTGGAGGCGCAGTACATCCTGGCGTCGCTGCTCGCGCCCATCTCGTGGGGCCTCCACGTCGCCAGCTGGATCCAGAAGCAGAACAACAAGTAAGCGGCACGCGCTTCGCTTGCCTCTCATCCCCTGTGCGGTACCCCCGGTTTGCTTCTCTTTTGTACACAATGGCTGTGGGTGCGCAACCAGCTGCTGGTCGTGGGCTAGCGAGGGTGTCGGTCTGCTCGCATTGAACTCGGAGCCCGGAGAGGTCTTCTGTGTGGGGAACGTTCTTTCAATTTTTTCTTCGCTCGTTTCCTATGTCTTTTGGTCCCGTCGTCGGCCTTTGTTGTCCTCCATGCGGGTGGACGCGTCGATTTTGCATGTCATGGACATTCGCTGTTCTTTGACTGTATCTTGTTCTCTGCTGGCAGTGCTCGAGGGTTCGATCCGCCCTTCACGGCACGATGGCTTGAACACATGCGAACTGCTCGCTTCAGCAACTGCATGCCTCAGGTGCGACACGCTCCTGGTCGTCCCAGCTGTGGCTGGAGCAGGAGCGAGATCAGGGTCGTGCATCCTTGACTTCCACGTGGTTGGTGTTTAGGAGCAGCACCCTGCGGCGTGTGTTCTACCAGGCCATACTTCTTGTTCACACCTTGACACAGGTCAGGCGCAATATGTTACAAATTGAAATTGTCCTGCGTCAGTTTCAGGGGACTGGGACCTGCCAAGTGATGTCTCCATGATGCGAAGAGACCATCATTAAGGTCTACGTCAGCCTGTCCTTCCCAAACTGTACCAGGGGGGAGAGAAACGCGTGCGTACTGCTTCGTTGCCAAGTCGCCCTTGTTTTCCATCTGACACACCAACGGCAGAAATGGTGCTCAGATTGTGTCCGCACTACAAAAAGCAAGGTGACCCCCCTTTTGTTGAGCCCTTGTACCATTTTTGTCACTTTCGGTCAGCGCGGAGGTCGGCAACGCCTCCATCTTCAGTTCCCCGTGGCGCCGCTCCTGTAGTTCCCCACTCTGCGTCTGCTGCTCCCTGCTCTCCATCATGATCACCTTCATCGTCGCCTGTTGAACCCCCTGCCCCCACTCATCTCGGTACACGATCAGAATGTCCCCCCCGATGAGCCCCGTTGGCCCGGTCCGCGTTGCCAGCGCCGCCACCCGCTGGTCCACCCCAGCGGCGGTGGTGGTACAAGGGGCGGGGCTCCTCTACCTCGCTATTGTTGTCGCAGCGCTTGTCGCACCAAAGGTGGTCGTGCTGAATGTGTTGCGGTGGGCGGACCTGGCGCACACGGGGGTGGCCGCATCGGCGTCGGCGATGGCTGCGGCGTCGGCTGACGCCGCTGCCGCCGCTGGCGCTGCCGCCGCTGCCGCCACCGCCGCTGGTTTGCCCACCATTGCGGCTGCCGCTGCCACCGCTGCTGCATCTGCTGCCGAGTCCTCGGCTGCAGCCGACGCCGCGGCGGCCGCCGCCGCACTTGGGAACCGCCCCCCGCCCGCGACGTGCGCGCTCACTCCGGCCGCCGTCCGTGACGCCCTCGACCGGTTTGTCGTCGGCCACACCTTGGGCTGGGCGGCCAAAGCTATCGCCCTTCGCGAGCGACGGCTGCTGTGGGCGGGGTCAGTGGTCTGGGAGGTGACCGAAGCCTTGCTGGTCGGGGTGCTGCCATCATTTCGGGAGTGCTGGTGGGACGCACTTGGCCTCGACATCGGGCTCGCCAACGCGGTGGGGGTGGAGGTTGGATTAGCGGTGATATTGGGGGCAGGTGTGCGGCCGCTGCGCTGGATGTGCGTGCCAGACAGGAAAGGAGGGACGTTTGGCGGCGAGGGTGTTGGACACGTCGACAGGCACGGTTTGGTGCCTCGGCAGCGGCGACGGCGCCGCCGATGCCGCCCAGCCAGCCGACACCGACCTTCTCCTGTATCTCCCTTCCACCTGCCTGCTGCCGATAGGGTTGTCACGCCGAGAACGCAGGTTGGAGTTTGGGCGTGGTCTGGCCGCGTTCTTGGCCGCTCCCCTCTCTTCCACGTCAGTCGCCGCCGCTTCCTTGGTGTTGGCGGCGCACTGGCGCTGCTAACGCTCGCTGACCTCAATGCCTTCACTCTCAAAGCCGCGCTTGACGTGCCTGTGGCGTCGCCGCTCAATGTGGTGCGGCTTGTCCTTCTTGCGGTCCTCGGTGTACCCGCCGCCGCCCAATACCACGAGTGGGTGATGCACGGCGCGCAGAGACAGGAACGCGGTCCTCTGACTAACTCGACGCGGGAGACGGAGAGCAGAAGTAGGCCAGGGGTGGAGGTGGACCGCACCGCTGCGCTAACGTTCATGTCAGTTCTGGCAGCTGAGGTGGGAGTGGTGACCCGCTTTTGGAGCGGCCGCCTCGAAGGAAGGTTGGGGAGGGGAGGGGACGCCGTCGGCATCCCCTGGGGAGTGTGCGTGGGCTGGACCATAGCGGCGGCAGCGTACGCAGTGTTTTTGGTAGTCCTTCCCAAGGGGAAAGCGCGTCAGCAGTTGCGGTTTGAGGGTAGGTAAGCAGGAAAATGGTACAACCAAAAGATGCAACTGCCGCTATGCAAAGAGTAGGTGGGAAAAGCGGACGAGAGCACTAGAATTCAGCCACCAGACGACAATCGAGCGTTGACTCGGTCGCCGTGGCCCTCGAAAAAGACCAACCCACCTGCTGGAACAATGCAGGGGCTGGCGCACTACATACCACCACCCCCATAGATGGCCACAGTCACTGACGCCGGGCCTACCACCGCCTACGCCACCGCCCACCGTAGCGGTAGCCGTAGCCATACCCACCGTACCCGTTATCCTCGGCATCCGAGTCGCACGACCGATGGTATGCCGCTGCCGCCTCCGCCGCCGTCGCGCTCACTCGCAAACTGCCCCGCTCGTCTTCCCACTCCTTCAAGCACGAATAGGATGGCTCATCGCGATGCTTGCAAACGGCCCGCATGATGTCCATCTTGCCATGCCCGCTACAATTCGAGTAGGCAATGTGGAAGATCGACATCAGCGACATGCACATCAACATAACGGCGACCACATAGTCGAGCACCAGCGACCGGCCCGTCCGTTGCAGGTAGGCCGCAAGCAGCTTCGAGTCGTTAAACCGGGTGGCAACCCAGGAGGGGCTGTGGCCCGCGGCAACGATGGCGGCTTCCAGCCGCGACGACGGCTGGACTCCGCCGCGTCCCATCCACCCTCCGTGGCGTCCACAAAGGCTGTCTCGCGCTTGGTGAACCACGACCAAGCAACAAAAGTGGACGACTTGCGATGTACAAAGAAGGCGCACAACGCAGCAATGTTGGACAACAACACCGCTGACGCCCAGAACAGGCGCTCTTGGATGCACAAGTCAAAGCCGGTCCCAACAGTAAAAACCATCACCTCCGACAGGTTGAACGCCCGGTCGCGCCACGGTTCAGCCCCCGCGCCCGCCGCCGGCAGCTTTCGGATGACGATACCGCTCAGCTGGTGAGCAGCAGCTAGATCGCGCACTGCACCAGGACTGCCCCCTTGAACGAGGAAGTCGGCCAGCAGCTGGCCCGTCGGAAACAGCGTGGAGCCGTCCCACTCAGACAGCACCCCATGGACGTGCGAGCAAACGCTCGCCACAGCCTCAAGTTCAAGTGGGCGCAATCGCTGCGGACAGTGCTGAGCGCCACAGTTGCCGACATGTCGCCGCGCGGCAGCCGCCACGCCGACCAGGCGAGCCAGGGATGCCTGCCACCCGCCGCCCGCGGCAGCGGCGCCAGCGACCGACATGGACGACGCGGCGCCCTCCGCCACAGCATCAGCGCTGGCCGCAATGGTGCCAGCCGTGGCAGCGTCTGCGTCAGGTACAAAATGTGCCTCCACGCCGGGCGCCACGAATGCCTCACGGGCGCAAAACAACAAAAAGGGCACGAAGACGGCAACGTCAGAGGTGGGCTTGACCGACTCGCAAACATCCGCAAGCAGCTGCGCGTCATCAAATAGCTCAAGCGGCAGTCGGGCGGCAGGGCCAGGCTCGCCATCGCCCGTCGCCGCCACACCAGAGACCGGTGTGATGGCACCAGCCGCAGCCAAGCCTTGTCCTGCCGCTTGTGCGACACCAAAAAGCTGAGCCACCAGCGCTAACACCTCCCTGGCGTCGGCTCGAGCCACCGCTTGGTCTGGCCGCCCCCCCCCCCCGGTGAGTACGCGCGAAAAGGCGCAGTGCAAAGAGCGCGCGTCGGAGCTGCCGAGTGCCGCCCACAGCTGCACGCGACTCAGAAAGCCAGGCAGCCAGCCCGGTGCGCGCTCGCCGTCCAGAAACGTCATCAACACCTCGCGGCACTGTGAGAAGGCCAGTAGCAGCGCCCGCACCGGCTCCAGGGCGGGCACCACCGCCTACCGGACGGGGAGGGGGATCACGCCATACGACGGAGCCGTCTGCCGCCGCTTGATACACACGCTGCATAGACAGGGTTGACGGAACTGGGGAAACCCACCCTCCGCCGCTGTCCGCGGGGGGTGGTCCTTTGCGTCGTCAGGGCGTACGCTTCAGTCCGAGTGACGCGGCGTCCATTAGCGAGCACCGACACGCTGTCCTTACGTCGACGGCGGAGGCAGCCGTGACACAGCTGCAACTTCGTGCGCGAGACCGACCGCACCACCTCCGACGGGCCGCCACCCAGCGACGCGTCAGCGTGTACGACGCTTCGCCCCGCCGCCCGCCACGGAGAGGTAAGGTAGGCACCGGTCGCGTAGGCAACCCAGCCCGCATTGGCGAGCAAGCCAGGGAAGACTTCGTCCAGCGAAAAATGCACTGGAAGCAGCAGGTACCGAGGAGCACCCGCGCCATGACCTTGGGCAGCGGGCGGAAGTGGCTGCTCGTCACGCGGGCCGTCTCCCGCGCGCGCTTCATGGTGACGAGTTTATGCCGCCGCGGCGGTGGCTACAGAAGGGGTGTGCTGCCCGGAACAGCACGCCCCCAACACGCGGCCATCGGGACGGCAAACAGCAGCACTCGACGCGTCATAGCGCCCGTATTGATGCCGCCTGTCGTCAATCGAGCCAGCTACTCACTCGTCACCCACACGGGCAACCGCAAAAGAAAACACAGGGCGAGAGGACACGCCGCCCGGCGGCGCCATCACACCGACGCGGGCGCTCGACCCGGCAGCGACACGCGCACGAGCCAAAGCACCCGCCACACGCAGCCATGCAGGCTCCAGAGGCGGCGCAGGATCAACCGACGAAGCGAAAACGTGAGCCGCGAGCCACCCAGCACCGCGGCGCGGTGCCGGGGGCGGCCCGAAAACCGCCACCGCCGGGCGGCGGCGCCTCGCAGCAGCTCGTACCCGCCACATCCGATGGTACGTGGTCGGCGAGCCTGGCTGCATGAACCAGCCGACGAAGAAGAGAGAGCCGGGATCCAGGGTGCTGCATCGAGGGAGAAGGAACACCAAGTTCATGGCTTCGGGGGGCCACAATAATTCTTGTTCGTTGATCGCTTCGGACTTATTGCTGTCTTCCCAATTTTGGCCGATGTGGTCGAAGTCAAGACAGGGTCTCGGTCAACTGCCCATTGGTCGAACGACTTTATCCGGCGGAATGGATGGCTGAGAAACATTTTCGCACAGTTGATCACCCCTCTTGACATCGATGGCATCGGCCAAAATTGGGAAGACAGCAATATATTGTGGTCAGTCGAACTCGTGCGCGCACGAAGACAGGGGCCGTCGTGCCGCCGGCTGACCGCCGGCCCTACTAGACAGGCACCAGCACGAACGACCTACACGTTGATCGACAGGGCCATCATGGCCGATGACGCATGCCGCGGGCCAAGTCTCTGAATCCCCTTCTCTGGCAGCCACGGCGCACCAGAGAGCCGCGAACACCCATCGCGGCTGTCGCCCACGAGACGCTGCATTGGTCGCGGCATGGCTCCGTTCTGACGACGCTCTGGCTCCTTTCATTGGTGCCATGATGGCCTTTCGCCAACCTTTGGCAAGAGGCCAGCATAGAAAAAGTGACCTCTCCTGGACCCCCCGACCGTCTGCAGTATCAAAGACTATGACGGATGGGGGGTAGCCCATGGCTGTCCACCACCAGGCGCTGGTGTATCGTCTGACCACGCGCTGGCACGTTTCATTGGCGCCATGATGGCTTCCTGCCAGCCTCCCCTTGATACTGGCGAATCCCTTTGCGCGAGACCTGATGGTACGAAACGGCAGCCCCCCCTCCCAAACGTCCCCCACTGTCCGCTCTATGTAGCACACGCCAGCCCGCCAACACTCTGCCGGTCGCCCGTCGACGTCAGTCGGACTGGTGGGCAGGACAACCGACCGGCCTTCCTCGCGGAGTCCACTGAGCGATCACCCACCTAATTTTCAAGCCTGCTGGAGGCCGCCCAGAGGTGGAGACGGACAGTCCGTAGTAAAGGTCGTCACGTCGGACGGCACGGATGCTGTCACGGTCCTCAGGCTGGCGTCTGCTGTGGTCCGCGCCGAAACAGTTGTGGCCTGGCGCCTGCAGTCCACACAGTGACCGCCCTCGGCGGGCGCGGTGGTCGCCGCCACGGATGTCTACCAGTGCGGCGGGAGATCGCTTGGGCGGTCACTGCGAGTACAAGGGCGGCGTCGACGGCACCGTCGTCGCTCAGGCCATCATGTCATGGCACCCACTTGCCTCCTACGCTCTCCACCGCTACCAGCGCCCAACCCACTCACGCACCCACGGAGCCCCTCCCCCCGACGCGGCTCACCATGCTGTCCTCGTCGCCCGCCGCGTCCGCGGCGGCGCCCGCGGTGCCGCCCACCCTGGCGCCCCCCCCCGTGCCCGCCCACGCCGTCACTGCGCTCCTCCACCGCCCCCTCGGCGACGGCGACTCGGTGTGGTCGGCGCTCGCCGCCTACGCCGACGCGCCGACGGCGGCCTTGGCGCCGTCCCCCCCGCTCGACGCGGCACTCCACGCGCTCGTCGCGGTGCTGCAAGGCGCGTCCGCGCCGCCGCCAGTCCTCGCCGCCGCCGCGGCGGCGCTCGCACGCCGCCACGGTGGCGCCACGCTCGCCGCCCGCGCGGCGGCGGTGCGGAACGTGGCGCAGCGGGCCGAGGGGGAACTCGAGCGCGACGCGGCGGGCACCATCATTGCCCGCCTCGCGGCGGCGCGGGGGGGGCCGCCGCCCGCTGCCGCCGTCGACGCGGGGGAGGTGCCGGGCGACGGCTGGGAAGGCGGCGTGGCGCCGGTGGCGGTGGCCGCCCTCGCGGCCGCCGCGCGCCCGTTTCCGTACGTCGACCACTATGTGCGGCTGGTGGCGGCGGAAGCCGCCGCACTATCGGCGGTCGTGCGTGCCGGGCGCGGCGACGGCGGCGGCGGGGGCGGTGGTGGGGGCATCCGGCTGGCGTTTTGTGGCAGCGGCCCGCTGCCGCTGACCGGGTGCCTCCTCGCCGCCGCTGGGTGTGCGGCGCAGGTGACGCTCATTGATATCGACGCGGCGGCGGTGGCCGCCTCCAAGCGCGTCCTCGCCGCGTGGGTGGACGTGGGTGCCCTCGCGCCGGGCATTGTGTCGGTCGTCCACGCCGACGCGACCGCCGTCGACTTTACGGCCGCCGCCGACGGGGCGGCCACCATCAACGCCGTCGGAGCGCCCACGGGCGACACGGCGGCGGCGGCGGCGACGCCCGCCCCCATCGCCGCTGACGTGGTGTTTGTCGCGGCGCTGCTGCCGCCCGCCGCCAAAATGGCGGTGGCGGAGCGCCTCAGCCGCCGCTACGCGGCCGCGGGTGCGGGTGCGGGTGCGAATGCGGGTGTGGGTGTGGACACGGCCCCGCTCCCCATCGTGGCTGTCCGCACCGCCCACGGCCTCACCGCGGAGCTCACGTACGAGGCGAGCGGGCGGGCAGAGCTGTCCCGCCTCCTCCCATTCATCGGCGTCGTCGTGCCGCGCACGCACGCGGTCGCGCCGACAGCGGGCGGGGGGGGGGGGGGCCCCGGGG
>ENA-ORXC01002056-ORXC01002056.1-marine-metagenome-genome-assembly--contig:-NODE-2056-length-11233-cov-2.524919_pt1 | contig 11233 bp, 10 predicted proteins | sample MGYA00237865_ERZ511478 | MGnify/ENA metagenome assembly ERZ511478 | reverse complement strand
CTCCCAAAAGGGCACCGCATCGGGTGCCGTTGATAGTCGCGTGAAGGATGCGAGCCGCGACACCGCGCCCGCCCGGTATTCGATGGTATCGGGGGCGACCAGCTGGACGATGCCGCCGCGCAGGCGCAGGGCGAGGCCGTGATTTCGCCCAGCGGGATCGATGCCGAACAAGTCGGATGCGCCCCAGCCTGCGCGGATCAGATTGCCGCTCGCGTCGTGCAGCATGGCGAGCGCATCCTTGACGGCTTGCCGCCCGTGTTCGGATTGAGGTTGCGCCGTGCGGATCGAGTAGCGCCACGCGCCGACAATGGAAATTGCCGCGTCATCCATGCCAGCGAACCCGGCCCCAGCCGCCGCACCGTCCAGCGCGTCAGGCCATGAACACGCGCCATCCTGCGCGATTGCCGCAGCATCGCACCACAGATCACAAGGGCAGGTTGCTTGCCCCAGCATGAGAGATTGAGCCACGGAGTTCATGCCGCCCCCCTTTCAAAATGACAGTGTGAGATTCCCAGCCGTGCAGCGACCGCCGCCGCATCGGTTCCGATTTCTGCCGACGCCTTCGCGATAATCCGGCACTGCACCGCGTTCGGTTCGCGCAGCACCCCGGACGCTTCAAGCGCCGTCGATAGTGTGATGATTTCAGCCGTCGCGGGATCGCCGCTGGGGGCATCCTCGACCTCGACCGCCACGCCGTTGACCGCGACCAACTCGAAGGCATCCAGATCGCCCCAGGCATCGCGCGCCACGGCTTTCGCGTTCGCTTTTTGAGACAAGACCAGCGCAGGGGTTAGCTTTCCCCTTTGACCTTTCAGCCTGATTTTCACGCTGCATATCTGCGATGGAATTAAATACCCCCTCTTTCCAAATAGAGATTCTATTTGAGAAGGGGGGGTATTTAAAAAATCAGCGACCAGAACCTTAAACGACTGTTTCGCAATCCATCTTTCTGCACCCTTCGCGGTTCCGAAGATCTCCGACGCATCCGATGCCATCCCCGCCGCCGACAGGCGCAGCATCCCGCCCGCTGCCACGAACGCCCGTTCAAATCGGTTGCCACCGTCCACAAGATCACGGTGCGAAATCACCCGATCAACAGTGAAGTCGCAGACCGTCTTGGACAGGATCACGATGCGCCGCCGGTTGAAAATCGGACGGCATCTATCCGCCGCCTGTTCAATCTCCGCATCCCGTATCTGGCGCAGCACCTCGTCGCCTATCGCGTCGGGATAGGCTTGCACCTCGACCCCATGGGTTGACCCGTCGCGCATCCGCAGGCGACGTGTCACGTCGATATAATCCGCCGTCGTCTTGACCTTGAAGCCCAAGGCCGCGCCGTATGCCCCCGCTATGCGTCCGACCTCATACGCTGGGGGCTGGACGCGCCCGACGATAAAAATCACCTCGCACCGCTCCAGAGAATTGAGGCCGCGCAGGGCGTTGAAATGGGCCGTCTCGACCGTAGAGGGGAGGACGCTTGCCAGCGTTTCACGAACCGCCTTCGCGGCGACAAGGCCCGCGCTTTCCTTCGCCTCGATCACCTTGACCAGCTGCACGCGAAGCCGCCGCGCGTCATCCTCGAAACGGGCCTTATCGTCAGGCGTGGCGTGCTGGAATCGCCCCAGATCGCCCGTCAGGCTTTGCGTGCTGTAGGATTTGCCGACCACTTGCACGACTTCCGCGTTTCGCTCGACCCGGAACGCCTTATCCTCGAAATCGCCCAGCCATGCGCGCGACAGCAGGGGCGATGCCGTGCCGTCCAGCGCCAGTATCGGGCAATCGATCCGGGGCGATACGATGCGCGTTGCCGTCCAATCCGAAGGCCCGCGCGTGATGGATTGAATGCCGGTAAAACCTGCATCAAGATCGACCAGCACCGCCGCCAATGCCGCCCGGATGCGCCGCCCCTTGGCATAGTCGTTTCGGAAGCCCTCGACCTTGCGCTTGATCGATACCGCCGTGTCATCGGGCGTAGGGTCGAAATGCGGGGCGTGATAGATCGCCTTCCGCGCCGCGTCGATATCGTCACGCATGGGGGCCAAGACTTCGCCTGCCGTTGCCAGATCGCACAGGGCATCACAGACCGCCGCCAAGACCTTGCCGACCGCCAAAGGGTCCGCGTCGTCTTTAAGGTGCAGCTTGTGTGTCGTGAAGTCGTCAGGGTCTATCTTGCGAGTTGCCCTGACGACGCCCCGCGCTGGCATTTCGTCAATGATCGCGAAATCAGGCGTGAAGGGCGCGGCATCAAAGGCCAGTTCATGCGCCCCGAAAACGATCATAGGGACCGCCGCCGCCTTGTTCCGCGCCAGCGTTGCGGATTGTTCCCGGTAAGCGCACCCGAACCGAAAGGGGCATTCGTCGCACAATGATTGCGGTTCAAGGGCATGACGAACCATTTCCGCCGCTTCCTCGCACCGGATGCACATGGGATCACCGGAGCCGTCCAGGCGTTCCGTCGCGCGACTGCGATAGAGGACGGGACGGGGGGAGTAAGGCCGCTTTTCCGAACAATACGCGGTGTATTCCTCGCTTGCCTTTTCGCGTGTCGGGAACGCCGCAAGGGCGACCCCCTCGACCATATCGACCAGCGCAGCCCGCGCCGCCGTCGATTTCCCCAAACCTTGCGAGCCTCGCACAAGGGCGTTGCGGGGGGTATCGTCACCCTGATTTGAGGCAATCCACCCCCGGATATAATCGCGCATTTCAGCGCCGATCACGTCGCGTTGATCGTTCGGGGGCGATGCTGCGAAAGACGATGCACCCGCTGCCCGCGCGCCGTACAGGGCATCGACCACCGCCTGCGCCCCGTCGCGTTCCAAGGCGTTCAGCAGGTCGCTTCTCGGGCCATAGATCGCGGGAGTTTCGGCAACGTGGCAATCGATACCCGCCTCGACCATGGCCGAAAGGGCAGACCGAAAGGCGACCCATGCCTGCGAGCCGATAGCGTCCGCATCGGGGCAGAGGATCACGCGCCGGTCACAGGGTAGCAGATCAACCAGACCAGCCCAACCAGACACCCCGAATACCGCCCACGTCTCCGCACCGGACGACTGCCAGACACCCGCCGCGCCTTCCGGCCCCTCGACCACCACCAGCGCGCCGCCCGTCACATCGTCGTGCAGCTGGGGCAGGGCGACCCGCGCTCCATCCCCGCGCCCCGTGGTGAATTTCGCAGCCTTGCCGCCGTCCGTCTCGATGGGCGCTTTCTTGCCAGCGCCTGAAACGAGGATGCGTTGCGCGCCACAGATCACCCCAGACGTATCCCGCGCCCAGACCACCACCGCCGCCGCATCGGGGGCTATCAATCCGGGGCTGTATTTCGGGATCGATCCTGCCGGGATGAACCCGGCGAAGTCATCCGGCACCGTGGCAGTGATGCCCCGGCCCGTCAGATATGCAGCGCCGGGGGTGCCAGCCAACGGCACCGCCGCGCCGACCAGCAAGGCGAGAGCCGCCGCGCGCTTGGCGTCCTCTGTCTGCGCAGCCTGCGCCTGCGCCGCTTCACGCTTCGCCCGTGCCGCCTGCGATGCCTGCCGGTCCTGTTCACGCTGGGCGGGATCGAGAGCGGGGGCAAGGCCGAGGAAGTCGCCCAGCGATGCCAGCACCGCCGGGAAGTCCTCCGCAGCCGCAGAAAGGTTCAATCGATGGATCGCCCATAGATCGAATACGTCACCTTTTGCGCCGTCAGATTTCGAGTGCCATAGGCCACTCGTGGTGTTCATCGTGACCGTGCCGACGCTGGACCGCTTGCCGCTCCATCGCAGTTCACGCTTGCCTATGCCGCTTGTCGGATCGCCCAGGCACTCGCTCGCCACATCGGGCAGGCGAGCAAGTGCAGCCTCGTGAACGTCATCACGGGAAAGCCGGGTGCGTTGAATATTCAGTATACGCCCCCCTTATCATCGCACTGAGGGGCGAATAGTTCGACCACGTTGGATAGATCGCGCGGGGGCGCTTGGACCCCCATGGTTGACTTAGGGTCTTGCTCTATCCAGTCCGCAATTTTTCGCAGCATCCCGGCAACGTCAGCCGGGGGCGTGTTCTCACCGGAAGGAACCAGCACCCGAACGCTTGCGCCGCGCATTAATTCCCAAGTGTCGCCGCCCATGATGCAATGACCATCATCATCGGGGCGCATGACGGAATCACCGCCACCCGGCATATGGAAACCGTCTATTTGTCGAAAGTGCTTTGGCTCGCGCTCGCCATAGTCTCGGATCAGATCGCGCTTTATCTCGTCCATCATGCGCCGCCCTCGATCACAGATCGAAGTGCAGACCTTGCCGCCGTCCTCGTCTTGAAGGTGCCGACCAGATCGCCGCCGATCCATGCCGCAAATCTGTTTCGTGAAATTGGTTGAATGATAGCCATTGTCTTGCTCTTGCGCTTGGCGCGAAGGGCAGGGGAGGAACCGATAACGCTTGAAAATCCGATGCCGAGGGGCTAGATTTCTGACTGTCCGGGAAGACAATCTATGCACTACCGATGGCCCGCCGCATCCTTGCGCGCGGGTTTTTCGTTAGGCGGCTTCCGCCGTCTGTTCCTGTTCAGCGAGCCACGCATCCAGCTTTTCAGGACGGGCACACAGGGCACCCCCCAGCTTGAAGCACGGCAAACCGTGTTCCTTCCAAAGCCGATAGATCGCGCGGTGCTGCGCCTCGTCGCCCAGCGTGTGCGCGGCTATCGCCTTCGCGTTCATCAAGATTTTCTTTTCAGCCATAACGACTTCCAGTTTGGTCCATATGATGACCAATCGTATAATTAGGAAATCATACCGATGCAAGTTCTTTGATCCATATCTTGACCAAAAGAGAAAATCATGCTTCCTCACGAAAAACAGTAAGTGGAGGTTTCCCTATGAAGGGTGACAAGCGAGAGCCTTTAGACGAAGTGAGTTTCCGCTTGCGGATGACAGAGCAGCAGCGCGCCACGATAGAGGATCGTGCAAAAGCATCGGGACGCTCCATCACTGCCGAAATCATTCACCGCGTTGAAGACTATGACCGGATGCAGCGCGCCTATGCCGTCGCCACGACTGACCCGTTCGTGCAGATGATCGCCATGAAGATCGCGGAGACAGCGGAGTTCGTTGACAGGCTACAAAGGCGCGATGGAGTCCCGCAGGTAATAGTACGGCACCAAAAGAGACTGAAGCCGACCCGCTGTGAACACTGCAATCATTCGGAGCGGAATTACGAGACGATTGAGGAAGATACTCTTTCCGATGAAGATGCTCGCAAAGAGCATATCCTTGAAGCTGCGCGGGGCGTCTTGCGCCGGTATACCCTCGACGGCAAGAGGCGAAACAAAGACGAAGTTACGGGGGTCGTCTTAAAGAACTCCGACGCCTTTTATGCTTCGCAGGAAGTCTCTCGCGCGATGCAGCCGATTCTCGATCAGATCGCCACCTGTGAAGACCTGCGCGATATGTACCAAGACCTTGCCGACAGTGCCAAAGACACGCCGCGTTCGGAAGGCATGGACAGATACATCAAGGTAAATCTCGATGCCGCCGCTCGATATGCCGAGCGAGTAGAAAATCTACGCGCCCAGCTTCCCGACCTCGACCCGGCGAAGCCCGCGCAGGAAAGCACGTCAGCCCTGAAGCGCCCCAAACCGCAACGCAAGCCGACAGGTTGAGAGCGAACCCCGGACGAATAGAGCAGGGCGACCAGCTGGACGACCTCGACCAGATCGCGCGCCGCGTTTCCGTCATCAGGAAAGCCCGCCCATGCGCGCCATGTAGCAGGCGACCACCTCGACCCCATGAGGCGTGAGAGGTTGCCCCGCGCGTGAGTGTCTCGGAAAACGGCTTTTGCCCCGCGCGTTGGGTGCCTAACAAAACGGGGGCAAGGCCATCGCCAGACTTAGGATTTCTTAGGATAGGCCACGATCACGACCAGCGTGCCACCCTTGAAAAGAATATTAGCTTTTGCTAATTATAGCTATGGAACGGCAGTGGGCGATAGAGTTGCACCCCGAGGTGCGAAGCGAGATCGCAGCATTACCCATTACCGTCCGTAGAGGGCTGGGCGTTGCCCTTTTATCGGTTGAGATCGACGGCCCGGACCTTGGACGCCCGACCGTGGACACGTTGAACGGATCGCGTCACGCGAACATGAAGGAATTGCGGTTCGATGCAGACGGGGGCGTGTGGCGGTTCGCCTTCGCTTTCGACCCGGCCCGCCGTGCCGTTGTCCTCGTCGGGGGCGACAAGCAAGGCGAGAACCAGCGCCGGTTTTACCGTTGGCTTGTCGAGACAGCCGACGCCCGCCTTGATGGACACTTGAAGGAAATGGATCAATGAGCGACTGGAAAGACGTTATCGGCCATGACCTCACGTCCGAAGACTGGGCGGGAATGCAGCGCGAAGCGGAAAGCCTTGTCATGGCATCGCGTACCCTGGTCGAAATCCGCAAGATGCAGGAAGTCACGCAAGCTGACCTTGCCGGTATGCTGGGGATGACACAGGGGGCCGTCGCGCAGCTGGAAGGGCGAACCGATACCCGTATCTCGACCCTGCGCGCTGCAATCGAGAAAATGGGCGGATCGCTCAAGATCGTCGCGGAAATGCCGGGGCAACCGCCTATGCAGGTTTCGGGTTTCGAATAGGTCGCACCTGCCCTAATATCCAAGCACACACGGCGCTTGCGAGAGTGTCCGCCCCCCCGGCAACGGGGAACACATGCGAGGGCGTAGCGAAAGCTGCGCCTTTCGTATTTCAGGCTTCCGCCTCGACCAGATCGAGGACAGCCCCGGCGCGGGTCGTCTCGACCTTGACGTTACCTAGACATTACCTTGCCGCCCATCGCCCGCCCTCGATCACCGATAGACCTCGCGCCGATGCGCCACGCGCAGCACCGGCACGACCAGCGCGCGCCCCGTAATCCCCGGCAATATCTGGCGAACCGTGACGGATACTGACTTTCATTGAACGTTCAGCCGTTCGCGCGTATATCAGTAGGGCAAAGTCGTCCCGGTGTTCCGAACTGTTACCGGATGGTGTGCGTTCCATGGACAAACATGGATAGGGCACCGGGCCGCAAAATTACCCGAAATTCCATATGTTATCGACCCTGCCCGCGCGTTGCAGGGATCTACGCCAGCGGTCTTTATGCGCCCGGTCGCTATAGGATCGAGCAATCGCGCCCGCTGTCATATCCGCCAACTGCACAAGACGATCATCGCGTGAATCTCTGAAAGACAGCTTTCTCATAGATCCTTTCGGTAATTCCTGTTTCAGATACCGGCCCAACTCTTGACGCAACCGGCGGTCGCCTGACCCGTCGATGATAATTTTCGCGTTCGACAAACGGCCATTGTCATGCTTCAACATCGACTTAGTAAAGAAGTTGTAGAAGCGACTCGGGTTCGTCTTTAGTTCGTGTGAGTACAGAACTGCCTTATCTACAGAAATTGCGCGTACTTTGAAATCAAGACCACTAATGCACTCAAAAAAGGCATCTCTTTTTTCATTACTGGAATTATTGAACTTCCATTCGGGTTTCACACGACAATCAATTGCACACTGGCGAATAGCTTCATCCGCCTCTTGCGCCTTCACGTCGCTTTGGAACATCACCATCGACATAACGAAGACTGGCGATGACCCTCTTTCGATCTTGAAACCGGGATCACCCGACTCGTCTATGAAAACCAACATCGGGGGCATTTACATCATCGCGGGTATGATCGCACCCCTCAACCCCGACCCGATAGCCCAGCGCCACCCCGCCAACAATCCGCACCCGGATCGATACCGACGAAATCGGGCGCGTGTACCTTTCGCACATTGCCCTTTTCGCCATGCTGATATAATGTTCGATAATATCCACGTATCGAACATTGCATGAAATGTACGGAAAGCACAACCCCAATGAGTGACACGCATCACACGCCCGCCGTCCTCGATCAGATCGCGACCCCCTCGACCATCCCCCAGGACGAAATCAGCCGACGCCTTGCCGAGTATGCCGAGGCCGCGACCGGCGCTTTCGCCACCGCCACCGAAAAGGCCCGCGCGGCGGATTCTCGTCTTTGGGCGGATTGGTGCGATGCGCGGGGCGTGCAGATCGTGCCAGCCGATCCGGCGACCGTCGCCGCTTTCGTGGATGACATGGCAGAGAGCCGGAAGCCCTCGACCGTTCGGCGCTACGTCCAAACGATCAACCAGTTGCACAAGGCCGCAGGGTTCGACCGGCCATCGACCAGCAACCTCGTATCGCTCGCCCTACGCCGGATGGATCGCGCCAAAGGCACCGCACAGGATCAGGCCGCGCCGATCACCGTTCACACCGTCCGCTCGATCCTCGCCAAGATCGCGACCGATACCGACGCCCTCGACCTCGCCACGAAGTCAGGCCACCGCCGCGCCCTTGCGAACCATCGCGACCGCGCGTTGATCGCCCTCGCCTATGTCGCCGGGATGCGTCGTTCCGAAATCGTCGCGCTGGACGTTGCCGACCTTGACCTTGCCCCCGTGGATGATACCGGCGCTTGTGCCGTGAAGATCAGGCGCAGCAAGACCGACCAGACCGGCGAAGGACAGGAGCGGGGTATCACCCGTGACGTTGCCGACCTCCTGCGCGTCTACATGGCCCGCGCCTCGATCACGACCGGCCCCCTGTTCCAGTCCATGAACGGCAACCGGCTGTCAGGTATCGACGTTGCCCGCATCCTGAAACGCTACGCCGCCGCCATCGGGATCGACCCGGCCCGCGTGTCCGGTCACTCAACCCGCGTAGGTGCCGCCGTTGATCGCAGGACGAAAGGCGAGACGACGGGACAGATCGCGCGTGACCTTGGATGGAAGGGGGAGGCGATGGTTGCCCGCTACACCGGAGCCGTTGACGCGAAGCAATCCGCAGGGCGGTACGGGGAAAAGCTGGGGAGCCTGACGTGAGACATGCCGCATTTTGGAAAGAAATGGATCGCAAGAACGCACACAACGCCAAACGCCACGCCGCAAACCTAGAAGTAGGATACGTGAAGGGTGCCGCCCGGATCGAGGCCGCGCACCAGCTGCACCCATGGCTTGCCGCCCCGGATTATTCCGCGCCGCTCTTGATCGAGGGGGCCGGTATCATGGGCGACAGGATCGCGGATGCCCCATCCTTCGCAGGCGTCTACACGATCACGGCGACCATGCAGGGCGAACCCTTGACGCTCTATGCTGGGGAAACCGTATGCATTTGGGAGCGGATCGAGGCGCATTTTCCGAATGAAGAGGAGGAGCATTTCAGCGAACCCTTGCACCACCGCCTTGTCGAATTGGAAGACGCGACCGGCCAGCTATTCGAGGGCGTGACCCTTTCGGCATGGCGGATCGAGGGCGACCGCTACCAGCGCCGGGAGCGGGAGCGCGATGCACTGGATGCGCTGGGGGCAGTGTTTGAATACAAGGATCGTCGCGCGGCTACATGCCTTCCCGCGCCTCTACTGGACGCCTTGAAGCTGCACCGCCGCCTCGCCATCAAACGCGGGGCATCCGCGCAGCTGGCGAAAGCCCAGGGCAGGACGTGAACAGTTTCCGAATCGTCTGGCCGGAACCTTAGCATTTCACAGCATCCCCATATCACCCCATGATGCGCCTGCGCGTATTGGTCCCGAAACTCACCCCGAGCCTTGCCGTGCAGATCGCCGCCAGAGCCGAAACCTTGGGGTGACCTTATGGTGCCGAGTAACAGCCCTCAAAGCCTGAAACCTCACCGTGACCTCACCGCCCTGCCTATCACCCCATGACGCACACGCCCGCGCGTACTGACGTCGAAATGTGAAGTTTTGGCAGGTTCCCGATAAGACCCCATGACGCACGGGCAACCCCTGTCAGAAGTGTCAGAAGTTTTCGCGCCTGCGATACCATCATTTACCGTCATCCCGGTAACAGCCCATGACCCGCGCGCAACCCCCGTTAGAGGCGTTCGAAGTTCCCGCGCGTACTGACTGCAATAAAATCGGACGTAACACCCTATAGCATGGCCGCAATGCGCGCCTGCCGTCTGGCCTCTTTCGCGTCCGCCTTGGCCTGCGCCTTCGCTTCCCGGTACGCCTGCCATCGCCGCCGCTGGGCTTCCGCAATCCGCGCCCTGCCCTCTTCCGTCTTGGCCCCCGTCGATAGGCCACCATGAAACCGGCACCGCTCTTTCCCCGGTTCGACCCTCACCCGGCATTCGCCACCGGCCCGCGTCTTGGCACCGCATACCGGGCGCAGCTTCCGGGGCATCGGTTGACCATCATCATACAGACCCCGCGCCCGCATTTGCTGGCAGGCATTCGCGCAACCGTCCAGACCATCGGGGCAGAGTGTGCGGAGCGGCCCGGTACGCATGGGGCAAGGGCGGTGCCGCCGTCGTTCGCGTTCAATATGCGCCTGCTCTTCCGCCTGCCCTTCCTCGATAATCGCAGCGATGCGAGCTGATAAGGGCGTGCCCTGATAGATCGTTCGCGCTGTCATGGCGAACGACCCAGCGAAAAGTCGTTCCGATCAAGCGCAAGACCGACACTGCCCGCGACGGCTATAATCTGTTCGAGTAGCGCCTCGACCCGCTCACCACTCGCAGCACTGCGCCCGCTTGTTTCGCCCAGCCGGGCAAGGGCGTCTTGCAGTTGGCCTATATCCGTCTGAACCCTTTCTTCCCTGCGCTCAGGATTCCCGATACCGATAAAATCAGAGGCCGCTTGAATCGGGTTAGACCTCAGCCCCTCCAGCGAACCCAGCAAATCCGCCCCCTCAGCCTCGAACGCATTCAGCCTTGAAATGCCAACTTGATCGCGCAGGGCTTGCGGTACGGCGATACCCTCAGCCTCACGCCTCGCAATTTCACGCTCTACGCTCGCCGCGCCGGTTTCGATTGCTTCGCCGTTGTTCTGTCCGCTGACCGTCTGCGCTACATCCGAAAGGATGGTATTCGCGCCCACTCTAAGGGTTGCTGCATTTTCAGAGAGAAACGCCGCTTTCTGCGCGTCCTCTAGATCCTGCGCCGCCTGCCGGGAGGATCGCCCGACCTCAGCATTCTGCACAATCTTTTCTGGCGTGAGAATATCCGGATCCGCTCTTTCCCTCGCCAAGCGTTCGGAGAACCCTTGCGGATTGCTCGCCAGCCGTACCAAGGCATCGCCAAATTCATTGCCAGCAGCTTCGCGCGCGATTGCCGTTGCCTGCCCTGCCCCGGCCTCGCCTTGCTGCGTAAGTGTGCCGAGGAGTCCGATCAGAATTGAGAGTTGATCCGTGAAG
>ENA-ORXC01002053-ORXC01002053.1-marine-metagenome-genome-assembly--contig:-NODE-2053-length-11239-cov-17.307472_pt1 | contig 11239 bp, 5 predicted proteins | sample MGYA00237865_ERZ511478 | MGnify/ENA metagenome assembly ERZ511478 | reverse complement strand
CTACCCACAACCCGCACCGTCGGCGCCGGTTGGCAAACGACCTGGCAAAGAGCCGGAGCTGGTCGTGTCGGTCCTCGTGCCGGCCCGAGCAGGGCCCATAGTGCCGGCGCTCGCACCGACCAGAGAAGGGCCCGTCCCTCCGAGGGCAAGCCAGGATGTCGGTAAAGCAGGTGGCTCCTCAGAGCAGCAGCGTGCGTGCACATGCGCAGCCTTGTTGTTGTTCGCCCGGGAAAGCAGGGCTCACGCCCCCCAGGAACACGCACAGGCCGCCAAACGCGGCTCGTGCAGCTCCACGTAGGTGATTGCTTGCCACATATCTTGCGACTCCTGAGAGCCTCACGTGAGGTAGCTGGTGAAATATTCTTTGACTGCCGCCCGCACGATTGAACGGAGAAAGAGCATGCGGTCGGGGGGGATACCGACGGTGTCGTTTCCAAAAAAGAGCTTCTTGTTCACTGGCGGCGGCGGTGCCGCCAGTGTTCGAGCGACCTCAAGCGGCTCAGCGGGCAGGTCAAACCCGCCGCGGCCGTTGGTGTGTGCCCGACCGTGCCGCGGATGTCCGCAGATGCACAGAGTTTCTGTCGCCCCACCACATGTGCTGCTTGCGGCGGGCCGACGCGACTGTCGCGGAAAATATGCGCGCCGTGGCGGGCCAGGCACGTGTGGAAGGGATGGCGCGGGGGGTACCTGCCGTCTGCCGCTTGATGCAGCCCGGGCCTCGCCCGTTGAGCTGCCTTCCCGACTTCTTTTTGCCTCCGGTCGAGGCCCGCGCGCCGTGGATCTCGGGGGTACACCCTGTCGACTTACACTTGCATCTGCCCTGTCTGCTCCTCCCAGCGAAAGTTCACCCATGGAATGATCGTCCGAGGCGCCCGCCGGAAGGAAATCCAGTCCCGCCGCCGGAGCCCCAGTCCCCTGCATTTTCAATGAATCACCCAATGGGAGCTCCGAGCGGCGGGCCGTCGCCCTGGGGGGTGGCGCCGGCGCCCTTCTCGGCGCTGGCCGCGCAGGTGCCTGGCGAGGCGGCTGGGTAGCAGGCGCCTGCCAAGAGGCTCTCGATGGAGAGGGGGGTGTTCGAAGAGAGGGTACCATCGTGGGGGAAGGGGAGGGTGGGCGTTGTGCGGCCGTTATTGATGAAGCGCGCCGACGAGGAGGATGATTGGCAACGTCGTCGGCTTCAACATCATCGGCTGCGAGGACGGAAAACGCAGCGGCTGCCGCCGCCGCTGCCGCGACTCTGGGTTCCAAGTTTGAGAACTAACACCATGCTCAAGATGAAGCCAAAAAAAAAAGCAGCACAAGAGTGTTACTGGAAAAATAACACCGGGGAGAGGACACGCTCTGCAGTCGTCGCGGTTATACGAACATTTCCGCAGCAGGTACAGGACGACTAAAGAAAAAACCAAAAGACAGAAAGAGCTCACAAGCATACCAGCTTGAGACGCCTCGCGCTTTCGCTTGCGAGTAGACGGCATGGTGGTCGGTTTCAACCTGAAACGAAAGTGCTGGCAGATGCTGAAGTGGACCGTACCGTGGGGAGTGGCGGACCCTTCGGGGCGGGGAAACCAAAAAGAAACGTGATGGAAAAGAAATGTCTGGAAGCAGACACTCAGGCGTGGTCCCTGTCGGAACAATCAAGCCGGGCAGGGGACGGGAGTTGGAGAAACGATCGGGATGAGGTGGAATGTAAAGGAGAGTGGGGGAGTGGAGACGAGAGCGGACAGGATCTCGAGAGAAAGCGGCGCGGTGAGGGTGTGGGCAGGCGGGTGAAAGAGTGTACCGTCCCTGACGCAATTCTGAATCAATATTATTGCTATCGAGGTCAGCGTCGTCAGATGTCTTCAAAAGACAGACCTGAAGACAGATCTGAGGAGATGGTGAGGAGAGCTTTCTTACAGCTATGACACTTGGTGCACTCTGCTCTGCTGTTCTTGTCCTTTCTGTAGCTCGAAGTTGCCTCCCATTGAATACACTTTGTTACAGGAGCGACGCAAATGTGGATGAAGCAAATTGGGTTGATTACACAGGCTACTCTGAGAATGTCGACGATCATATTTTGATGCATGCCGATCGATCCATGCAATAGAACTCCACGGCTGATGCAATACAACTCCACGGCGGAAACGATCATTGCATGTAATGACCTCATATGATTGGCCCACAAGCACTGTAGGCGCGCGCTTACCGTACTTAGTTAAGTGTTTACAGCAGTTACTTCGATAGTTATTTCCACCGAAGAGCGAATTTATAGAATCGAGCAGAGCAGATGCAGGAGCACACCCTCATGGAGACACTTCACGCTGACGGGGTGCTGCCTACTCGAGCCTTGGCATCCGCGCGGCGGGCTGCCATAGAGCGAGCCGCTGCTTGGCGACCCTGACGGTCCACGGCGAGCGTCTGTAGGTTCCTCTCGTCCGCCACCTCACCTGCAGCGACACGCACGGCCGCGCGCGCGGCCGCAGCGCCGGCACGCTCCGCCCGCGCCGACGCCCGGACCTCCTTGTTTGCGTCGCGGTCCTTGGCTGCCTGGGACTTGCGCTCTTCTACCGCCCTCTTGGCAGCCGCGCGCTCCTCCAGTAACGCAATGACCGCCTCAGTGGTCACGTGGAACCCGGCGCCCGTGTCTAGCGTGCCGTTCTTCAAAATTCTGGCGCTTGATGCCAGCGACCGCCCATCCTTAAAGAATCGAGCCGCCACGTCCGCCCAAGCCTCGTCAGGGGAGTCGTCCGTCGCGTAAGTGCGGCTCAGCTCAAACGTGGAGTCTGCAAAGACGGCAGGATCGACCGGGTGGATGCCCGTCCGCCCGAACCCCGCCTTTATATTGGCAGGCGTCATAGACAGGTGATAGGCTTGTGTTATCATCTCACATGCCCCGTACACGTTCAGGTTGGAGCGGGAGTTGTCGGGGCTGTTGGCGAAGACACTCAGCCGCTGCCGCGCAAACGCCTTCATCGGGCCAAAGACGGCGACATCGAGGGGCTGCGTCGCGTGCGAGGTGTGCGCCGGCAAGGCGTACGCAATCACATTGTTGTCCCGGAACTTGCGGAGCACCGGGATGGACAGGTGGCTCGCGTACCCGTCAAATGTCACCATGGTCTTGCCAGTGGCGCGTAACTCCGTCGTCTGCCGTAGGTAGCTGTCCACCCACACGCCCATGATGTCGCTGTTGACCCCCGCTGGAGTCTTGTAACAAACAATTGCTCCCGGGGGCAGGAAGTCCGCCGGCGTCTGCGTCTCCCCATCCACCAGCGTCCGGTACTTGGCCTCCACCCCAGGTAGCACCACCAGGGGTGTGAGCGGCCGGCCATCGGCCGTGATGGAGGCTGTTGCAATTGGCAGGGGCTAAGTCCCGTACTTATGCCCCTGACGGGACTTGCACCCGCCTCTCCGTACTTCCGATTGCGAGCTATGGGACGGCTGTCCTTCCCTAAGTAGCCCCCCTATTCGGGCCTGGGGTTACTATTTCGTCTCTCTTTTTCGTCTGTTTCCGTCTTGATTCTTTGGCGCCGGCCACGGCCCGCGCCGCCCCGTCTTGTTCGCCATCTAAATCTTGGCGTCTCTCTCGAGTCCTAGCCCTTGCGCGCCTTTGCGCCGTCTAGGTCCTCTCGGGAGGTCGACCCTTTGGGTCCTTCTCTTCTGTATTGTCAGTGTTACCACGGGGTATTTGCTCGCGCCTTCTTTGTTGCCACAGTCCTCGCTCTCCGCGGTTCCCTGCCGGTGCTCGGCTGTGGTCACCACGCTCAGGTTCAGCAAAATTCCGCTCCGTCCGCAAGCCGCATTTTGTATTTCGCACCCATTTTCGGGTTTGCGATCAATTGCGACATACATTGGAAGTCCCCGATGGATCCAATGACCTCCTTGTCCGTACCATTTGCACATGGACTCGTCGACACAGAGTAGATCACTCGGAGTCACGCGGGAGGCGCGGTGGGCATTGATGGAGGTCACAAAGTCGGTGACCAGCTGCCAGCGGCTTGCTTCGGAGTCATTGGCGTCGTCCACCTGCAAACTGAACGTCAAGCACGACCATAACGCGTCAAAACGGTGGCGAGACATTCCCGTGCGCTCGCCAAACGCGGGTGCGAGCCTGTACTTGCTGCGGGCTCTGGTTGCCCACAGGTCGGCGCGCGAGCCAAACTCGTAACGAGTGGCCAAGACGCACACGCCGAGGAACTTCAGGACCTCCCCTGCGGAGGTTGGTGCCATCCCGCGGGCGGTCAGCTTGGTGGTGGTCAGCTGAACCATCCACACCAGCTGGTCCATCGGGAACACGGCCAAGAAGTAATCGTAAGGCCTCCACATCGGCCCAGGACCGAGTACGTCCCCTCCTTCGTAGATCACCTCCCCCGCTGGGGTGTGGACAGACCAGGCTTGGTGGGGCACCGGGCCCCCTACCGGCTCTTGGACATCTCCCGCCGCCCAGGTGAGGCCGTGGGCAGTTTCCATTGGTGGGGAGCCCGCCGGCGTCGCAGTCACCGAGGTGGCCATTGTGGGTGGTGTGGAAGAGGAACTGGGGGGGGGGGCGCTGCTCACGGGGACGCCGGACCCAAGAGTCCCAGGCTGAGACGCCTCGGTCACCGCCGACCCGCCCACCTCTACCTGCGTCTCTGAAAAAGCGTCGCTGGTAGGACCCGGACCGGCGTAAACGCTGGCCAACGACTGCACCTTAATGTAGACCTTGCCTCGCCAGCAGTACCTCACCCGCAGCTCCGTCTTGTTGCGCCCGCCCTTAGTTTTGCCACGTAGGAACTCAATCACCGAGCCGTTGATTAGCCATGTATTTGCCAGCGAGCCGCGGAAGCGGCTGAGCTCCGCCAGGCTCGTCACGTTGACCGCCTTTGTATGGACGACGGCGCCAACGACCAGTCGAGGATCAACGGTCTTGGCCTGCTTCTTGGACCGCGGCACAGCAGAGGGGGTCAGGGCCGCGGCCGCGGCAGCAGCGGCAGCGAGAGGGGCGGGGGAGTCGGGCGAGGAGGCAGTGGCCATGGTGTACGGAGCCGCCGAGTCAGCGCCGACGACAGATGAGGCGACAGAGGATGGATGGGGGGGCGTCGCCGTCAGACAGATGGCCATTGAGTGGCAGAGAGGAGCTCCAAGCCGGAAGGAGGGTGGGGGGAGGAGAAGGAGAGGGGGGAGGGGGCTTGTCGTGTTCTGGCGGGAGTATCCATGCACGCACTGTGACGAAGAGGTTCAACGCGAGCCGAGAGCGGCATTATCGAGCCATCTGTGGTGCTCCACTGCATGTCTGGAGTGGCGTGAGGGTCTCGCCAAAAAAGGCGCCTCGGGCAATCACTGGTCAACGTAGGATGCCCTCCAATTCTCCCAAGAGCAAACAGACTGCGCTGAGCTCATTTCTGCCGTCAGAATCGACCTCAGACAACGAGAAGTACGTGAAAACAGCTTCTGAAAAAGGGAATCAAATGAGGTCAAAGGGATCAAATGAGGTCGTTGGTAGAATAGACACTAGACTAGTCGGTCCAACGCGCGCACGGACTTGTTTGTGGTTTGGTCCAGTGACCATGCCACAAGATACACCGCGGAACAGTCCTGGAAGGAATCTGGAAAACAGTTCCTGGCCTGATCTCAGGACCATCCGCCATCCAAGACAAGTCTGATTAGAGAGCGTCGGCAAGTCAAATGTAGGTCCGTGGCGTGGGTCGGGGACACGTTTCGTGCCACGAAACCGCTGTTACCCACATTTTGAGCCCATTTGTGGCTATCTGGGTCATCCGACCTACGCCAAGTACCGGTCGGTGAAGACCGCTGTGGCCACACACGTGGCGCTAGTTGTGCCACCACCACTCGTCCCAGCCTGAGCTGGGCGCCCACAACGGGCGCTTGTGTCTCCAGTTCCGTGTGTATCCAGAAGGCGCATCATCTCGCACCATACCAGCTGCCAACCGGCTCCATTGCCCCCCTGCTGCCGTCACCTCCCCCTCCCCCGCCCTTAACTGCGGGCGCCCCTCCACCCAGAACTCGCACTCTTCCCACTGCATCCCATCTTCATCGACCGCCGCCGGCCCTGTCATATGGTCGGTCGGGGCGCCCCCCCAGGGGGGGGGGGTGATGGTGCTTGGGGTGGAGGTCAGTTGGAAGGTGTTGCTCGCACCGAGGTCGCTGCTGTGTGCCGTTGCGGTAGATGTGGAGAGCTCAAATCGTCTCGACCGGTATTTGGGCACTTGCCGACGCTAAATGTGGGTAAGATGTGGGTATATCCGACGTGGCTCGGCAACCCACATTTTACCCACATTTAATACCCACGCCCGACTTGCCGACGCTCTCTATTAGAGAGTTTTGGCAGGTAACTCGACGGTCGCTTCGACGGTCTTTTGACGGTACATCGTGCCACGTTGCGGAGATACAGTCGAGATGCAGAAATTCCCGACCGGGATAAACCGTCGGGCCCGAGTCGAGCGGACTGTACATCGGCTGTGCCTGCTGGGCTCCCAAGGCGGTTGGCGCGGCCGGAACACGTATTTGTGCGTCCAACAATACCAGCAACAAACAAGCACAGAGAAAGTGGGAGGCAGGAACAAACAAGGGCAACACAAATCTCGATGAACCATCACCCACCGAACAAAACGGAACCGCCCCGAAGCTCTGGTGGTCAGGATGGGTGCCGCATCGCCCACAGGTGGACGTGTTGCTAGAGGATGGACGAGATGTCCTCTTGCTTGAGTTTGGACAACCCCCGTTCGTCGCGGTAGACGCGCCAGTACTTGTCGCACACCTCACGACTGGAGAGCAGCTCGATGAACTTCTCGTCGTGTGTGATGAGAAGCAGCTGGAAGTTGGTCTGCTCTGAGCGGCTCTTGATGATGCTCTCGAGCGCGCTCGCCAGGCTCTCAATGTTCTCCGCGTCCAGGTTGGTTGTCGGCTCGTCCAGCGCGAGCATGCCACAATCCAAACAAAAGGACTCGGCCAACGCCAGCCGGATGACCAGACAGGCGAGCACCTTCTGCCCCGCCGAGCAGCGTCCCCGCATGTCTAGCGTCGCGTCGCCCCGCTTCATCACCACCCGGTAGTTGTAGTTGCGCCGCACAGGGGCCTTGCCGGTGGCAGACGCTGCTGCACCGGCGCTGCTCATGTCGGTGTCCGACAGGATCTCAATCCCATCAATGTCCGAGCCGCGGTACGTCTGCTGCCACAGCTCCCGGATGGTCTTGTTGATGTGCTTCATCTTGAGGGTGTGGAAAGCCATTAGCGCTTGGTCCAGCGCCCGATGATAGCGGTCCAGGTCCGTATAGGCGAGGCGCAGCGTCTGCTGGCGAACACGCTGCTCCTGTTGAAGCTCCTCCGACTTCTCCTTGGCCGCCTTTTTGAGCTCCTTCCCGAGCTCGCCCAACCGTCCGGCGAGCGCCTCCCGCTTCCCACGGGTACCGTGCATGACCGCGCTCTTGGAGTTAAACCGCTCGTCCGCGTCTTGCACCTCGCGGTTCAGGTCGCGGCCGCCGCGCCTACGGTCCAGCTCTGCCTCTCGGCTCACCAGTTGCGCGTCCAGGCCTGCCAGCTGCACCGTCACTGACACATACTTAAGGTTGTCCTCCAGGTTACGAAGTTTCGCGTTGAGTGCCACAGTGCGAGTGGAGGTTTCCGACTCGGACGTTTCGAGCTCGGAGATGGCCTTCCGGATGCCGTTCGCCGCTTCCTCCTCAGCCTGGAGCTGGGCTGACTTGTCCGTTAGTTGCGCGTCCCCACCCATAGAGAGGTACCCATCCAACGCACGCACCGAGTCGACGACGTAGTTGTAATCCTTCTCCACCCGCCGGACAAGGACGTCCGCGTCGCGTTGCGCCGCCTCATTGTCCACACGAACGGCCGCTCGCTCCTCCATGGCTGCATGCAGCGCCTCTTCTCTGGCGGTGCGGGTGCTCTCGGCAGCCGCAACTTCGGCTTCAAGTTTAGCAGCGGCCGTGTTGAGCTCGTCTGCCTCTTCCTTCAAGCGGGTGACCTCGGTGACCTCCGAGTCTAGCTTGAGCGCCACCTCGCGAGCCTTGCGGTAGCGCGTCTCACGGTCGTGTAGTACGGCGGCGGCCGTGTCGCGCGCCGTTGTCGCCTCCTCGTACTCAATTGTCAGCCGCTCAGCCGTACGGGTAGCTGCCGCCAGCTCCTCGTCAAGCTGCTCGACACTCTTCCCGTCCGAGGTGGTCGTCAGCTGGGAGCGCTCAAGCTCCAATGCGCCCTGCGCCTTGGTCGCCTCAAGTTCCAGCCCCTCGAGCAGGCGCTGCTCTCGCTGCAGCGCTGACAGCGACTCAGACGAGCGGCTCTTGGCGGTCGCCACTGCCGCGCGTGCGGCGGCAACTGCGCATTCAATGGTGGCCAGGCGGCCCGCCGCATCACGGGCGGCCGCCTCGGCCGCCGGTAAATCCTTTTCCAGCGCCTCAATAGTACGCCACGTCGGCTCTTGTGAGCGCAGGGCGGTCAGCTGCGCCTCCGCCCGGACGCGCTTGGCGGTGGCTACTGCTTGCGCTTCAGCCGATGACTTTTTTGCCGACTTGGACGACATGACGTGCAGCTCCCCGTCGTCAAGCTTACGCAGGCACGTCGGACATTTGTGCTTTGCCTGCGCCTTCATCAGCAGAGTGCGGTTGAAGTCCATGATGCTGGTCACCTGGTCCTCGCCCTTCTTGGCCACTTCCAGAGCCTCGACTTTGGCGCGCAGCTGCTCTGCAAAGTCGGCATAGGTCGCCGCAGGCGCCGCATCTGCCTCGTCGTCTTCGTCATCCTCGCCAGACGGGGCAGGCGGTAACACCACCGCTGCTGCCTCGCGCTGCAGCTCCGCCAGGCGGGCACGGGCGGCGATAAGGCGATCCTGCAAGCTGCTCAGTGCCGTGGTTGAGGAGCCCGCCAGCGCCCGTGCAGCCGATAGGTCCCGCTCTGCACCGGCCAGAGTGGAAGACTTGTCCACAAACTCTCCGTCTACAAACAGGGCGTACCGCGAGAGCTTGGCCCGCGCCTCCGCCATAGGGGTGGCGCGCCCGAGCGGTAGCTCCCCAGCGGGACCCATTCCGCCCGGGCAGCTACCCCAGAGAGAGACCAGGGCGCCAACGAAGGCGTCGGCGGCGGCAGCGCGCGTGCGCTCCCGCTCCGCGGCGTTCTCCGCAGCAACCGTCACGCGTGCCTTCTCCTCCTCGACGCGAGAGAGAACGCGGCGTTGGCCCTTGAGCCGGCTCTCTGTGGCCTTCCACTCAGAGAGGGAGGAACGCTTGGCCGTCGCCGCCTCACCCAGAACGCCCAAATTGCGGGCGGCTTTGTCGGCCTCCCACTGACGGAGCGTCTTCTCCTCCATATTCTTGGCGTCCTGCAGCGTCGCCGCCATGTTGCGGCCACCCGCAATCCGGCGGGCCGCCTCCACGCGTCCGTGCGCGCGGCTGCGCTTAGCGGTGGCCTCCTCCTTGGCGCGTCCAATGTGCGCCTGGTGTGAGCTCAGCTCGACGGTCGCCTTGTTGACGACCTCGCTGGCAGCGTCAAACCTTTCGCGGTGCGTCCTGGCGAGCTCCTCCGTCACGGAACGGCGCCACCGCTGAATGGCGCTCATCTGCCGCGTCCAATCCCCGTTGGGCGCCTCGACGGTCGGCAGCATTGGTTGGCCGGCGGGCCCATTGGCCACCGCCCCGACCGCGCCGACCGTGTAGCGCGACAGCAGGGCCGTTTTGAGGTCTTTCCAAGACGACAGTCGCTGCGAATGTTTAGCCGCTTCCGCCTCAAGCAGCGCCCTCTGGGTAGACAGGGTTGTGTGGCGCTCGATGCGGGAAGCCAATTCCTCCCGCCTGGTCTCGAGCAGAACCCGGTTGCGGCCGACCGCCAAGCCGAGCTCCATAATCCCCGTCCGCGTCTCGTTGATGAGCTTGCGGAGAGACGTTTCCGTTTCACCCGGTAGTTCCCGCGCCATGGTCGTCATCGCCTCTTGGCGGGTGGAGAGGACGGCCGCCCGCTGAGCGCGGAGGGCGACGAGCTCATTTTCGTCCCGCGCAAACGCGGCTAGCTCCTCGCGGGCAGCCTTGGCCGCGGTAGACAGCTCATCCATCTCAACACGGACGCGATCGAGCGCTGCGCCGAGCAGCGCGTCCTCCCGCGCGACGGCCTCGTGCTCGGAGCGGATGCGGTTGAACTCGTCGACTTTGACCTGCGTCAGTTGGATGTCCATCCCAATCTTGCGGAGCTCCACGGCCTGCTCCTTGCGGTACTTGCGGATGGCTTCGAGGGCCTTGGTGTACCGCGTCGCAGCAAATATGTCGTCAAACTTCTCCTTGAGCTTTTTAGGATCTCCGAGTGGCCACAGCGAGTCCTCTTGGTGCACAAAGATGACGTTCTCCAGAATGGGCTTGGTCACCTGCATCACCTGCGGCACGAGCTTGTTGATGTCCGCATAGCGGTGGGCAGTTGTTTCTCGCTCCCCAGATGGCGTCGTTTTTTGGAGGCTCTGCTCAATGGTTTTGAACTCCTGCTTGCCGTTGGTCTTGGACGTCAGCACAAATTGGCGGCTGACCACGAAGCGGTCGCCGATGGCGTTGCTAAACTGCAACCGGATCTTGGCGCGCGTCTCAGTCAGGGAGGAGATCTTGGGGTCGTGAATGAAGGCACCGCCCTTGTCAACCAGCGGCGGCAGGTCCCCCGTCGACGCCATCTTGATGCACTCAATGAGGGTGGTCTTACCCGAGCCATTGGACCCGAGGATGATGGTCAGGGGCTTGAAGAAGTGGATGACGCATTCCTCCCGGGGGGGGAACGAGCGGATGCCAATGATACCGAGCTTGTTGATGGTCGTCATGGTCACGTCCGCAGGCGCTTCATGCCCCCGTCAATCGCCCGTCGGGAAGGATTGGGCGGGTACGGGCATTGGGCACCAGCGGATGCCGTCGCACTCTTGAGCAAAAATGAGAAACAGATAGGCTCTCTAGAGGCTACCGTACGGGCGCGGCCAACTCACAGACGAGCCCCAGTCGCCGGATGTCAGTCCAGAAGGCTGCCGACCTGTTCCACCCGGCTCGTCGCAGACGGTCGACGTGTTCACGTTGGGGCACGAGCCGCGACATGACGGCTGGCAGGGCGGCTTGGATGCACGCTGATGATCAGGCAGTCCAAGACACGTGGATTTTCTTGAAGTGAAGACGGATCAGCTTCATACTTGGTAGCTCCAGTCCCCGAGCTAGAACTATGAGGGTGTAACTGACCGCGCCCACTCGACGGATGTCGAGTCGATCTCGGCCAATGGCGTCACTCCCTCTGAACACCT
>ENA-ORXC01002050-ORXC01002050.1-marine-metagenome-genome-assembly--contig:-NODE-2050-length-11244-cov-4.181069_pt1 | contig 11244 bp, 7 predicted proteins | sample MGYA00237865_ERZ511478 | MGnify/ENA metagenome assembly ERZ511478 | reverse complement strand
AATGGGAATGGGGAACGGGGGGGAAGGGGGGGCCTTGCGGATGGGGCGCGGGTCCACGGTGTTCCTGGGCACGCGCGTGGCTCTTTTTTCGCGGCTGTCTCAGGCCTGTTTCGCCGACACGTGTTCATGGCTCATCGGGGGGGCCCGGGCAGAGGCTCTGTGGGGCAGGCTGGTTTCCAGCCTGTTTGAAAGTCTCCCAGTGTTGACAACCGTTTCGCCAAAGACGACTGACATACGCAGTATTTGGCGATTTCTGTGCTTGGAGGCGCGCCATGTGCGGGTGTCTTGGCTGCGTCTCGGCCGTCAAGACCGAGGGCACGCTACACGAGCGAGACCCGCGCCGCCCGGGCGCCCCCTCACCCGAGCAGCGGCAGCAGGGCGCGCGCCAGCTCCGCCGCCGTCGGCTCCGCAACAATCGCACAATCCCCATACACGAGCACCTCTGTGGGGAGGAGCATGAGGAAGACGGACGAGATGACGCCGCCGGGCTTGGCCGCCTTGATCAACTGCAACGCCGGCCGCACCGTCGACGCGGTCGTGTGCGCCGCGCCCGACACCATCCCCGACGCGTCGCCGGCTTCGACCATGGCCGTGCCGTACATGTTGACGTCGAACCGCAGCGTCTCGGCCGCCTGCGCGGTCGTCATGCCCTTGTGCGCGCGCAGCTCCGCGAGGCGCTCGGCGTAGCGCCGAAACGCGGGCGCGTCCGTGTCGGTCGGGTCGACGACCGAGGCGCCGTCAAGGCTCACGCGCGCCGCCTCGGCCGCCGCGTACACGTCGGACGGTTTGCCGAGGATCGTCACCCCGCCCGCCCCGCGCCGCACCGGCTGCCCCCCGGGGGTGAAGGCGAGGATGCCGCGGCGGAGGATTTCCGCCGCCGCCCGCAGCACGCGCGGCTCGGTGCCTTCGGGCAAGACAATGTGGGCGCCCGACGCGGCGGCCGCCGCAATGTAGGAGCGTTGGAACATGTGCGGCGTGAGCACCGGCTCGCGCGGCGCCGCGAGCGACGCGACCAGCGACGGGGTGTCAATGTGGGTTTCCCAGAGGAGGCGGGAGCGCTCGACTTTGCGCCTGGACGTTGGGTAAATGTCGGTCTGCACGTTGGTCAGGGACTTGACCGTCGCAAACGTTTCGGTCGGCACGGACAAGACGGGCGGGACGGTCAGGACGGGGGGGCGCGCCGCGCCGGCGGGCTGTGCCCCGCCGCCACCCATGGTTGCCACACCGTCGTCGGCACCGGTTGCGGCGGAGGCGGTCACGTCCCCCATGGCCGCGAGGAGGTCGAGCGCCGGCCGCCGGTCGCTGGCCCCCGTCAGCAGCACGCCCGCCACACTCCCGTGCGCCCGCACGTCGAGGCCCGACAGCAGCGCGCCGGCGAGCACGTCCAGCCGGTCCGCCGCGGTGATCAAGAGCGCACCAGGGCGGACCTCCCCCTCCACGTCCGCGGCGGCGAGGCCGCCGCCACCCTCACCGCAAACGCGCCCGCCAACGTCACCAGCGCCGAGGAAGCGCAGCAGCGACGCGACGGCCGCATCGTCGAGCGACGGATCCGCGTCGCGAATGACGGCTGCCGCGCCTGTGAGTGGCATGCGGCCGCCCGGCGCCGTGTGGAGCGCCGCCCGCAACGCGCCGAGCACCGCCCCACGGCGGCGCCGCAGCAGCGCCCCCGGCTGGGAGCCGAGCACCTTCAGCAGCGCCGGCAACTGCAGCGTCGCCACCGTCATGCCATCCACGTCCACCGCCGAGTCGTCGAGCACCTCGGCACCACCGAGGACGTCGGCGCCGAGCCACGCGGCGATCTCATTCATCCGCAACGAGCCGAGCGTGCGGTCGTAGGGCAGGGCACCGGCAAAGGGGATGTCGACGGCGGCAAAGCGGGCGGCGAGGCGGTCGGCCAACCGCCACCCGCCCGCCCCGCGGCCGACGCCGTTGGGCAGCCGGTTGACAATGACCGACAGCACGTCGGCCGACGCCGCCCGTACGTGCCGCACCGCCCCCGCGGCCATGGACACAATATCTTCCACGTCCCCTGATGCGCCGTCGGCGACAAGCAGCATCGGCGCGCCAATCGTCCGCGCCGCTTGCGCGTGGAAGGCGGTCGCATCGGAGGCGGCCACCGACCGCAGGTGCCCACCTTCGGCAACGACCAGCCCGTGCGACGCGCTGCCGTCGCAGAAGGAGCGGTAGGCCTCGTACCGGCCGAGCACCGTGTCGAGCAGCAGCTCCGCGTCGGGGCCCTTGACGCCCCCCGCCAGCGCCGCCGCCGCCGCCTGGTGCGACACGCCGACCATCGCGTCCGCCTCCCCGACGAGCGACGGGCAAACGGCCGTGAGGAGGCGCACGTGGGGGTCGGCAGAGTCCCCCGCCGCTGCGCCCGTGGCGGCCGCACCGTCCGCGGCGGCGGCGGCTGCTGCCGCCGCCGCCGCCGGGGAGCCTGTGAGCTTGGACAGCCCCCCGATCGGGCGGAAGAAGCCAACGTCGGGGTGGGACGACTCGAGGGCGCCAAGGAGGCCGAGGAGGATGGGCACTGTCGCACTCGTGGGGGAAGTTGGGTGGATATACACCGCCTTCGCGGGCACAGCCGTGGAAGAGGAGGGCGGGGCCGCCGTGGGCGCGCGCAACAGAGCGGCGGTGGTCGACAGGAAGGCACGAGGGGCGGGGCGGGGAGGTAGGATGCCACCCCACCGCCCAGAGGTGGGGTGTCGCCCGGCCCGAGCCAGGACGGCGAGCATGGTGGCAGGACTGCGGGGCAGGGAGGGGGGAGTAGGGCGACGACAGTACGGGCGTCGCAGCCGGTAAAGACCCACAGAGTACGAGGTGGCTACTCCAGAGCAGAGGCTGCCACCTTGAAAGCAAAGCAGATGACGCAACACGGGGCAGCACCGCACGTCAGGGAACCCACGGTAGGGAGGGCGGATCGGTGGCAGCGATGGGGCCCGGCAATGTGGCGAAAGCCCCCCGCCGAACCGGGGTCCACAGCGGGGCAGCACAGGAGCGCCGCCCTTGGTCCAGTCGGCACTGGCCAGACACAACGACAGGGCGGGTGCAATGGGACGACGGGGTGGCACCCGCACCGCCAGCGGCGACGGGGGCGGTGGAGCGCATGAACGGCGGGGCGCCCAACGGCAAGGGCCGACTCGCGGTCCGCGTGTCGGTCGAGGCGCGCGATCCCCTCGGGTCAGGGAGGTCTCAGCTTCCACCCCGAATGCCACTTCATCCGGGGTGCGGAGCGCACAGCGATACACCGTCCGACACGTGGCTTAGAGAGTGCTGACGTGTCTATGTGTGGGCTGACGTGTGACCGCCAAGTGCTTTGGCATGCGTGGGACTTGGCCATCCCTGCCTTTGCCCGGAGCACAAGACGGGGGGGGGGTGGGCGAATGGAGGGCTTCTGGAGCCTTAGAATGCTGTGACTGTGAGCGAGGAACAAGCGAATAGCAACTGAGAAGGGAATCAAGAGAGGGAGCGCATGTCCGTGATGGGTACGTGGCAGCGTGCATCAGGATAACAGGCTCTTGGTCGTCTGGTCGCCCCGCTCTCCAATCTTTTCGTAGTGCCCTTCGCCCGCGTCGTCGTCTCGCTCTCTACAGACTGAACGTGCAAACCAAGCCACCACAGCTCCAAACCGCGCCCCCCCCTTTGCCGCATCGGATGCTGCGCGGCGCGACGTGGCGTGCTGCCCTGGACATCGTCCGTCGGACGTGGTCCGCGATGGCGGTTGGACAGGAGGCGGCGCTCAACGCCGTGACCATCCCGCGTTGCTACTTCAGACGCAGCGGCGCCGCCTTCCGCTACCTTTGCTCCCCGACAGTGCGCGCCCCCCGCCCAACGACAAGCGACGTTCGTGGTTTCTACGACGCCCCTCGCTGCGGCTTTGGTTCAGAGAGGGACGGAGCACCCCCCAGTGATAGCGAAGCAACAGGGCGCAAGGTCCCAGCGATAGCTCTTTCCTCGCCAACACGATTTAGTTGCACCTTCACAGGAGCATCCCCGGCTACCGTGCCGGTCCGCATACAAACTGCTCGGGGAGAAAACTCATCGGCAGTCATCCATCGCTCAAACGGGCCCGGCTCTGCTGAGCAGGGGCTTGGCGCCGACAGCGCGTGAGCTCTTGCTGGCCGGACAAACTCCCATCATCAGAGACTTGTGCCCACCTATTAACAAAAGAATCCAATGGGCAATCCAACGGGCCGATCAGCGCAGACTGATAAACGGGTCAATCGGATATTGATGGGCGCCTACCCCCCCTCTGAAAGTATTAAAAACGGGCGCAATCAAGGATGTGGAGGGGGGAGGCAGGCAGCAACAGGAACAGGTCGTGAATGTCCAGGGAGCAGAGGCCCTTGCTCTTTGCCCCGGTATGTGCCATCTCGAGGTCTGTGAGCGGCGGTCCTGAACTGCCACCGGGTCCTGTTCGCTTGTGTCAGTTGTATTTCCCACGGAGCCAAGACTTAGACGCTACAGCCTATGGTAACTTACCATCAACTTAAAACCGCTAGTCAAGTGCTTTCTATTTGTTTCTATTGCTAGTGTACACTACTTTTGCCCAGCTAGGGGTCTTTGGTTACCATCCGGTTTGGTTTAGGTGCCGCACTAATGCGTACGACAAGCAACGTACGATAGCCCGTACGGCACTAGCCGGCCGCCACCACCCACGACCGGTTGCCACCACAATCCGCGTCCACCCGCTCGCCGCCCACCCGGGTCCTGTAACGAGTCCACGGCCGCAGCCCCTGCCGCATCTGGCGCTCGTGCCGCCTTGGCGTCGTCAATGACATCTATGTCGCCGGTACCCCGGCGGCCGCAGCCGCCATCGACCCGGCCCCCGCTGCCGCAGCTGGCACAGTCGCCAGAACAGACAACAGCCGCCGGCAGCCGCACAATCGCCTGCGGCAAAAATCGGAGCAGGCGCCCCAACACATACAGTGCGAGAGAGAAAAGAAAGATACCCAGTTGCTGTCTCTATGGTCCGATCAGAACCAGGGAAGAATGCAATCACAAGAACAGTGCTCCCGAGACAGCAAGAACAAAAAACAATAGCAAACGAGAAAAAGAGCCGAGCTGGCAGGCGGGCGTCGCGGAGCAGATACAACAGCAGCAGCAGGGCAGAGGCAACATCATGAGAGGCGAGCAACCATCAACTGACGGCATCATGAGCAGTACTCACTGCTCATCGCCGTCTTCGTCGTGCGTCTCTTCCTCAAGGTCCCACGTTGGAAGCTGCAGCCCATCCTCATCCAGGTCAGCCCAACCACCGCCGCCACCTTCCGCATGACCCCCCCCACTCCCCTCGTCGCCCCCCTGATCGGCCACCGGCGTCAGCCGCGCAGCGTCAATCTGCTCCATCGTCTCCGTCAGGTCCGACTCGGGCAGGCCGGAGGTGATGCCACGGTTCGGGTCCGTCCCGTCCAAGAGCTGAAGACCTTCTTCGGCCTCGCCGGTGCGAGGGAGATAGCGGTCCATTAGGATCACCACACAGGCGTGCACTTTGCGGAAGCCGCCATCCACGTTTCCTGCCGACGCGGTGAAGGGCTTATGCTTGGCGATGCGGCGCAGCGTCAGGTACACCTGTGCAACGCAGCCACGGAGGAAAAATCCATGCAAAAGCAAGAGAGCGGCCACCAAATCGACAGTGAGCGACAAGAAACCACAAGAGAATACAACATAATGTCGAGCCCGCCGCTCAACACGCCTCACAAGACAAAGCACACAATTGGAACGCACCTTGGCCATGACAAACGCGTACATATGCATGTACACCTTATACGTCCCCTCCCCGTTCACCTCCGTGGAAGATGTGTAGAACTTGTCGAGGTACAGTCCCCACTCAAGCCAACCGTGCAGTGCCATCAAACACGCGTCCTTGCACTTGACGTTCTTGAACAGCTTGTCGTTGTACAGCAGCCCCTGCGCGTCGTAACTCTCCATGACCCACTGGCCTTGGTTGCGACCGTCCCGCACCTGGGCGCCGCAGTTGAGCAACACGCAGATACGGTTGATGAAGATCTTGCTGATGATGGCCTTCGACTCAAAGTGCCAGGCCGCCACCGGCCGCCGCAGGTACTCGAACAAAACGACCCGCAAGTCGGCTTTTGTCGGGTTGGAGGCGCACAAGCGGCCCTTGAGCCAGATGGGTGTGTTCCCAAACTCAACCGCCTGCTCCATCGTGGTGATGCCGGGGTGCGCATGGATGACCAGCACAGACATCCAGTAAACGTCGTTGGCGTCCGGGTTGCCATCCTTAGGCGTCGTCGCGCAAATCACCGTCCCAGAGTATCGGCGGCGCACCTCTTTCTGCGACGGTGGGAGACACGGACAAGGGAGAGAGACGGAACTGGTATACCACAGCAGTAGGAACAACCACATGCACACGTGCAGGCTTCAGTCTCCAAGCCGGTTCCCATTGACGGCACCTACCGCGGCGTTCCCAAAACATGTCGGAGGAAAGGAAATGAGAGGGAGCGATCAACATACCTGTTGGCGCAAGGCCCACACCGGTCGGAGCACCCGAGGAGAGGCCGCCGAAATAGCTGGTGCCGTCACTGACGAGCCACTAGCCGAGTTTGAGACCACCGCCGCCATCGCCTCCTCGAGCGCCGACAGGCGCAGCACGACAGAGGCGTGCACGCGATGCATGTCCATGAGGGCCTGCAAGCACTCGTCGACTTTGCCCACAGCCAACTCGCTGTTGACCTTGACGCTCGCCGTGTTGGCCCGATACGCCGCGCCATCTGCGCGCATCGCCTTCATGTCCAAAACCAAGGCGTACAATAGGCGGTCCTGCGTCGTGTGCGCCCCATTCGCCTCGGCCTCCATCACCCCCGCGAGCACGGAGGCATCCGTTCCTGCAACCGTACGCGGGCGGGACACGGCGCCGGTCGCCGCCGCTCCACGGCGACCCCGACCGCGGCCGCGCGCAGCGCCCGCCGGCGGCAGCCCGCGACTCGGCGCCGCGCCGTGCTCGTCGTTCCCAACAGTTGCCGCCAGGCTACCCAGGTCACTTTGGCTGCCGCCCCTGCCACCGCCGACGGCTCTGCCGCGACCACCACCATCGCGACCACCACCCCGAGCGCTAGCGGCAGCGGAGCCTCCACGGCCTCTGCCGCGACCGACTGAAGCTGCTCCAGCACCACCGCCGCGACCGCCAGCGACAGCTCCACGGCCACGGCCGGGACCGACACCAGAGTGCCCGTCGGCAACGCCGTCCTCGAGGCCATCGCCCGCACTAGCGCCATTGCGCCCATCGCCGAAGGAAGGCCCGTGACCCGCATGCAATGTCGGAGACACTCGTCGGGAAGCAGGGCTGGGCGGCAGTCGGCGGCGGCGGCCACTCCCAGACGCCGCCAAGGCAGCCACATCGGCCGCAAAGTCCGTGAAATCGTCATTATCCGCTAGGGAGGCGGCCGATCGAGACCGCGCCAGCGGCAGACCTCCTTCTGGTATGTCGCCAAGCGGTGGCGGCTGTTCAGTATCGGTGCCGGGAGGGGCCGACATAGGACGATCCATGGCAAGGGGCGGCGCCGCAGCGTGACCCGACGGGGGAGCCGCAAGTTGCATGGCATGGACGGCCCGGGCCTGCGGATGTGCCAGACCGGAAGGGAGCATGTTCATCCCCATCGGCTGCAGCGACGGCCCCTCACCAAAGCCCGTGCCATTGGCGTCTTGAAGCACGGGTGGTGGGAGAGCAAACGACAGATGCGCCCTCTGAGACGCCACCGACCGGCTGCCCCCCGCCGGCTCTTGCAAGGGAGGAGTGCCGGACAAGAACCCATGACCACCGTGCAGGTGTTGGCTGCCCGGCTGCCACAAGCCAGCCCTGGTAGATCCGCCAGAGGGACCGTGCAAAGGCAGCATAGATGCCGGGCCGGCGACTCCACCGCCGGGAAGGTGGGGTGGCCCACCTAGAGGCGCTCCGGCACCCGAATGTTGGCCAAGAGAAGGTGGCAGCGCATTGGCGGCCGCGGCTTCCTCGCCAGACAGGTCGGGGAAGGGGCGGCGAGCGTACATGGCGGCGGAGGACAGAGGGGCACCTCCGGGGGCGTCCATGTCAGCAGAGAGGTGGGTGAAAGACTCACACGGGATGGGCAGGACCAGAAGCGTGGATGAGGGTCAGAACCTGGTCAGTCTCAGTCGCATGTGTCCCTTAACCGGGTCGGCGGGTCTGAACGCGTCTCACCAGCCGTAGCTGCGCCCCCTCCAACACAACTGTGCGCCCTCCGCCCAATCACACAACAGCTCCCACTCTGAGCTCCACAGCGACCGCGGTCGTTGCACTTACCTCCATCGTCGAATTCAGCAGGTGGGGGGGCTCGATGGCGATGTCGGTGGCGGTCGTGGCGGTCACGGTCGCCGCTGACGTGTCAAAGCCCGTAGGCCACCATAGGGTCCACGAACAGGAGGCGGGCAGCAAGTGGCGCGCTCAGTTGGTCCGGACGGCGTCGGCGGCCGCCGCCCGCTGGAATCAAACAGGCGTCGCAAAAAGACCCCTGCAGCTGCGTCCAGCAGAGCCACATGCCAGCAGTTGCGGTCAAGGGAACGGCTGCGGCAGGACACCACCTCAAGGCACAAGTCGTCGACTTTCCGAAGCGAAGACGGGAACGCAAGTAAGCCCCATTCGTCCATAAGGCCATCAGCACGTAGCGGGGCCGCGGGAGGCCGCGCGTTGCACCACTGCTCGGGGGGTGGCGGCAGACGGGCACGCGTCGCGCCAGTGCGCGAGAGGCCGTCAGTCGGGCGGGAGTACCGCCGTTGGACGAGACACAGCAGCAGCGCCACGCAGGTCCACGAAAGCACTCGGGGGCGTTACGTGGCCTGCGGCACGGGGAGAAAGACGTTGACCGCTGTTCGACAGCTTGTCAGCAGAGCCACCGCAGCAGCCACGAACACAAGGCCGTGTGCAGTGGGATTTGCGAGCAGCAAATTCAAACCCAATTCGGTACAAATACCATGCATTTATATTCACACATCGACCATAACAGAGGTCAGACTCTGGCGCCACGACATGCGCTCGTCCATGTCTCTTGCGTCTGCGTCTGCGTCTGTATCAAGAGACTTGAGATTCAGCAACATGGTGCTGCAACCGACAGACTGAGTGTCGGAAACGGTTGTTAGAATGCCACGCCCGGCAGAGACAGTTGCGAGCAGCAGAGCTGAAGAGTGTCCGCGTGACGGAGAACCCTCACGTCTGGGGGCTACCCTGGATTTTGCTGTGTTTGAGTGGTCTTTCGAGCTGTCAGAAGTCGGGCACCAGTCCTGCACGGACAGTCTGCTTCTCTGCGTGCCTACCGCTTTTCGCAGAGCGTTGCACTGCCCACGCTAGGGGTTGGAGAACCGGCAGAGAAGCATGCTGAGCGATCGTGTCCCGGGGCCGGGAATGCTTCTTTTTTTTGAAAAAACCGTCCACGAACCCCCTGCAGGAGGGGTGGCGTGAGGGGCCGCCAAACCAGCCGCTGATCGATGGAGACAGGAATACTAATCTGCTGAGAGGACAGCGCTACTTGCAAGTTGTGGCGCGCACCAGGTTGGACTAGGCTCGCCTGTGCAGCGATAAGCATCGTTCTGTGTGGGCAGGGCGCAGCGAGCTTGGCCAGTGTGCGCCGCCCACAGCGCCTCATCAAGGCGCCTCTCATGAAGTCATGAAGGCTCGCTGTGTCGCCGGGTGCTGGCCAACTCGCTCTCCTGTGCCCGAAGTGCTCTGCACACATTGCAGGACTTATGTTCTGGTAAGTCTGAAGTTGCCGACGAACGCCAGTCGCGCGTCACGGTGGCAAAAGCAGCCGCGGGCTTCCAAGTGATTGCCTCCAGCTTTGTGGCGTGCGCCCGCCACGACAGAGGTCACGCGTCGCGCACGCGCGTTGCGCCGCCGCTGCTTCTGGCGTGTCTCCTCGACGTGGCGGCACACTCGCCACTGGCGCGCTGCTCGGCCAACCCCGTCTGCCACTCGAGCACCCGGCACACCCATACGTCAACGGCCCGCTGCTGTCTGCCCCGCGGCGGCGGCCACGCCACCCGACCTTATGAGTCGAATTTCTCTCGGCGGGACGGCCCGGGACCCACGCCTCTCCTTCACGAGTGTCGCTGTCCCCACGCTGCTCTCTGAGGGGGGTACGAGCGGTACCCCGCCCTGGACCTGACGCGCTTACTCTCCAGCGCCGAGCGTTCCACACGGCTCCCTGCAGGGAGTTGGGCGGGGGACGAGCGGCGCCAAGCCATCGTCGGCTGGTTGCGTGACCCTCCTCCGTGCACGCGCGCCGCCTTCCAGCAGGTGGGGACGACCGGCCACGCGTTACCGACGCCCCGTCGTCGGAACCACCTTGTGCCTGCTCGGCCCCCTAGGGGCGGGCGGGCGGCAGTCAGACCCGTGCTGCGCCGCGCCGCTCTCTTCGCTCTTTTTCTCGGCCAGTTCACGGCGGAGAAGGCGGCCGTGCCCGCGTCGCGCCGTCTGTCGTACTGTTACCCGCCTCACGAGGAGGGCTCGCGCATCCCTTCCGCGCGCTTGGGACCTGTCTTTGTCACTGTCACTCCTTCGCGTACGTTACCGGGTCTGCGTCGAGAGCCTGCGTGTGGCCGTGTGCAACTGTCGCGCTGTTGTGATCTGCTCTTGTGTTCACCGCGGCTGGGTGCGCTATGCAGGGACAGGCGGCTGTTTGCCTTGGATGGCGAGGGCGGGAGGGGATGTCGCTTCCGCTGGTTGACACCGGAGCAGGGTGCTGTGTTCGTTGATCACGCTCTAACCTTCTGTTATTACCGTCGTCTGTCTCTCGTATTCCGCTGCGCCTGCACAGTCCTGTTGCGAATGCTCCTGTTTGCCCTCCCTTCGCCGCGTGGCGCGGCGCCATGCCGCGGATCAAGTGCCCGTACTGCAGCAACACCTTTCGGACGAAGAGCCACAAGAGGCAACACGTCGACGCCCGCCACGCAGAGCAGCGCAACCGCGATGATGCAGCGGAAGACGACGTGTTTGCTTTTGGAGACGACGTGCACGCTGGTCTCGTCGGCGGCATTGAAGTAGATGGCCGCCTCTTCTTCCCCAATTCGCCCGGCCAGGGAGGCGGCGACGCCGCCGCTGTACTCGCTCCTCACCGCCCGCACCCGGGGGGCAGGGCGGCGGCCGACCGCGTCGGCAACTCGGCGGGGGGGGCGACGGCCGACCGCGTCGGCAACTCGGCGGGGGGGGCGACGGCCGACCCCGTCGGCAACTCGGCGGGGGGGGCGGCGGCCGACCGCGTCGGCAACTCGGCGGGG
>ENA-ORXC01002049-ORXC01002049.1-marine-metagenome-genome-assembly--contig:-NODE-2049-length-11249-cov-4.427408_pt1 | contig 11249 bp, 12 predicted proteins | sample MGYA00237865_ERZ511478 | MGnify/ENA metagenome assembly ERZ511478 | reverse complement strand
CTCCAACATGTGGGACGTGGCTCTTCTGAGCAGAGTGGCTATTGTTTGTCCAGTGGTTGTGACGGCGGCTTGCCGGCTGCGGCGCCGTCGCGTTGACCCTGTCCTTTTGCGGGCGTAGGCGCGGCGTCACGGGCCACGCACGGACGGTCGGCGCTCCCGCTCCGCCGCGTTGCCAGTATCTGCGATTCTTTTTTTCCCCCAGTCAGAGTGGGGGCTGCCATCCGCGCGTGGGTGGAACTGGGGAGGGCGGGGGAGGTGGAGTGCCGGAACGCTGCCGTAGCCGGGAGCGGGGGGCTCCTCTGCTGGGGTCGAGACAGGGAGCTCGACCGCTCCACCCACTGTTTCTTTCCTTTGTGCCGACTGCAACCAGCAGCACCCCCTTTGATACCTGGGTAGTGCCCCTAGTCACGGGGCTCTAGGACGTGGACCGTCTGTTTGTCGGCCACCTCGCACGGCACGGCGTGTGCCCTGTTGGCCTCTGTGGTCGGGGACGGTTGGCAACGAGTGCGGGGGTGGGGGGTAGGGGTGGGAAGGATTTTGTTTGCCCACAGGTTCACCGTGGTGGGAAGCCAGACGTGCGGCCGGTGCCCGCCGTTCGTGCGGCTGTGGGCGGCGCTCTGGGGCTTGCCGCGTACGGCGTGGCTGTTAGCTCCGTCCGCCGTTGGGTGGCGACGTGCGTCACGGTGGGACCGACGCCCGCGCTGAGACGGAGCGGACGGGACGCCCACATCCGCAACCACCGAGCAGGCGCGCCCCCGCCGTTTGTGTCGCAGTGGCGACGGCCGGGGTAGGGCCGGCGGCGGCGGCGGTAGCTTGTGAGCGCCGCCGCCGCCTCGGGGTGTGGCTGCGGCGGCCGCGGGGCGGAGGCGCGTCCGCTCGGTGCGGCTGGCCGACCGACGCAGCAGAGGCGGCGCCCTCGACGCCGTGGAGGGGGGCGAGCACCGCCTTCCACGGTGGACCGATAGCATGTCGGTGGGGGAGGGCGGCGAGAATGTTCCGGGTGGGTTTACGCCCACGACCATCTTGCCGCCCGCTCCACACGCGGCGTTTACGCGCGCCAAAACGCCGGTTCCCGAGTCAAGAGCGTTCTTCACCTTGGTACGTATCTTCGTGTGGTTTTTGGCGGCGCCGTCCGCCTCGCTCTCGTGTGCAGCTCTTGCTTTTGAGCCGGGGCGTTTTGCAGGTGCCCGTCCAGCGCTCCTCCCGCTCTGTGTAGACCTGGTTTTTCATGTGCCGTGGTTAACCCTGTTGTCCATTCCCTCTCTGAACTTTAGCGCTATTGTTCCGATGCTTTTGTTGTCTGTTCTTGCTTTGTAGGACCCGACTGCGGAGGACCATGGCCTCCACCCTGCCTGGGCTGCGGCCCCCATCACTACAACTGCACTGGGGGACGCGTCTGCAACGGCTAGCGCCGACACCGTCGTCGCCGTTGACGGTGGAGACGGGGTGGCAGTGGACGTCGACAACGCGTCCCTGTCGATTGGTATGACCATCGAGTTGATGGAGACCCTCCTGCATTATGGCTCGAACGCGCAACGGTCCGTGGTGCTGATGGAGCTCCGCGCGCTTGTGGAGAGCCATGACGTTATCAAAGCGGTGTTGCTCATCCCCTTAGTGTGTGCCATGGTGCACTTGTGGGACCTGGAGCTGCAAGAGACGGTGGCGGCCATCCTCGTTGAATGCACCCGCCTGGAACCAGACGAGTGGCTGGTCACGGCGGGCGGGGTGTCGGCGATCGAATCGGCTCTTGCCGCCGTGTCGCTTGCGTCCCATGCTGCGGACCCACCCACCGCGCCCCGAGCGGCCGGCGACCCGCCAATACGCCCATCGCCGTCTGTGTCGTCGTCCTTGCCGCCGCTGGACCAGCCAATCTCGTCCGTTCTCTGCGAAGCCGCCTTTCGTGTAGTGGGCTCTGCGACCGACGAGACGATCCTGGAGACGTGGGGTGAGGTGCTGGTGGCGGTCTTGCCACAAGTCAAGTGGTCCCAAGACGGCGACCAGCTTGCTCGGGTGATGGCTACCGTGGACGCACACGTGCGGCCGGGCGTCGAGGCGAGCTCCCGGCGGCTAGCAGCTCGCTTGTACGGCAGCTTGGCCCTGTGTCTCGAAAGCGACGCGGTGGAGGAGCACATTTTGCCGCGGTCATTGACGCTGTGCAACGACTCGGACATCCAGGTGCGGGGCATGCTCGCCGAGTCGCTCGCCTTTGTTGGCGCCGCCGTGTCAGTCGAGACGGTGGAGGAGCGGCTGTGGCCGGCGCTTCTAGAACTGTTGCAATCCCCTGACGCTCGCATTCACGCGGCAACGCTGCGGACCATCGCGCATGTGCTGCAGGCGGTGCACGAGAAGACAGCAACGGCCCCGACTTCCCCTTCATCCGCGACGGTGGCGGCCGACCTGGTGTCCTCACTCCCGTTGACGACGCGCGGCACGGCCACCGCCCTGTCGGCCTCTGCGGGTGCTGTCATTGCTGCCAAGCAGCCGCCCGCAGCCCCAGTGGTGGTCCCTGATTGCAAGTTGCTCCACGACTTGCTGCCGCCAGTCTTTGCCAAGGAGGTGGCATTTGCGAGCTCTTCCGCCTCAGAGGACCAACGCCTCGTCAGCGAAGACGTGTACTTGCTGTTAGAGATTACGGCTGAGGTGTTTGGGCAGCTGGCCTTCTCAGCGCTTCGCGGCGGCGGCGCGGACGACGTGGCTGCCGATGCTTACCGAGCGTTTCTTGCCATGGCCACGAGCAACGGGCCTATTGTGCGTCGGCATTGTGCATACAATCTGCCGGGTGTCTGCGCGTCCTTGGCGCCCCGTTTCCGCACGGAGATGGCCGCCGTCGTCGAATACCTGGCCCGCGACAATGATGCGGAGGTGCGGTGGAACGTAGCCGCTGGCCTGCACGCCACTGCCGCTACCCTGATCCCGACGCCACCTCCAGGCGAAGGCGGGGCCGCCAACGGGGGGGCCAGCATGGCGGGCATCAAATCGTCGTTCGACTCGCTGTGTAAAGCTACGGTTGGGCTTTTGCAAGACGAACACCCGCTGGTGCGGAGCAACACTCTCGACACACTCTTCCCCCTGTTGTCAAGCTTGACCCAAGGAGCCCGCTACGGCTCGGCGGGAGCGCCCGGCAGCAGCGGCGGTGGCGCTGTCGGCATCGCGAGCAGCAGCCTTGGGTCTGCTGTTACGGCACGGCTGTCGAGCATCTTCAGCAACTTGACGCTTCTCTCCGAGGGCTCATGGCGGACCCAGGAGGTCCTGGCGCAGCAGCTGACAGCGTGTGCACCCTTTGCGCCATCGGAAGCGTTGCGCGTCCACGTCCTTCCTCTGCTGTTGCGCATCTCGGAAGAGTCATCCTACTTGGTGCGCGTGTCGGCTATGCAGGCGGTGGCCTCCTCACTGCTCCACATTGCGGACATGGAGCTGCGCACTACCGCCTTTCAGTCCTTTGTGGCTGACTGGGCGCACGGGAACACGTTTTGGAAGCGGATTGCATTCCTGGAGGCTGCCGAAGCCGCCGCTGCATCCTTCTCGCGGATCCTCTTTCGTGACCTCTTTGCGGCGCTCGCGTTGCGGATGGCCTGGGACAGCGTGCCCAATGTGCGCCTGCATCTGGCGCGCACGTTACCGGCGATTGCGCCGGCGTGTCACCAGATGGAGGAGTTCACGAACGCACTGGGCACGCTGCGAGTGGACGAGGACGAGGATGTGGTGGCCCAACTCGCATTGTCGGAGGAAGCAATTGCGGTGCGGTCCAACGACGCTGTGATGGTTGCTGCCGCTGACAAGGACGATGCGCAACGGGAGGACGCGGAGCGGCTGCGCTATGAGTGCTCCCTTGCCAGCCGCCCCGACTCGGTCAAGCGCCGCGTCTTCCGCCGCGCCACCAAGCGGATGGGTAGGGCATCGTCTCAGTCGCCGGCGGCGCACCCCCCCCCAAATCCGATAGCCGGCGGAGGAGCGGGTGCTTTTGTCGCGGACGAGGCACCCTCCCTGGCACCGACCTTGGAGGAGGTCGGCAAGTCGGCCGCCTGCCGAGTGATTGCGGCCGGTGAGCTGACCGTCAACCACAACGCTGGAGACGGTGCAGGCGCTGCCGCGGACGACGGTTTTGATGGTGGTGGCACGGTGGGCACAATCCCAAGTATGGTTGCGCTGCCGTCACCATCGCTCCGGAGGAGGGCAACGACTCGCGCCGACGGCGTTGGCGGTGGAGCGGGAGCACTGACAAAGACCCTCACCGCTTCGGTGTTGTCTTCCGGTGGCGGGGCAACAGATGGGACTGGCGGTGGCGCACTTGCCGCTGCTGCCGCCTTCTTCACGGGCAACGGCGCCGGGGCCGACACGCCGGGCGCTCCTAGCGGCGCGGTGGCCGGCAAGGCCACGGCGACGGCCGGGGGTGGGGTGTTGACGCCCGCGAGCCCGGCTGCGGGCGATGTGGCAGCCAATGCGACGGCGAAGAGAGGCCGCACACCGCGCGGAGGGTCCTTCTTGACGTTGCTGAAGACCGGGCCGCGGCGAAAATTGAAAGACACGGAGGCGACGTGATACCATCTTGATTTATATCCTCTTTTTTGGCAGTTGCTTTACGTTGCCTGAGTGATGTCCTGGTTGGGTGGGTCGAGATAGTTGACAGTCTCGGAACGAATGGTGCCGTCCAGGACACTCAGAACGTGTCTGCCAACCATGCCAAGGAGTCCGGGCACGAGCTCAAGTTGAACCCCGACAAATGCAGGGGACACGGACAGCGCCTTCTGTTGAAGGCGTGCCCCGCTCTCCTGAGCCAATCGGTACCCTCATCTGCTCTAGAGGGGAAGGTCGCGAATCATGACTCGGGACCCTCTTCACAACCGCGTGAGCAGTGAGCAGGCACACGGGAAACATCACAGGGAAGCAGTGGTGAGGAGTGTACGCACTGACTGCGGTACTCCATAGCCGTGACACAAAACGCCAGCCGACAAACGAAAAAAAAAGTGAAGCGTTAAATAGCCAATGGAAAAAGGGAAACTCCACACGACCGACAACAAAACCCTCTGGCAACGACAGCCCACCACGTCGATGGAGCATAGCGCCAATACCAGACGCACTCGAAGTGCACGCGCCAATGGAACTGGGCCCTGCCCAGACGCTCGAGAACGGCCGGTACCTGCTCCATCGCGTATGTACGACACGAGCACTGCGAAGGCCCCCACACAAGAAACGAGCGTCATTCGTCGCGGAATGGGCACCTAAAACAGCAGGCAGGGCGACGCCGGCAAGCAAGTGTCAAGGTGACCACGCCGATCAACGAAGAACGCCTCTTGCACGAGCAACCGGGTGTGGCCCACGGAGGCATGGCCCAGGCCCACACGAGGAGCGCCCTCAGCGACCCGCAGTGCGACACGCCGCGTGCCGGCATCAGACAGGCCGCAAAGGGAGCCCAAGGAGCTCAGGGCTCGCGTGCGTCAGTACGCAGGCAGCGACACCGGTGCGGTGGCGAGACGACCGCCGATGGCGCACTTGGTTCTTGGGGTCAACTAGAGGTCGCCTCCGTCAAACAAGTGGCAGTCCCGAGGCCATGGAAAGCGGGGAACTCACACCATGTCACCTCCACCTCGGCCGTCGTATCCACGAGGCGGCAACATCACCCTAGGCGCCTGCCGCGACTGGTAGTTGTGCTGCAAGGGATCTCGGTGCCCATTGTGCCCCATCAGCTCGTCCTCGTCTTCATCCTTGTCCACTGCATACAAGCTGTGACCGCCCGACGACGGCAGCGACGCGACGTAGTCACTCGTACCGACGCCTGGGGGATTCAAACTGTGACCGTTGAGAGCGAGTTTGCGGTGCTGGCGAGCCTCGAGGGACTCCCTACACAACCAGGACAGAGCGCAACCGAAAGGACCAGCGAGGTGGAACGAGCCCGCCAGCCCCCGCCAAAAATGAACGCATGCAGCGCACAAGCGATCGTCAGAAGCTGCATTCCCAAACGAGAACGATGTGATGCTCACGTGAGCACTTGCAAGAGCACCGCGTACACACGCGCACACCATGATTCCAAGTTGGCACTCTGCTGGCTCTCGACGCCGACAAAAGTATTGAATGAACCGGAACTTACTCTTCTCCTCTCAAGTCACCGGCCGCCACAGCTGCAGCGGCCGCGGCAACACTGGCCGCCGTGGCCGCGGAGACAGCGTCGGCAGCGTCCCGGGCGGCAGCCGCTGCGGTCTCGTCGTAGCTTTCTTTGATCTGGCTCGGTGGCTTAGACGTGCACAAAAGCGCCCACATGCTTCGAAGTCCCCGCTCGGAAAAGGGGTTCCCCGTTGCCGCCCACGTACGCTTGAAGCTCTCGGCCGTCGTGACATTCCTCCACATGAGCCACAGGTGGAAGAAGGTCAGCCCGCCAGTGAAGAGGAAGGCGAGGAAGCAAAAGGGGATAACGGCCAGCTGAACCGCGGTAGCGCCGTCCGTGAGAGTGGACTTGAGGGCCGACGTTGCAGAAGTGACTGGGCGAGTCGCGTTCCGGAAGTCGACGGTCTTCATAACCAGATGGATAATGCAGGCTGTAATCACTAGGACGCACAACAGGGCCGTGGACACGACGAAGAGGTAGAAGGACCGATAGCTCCGACGGCCGATGCAGGTGCCCAGGTATGGGCAGTGGTGACTGCAACGAACAGAAAGGCAGGCATGCACGCAGACATGTGGGAACAACAGCGAGGACATGAAAGTTAGCAAGATGACGAGAAAAAGCGCTCACGGAGAGCACTTGACATGCCGTCAGGTTGTTCGAGTAATGAACCCGACCAGTCGCTGGAACGACGAAGCGGTGACCCGGCCTGATGCAATCAGAAAGGATGGGCACACATACTCAAACCGGTCCACGCAGTTGTTGCACGTCGCGCAGTGGCTGGCACGGGGCGGCCGCCAGATACGGCAGGTTTCTACGCCACAGATATCAAGAGAGATAGACAAAACAAACAGTCAGGTAGGAGATGCAATACGGGCGATAGGCCAGTCAGTGAAACGCACACAGGGGTAAGGTCAGAACGCAAGCAGAAAAACTGTCAAGAACCAAGGTATCCAACAGGCACGCCAACATCGAGAGCAATGCACCCCACCAGTTCCACAACGTACCGCAGTACTTGGTGGTGATGGGCGTCTCACCCACATATACAATCCGCTCTCTGGGATGAGCCGGGTTCCGCAGGATCTCATCGGGCACCTCTGGCGAGCGCGGCAGAATGCCTGGATCCCCAGTTGCGGTCAGGTACATGCTCACCAGGACTAGGACCAACAGTACCACCGAGATAGATAGGATGATGGTGCCACCGGGCACCCATCTGGTTATCAAGTACGGCAGACTGTGTACAAACATCACCAGAGCGACAAAAACATGAAGACCAGCCAATAAAACACGACACGAACATATGCGGTCCGGTTAGTCGGCGGCTCACAAAGTCAGAACAGCACCGCGTTGGAAACCGACTGCTCCTCATGCCAGTCGCACGCAGTGCCGCAGCCCAAAAAAAGGCACCAACGCGCCCATGTGCCCACATCTTGAAAGCGCCTCGAGGGCAACACCCGAGGATTCCCTAAACCATCACATGTCGCACCCGCCACATGACTGCGCGTTGCCCGCTACCCACACGGAGCTGCAACAAAGAAGCACAACCCCCACGTACGTGATGGAAAAGTACAGGATTGCCGGCACAATGATGCACACGGCTGTCACGACCGTGCCCTTCCAGTCAGGTCCGACCATCAACCGGCCCCCACACAAAAACTTGTTGCGCCCATAGAAGCGACCGGCGCGGTAGCGACCGCGAGTACCCATTGCACCAGGTCGCTGCGACACGCCCCACAAGAGGCCCCCACTTCCGAACAGGGAGGGAAAGGGCTAGTCGGAGAAGGGGGCCCAGCAGTCCACCACGTGCCGCACACGCAGAGCCCACGAAGCGCGGCGACACGGCACGAAAGCCGGCCCAAACCAAACCCAGTCCAACAACGTTCCCACACGATGACCGCAATGGCGTGCGGAAAAAGTGAGAGCAGCGTGCCAGATGCAAAGCACCTAGGGTGGATTGCAAGGAGACGAGGCGTGCACACGAGAGCGGAAAACGCGCCCACTCGCAACACGGCAGCGACCAGCAGAGGTACGGCGGCTGGTGGCCGAGATGGCGTCGCGGTAGCAGTGAGGTGGTGGTGGCAACACGGGTGGGAGCGATGACGGTAGCGTTGGCGGTAGCGGTGGCGGTGGTGGTGGCGACGACGGCGGTGCCGCACCGTCGCGTCTCCACCGGCACACACGAGGCTCCGCGAGCGGAGAGGTGCAGCAGCACCGCGAACGGCCCGGCAATGGGCGTGGAGGCGCGACGGGGACCCGTGACAGGGGATGGCGCCCCGCGGCGGGCGACGCGAGCGCAGCCCGGCGCACCGTCCCCACCGACAGGTGCGTCGCGTAGCGACCGAGAGCGCGCATACAGCACAGGGCGCCCCGTCCACGCGCGCCGCCGGCCCACGTCCACGAACTCAGCGTGACGGTGAGCGCGGGTGGTCCGCGCCGAACCGCCCTGTGCACCTTTCGGCAACCCTCCTCTGGACCAGCGACGTGCGCGGACAGGGAGAAAACTTTGAGCTCACCTTTCTTCCTTCGGTAAGCATATTAAGAAGTTACGACCATGTTCACAGGTTGTCGATCAACCACTATTGCTTGAGTATCCGATAGAGCACTTTCAATTGATCTTGGCCCAGAGAGGCTTGGAGAGCGGATCGTATCGAAAAATGATGAAGCTTGTAACCTCATGTCGTTGATCTTTCGAAACGCATCTCCAAAGTTACGTCACACGTTTGAGACTCTCTCTTTTGACGGTGGCGCTTGTCGCTGAGCGAATCGAACACGAGTCCGACAGACGTGGGCAGATTCGTTGACTGGGGCGCGACTGCAGCACTGCTCGCACTGCGGCCACTCGTTGGTTGGCGTTCACAAAGGACATTTTATGTCCATCCAATAAACGTATGCCACGTTTGACAGATGACGCAGAACATCGTCATCAGCTAATTGGACGCGCTCGCAGACGACTGCAAACGCCTGTCGTCAATGACTTGGCAGGGGGGTGGTCTCGCTTGCCCTTCCCGCCGTTTTTGTTTTCTCGCTGATCACGGCACCGCGGAGGTGCGACACGCAGTACTGTCGGCTTCCTCCGTCGAACGTAGCGACACCGGGCGGCAGCACCTGTGCGTCCGGAGCGCTTGACCGGCGCACAAGGGAGGGTCCAACCGCTGACGGGAGACTGCTTGACGGGCGACGCAGCCAACAAGCGGCTCACTAGGGGGGGCAATGGCTGTCGTCTCGAGAACACCGCGTCTCCTAGAAAACCTCAGCACTGTTGCGGCGGCCACAGTGCATGTGTGTAAAGAAAAGTCTGTTGAGCCCAGTTTCCCCACCTCGACCAGGAGGTGCGGCTGCTCAACCGCAAATAGACAGACTCACAAGGAGCCGCCACCAACCCCACCGCCCACCCCCGTCCCCTCCCCACAGTCACCCCCGAGGTACTCTCCCCTGCTACACCGCCCAACTCAAGCGTGGAGGATGTGGCCGACTCCCCCTACGCCACCGTCCTCCCCCACGCCACCTCCTGCGCCACCGCCGGGAACACCAGCCGGTCCAAACACGTCGTACAACTCGGCAATGCTCCGCTCCGGCGCCTGGTCGTGGTAGCCGAAATAGAAGTCCGTCCCGGGCGGCGGCGAGGACAACCGCATGCCGCCCAGGCCGTCGGCGTCGGTCGCGCCGGCAGGGGAAGCACCTAGTGGCGGAGGTCCTCGCACGCTGCCGCCGCCACCACCAGAAGTGCCCCCCGCCGCCGCCGCACCATCGACAGCGGCGGCCGCAGCGCCGAGGTCAGCGGCATATGCCCCGTCTGCTACGGGCGTGCCGAAGGCGCCAGACGACCCAGCGGCGGGAGTGCCCAAACCCGTTTCCCGCGTCGGGGTGCGGAGCCACCGTGATTGTGCCGCTCCCGGGTCGCCACCAGCAGGTGGCGGTTCGTCCAAGCCGCCCAGCCCGCCGTCCTCCGGCACATAGTCGGTGCCAGCCGCGTCAGCCTCAGCGCCCTCTTCCTCCTCTTCCTCCTCCACGTCCGAGGTGTCGTCGCCACCTCGGGACACGAGCAGACATTCAATCGGCCCGTTGGTCGAGCGGACGCGGATCTCATGGCGGCGCGCCGGTGCGTCGCCGCCAGCACCGGCCTCGGCTTCCCCCTCAACGTCTGGCACCTCCAACTCCGTCCCATGCGGCGCCTTGATGGCAATGAGCGTGTCGCCCCGGAGCTCGCTAATCGACAGGATGTCCGCGTGCGTCACATAGGCGTAGCCCGAGCCGTGGTCCCCCGACGACATGTCGCGCAGCCGGCCCTGCAAGTGCCCAATGCGGCTGTCAATGGCCGCCTCCTCGGCGGCGAGCGACGCCAACTCTGCACGGAGGGCGGCGAGCTCCACCTCTCTGTCCGAATCAGCGCCACCCGCGCCGCCCGACGAGCCGGCACCGCCAGTGCTGGCGCCCCCGCCTTCGCCCGACGCCTCGGAGCTCCACCGGATGTTGTTCTTAGACTTTTTCTCAATGACGCCAATGCCCTCCAACACGTTGGTGATGTCATAGATGCGCCGCTTTTGCACTTGCAAGCTGACGGCGGCGGCATTGAGGTCGAGCGCCCCGTCCGCAGAGGCCTTGAGGAGGTTAACAAACTTGGTCGTCAACAAACCCAGCGACGAGTCATAGCGCCCGCCAGGCACAGCCACCGCCGTCATGTCGGCGGCGACCGCAGCGGCTACGGACCGGGACGCCGCGGGGGCGGGGGGCCCACCAGGGGGGGGAGGGGGGGGCGGGTGCGTGCCCGACGCAGGCGGTCGCCCACCGGTCGTGACGACCGTCGCCGTCGTGCCAGCAGCCGTCGACGCCTTTTTGGGCGGCAGCCGCCCCGACGTTGGCGTGGCCGCTGTTGCCCGGCCTGCCGCCTCCCCCGCCGCCGTTGCCGCCGCTGCCGCCGCCGCCACCCGTGCGGCGGCCGCCGCCGCCGAAGCGGTGCTGCTCGCGCGGCTCCGCTTGGCCGGTACCGCCACGGGCGGCGGCACAAACGGCGCCGACGCCCCCGTTGCGGCCGCCCGAGTCGGCCCCCTGTCGTTGCGTGCGCGCTTCAACCCCGCCAACGCTTCGGCGCCCGCGAGATCCGCGGTGCCGGGCGGTGGGGGTGGAGGCGGCGGCGGAGGTGTGTGTATTGGTC
>ENA-ORXC01002047-ORXC01002047.1-marine-metagenome-genome-assembly--contig:-NODE-2047-length-11256-cov-2.855891_pt1 | contig 11256 bp, 7 predicted proteins | sample MGYA00237865_ERZ511478 | MGnify/ENA metagenome assembly ERZ511478 | reverse complement strand
GTTTCTGTTTTAGTATTCATTTTGAGCTTTTACAACATCCATTATTTCAAATGTCTTTGCGATGTCATTGATTACTTTACCTACTGCGATTGTAAGCTTTTTTTCCTTAATGCCACCATCTCGCCAGCCGTCCAATTTATTCTCAACTATGGTTGAATGGACTACAAGAGCAAGGTGCTCATTATTCTCTAGATTGTCATAGAGCGCCTGCTTTGCCCTCGTGTTGAGCGTATCTGGATAATTAGTACTACTAGACGGTGTTGCCACCCTACCAGCTAGTTCCTTAATCTTTTCAAGATATTCTGCATAAGAAATCGTTTCTTCTTTTCTCAATAATATTAGTTCGTCGAGAAGTGCAGACATTTTCTCGTAATACTTAGGATTTGCCTTTGCTTCTTCTACGATTGCCTTTCTTACGTTATTTTCTATTGTTTCTGCAACGGCTTCTCTTCTGTTTTTTGATTGATACTCGGCACTTGGTTCTGAAACGTGAACTATTAAGTCTACCAGTGATTTGTTTTCAAAGTCTGATATTTTCTTGCTTGACTTTGCATCTAGGTACATATCCATTAACTGGCGCATACCTGGCTCAAAACGCTTTAGGTCTATGTAATCTCCACTGGCTTGCTTAATGGTTTCGCGCAAATCAGAATAGTATTTTACCTCTTCTTTAATGTCTTGCGCTTGTTTAGTGCTATATCCTAGTTTGTGGATTTCATTTGCCACGTTTGCATAGGCTCTAATGAGACTTACTGTTGCTTTGTAAAGACCTACACGTTTTTCTTCGGTAGATTTTATGTCTTGTGGATTCTCTGTGTTTCCGCAGAAAAATTTAATAAATGTAGGCTCATCTTTAGGATGCACTGGTTCACACATTGCTCGTAACACTTCTAGCGCTGTTTCAAGTCGTTCTTTACTTTCTGTAAAACGATCTTTCAATAATCCCTTTACGTCATCTTCGTCATAGTCATCAAACACTTCTGAGGTATAATCGCCTATTGATTTTTGAAGGCTTTTGAACAAGTCTTTATAATCTACGATATAGCCATAATCCTTATCATCTGTATCTACTCTATTTACACGGCAAATGGCTTGAAACAAACCGTGATCTTGCATTTTCTTATCAATGTATAAATATGTGGCAGATGGGGCGTCAAAACCTGTAAGGAGCTTATCTACTACAATAAGCAACTTCATTTTATTGGGCTCTTTTATGAATTGCGCTTTCGCGAAAGCTTCAAAATCTTCTGTAGATTGCCCATTAAGCATTTTGGTATAAACCTCGTACTTTAAAAGCTTATCTGTAGGACTATCTTCACCTGTTTCTTCTCCTTTGATGTCGCCGTGATGTGGTTGATAGGAGGTAATAATAGCACAATTTGTAAAACCTGCATTTTGAAACAATTCATAGTATTTACAAGCTTGGTATACAGATCCAGAAACAAGCATTGCATTTCCTTCTCCAGTGGAAAGTCGAGGCTTTACTTTAAAATCCTTTACAATATCAAATACTATTTTTTCTAGTCTAGATTTTGAACCGAGCACCTTTTGCATTGTGCCCCACTTTTGTTTGAGTTGAATTTTGGCTACATCAGTCAATCCTCTTGTTTCTGCTTCAAACCATTCATCTATACTTTGCTGGTCTGTAATGAACTGTTCTACATCGCGTGCTTCGTACAATAAATCAAGTACAACACCATCCTCTACGGCTTCATCAAATTTATATGGGTCACCTATGTATGGACCAAAGACTTCTATACTTTTTTGTTTGTCTTTTTTGAGTAAAGGTGTTCCTGTAAAACCTATAAAGAGCGAATCTGGCAATATCATCTTCATTGCATCGTGCAATTTTCCAGATTGTGTACGGTGACACTCATCTACAAAGACATAGATATCTCCTTTGGCTTTAAAATCTGTGGGCAAACTGTTTTTTAATTCGTCTATATAAGAATCATAATCACCCTCATCAGATTTCCTGCCGAATTTATGCACAAGGCTACACACCAGCGATTCATTTTTTTCATTGAGCGTAGCTAGCAGATCTCTACCACTTTTTGTTCTATAAATAGTTTCATTTACACCTGTAAATAGCTTTTCTATCTGGTCATCTAATTCTTGCCTATCTGTGATGATTAATACACGGCTGTCTTTTACATTCTCACGTATCCATTTGGTAAGCCACACCATTGTAAGGCTCTTTCCAGAACCTTGGGTATGCCATAAGATCCCACCAGTTTTTGTCTTTACGTGAGTTTGTGCGGCAGTGATTCCAAAGTATTGGTTAGGGCGACATAGCTTCTTTGTGCCTTTATCAAACACAATAAAATCGTGTATGAGTTCTAGCAATCTTGATTTCTCACAAAGCTGACTAATTTGTTTATCTATTAAATAATCAAACTCCTTTGTACTTTCTTCTTTCCATTTTAAGTAATATTTCTCGGAGGTTTCAATAGTACCGTAGCGTAAACCTTGCGTATCATTACCGGCCATTACTAGCTGCATTGTAGTAAAGTACTTTTTTATATATTTTGGTCTTTGGTTAAGTATATTTTGACGAATTCCCTCAGAAACGCCTACTTTACTTCTTTTTAATTCTATAACACCTACAGCGATACCATTTACAAATAAAACGATATCTGGTCGCTTGGTGTGTTTCCCCTTAACCGTGACTTCTTCTGCAACAGCAAAATTATTATTATTTGGATTTTTCCAGTCTATGAGCCACACGGTTTCTTTAGGTTGCCCTAAGTCTTCACGTACCGTAACACCATAACGCAAGAGTTTATAAACCTCTTTATTGGTTTCATACAAATCTCCAGATAAACTCGTAGCCGCTTTGACCAACTTATCAACCGCTTTTTGAGCCAATATTCTAGAGTACTTACCATCTTTAATTAAGTAATCAAAAAGCAACTGCTCTTCGATGGGTTGCGTACGCTCTTGCTTTTCCCAATTACCCAAATACCTATATAGCAGCTCATTTTGAAATAACTGTATGATTCTATTTTGAGAGTTGCGTTCTGATTTGCCTATGTGGTTCATATGACTTAGTTTTTAAACGGACTTGATTTCATCGGCAATTGAATGTCGATCTTGTAGAACTTATTATACTCTGGTTCCTCTATAAATTTAAAATTATCTCCCATAAAATCCTGTCTTTTTGACTTTTGGTGAGAATAAACAACAAGGCAATCTATTACGTTATCATAATCATAGCTTAAGAACTTGTATACTTTTTTCAATCTTGCATAACCACTTATTTGTCTAACATCATCGGTACTAATTCTACCTTTTTCGTAACGTGGTTTGTACTTAGCATCGACGACCATTTTAGTTTGTCCATCTTTAGTTTTAATTATAAAATCTGGCTCTAAATAGTTGAATTTCTTATGATAAGTTACTTCATTATACTCCTTAAAACGCTCTTTTAGTTTTGCATAGACGTACAACTCAAATAGTTTACTCATATCAATCCAGAATGGAGGTGTTTTAACTAATGTAGCTTTTGTATTAGAAATGTTATAACCGTATTTCTTTAAAATTACTTTTGCTAGTTTTAATGCAACATCATACTCCTTATATAATGCGTTTGATTTTGTGTTTTTAATCATTTGCACGTTAACATTACTCTCGACATTTGAAAAAGCAGGATTAACGTAGTTGATGAGATTACTAATTGAAGAAGTATCGACTCCAACAATGCTTTGAACAGCCGAAACAGAAAACAGTAAGGCTTTTTTCAATATCTTATTTTCAAGACTATTGATGCCGAACTCATTGTATTGGCAATAACTACTGAACATTTTGCTCTTAAAGTGATTTTTTCTAATTGTCTCACCAACTAGAATTTTACCTTTCACCTTTGCATTTAAATTCTCTGTAATAGGATAGTAAGATTTTTTTAATCCTTTCTGAACGATCTTTTTAAGCACATTCAGATATTGAATTAGAAGAAATGGTGTAAGAATATCTTGAGATTGGTGAATTGCAATGCTTGATTTATTAAAGTCTATCTCACAAAGTTGATCTAGGTGATTATAATTCTGTGGTTCTTTTAATGCAGTAAATAGCATCTTTAGAAAATCTACTTCTTTTGCTTCATTATCTAATTTAGGATGTACATAAATGGGTAGTTTATTTTCTACAACCCAATCTAATCCTATAAAGTATGATGTTTCAAACCTAAATTTAATCTCATCATCTTCATTATGATGAATAGAATAGCAATACGCTTTATTCTCGCCACGCTGTATAGATTTATGATAAGATTTATTTCCCAACACAGCTGCAAAATCATCTATATTATCTATAGATTTTGGCCTATTGTATCCGTATTGCTCTTTAAGTTTTATCATTTTTTAAAAAGCGTTTAGCTCTGCTGTCGCACTTTGTTTTAAAATACCATCATTAATATATTCTTTCAAAATAGGAATAATTTCATAATCTTTTCTCATTGAAAAGTCTCCACCAGTATTTATAAAATAACTGTGACCTAGCCACACGTCTTCTGGTCTAAATTCTTCAGACAGATGCTCAGAACGAATCAATGGAACCTTATTATCTTTTTGATATTCATCAAAATTTTGAATAAATAAGCCAGTTACTTTTTTAAATAACTCTAGTTCAAAATTTGGAATATTCAACACTTTAGGTAGCGTGTCTATAAAAGCAAATCTTCTTCTTATCGCATAATCAATGTGACCAACGCTACGGTCTGAGGTATTCATTGTTCCTATAATGAGTAGGTTTTCTGGTAATAGCAATGTGTTACCATCTTCTGGCGTAGCGTACATACTTTCTACTTTTTCACCACGATACTCCAACGCGTAAATTAATTCACCTAAAACGGCTGGTAAATTTGCTCTGTTTATTTCATCTATGATAAGTACATAAGGTTTGTCCGAGCTTATCTCTTTAGGTGACTCATAATCTTGTAGTTTATACTTACCATTAGGATCTTTTAAATATTTAAGAACAATTCTTTGATACGTTTCATATATTAAATCTGTCTCCCCAAACTTATAAAGTTCATACGTTTTCTCGAAAGTAGCCACTGGTGAATTGAACTTAATATTTTCTTGAGAATTGATACTTACTGGAACGCTACTGGTCCCTATTTTGGTAACTGTACCATCATTAATATCCTGTATTAATTCGTGCCAAGCTCTATCAAAATCGTCTGTACCACCTGATAAGTTGCTTTGGTTTGCTTTTTTAGCAAAAGCACCCAATATTTTATTCACCGTTTTATATTCTGGCGTAGTACTAACATCTGTTTTTACTACGATACCACGTACAAAATCTTCATACGAATAGGCTGGATGAAATTGAACCAGCTTAAATTGTTCAGAAGATTCTAAGTTGGCTTTTTGTTTCTTTTTATCATCTGTCACAGCACCAAAAATCAATTGCTCTGCGATGTCTTTTGCCTCTCTTGTTTTACCAGTTCCTGGTGGACCTTGTAAAATGATTTGCTTTTTTTGACTTAATACATTAACCTTATTTTGAATTTTCATAACCGATGCTCTAAAGTTCTTCTTTTCTTGAAAAATAATTTTGTAAGGCTCAAATTGTCTTTTTAAATCTGTGATAATGTTATCAAATTCAACATCTGTAATTGAATAGTCATTGGCGTTTTTCTTGATAGAAACTTTCTTTCCAAAAAGTGTGTATTGGTTATCTTTTGGAGTTTTAAGCTGATTAATATTACCATAAACAAAATAATAGTCAGGTAATAAAGTTTTAATCTTAGCTTCATTTTTAAGGAAACCCAACATAAAAGGTTGCATATATTCAACCGTTGTCATATCATTTGCAAAAGGCACATATTGTGTGTTGAACCCTAAACCATATCTTATTTCTAGTGTACTACTATCAAAAACTATATGATATTGAATCTCTGTGCCACCACCTTCATTAATAGCCCAGTCATTTGATTTTTCATCATCATATGTAAATAAAATACCACGTTTAGGCGCTCGTCCCATTTGAGCGAGTTTCTTTCTTTCATTTCCAAATTCATTACAAAATTGCCCTAAAGCAGTATTGACTTGATGGACTAAATCTTTTGTATTTTTAAATATCATAACCATTTAAATCTTATTAGCGGTTACGTACTTCTTGTACGCTTTAAAAAATTGCTCATCCTTTTTTAAGTAAAACGACTCATACCCAAAACTCTCGTATTCTTTTGCCCAAGCTTCTCTTATGATTTTGTGATTATCATACCACGCATTCATACCAACTTCCCAAGACTTCCATAAATCGTCGTCGATTCTTTTATTCTTATGCCAATAGTATTCCTCTGCACAGAGATTGAAATAATCGTTAAGCTTATCTCTTAAGAATTGCTGTTTTTTAGGTTTCTCTTTTTTTAGTTCTGCTAGTGATTTGTATTGCGTGATTTTTTCTAAACTACCATTAAGTTTATCGTAACGCTGATTAAACTCTGTAAACAGTTCTTTTTGCAATTGGTGACTGGCTAGGCTTAATTGAGTGTCATTATATTTATTTGTGGAATACCAAACAGCAATTCCTAGTCCAGCTGTAACAATTACACTTAAGATACCAATCCAAAACTCCCAATTCTCATAGAAATATGTAACTTCTTCTTCCATCACACCAACCTTGTTTTACCAGTAAGCAACTCCTGCATCATCCCTTGTTTGATATGCTCGTATTTCTCTTTTTTGGTGGCTAACTCCTCAAGTTCTTCGTCCATATCTGAAAGGATTTGAACGATTGCTTTTTGTTCATCAAAACTTGGCTTATAAAATTTAAATTTTGCCATATCTGAACCATACAAGTGAAATACAGTTGTACCGCTTATTAAGGACATAATTTGCGGTTTGTTAATTGAAATTTGAAAACTTAAAAAACTTCCTAGTAAATCACCATCTGGTCTAATTACTAAAACGTCACCACCAAGTATAACATCATCCCTAAATATAGCACTTGCAGTAGCTAGCCCATTAGGTGTAACATCAGAAGTTGGCATTAAAACGTCGTTTATTTTAGAACAAAATGTATTTTCGGTATAATTAGTTTTACTTCTGATTTCACTTATAACTTCATTATACTTTGTGAATAATTCACCATAATGAACACAAGGATATTTGGCATCTTCCTCAATTTCAGATTTTGGTAATCCCTTTCCCTTATAAAAATCAGCAACATCACCTAACCTAACTTCCACCCATTCCCCATCAAAACCATCTAAGCGTTTTCCTCTTTTGCTAGGTGGCGTTAACAACTGTTGCATTGCGCCTTGTTTGATGGCTTTCTTTTTGGCGATGAGTGCGTTTAGACTGCTTATTAAATCATCTACATCACTTAATGCAGTGGCAATGGCTTTTTGTTCGGCTAGGGTTGGTGGTAGTGGTACTAACCAATGTTGTAGTTCACCAACATTAATATGTTTCATTGTTGTACCTGTTTCTAGCTCTACTAATCTCGCTCTACCTTGCTTCGAATTAAAGTACTGAGTGTAGTACCACGGATACGCTTTATTACTCTTAAACCTAGAAATAATTAATGCGTGGCAATTACTTCCTTCTAGTTCTTTAGGGACAATAGTAGTTAACCCCACATCACCTGTCTGAACTGTCAATAAATCTCCTTCTTTTAAATCAGATTTTTTATTCTTTTTATGAAATTCAGGGTTAACTTTCTTGATTCCGCTGAAATTAAATGAGTTTTCTTTAACATTATAGCCTTGGATATAGATAACTCCATCTCTTGCTTCAGTATATTGAGATTTGGCGGTACCTACAAAACCATTCGTCATTAATGTAGTTAAAGACCTCATAGTTGCAATATCCCAATCTTCAGGAATCAAACCAATCTCAGTCTGCTTAAATCCTCGTTTCATTTCTAGTTCCATACCAATCCCATTTTTTCAAGGTGGCTGGCTACTTTTTCTTCGGCAGTCTTGGCTTGTTCGGTCAATTTTGGCAGGGCATTTTCATAACGATCTGCAAGTTCTTTTATGCGCCCAGTTAGGCGTTGTGAGATGCTATCTATCTCGCTTTGTAACACGTCACGTATAGCTGCGAGCCATTTTTTATCAACTACTAGGGTGCGTACTTCAGCTTCGGTAAGGAGTCCGTATTGTTTTAAGGTGAGCTCGTCGAGTTGTTGCTCTGCGGTTTTAATTTGTTTTTTAAGCGTGGCTTCTTTCGCGAAAGCGGTCAACAACTTGTTACCCAAATCGTAGGCTTCTTTTTCGCTTTTATCGCCTTTTATGCTTTTTAGGTACTTGGTCAATGTTGTCTTCGTAATCGTACCTTTATCGTTACTGGCATCGGCTAGTAATCCTTCTTCGCCAGCGTGTTCTTCGTTGTAACTTGTGATTTCTGCTTGCTTGGTTTCTAGGGTACTTATGAGATCATTTAAGGCTTGTTGTTCGTCTGCTAGATAGTTGTCTATCACCAGTTGTTTAGGGATCAAGTCACAGGTCCAGCCTTTATCTACCTCTTTGCCTTTGCTGTTTTTTTCTAGTACACGTTTGGTGGTGGCTACCCAGCCATCTTCGGCAAGTAGGTACACATCATCCTTCATCATATCATTCCAGTAATCCATAAAATGCTGGTACATCGCATAGGGATTTACCAGTGGTTTACCGTTGTACTCGTGTAGGAGCGCTTCAGAGATGTGTTTTTCTAGTTTTTTGGGTGCGGTAAGTTCATTAATACCTTGTAGGTCGTCATAAATCTTCGTCTTCCAACTATCAAAAACCAATGCCAACTCATCACTATATGCGGTAAATTCTGGATGCTCGTAAATGGCACTTTTTATATCACTGGCAGCTACATTTAGTTGTGAGTAGCTTTCGCGAAAGCGAGAAAACAAATGAGACTTGAGCGTAGGGTATACTTCCCAAAAGCGTTGCAAGCCATCTATATCAGCGTCTGGAATACCGCCGTTAAGATGCGCATTAAGGTCTTGAATATCTTCTGCCTCTTGGGTATCTATATAGCGTGGTATATTGAGGTTGTACTCGTTTTTTTCAATCTCGTCAAAAGAGACAAAGCGTGCGTACTTTTCAACCTCGGTCTGTGTGTTAAACACATCTACAATCTGGTGAATGTCTTGCTCGCGTAGTCGGTTTTTGTTTCCATCTTTAATAAAGCCTTTGCTGGCGTCCATCATAAAGATGCCCTCGCGGCTGTCTGTATCTTCTTTGTCTATCACAATAATACAGGCAGGGATGCCGGTGCCGTAAAACAAGTTTGCTGGCAAACCTATCACACCTTTAATCAGCTTGCGTTCTATGATGTTTTGTCTAATGGCAGCCTCTGCATTACCTCTAAAGAGGACACCGTGCGGCAAAATAATAGCGCCTTTACCAGTGCTTTTAAGCGATGCGATAATGTGCAGTAAAAAGGCATAATCACCATTTTTATCTGGTGGTACGCCATAACCTCTAAAACGGTTGTACTCATCATCTAGCGGTACAATACCGCTATCCCAGTTTTTAATAGAGAATGGTGGGTTTGCTACCACAAAGTCAAAACGTTTTAATTTTCCGTTTTCATCTTTAAACTGCGGTGATGAAATGGTGTTTTTACCAGCAATAGACGCCTCTGGGTAACCGTGCAGCCACATATTCATAATGGCAAGACCTTTGGTCGCTACGTCTTTTTCTTGCCCGTAGAGTGTTAAGCCATTTGGTGCTTCACCAGCTACTTTTAATAATAGCGAACCAGAACCACAAGTGGGGTCATACGCACTATACGATGGCTTGTCTGCTTTATGTACATCTATCACTTTAGAAAGAATGCGAGATACCTCGGCAGGTGTATAAAATTGACCTTTACTTTTACCAGACTCGGTTGCAAAGTGACGCATTAAAAATTCGTAGGCATCACCTAGTACATCATCATCTTCGGCACGGTTGTTTTTAAAGTTAAGCGCAGGGTTTTCAAAAATGGCAATAAGCTTAGAAAGTAGTTCTACTTTCTCTTTACCGCTGCCTAGTTTTTCATCATCATTAAAATCTACGATCTCCAGCGAGCCTTCCAGTCCGTTTGATGCAAATAGCGGTCGTAGTATTTCTTTATTGATACGGTCACCTATGTCTGGTTGTCCTTTAAGCGCCACCATATCTTCAAAAGAAGCACCTTTTGGCACCTCAATAAGGCTCATTGCATCGCCCGTATATTTATCACTTACATACTTTACAAAAAGCATAGTAAGTACGTAGTCTTTATATTGTGAGGCATCCATACCGCCTGCACCTCTTAGTTTATCACAGCTTTCCCAAAGGGATGAGTAGAGTTCTGATTTTTTTATTGCCATTATATTTGAAAAAATGACCGATACAAAACACTATTACATCACCTTCATTGGCAACATATAGTGCTTCTTTGAAAGCATATCCAGTACCGAGTGCACCGTGTAAGCCTAGATTAACGACAGGCTTTTTCAACTCGCGCTGCAAATATTCAGTATCAATACCGAAAGCCAAATTGGAAGCACCTACAAATAGTATGCGCGGTTTTGCAAGTGTATCTAAGCGAGCATGACGGTCAATCGCAGCGGCAAGAAAATGATTGTCATAATCCTCCAATTCAACAATAGTATCAGTATAAAGATAAATGCCTACCAGTACGAATAATGTCACTCCACTACATCCTAATAAATTGAGTAAAAATCGCTTCATTGAATTTCTAAAATTGGAAGTAAATAAACGAATCTTTTTTGGAGAAATCCCCCAAAATTACAATAGCTAATATGATGGTGATGTAAATTCCCCATCGTATGGTTTTCGAAAATTTGAGCTGTTCGATAGGATAGGCTTGATGTCTGCCTAGCCATTCTATCAACATGAATATAACGACGATAAGGAGCATTTGTTTATTGGGCGGCATATTGATTAATTGAGGAGATAAGAGGCGTTTAAAGTAAATCCCTATATCCGACATAGCTTCTATGCGGAAAAATATTGAAGCCAAACCAACAAAAAACATCGTAGTGAGCCAGCCTATAAAATTCATCACGCGAGGGTAGAGTTTCCCTAATTTTTTACGTGGTTCATTTGTCAAAAATTCCACCGAAAGCACCAAAGCATGAATCACCCCAAACCAGATAAAATTAAACCCTGCACCGTGCCACAAACCGCTCAATGTAAAGGTCAGAAAAATGGCAGTGAGGGATGCTATTTTACCGTATTTACGCAGCCCAAGCGCGATGGGATAATACAAATAATCCATTAGCCATGTGGTCAGCGAAATATGCCACTTTCGCCAAAAAGTG
>ENA-ORXC01002044-ORXC01002044.1-marine-metagenome-genome-assembly--contig:-NODE-2044-length-11261-cov-9.479077_pt1 | contig 11261 bp, 19 predicted proteins | sample MGYA00237865_ERZ511478 | MGnify/ENA metagenome assembly ERZ511478 | reverse complement strand
GCTCCCCCGACTCGGGCAGTCCATCAAAAAAGTCGTCAGAGCGCACTCGGCTCACCGTGCTCAGGCTCACACCGGTGGCCCACGCCGCACGCTGCACGGGGTTGCGCAACCCACGGGATCGTCCCGCCGTCCGCTCTCGAACAAAAAAACGGTGGACGTTACGCAAAATCGTGGCGCTGTCCGTCGTCAGTCGGTAAAACTGCCGACTCCGAGGTGACCCCGTGGCGGGGACCACCCCGGCAGATGACGACATGACAGGCAAACCGTCGGGTGGAACAAAAAACCGAGGCCGGTGGGGGTGGGGGGAGGGTGCAGGGTGTGCGGCGCGTGCGGCGGGCACGGTATGAGCGACGACTGCGTTGCGTGCAGAGTGTGTGGGGCGAGCGACGCGCCGCCAAGAGAGGCCGTGGACAACTGGTACAGTGACGCTTCACTTATTCGGAAGAGCTTGAAAACAAATTAAATCGACAAAGAAGAAATTAAAAGTAGCATCCATGGTAGAAAACCCCCCTCTTCCTCTTGCAACAGCGGAGAGGAGGCGCTACAAGAGGCGTCCTTCCCCGGCCATTCATGGCAGCGCCGTAGGTCCTTTTGTAAGGGAGAAAGCACGAACATGGCGTATGTACACCATGTACACGTTCTGGAACGTGGCCACGTCGCGACCTTGTGCTGTACGAACTCACGGGCGTTTCTTGTAACTTACTTCTTTTTATTTTCTTTTCTCGATCGCAGTGTACTCTTTTCTCCCATCAACATGCACGTCAGACTCGTGATTTCTTCACAGGAAATGAACACTGCTGAGTACTGTGCCCTTGTAAAAAACACGGCTTCTTGGTTGGTGCAGCCGCTCGCCGGTGCGGTGGGCTCAGAGTGGGATGTCTCGCATCAGTCTAGCTATATGGGATGGACCTTTAGGCGCGGACGTGCCGGTCACGGCGGGGCGGCCGGACAAGCGGGGGCTCTGCCGGTAGGGCCGCACCCACCGCCGCCGGTAGGGCCGCACCCACCGCCAGTGGGCAGGCGTAGTCGACCCGCCACGCTGTGCCAACCCTGAGACCCGCCTCGGGCGCTGTCGGGGGCCCACCGAGCAGAGGCGTCTTCACACGGACTGAATTGTGTGGGTGTGACATTGTGGGGCACGCGTGTGCCGTTGGGGTGCGCCTGCATGGCCTGATGCGCATGCGGCCGCACCTCAACGGCGCCAGGGGTGGCACATAAGTGCCCCGCTGTGTCGCACTCTCACCAGTACCCATCAAACCGTGTGAGAAGGCCTTTGCCCGCCGGGGGGCTGCGATCAATGCCGCACCGGGCGTATCTCCTTTTTTGTTGTCTGTTTGTTCGTTTTGTTTAGTTTTCCTCTGTGATCGCCGCTGTACTGCGGGAAAGGCACTCTTGGAGCGTGAGGCAAAGCATTTCGAACTCTGTTTTGACCTCTCCACACCGAATAATTATGTGTTTGTCGCGGAGAGGAGGCCATTCCATGAGTGCCCGATGGCGCGGGGGAGGAGGCTAAAATAGTGACCGACAGGACTCGTTTCCACCTCTCTGCGCAGTGCACTGCGCAATGCACTGCGCAGAGAGGTGGAAACAAGTCGTTGCATGTGAGCACGGTGCCTCGTCGTGTCAGCCGAGGTTGACACTTGGAGCACACCCAACCACGTCACCCCCAAGATCTGAATTCTGAAATGGAAAATGACACGTTTGCTGACGTGGCGAGCGCTGAGAGGACCCCCCATCTTGTCATCTCAGACGGCTCTCTGCGGCGAGGGAGTTACGCAGAACAGGGGCTACATTGTCTCAAAATGGGGGGAAAGAAATGGGGATCGTGCTTCCAGCAACGTTCGTCTCCAAGTGTTCGCAAATCGGGCGTACACCACGCCTAGTTAAGGGCCAGTGTGTTGTCTTTTCTGGATTTTCAACGCAACTGTAGCGTCTGAGTGGGTCCTCCTTCCAAATGTGACAGCTCATTGGTTATTGACGCGGGTGTCAGAAAATGCACGCAAGCTTCAAGCCAGAAGCAAACTTGGTCGTCGTCACAGCTTCCAATGGCCTTGGCTTGCACTGTGCGAGAAAATGTTTTCAAGTCCCTTTCATGGAAATGGTTGCGGAGCCGATCCGACCCTATGCGCCAACCTTTTCTCAGATCCGGACGTGCCTCTGCATGCGGCCGTCATGGATGGTCGTTGCGCCAAAAGCTGGACAGTCCCAGACAGGCGAATCGACGTTTGGGCCAATCAAACGCACAAAAGCGCCTCTTTGACAGGCCCGGACTCTCCACTTTTTGGCGGAACGACAAGAACAGGGAGTCATCGGATCCGTAATCTGACGACGACGGGACCCGGCTCAGCAACTCTTGTTTGCCCAGTGTGGTATAGGGGGAGCATCTGCCTGCGTGAGCCCGTGCGCGCAGACCCCTTCACACTGATTTCAAAGCGTATACTCAAACAAGAATACTCTGAAGCCCCTCTGTGCACCGCCCTCGGAAAAGTGCGCACGCAGTGAGTCGTGCATGACTGGTGTCGCACAGCCCAAGCGGCGTTTCTGGGCTGGAAGCTGGCACCACAGCCCCGTCACGACGGCGGCGCACGACCGGAAGTGAGGCGACAACAGCTGATGCTGAGCCAGTAGGCTGCGTGTGGGCCCACTCTCTCCACACTGCCATGCCCGCCGTCGGCTTCAGAAGGAAGCGCTCGCAGGAGGTGCACTGGTAGGCCCACATTCTGTGGCGGAAGGCCTGCAGTACTTGGCACGCGAGTGCTCTGTTTGCATGACCAACGAGAATGGAAACGAGAATCGGAGTACGGACAAAATACAACGAAAATGGTGCATAGAAGAGACAGAAGTTGACGAAGCACAGAGTGGTGAAGATGAACGAGGGTCAGTGACCAGAATTTGTATTGGCAGCGCGGCGTGACACGCATCGCCCCCCTCCCCCCCCCCCCCCCCCCCCCCCCCCCCCCCGCTGCCGCGCAGCCATGTCACTAGCGAATCAGAGTAGTCTGCAGCTTACCTCCTGCGCGCAGGAGCGTCCTCCATTCTTTGCCCACGCACTGAAAGGTGGGGGCCAGAAGCAGGTGGCGACCAGAAACAGACGGCGACGGCGACGTTGGTGCGCCTGCAGGCACTCGGATCAACAAGCGCGGGCACGCGTGATTCGGTTCGGATCGCAATGAAGACCGCTGCTGATCCTGCAACCCCTCTCAGAGCAGCCATTGAGAGGGGAAAAAAATGGGGACGCGTCCCAATTTTTTCTCGACCACTAGAATTTCACGACGACGAGACTGAGGTTTCGAAGACGAAGTGTAAGGCTCAGACCCAGAAGAGACTCCTTAACTAAGCGTGACACAGGGACAAACTCGAGGTTATCAACGGGTCGATGAAAATGCTATCAGTGGAACCAAACCAGGTCTTGAATTCCAAGTGATAGGCTCGGAAACTCTGGTATTGGTTCAAAAACATGCGGTTGACACGTTGACGAGAATGATACACGAGTCGAAAACATCTGTCGTTGTTCCGAGGGAAGGGTGACACTTGGCATACTGGTCCGTGAGGAGGTGAGTCACGGAACCTGGTCAAGGTGGCAATGATAGATGACGGCTTCCGACGGGGTTCGTGGAGCAAAGTGCGGTCGAAACGATTCCGAGGTGAGTCCGGCGGATACCAGCCAGAGCTGTCGTTTGGGAGCTTCTGGAAGGTTCAGCGGCCGACTCCTTTCTGTGGCCCTGTGTGTGCGCGCGGCCAAGACGAGGTGGGGCAGATGATGATATGGACAGTGTCAGTGGTCCTGCGGCAGAACACTGCATTGGCGGAGCACGCGATCGCGAGATGTGCGTGCGGAAATATCGAAAAATCGCTTCAAAATGGAGCGCCCTCATTGGCTGCTCAAAACCCAAACTGAATGTTAAGGCGGTTGGATGGCCCGAATTGGCGAACAGTCCGCCGGCCCGCCGTCAGATTGCGTTGTTCTTTGTTGTTGCCCCCCTCGCCCCACGTCCATGGGGGTTATTTGAGGCTCGTGGATCGGGTCTGTCGACCCGTTTCAGCGATCCCGTCCGGGTGGACACGGGTGCAAGCCACAGGTGGGCGATGGATGGCGGCCACGCCTCGTGGGTTGCCTAGTTGCCTTTTCCGGGCATAGGGGCGTCCAGCGCCCGTCAGCCCCCCAAATGGCGCCATCCCACCACACCCGCTGCGCGCGACCCCCAGCTGTATCCCCGCCGGGTGTCCTGCCCGAGTGGGGTGCGCGGTCTGTCGTGACCGCCGGCCATGACGCATGATCACGTCGCCGGCCGACGGCTGGTCCCACCGGGCCAGTTTCTCGCAACGGTCCTTTGCACACACGACACTGGTGGCTCCGTTCCGCGTGTGCCGCCGGCATTGCGGGGGGCCAGCTTTTTCGGGACCTGGGAGCTGGGCGCCGCCAGCCGGCCGCCGATTGCCATCTACCGGCGGCGACTGGGTCACGTCACCTCGACCCGCGGCGAGCTACGACCGAGCCCAGCGGAGAGGAGGGACGGGACAACCATCACTCGCGCGCAACAACTGATTGCCGCCGGCTCGGGATCCGCCGTATCAAGCCGGCGGCTGCTGGGGAGCGCCGCCGGACGGCGATGGCAGTCACAGTGAAAGAGGCTGGGAGACGGGTGGGCGATTTGTTGCCCCGCGTCGCGACTACTGGGCGCCGCCGGCAGCTCGCCCGTTTGCACCAACCGTCGGCCACTGGGAGTCCCGAGAAGACCAAGAGCAGTATTTCCGGCGCGGCGGGGACGGCCCTCCCGGTCAACTTTGGCGTGACGGGCGGGCGCCAACGTGGGACAAAGAACAGCATCAACCTGGCGGCGACGGAAGTGGCAGAGGCTTTCCTGGTGGCCGACCGCCGTCACCGAGGCAGGAATGGGTGCCGCCGGTTGGTCGTGAATTTGAAACGTCCGGCGGCCACGGAGGCAGTACCGACTTCACGTTAGCCGCCCACCGTCCCCGCGGCGGGACTGGGCGCCGCCGGGCGATCACCGATACCCACCTCCCGGCGGTAACGGAGGCAGTAGCTACTTTTCATTTGGCCGCCCACCGTCTCTGCGGTGGTACTGCGTGCCGCCGGGTGATCACCAACATCGACAGCCCGGCGGCATCAGCGGTGACGGCTTTAGACCTTAGCTCCTCCCGTCCAGTCTCACGTGGGCGCCGCCCGACCGTCAAGAACCGCAGGAAACAGGCGGCCTTGCAACGCGACGCGACGAGTGGGCACTCTAAGGTTACTTTGCACCCAGGCTACGCGGCGGCAGATCAGGGCGGCAGCGTAACTGGGGGCCGCCGGCTGGTGAGGGTCTTTTGACCGCCGGCGGGGCCGGAGTAGAACGCAACTGCGGGACGCCGGCGGCCGCCGACAACCCGCTGGCTGCAACCGACGACGCCGTTGCCGTTGACACCCTGCCGCCCGCAGCCAACAATCCCGTGGCGGCCCGCAACCCGCCGGCGGCGGCCAACCACGAAGTAGCGGCCGACCCTCCGCCGTTGGCCGCCACCAACCCCGTGGACGCTGAAAACCGGCAGGCGGCGGCCATCGAGTTTGTGACGTCTGAAAGGGCGCCGGGGGGGGCCGACGACGCCGTGACCGCCGACATCCCGTCTCCGGCTGCCAAGGACTCTGTTGCCGCCGGCGGTGCCGCACCCGAGCGCAACGGGAGTGCGCCGGCGGCTACTGACAACCCGCCGCCGGCCGGCAAACGAGAACCCCCCCACGCCGGCGGTTCGAGCGCGCCCTGCTAGACCGAGCAATGGGGACGGGGTTGGGTTGGACCGACGAGGAGCGTGTCGCCCTGAGTCGGGCCTACCATTCGACATCAATGGACGCTGTCAAGTGGGCGAACCAGAGTGGGACGCTCTTCTGGGCTGCCGTTGTTGCTGAGTCGAAGCGTTTGCTTGTCGGCCGTCCTGGGGCGCGGAGACGCACTGAGCGAGGCGTCGGGGGGGTGCAGAAGTAATGAGACAAGCTCCGGAAGGGGGTCAACGAGTTTGTCTCACACTACCTGGCTGTGGAGAGGATGGGGCTGACGGGCAACCCGAGCGACGAGGACCTAATCAACTCTGCAGAGGCGCGCTTTCGCGGGCTCAACATTGATGACGCGATTCGGAAGGACCTGGCGGCTGATATGGCGAAGGGGAAGACAACGACGCGCAAAGCAAAGCAAACAAGCTGCCCGTGGGTGCCGTGCTGGCGTGTCAAGCGCCACGTGGACAAATTTAGCGGCGCCGCCGGCGCTGCGGCCGCAGACCATGGAGCCGGCGGCGCCGGATCGTCGAGCGGTTCTGCCGGCGCCGGCGGCCGAGTCAACTCCAGTGACTCTGAGGACCATGAGGACGGGCCGCCGCCGGCTGTCGGATTTCCAAGCGAGGCCACGAGGCATGGAGACGGCGAAGCGGGAGATGGCCGAAGACATCTGCACGACGCGCACGCTCAAGGTGAGCTCGGACGCTATGCTGGCACTGGCGCACGCGACGTCTGAGCGGACAACTGTGGCCTTTTTCACTTCGGCGGAGATGCGCGATACGCCCGAGGCAATTGCTTTTCGAAAAATGCACGCACGAAAGCTAATGGCGGCGGCCGGCATGGACCTGTCCGCTTCCCCGCCATCGATCACCTCTGAGCCGTCGGGGACGGCCGCTGCGCCTCACGCGGACACTGGATCATCGACGGCGGCTGCCGCCGTCTCGGAAGGGCACGCGCCGCCGTCATCTGGCAACAAGCCGGCGGCAGGGCGTGATGACGTGCATCTGCCGCCGCCGACGAGCGCGAGCACGCCGGCGGCGACGGCGACACACGTGGTGGGCGCGACGGCAAACCGGGGCGCGCGGTCGCGGTCAACCAAGCAGACCAAGGCAGCGGCGGCACTCGCCGCAGCCTCGACGACTCTTCTGGATGGTGACGTCATTATTGTGCGTAAGTTGAAGCCCGCCCGCGCCGTGGCTGACGAGAGTGATTCTGAGGACGATGAGAACGCCTAGGACATGTAGTGTTTGTTTGTCTGTTGTAGTGCACCACCAAAGGCTTTTTTTCCCCCGTTGGGCAGGGTTTTTTTTTTTCTACATCGCTCGTTGTGACAACGGGATGGGTCCAACGCACACAGGCGCCGTGTGTTTGGAACGAGACACACTGCATGTCTCTGGCACGGGAAAAGGGTAGCTTGAAAGGACGGGACACTGCGGGACGGCCCTCCTTTTCGCAACAGGAGCTTCGCGACACAAAGACATCTGTGTTAAGGAAAAAAAACCCAGCGAGCAGGGGAAAAAAAAACTTTGGTGTATTGATACCCTCACAAGTGTGGCTGGAGAAGCACTGCTTTGTTTTCTAGTACGTGCTCGGACAAGTCCTGCCTCAGTTTCCCGTGTTCCTTTTCGCCGGGCGCCTCCACCCACGCATTCATCGCGGCGCCACAGCTCCCGGTCAGCAGCACGCCGGCCGGTGCAACGACAGCTCCGGCCGCAAACGAAGCCGGAAAACCATCGGCTTCCGCCGCTCCACCCCCGCCGCCAGATGCACTACCGCGCGGAGGGAGCACCACCACAGGCCATTGCGTCCGTGCCCCACTCTCCGGCGATACAGCCGTCGCCGGCAGCGCTGGCGCCATCAGCGGCCCTTGCCTCCGTCTCCGCCCGCCGCCGGATCCACCACTGCCGGCGGCCGCGAAACCACCGCCAGGCATTGCGGCAGTCCCAAGCTCGCCGCCAGATTCACCAACGCCAGCGGCGGGGGCAACACAACCATCTCGTCGGCCCATGCGCCACCCGCCGCCGGATCAAGCAACGCCGGCTGCGGCAGCAGCGACACCGGCCAATGCGTCAGTCCCCGGCCCGCCGTCGGTACGGACACCGCCGGCGGCGTGGAAACCACCGCCAGGCCTTGCGTCCGTCCGCCGCCCGCCGCCGGATCCATCGCCGCCGCCGGCAAGGGCATCCTCATCGACCATTGCGTCCGTCTTGCGCCCGCCGCCGGATCGACCGCCTCCGGCGGCGACAGCTCTAAAGTCAGCTCTTGCGTCCGACGTCCGCCGGCCGCCGGATCCACCAGTACCAGCGGCGGGGGCACCACCACCAGCCGTTTCGTCCATCCCCCACCCGCCGCCGGATTTACCACAGCCGACAGCGGGAGCACCACCAGAGGACATCGCGTCCGTCCCCCTCCCGCCGTTGGTACGGCCACCGCCGGCGGCGCGGTAACGATCAGCAGGCCTTGCGTCCGTCCCCCGCCCGCCGCCCAATTGACAACCGCCGGCGGAAAAAGCACCTCCACCGGCGCTTGCGTCCGTCCCCCGCCCACCACCGATACAGCCGCCGCCGGCGGCGGTAACACCATCAGCGGCCCTCATGTGCGTCCCCCGCCCGCCGGCGGATCCACCGCGGCCGGCGGCAGGGGCACCACTACCGGACTTTGCGTCCGTACCGCGCCCGCCGTCGGATCGACCAGCTCCGGCGGCGAAAGCACCAGAATTAATTCTCGCGTCCGTCGTCCGCCGACCGCCGGATCCACCAGCATCGGCGGCAGGGGCATCACCACCAGACGCTGCGTTCATCCCGTGCACGCAGCGACGATACCGCCACCGCCGTCGGCGGCATCCGCAGCGCCCGGTTCTGTCCCTCCTCCGCCGGTCGGTCCACCCTGACCGGCGGGGATGTCACCACCGCCGCCGCCGCGGGCGCCAGCAGTCCCACTTGCGCCGACGGCGTCATCAGTCCCACCAGTGCCGGCGGCAACACCCTCGCTTCCCCCATCAGCAGCGGCGGCCATGAGGGAGCTAGAAACGTACCCGTCACGTCACTGCTCGGTGACCATATTTTGCAGGATGGCGACGGCTTTTACAACGGTCACCATTTGGCCAACCGTGGCGTGCCTGGCCGGGGGAAACGTCATATGGAGTCGCGCTGTCAAACCGACGTACAGTCGCTCCACGTATTTACGCAAAGCTTCTTGAAGCCTGTTGAAAGTCAACTCAACTTCTGTGGTGGGGTTGGGGAACGGGGAACAGAAAAATGTAAACGGAGGATAATTCCCATCAACCAAATAGTACAACAATGTGCGGGAGGTTCCGTTAGCAGTGTACGAGTATGTTTTTGGCGGGCAATCGCCAACCGTCACAGAAACATATAGGGGTGAAGCATGCATAACGTTCAGATCGTTGTGCGATCCAGGGCACCCCACAAACAAGTGCCAAATCCAAAGGTCCTCACGCACAAGGTCTTCATCACTCGGTGGGCTTTGTAGTACTACGCGCGTGTGGGACCCAACTTGGGCCCACAGCCGTGGTACTCGATACCGGGTTAGGGTACCGGAAGCAAGACCTCGAAGCTCCCAACACTTAACTCACGTGTGGATGGGTTGCCGCCCCACCCAAAGCACGAACAAGAAGTGCTGGGGCCAGACAGTTTCTACTTGTCGAGCAAGACGGGGCCAGCTCGCCTCTCTGTCCCCTCCACATATACCCTCAAACGCACCCAAAAACCCCCAGAAAAACCCCCTCAACCACGCAAAACAATGGAAATAAAACCAACCAATCATACACCTCCCCAGAAAATCAGGGGGAGGGGAGATATCCGTCTGGCTCCCACGCAGAAAATCCAGATAAAGCATAATGATATACAAGCCACAATCGTTACTGATTGGGTAGAAAATCCAAGTCGGATTCCATGCATCAGCCACCAGAATTCCAGTGAACTCGACGGGATGAACTTCGAGACCAGGTTGGTCTAAGTGGGATATCCGCCCAAGTAGTTCGTACCAATAGTCTGGTGCAACTACTACACGCTTCCCATGATATTTTTGATACATGCCAGCAAAAGCCGTGGGGCAGTTAGACCACTCCAAACGGCTGCAATCCAACGATCTCATGCACCCCGGCAATCCCCGTTGCTCATTGCGCTCCAAAATGCGCTGCAGTTCAGCGGTGACAGGCAAACGCAAGTAGGAGGGATCAAACGCATCCACAATGAAATGTAAAAGCTCCCGGACAGACACAGAAATGGTCGACGCCGGCAAATGAACGTATTCGTCCGTGCGATCCGGGGCGTCTCCGAAAACGATGACTCGAAAAGCAGCCACTACCTTTTGCAAGGTGTGCGCCTGCGGACTGCCTGTCGCGTTGGTGCGTTGCACGAAGAACTGGCGATCATTCACTGCGTCGTAAATGCGCAAAAACACAGAGTGAGGGACACGAAACCGACGCTCAAAATCCTCCTCATCGCACACAGGAGGCGCTCCGTTCAATACAAATTAATCTCTCAGAAATGCGCGCAAGCCTGATTGGAAATTACGTTGCTTATGCGGCCGCCGGCCAGGCACCGAGCCAATGTATCACCGACGGCCACGCCGCGACCGACGCATGCGGCACTCAAAGCGCCTCAGCTCCCTCATGTGCGCAGCGACCACCGAAGCAATCTCCCCATCGAGCGGGTCCGCCAGAAGCGCGTCCGCGGAAAGACCCAAAGGGTCGTAGACAGTGTAAAAAGGCTGTCACAGTGACAGTGATGACGAAGGTGACGGCGGCCTGGACGCCGACTGCGCGGAAGGCCTGTCTGGGTCATGCATTGGCGCGTCGAGGCGCGAAAACGCCCCTTTCTCACGGGCCTCTGGAGAACACCCCCCTCAGATAGGCACCGACGAGGGGTCCACATCAATGACCAGTTTACAGAACCAGAGGATCGCAGCCACCACCTCTGAGAGCACAGAGAGGACCGGTGTGGCGCGTGCGCGGATGCCAGGACCTGGAAAAGACTTCCCCGACGAGCGCTGATTGCCACGGGAACGCGAAACCGAGAATGTCAGGCATACCACCAGCCCAACACCCCCAGTACCAGTCATCTGGGGGGCCCGGAAACGGTCCGGAACAAGATTGCCGCTGTCGGTCTCGATGTTGATCATCCCGTGATTTGCCACCCCGGAAAGCTCCTCTTTTGCAATGAAAGGTTTCAGATCCGATCATGCCACGAGAACACGGCCTTCGAAAGCCTCCGGTTGGACGACAGACAATGGCTGCTGAGGAAAAAATGGGGAGACCAGCCGGGTCCCCCCAAATTGGTCAGAGAAAGAGAAACGCCAGCTGGTCCCCCCATTTCTGAATCGTGATTATCGGTGGATTTACAGTGCGTTCTCGTTATAAGAGACAGCTGATTCACCTCAAAAGGAGTAAAAAGTGGCCTACATGGTCCGGAATGGAAGACACGCGACCCATATTCTCTTGTAAACGATTCTCTTATAACGAGAACGCACTGTA
>ENA-ORXC01002043-ORXC01002043.1-marine-metagenome-genome-assembly--contig:-NODE-2043-length-11264-cov-3.213641_pt1 | contig 11264 bp, 9 predicted proteins | sample MGYA00237865_ERZ511478 | MGnify/ENA metagenome assembly ERZ511478 | reverse complement strand
ACCTTGCCGCGTGATGAATCATTTTAGTTATTCAGGCTGCTGCCTGTCAAAACAGCTACTTATAAATCGCTGTTAAGTGATTTTAAATCAGGTGATATATATGGAAGAATTATTAGAACGGGAAATTATATTAGAACTGAAAAGCAAATTTTTCGATTTGATCAGCACTGGCAGATTATCTTTTTCTTCCTCAGAGGTTCTCTCGCAAATGACGGCTATTTTAAAAGAACTCCTGCAAGCCGATGTGGTCGACTTTTACAGCTGCCAGGAATGGAAACAAGGGATGTTCCTAGAGGCTACAACCCGTCTATCGACTAATGACGGTGTGTTGGAGACTTTTCCTCATTGTCTGGTGAATGAACTGGCAGTTAAACCCTATGCCTTCATTAAATATCCAGAATCCATGCCTCAGCATGAACTGTTGCTGGTTTTGAAAGCGAATGAAAAACCAAAGGGCCTGTTTGGCATCCAAATGGACAGCGACTTTCTAAACCGATTATCAGATCGCTTCTTCAATAAGCTATCATATGAATGCAATGTGTTCATTGAGAGAGTGCGCAGTCTGGCGGAAACAATGGAGGAAGAAAAAAGGTATAAGCAATTATTCAGGGTTACGAAGAAATTCCATTCAACTATGGACATGGATGCCGTTCTCGGTGAAATCATTTCCACATTAAAGGAAGTATATCCTTCTTTCACCTATTACCTTTTGTTGTCCCATGATCATAAGGGATATGGAGGATTACCGGTCAGAGACCTTGAATACGATAGCGATAACCTGACGGCGATGCAGTCGTATGTAAGCGGACAGATCCAGTTCGAGGACTCTGTCTTAGAAAAAAATTCAATCATGTACGCCCCTTTGAAAGGAAAACAGGGTGTTTACGGTGTCTTGCAGGTCATAGCCCCTAACTCACTGGTTTTCCCGCAAAATGAAGTAGAGTTCATCAAGCTGCTCGCCAATACTGCCGGGAGTGCGCTGGAAAATGCCAAGCTTTATGAGCAATCCAGGAAATTGATTGCCGATTTGCAGCTGATCAATGAAACTTCACATCAATTGAACACAAGCTTGCGCCTGACTGATACCATGAAATTTATCTGCGGGCAAATCATCAAGTCCTTTAATGCCCAGGAAGTCGGATTTATTATGCTTGACGAGGAACATGATGATTACTCCGTCCTCCAGGGCAGCACAAGCTTTTTCTTTTCAAAGGATGCTTCCAACTATATATTGAGCGTAGCCCATCGAATCCGCCAGGATATGGAGCCATTGTTCCTGGGAGATATCTCTTCAGATCGTGAGGACGCTTCCTTGCATTTCCACTCGGTAATGGGTGTTCCGATGATCCAAAGCGGTGAATTAAAGGGATTTGCGCTTGTCATGCATGAAGAGCCTTATCACTTTGCGTTTGATACATTCAAGCTGCTCCAGTCTCTTATTCACCATTCAACTTTGGCTTTCACCAATTCGATGCTTCGAGAAGAGCTGGAGAAAATGGTTGTCACGGATCATTTGACGAAGCTGTATTCTCGAGGATATTTGGATGAAAAAATGAACCTTTCCATGCTTGAAGATCAACAGGGAACCTTTATTTTGATTGATGTCGATAATTTTAAAAGTGTTAATGATCAATATGGTCACCAGGTTGGAGACGAAGTACTCATCCAGCTGGCTCGCCAGATTGCCAAAAATATCCGCGGAACAGACATAGGTGCAAGATGGGGCGGCGAGGAGCTGGCGATTTATTTGCCAGGTGCGCCTCTCGAGACTGGTGTCAGAATCGCGAATAGACTGGTAGATAAAGTTGAAAAAAATACGAACCCGAATGTCACTGTTTCATGCGGTGTCTCCACATGGATCAGGGGACAGGAGGACACGACCAAGACAGTGTTCAAAAGGGCCGACCAGGCTTTATATCTAGCAAAGGGATCAGGTAAAAATAAAGTAGTCGTCCAGAATGAAGAACAATCTTGCTTTAGTGATAATGTATAACTTTCACTTTGAGAATTGTCCAGCTCCAGCGCTTGTCGGGGCTGACCAAGGCACTTACGCTTTTCTTGCCAGCACTCAGGAATGAGTGCTTTTTTCGTTTAATGAACCACAGGACTTTTTGTCGAGGTGTGAGAGAAATTACTTTCAATAAAGGGGTAAATGTCATATCCTGATTATGGGGGTAAATTGTAAGCGTTTACATAACAAATAGGAGGAATCATAATGGGAGAGAAAAGATTCGAAACAGAAGTAATCCATTCAGGATATAAATCGGACGAATTCAGGGGAAGCCTTGCGCCTCCATTATTTCAGACTAGTACGTTCACTTTCGATACTGCTGAACAGGGAGAAAGGCGCTTTGCCGGGGAAGAGGAAGGGTTCATCTATTCACGTCTAGGAAACCCTACGGTTGCGATGCTTGAAGAAAGAATGGCGACGATTGAAAAAGGGGAGAAAGCCCTTGCGTTCGCTTCAGGGATGGCTGCTGTCTCTGCGATACTGGTAGCACTGACACGCACAGGTGACCATATCCTCTGCTCACAGGGAGTGTATGGGTGTACGTTTGGACTTCTGCAGCTCATGAAAGAAAAATATGAGATCAACCATGATTTTTCGATGATGTCGACGAGAGAAGAAGTATTGGCTGCCATTACCCCAGAGACAAGAGTCATCTATATCGAGACGCCGATTAATCCAACAATGAGACTCGTTGACCTGGAGATGGTCGCGGACGTTGCTAGGGAAAAAGGAATTCCGGTAGTTGTTGATAACACATTCAGCTCGCCTTATCTTCAGAATCCTATCGAGCTTGGCTGTGATTTCGTCATCCACAGCGCGACGAAGTATATTTGCGGACATGGTGATGTCATAGCGGGTGTAGCAGTCGGCCCTAAGGAAATTATGTCTAAAATCGCCATGACAACGCAAAAGGACATTGGCGGCGTAATCTCGCCATTTGATGCATGGCTATTGCTTCGCGGGTTGAAAACACTGCCTGTCAGGATGGACCGCCATTGTGACAATGCCGAAAAATTGGCAGAGTATCTTTCTGGCCATCCTGCTGTCGAAGAGGTCATCTTCCCAGGTGACCCTAAGCATCCTGATTATGTCATTGCGAAAAAGCAAATGCGCAAGCCGGGCGGCCTTATTTCCTTCAATATAAAGGGAGGCCAAAAGGAAGCTCAGGTATTCATCAACAAGTTAAAGCTAATTAAAATAGCGGTCAGCCTTGGAGATGCAGAAACATTGATCCAGCACCCTGCGACAATGACTCATGCCGTAGTGCCAAAAGAAGTAAGAGAAAAAATGGGTATCAAAGAGAACATGCTCAGGCTTTCAGTCGGATTGGAAGCTTGGCAGGATATCAGTGATGACCTTGAAGCAGCATTCGAAGCTGTCAGGAAAGAAAGTACTATGGAGACTGGCTCGATTTAAGAGATTCATTACAAAAACCCTCCCGTGAATGGGAGGGTTTTTCAATATCAGCTTATATACTGTAACAGCATGTCAACGAATTCCTCGAGTTTTTGCTGGTCCAATTCATCAAAGCGATTTTTTTCCGGTGAATCAATATCAAGAACGCCGATGACTTGACCGTCTTTGACCATCGGAACGACGATTTCTGATTGTGACGCGGCATCACATGCGATGTGGCCCGGGAAGGCATGGACATCTTCAACTCTTAATGTTTCCTGGCTGGATGCGGCTGTACCGCAAACTCCTTTGCCGAGCGGGATTCTCACACAGGCTGGAAGGCCCTGGAATGGTCCGAGGACAAGCTCTCCATCCTCCATCAGATAAAAGCCTACCCAGTTGACGCGATCGAGAAATTGGTTCAATAAAGCTGATGCGTTGCTGAAATTCGCGATCGCATTCTTTTCGTCCTCCACCAAGGTTTTGAGCTGCTTTATCAATAAATCGTAATTTTTTTCACGGCTGTCGCTGTATGTTTCGACTTTAAACACAGTTTTTCCCCCTCATTCTTGAAGTTTTAATCTACATTGTATCAAAAATCGGCGAAACAATGGAGACTTTGTCGAGCTTTTTATAAAGGAAATTTAAATGATTTCCAGAAAGGTAAACAGTAAGGTTAAGTGCGGAAAGTGAGGGGCGGAGCAATGAGAAAAAATTCAAAAGCTGCGATTATTGATGCGGCCATCTACTTATTCAATACGAAGGGGTTCAATGGGACATCAGTAAGGGATATTGCAGCAAAGGCAGACGTAAATGCAGCGAATATCTCATACTACTTCCGGAATAAAAATGGACTCCTCGAAAATTGTTTTACCGTTTTTTTCGAAAGCTATATGGAAGAATTGGAAAAAGGCTTTTCGTTGCTGGAATACGGTGCGGAATTATGCCTGAATGCAATGGTTGACAATGTATTGAGATACCAATGCCAGAACATCCAATTGACAAGATTCATTTTAAGAGAAATGACAATCGATTCTCAGGTTGTCAGGGAGATTATGTCCACCTATCATGTAAAAGAACGCTATATGTTTAAAAAGGTGCTTGAGGCTGGGATGGAGAATGGAGAATTCAAAAAGCATTCCATCCAGTACAGCATTTTACAGCTAAAAGGTCTGCTGTCGATGCCGTTTCTGAACACCCATTATGTGACAGAGGTTCTGCATGTGCAGCCTCATGAAAAATACTTTGCTGACAAGTACAGCCATGAGATCTCACAATGGATCAAGGGAACCCTTGGTACAGGCCATCAAGTGCACGAAAAAATGTTGATTAATATATAGGAAACCGGTCAAACTGCCGGTTTCCTTATTTTTGTTTTACAAGCATTCTGTCAAGTCCCTGTCCCAATTCCTTCGCCTGATGGGCATCAGAGCCGTACACAAGCCTGATCCCGAGCTTTTTGGCTTCGCTGACTACCCAATCTGGCGGATATGGCTCACGGCATAAAGGCTTTGCGGTACCCGCTCCGTTATAATCCAATTCATAGCCATGCTTCGAAACGGTCTCCAGTATTTGAATGATTTCATCAGTACATTCCTGCGCAATTGGATATTTTAAGCGGAATTTATTCGCAAGGGTAATATGCCCGATTCGTTTAGGCTTATATGGCCCCAGATCAGCATGAATGGATTTTAAGACGGTTTGATAGTAGTGTCGATGGATCAGTTCCGCGGAACCATATTCTTTAACCATCTTCCCGAAGTTATCGGGGCTGTAGTCAAGACAATCATATTCTCCGGCAGGATTTTTCAAAAAATGCACCGATAGAACGGCATCGTCTAGCCGCGGTCCGAATTTACTGAGGAAATTGGCCGTTTGAACCTCGTATCCTTCGATAAAATCAATCTCGAAACCAGTATTGATTTTTATTTTCCCGCGATATCTTTCCCTTGCTTCTTCGATACTTTGAAAATATGCTTCCAAATCCTCAAAACGCATTGCGCTGTCCTGCAATGGTGTAGGATCTGTGAATCCTTCTGGTAATGGGGCATGCTCGGCAAAGGTGATTTCCTCGCAGCCAAGCTCAAGTGCCCTTTGGACGTAGTCATCTAACGAATCTTTTGTGCCATGCGGGCAAAAAGATGTGTGGACGTGGCCATCCTTCATGATTCCAGACCTCCTAAAGTAATATTTAAGGCGAAATTTCAAGTTAAATCGGCTTATTTCGGATAATTTCAACAAAAAATATGAATTTAATAGTCAAAAAATGTCGTTTACATGGTAATATAAATACATTATACACGCATTTATAAATTCATTTTATATAGAAGGATTCAGAACTTGGAATTTGTGAGGCCAGGGGGATAACAATGGAGTACATAATTGGCGGAATTGCTTTATTAATAATTCTTTTTTTAAGCGGATATTTTATGAAACGTAAGTATTACAGTGAGGTCGACAGGTATGAATCATGGAAAATTGATATCATGAACCGTCCTGTACTCGATGAAATGTCAAAGGTAAAACAGTTGAACATGACTGGCCAGACAGAGGAGCTTTTCGAGCGCTGGCGCCAGGAGTGGGATGAGCTTGTTACATCCAAGCTGCCGGGCATCGAGGATTATCTGTTTGATGCGGAAGAGTATATCGATAAGTACCGGTTCAAGAAGGCGAAGGAATCTCTGGCAGTCATTGACCGAAGGCTTACGGAGACAGAGGATAAGATTAAAAAGATCCTCGGCGAATTGAATGAACTTGTCGGAAGTGAAGAAAAGAACCGTGAGGAAATCGATGGCCTGAAGGAGCAATACAGGGATAATAAGAAAAACCTTCTTTCGCACCGTCACAGCTTCGGAAGCGCTGAGGCAAGTCTTGAGGCGATGCTTGAAAACATCCAGGTAAAATTCGTTGAGTTTGATGAGAAAACAGAGAATGGCAACTACCTTGAAGCAAGGGAAATTGTCCTGTCCATCCAGTCAATGCTTGAACAGGTATCCAGTAAAATGGAATCAATTCCCGCTCTGCTGCATGACTGCCAATCAGTCATACCTTCCCAGGTCAGCGAGCTGAAGGATGGAGTCAGAGAAATGACTGCAAAAGGTTATGTTCTTGACCATCTGAACGCTGATAAAGAAGTTGAGGAAATCAGCAAAGAACTAAATGAATATATAGCTTCTCTGGAGAAAGGCGATGTTGAAGTCGCTGAACAAGGGATCCAGGGGTTGAAGGAACGTGTTGAGAAGCTATTCGATCTCCTTGAAGAGGAAGTCATGGCTAAACAATACATTACGAAGACCGAACATGAAGCGAAGGAAATTCTCGTAAAAGCAATAACAGAAAGCAAGACGATGAAAGAAGAGACAAAGCATATCCAGGAAAGCTACCACCTTAATGATAAAGAGCTCTCCGCACAAACGAAAGTAGAGCAGCAGCTCAAAGGCCTGCTAAAGCGGTTTGAGCTGATCGACCACAGAATCACCGAAAATGATACAGCGCAAAGCCTGATTAAACAGGAGCTTGAAGAAGCGAAAGAGCAGCTTGATAAGCTGGTCGAAGAGCAAAAAGTATTGATGGAGAAGTTGAGTGCCCTCAGGAAGGACGAAATGGCGGCAAGGGAAAAAGTCTGGGATCTGTCGAAAAAGATTTCTGAACTGATCCGCACCGTCTCTAAAAGCAATATGCCTGGTTTGTCACAGGAATATAAATACCTTCTTGAAGATGCCAATGAGAGCATCAAACAAGTCAATGAAAAGCTTGAGGAAAAACCTCTTGATATTCCTGTTGTCCAACAATATCTTGAAATCTCAGTGCTCACAGTTGAAAAGCTTGAAGCATCTACTGAAGAAATCGTTGAGACCGTCATGCTGGCCGAGCGGGTCATCCAATATGGCAACAGGTACCGAAGCCGATATCCTTCGGTTGACCGCGGACTTCGGGAAGCAGAAGAACATTTCCGCAATTACGATTATCGTGAAGCCCTTGAACAGGCGGCGACTTCAATCGAAGAAGTGGATCCTGGTGCCTTGAATAGAATTGAGCAAATGTTATCTGAAAAAGAGTGATGTAAACATGGGTCTCCGCAATGGAGACCTGTTTTTTTGGGTGACATCTGCTTCGGGGCATACTACAAAATATCCATTCCATTTATTTTCATTGATTACTTCTTATGATAAGATTTTTAGTTAGCATGAACGACAAGGGGGGATACGATGATTTACTTAGACAACAGTGCCACAACTAAACCCTATAAAGAAGTATTAGATTCATTTTTAAAGGTTTCCGAAGACTTTTTCGGTAATCCTTCATCTCTTCATAAAATTGGTGGCCAGGCAGAGAAGCTGCTTCAGCAGGCACGTTCCCAGGTCGCCAGGCTGCTGAATGTAAAAGAAGCAGAAATCCTGTTCACATCCGGAGGAACGGAAAGCAATAATCTAGCTGTAAAAGGGATCGCTATGGCTCACCGGGAAAGAGGAAGGCATATCATTACTACAAGCATTGAACATGCTTCGATCCGCAATGCCATGGTCCAGCTGGAATCGCTCGGCTTTGAGATCACGTATGTAAAGCCCGATGGTAATGGCTTTAACAGCGCGGATTCAATCAAGAGAGAAATGCGTGATGATACCATCCTCGTTTCCGTGATTCATGTCAATAATGAAGTCGGCACGATTCAGCCTGTAAAGGAAATTGGAAGCTTGCTTAAAAAGTATCCTAAAGCGTTTTTTCATGTTGATTTCGTTCAGGGAGTTGGAAAGGTGCCTTTGGATTTTTACGAAGCTGGAATCCACCTTTCCACCATTTCGGGTCATAAATTCCATGGCCTGAAAGGGACAGGCGCGTTGTTCATTAAAGAAGGGGTCACCCTCTCCCCATTATTTTCCGGCGGGAATCAGGAATGGAAGCAGCGGAGCGGAACAGAAAATGTAGCGGGCATTGTTGCGATGTCAAAGGCACTAAGAATGACATTTGAACATAGAAAAGAAAATCTGAATCAAATGGTTGCGGCAATGGAAACATTAAGAAGTGGCATCAGCCAAATCAAGGAAATAACTATTCACACTCCAAAAGAAAATAGCGCGCCCCATATCCTTAATTTCTCAATCCATGGATTGAAGGCGGAAACATTTGTGCATGCGCTGGAAGAAAAGAATATTTATGTATCAACAACAAGCGCTTGCTCTTCAAAGAAGAAGGCTGCCAGCAAGACCTTGCTGGCAATGGGAGTGCCTCTGTCGGAAGCGGAGAGCGCGATCAGGGTCAGCCTGACATACAGCAATACAGTGGAAGAAGCAGAAATAGCCGCAAAGGCAATTGCAGATACAGTAAAACATTTAAGCGAGGTAGTAAAGAAATGATGTATGACCGTATTTTGGTTCGGTATGGAGAAATATCGACAAAAGGAAGAAACAGGAATAAATTCATCGATCGTCTAAGAAAAAATATCAAGAGAGCCTTAAGCGACTATCCGAATGCAGCCATCAAGGCAGAACGCGACCGCATGTTCATCCTTCTTAACGGTGAAGATAGCGATGGGATTGGCGAGAAACTGAAGGGCATATTCGGGATCCAATCCTTCAGCCCGGCAATTAAAGTAGAAAAAGATCTCGAAAAAATGAAAGATGTGGCGCTAGAGCTTTTCAGGAAAATCCATAAGCCTGGCAAGACTTTTAAAATAACCGCTAAACGATCGGACAAGACATTCGAATTGGACACAAACGGGATCAATTCGGAATTTGGCGGTCATATCTTAAGGAATGTTGAAGACTTGAAAGTAGATGTACGGAAGCCAGATATCAATCTCCAAATCGAAATCAGGAAAGAAGCTGCCTATATCTCTGCCGAAACAATCAAGGGTGCCGGAGGGCTTCCAGCTGCATCAGGAGGCAAAGGGATGCTGATGCTTTCCGGGGGAATTGACAGCCCTGTTGCCGGCTATCTGACGATGAAAAGAGGGCTCGAAGTGGAAGGCGTCCATTTTTTCAGTCCTCCTTTTACAAGTGAACGCGCCAAGCAGAAGGTAATCGACCTTTCTGAAAAGCTTGCCGAGGTGAACGGACATTTTGCGCTTCATATAGTGCCATTCACAGAAATCCAGCAGGCCATCCATAAGCAAATTCCGGAAAACTATACGATGACAACGACAAGAAGGCTGATGCTCCGCATAACGGATGCTATCAGGGAAAAGCAGGGCGGCCTTGCGATTATCACCGGTGAAAGTCTTGGCCAGGTTGCCAGCCAGACGCTTGAAAGCATGTATGCTATCAATGAAGTGACAACTACACCGATCATCCGGCCTTTAATCACAATGGACAAACTGCAAATCATGGATATCGCCCATGAAATCGATACCCACGATATATCAATCCGCCCATATGAGGATTGCTGTACCGTTTTTGTTCCTTCATCACCGAAAACAAAGCCAAAGCTGGATAAGGTCCAGAACTTTGAAAGCTTTTTCGATTTCGAGGAATTGATCCAGAGGGCAGTTGAAGGAACTGAGCGTATGGTCCTCAAACCAGCTTCGGAAACAGTGGATGATACAATGAATGACCTATTTTAGATTATGATAAATTTGTGAACAATTACCAATTAAAGTTTTGAATTAAGCCATGTGTTTCTACACATTCTATACTCACAAGGAGGTGAAACACATGGCAAACAACAACAGCTCAAATCAACTTCTAGTACCTGGAGTATCACAAGCTCTTGACCAAATGAAGTACGAAATCGCTTCTGAATTTGGTGTACAGTTGGGCGGAGAAACTACTTCTCGCGCTAACGGTTCTGTAGGTGGAGAGATCACTAAGCGTTTGGTTCAAATGGCTGAACAACAACTTGGTGGCGGATTCTCTCGCTAATTAAAAAATGAATAATATGGCTACAAAGAGCGGGGCAGATGCCCTGCTCTTTTTTTTGTGTAAAATTTATTATATTAAAAAAGTGTTATCATATAATTTTAAATTTTTGAATAATTTTGTATAATGAAAAGTGGGGATAGACAGGCAATGTTTCGCTATGCGGAACAGCCAAAAAAAACATGATTAGGGGGAATAGTATGAACAGGGAACAATTGATTGCGCCGCAAAAGTATAATCTGGTATCTGAAATGGAGCGTTACGCACAGGATCAGGAAAGAAAAGCGATTATCTGGGAAAATGAGGAAGGCACTACAAAAGAGATTACATACCGTGAACTTCTAAATAATGCGAATAAAATTGGAAACGTTTTCTTGAAACATGGCTTGCAGCAGGGGGATGTTGTGCTGGTCGTAGTGCCAAGATTGATTGAGGCCTACCAAGTATATATTGCGTCGTTGAAAATGGGATTGGTCGTCATTCCTAGTTCGGAAATGCTAAGAACGAAAGATTTTCAATATCGAATCAACCATGGAGATGTAAAAGCAATTGTCAGCTATGCACCTTTTACAAATGAATTCACGGGAATCCAGGACGCCGATAACCTGCCAAAATTCGTGATAGGTGACGAAAAAGAAGGCTGGATCCATCTTGATGAAGAAATGAAAACAGCATCGGATGAGCTTGAGCTGGCAAATACAGAACGAGATGATATGGCATTCCTCAGCTATACCTCAGGAACGACCGGCAATCCAAAGGGAGTCGTCCATACACATGGATGGGCATATGCACATCTTCGCACAGCGGCGACAAACTGGCTTGGCATTGAGGATGGTGACACAGTCTGGGCAACTGCAGGTCCTGGCTGGCAAAAGTGGATCTGGAGTCCTTTCCTGGCGGTTCTGGGGACAGGAGCGACAGGCCTTGCCTATCATGGAAAGTTCGAGGCGAAAAAATATCTTCAGCTGCTACAGGACTACAAAGTGAATGCATTATGCTGCACG
>ENA-ORXC01002042-ORXC01002042.1-marine-metagenome-genome-assembly--contig:-NODE-2042-length-11267-cov-3.164433_pt1 | contig 11267 bp, 19 predicted proteins | sample MGYA00237865_ERZ511478 | MGnify/ENA metagenome assembly ERZ511478 | reverse complement strand
ATTTTAACAGTCCGGTACTTACTTATAGAATTGAGGAATTACTAAGTGAAAATAAGTAAATTAATAGATGGTGAAAAGTTACATAGGGATATGGAAGCCAGATATCAAAACTTACAATATTTCATTGATAACGATCATCCAGAAGCAGAACAACTATATAATAAGAGGTTTGAGTTGAAATTTTGGAAAGAGAAAATTGAACGTGGTGACTATAATATAGAAAGGAATGAGCGTGATAAATAAAAAGAAAACAGCACAACAACTATCTGATGAATTAGCTATTCATATGCCTAAAGTGGATTATGAAACTTTGCTTGAGGAAAAGGTTAAAGAATTAGAAAGACAGCTAGAACAGTCTGAAAAAGAAAGATGGAAAACTGCTGAGAATTTGCATAAGTGTAGGAAGAAGTTAAAGGAAATCAAAGAGATAATTAAGTAAACATATGTTTATGTATTAAACAATTGTTTAAAAGTATTCTTTTATTGTGAATTTGAAAGCAAAAGCGACATAAAGGAGTGAATTATTTTGATTGAAAAATGTTTCAAGTGTCATAAAGAAATCACATTAGTGGATTCAGCTTATAACGAAGGAATGTGTAAAGAGTGCTACAGAGAAACGGTAACAAATGAATTAGATAGTGTAGATTCTTTTAAAGAAGTAGTATCAGACCACGATTATTGGTACGAAAAAGCACAACAACTTAATAAAGCACTAGAAAAGCAAGATAAGATTATTGATGACTATAGAAAGAAAGTAAAGTTAGTCGATAAGTGGATTAAGGCTTACAACGAACACATCGATAGAGAAGAAGAGAAAGAATTTATACACGTTTTCAGAAGAATTTTAGTTGAACATCATATGGACAGTAGAGAAGCATTAAGCAGTGACAACGGAGGTATTAATGCACCAAAAACATCAATATAGTTATGTCGCTCTTCGATGGAAGAGTTAAAATGTATAACTTGTATATACAACTTAAAAGTTCAATTTTATTTAGAAATATAGGAGAGGATGATTTAAATGAAATATTATATGATTTCCTTAAAGGATAGACCTTCATATGTTTTTGATTTCTTTACCAATGATTACACAAATGATTATAGACCCACTACGTTCATAGCAACCAAAGATGTAGCTGATAATTATTTGCATCGACTAGGTGTTGACTCTCACTTGACTATTGAGATAAATTTTCCATATGAAGATGACACAGCGTACTACACTATCGGTGGTTCATCTGAATGGGGAGCTGCTGCTTACAAAGAATGGACTGAGAAGATAAATAGGATAAAAGAAAGACAGAGAATAGAACGGGAATTAACATATCAAAGCACTGAAACTAAACTGGAATACTGCTCACACAAAGAAAAAGAAGTCCAAGAAGACAATGTAATGTCACTAACTTACCCACCTAAGCATAAATGGACATGTAAAGATTGCGGAGAGGTAGGGTATTCATTTGTAGAAGGATTTACAAAGGAGGGCTAATAAAATGAAATTCCATGACAAAAGTTGAAATTAAAAATAAATATTTTAACATTAATCATTTACTTGTAGAAGGTGAGGTGGTAAAATATAGTTAATTAATAGATTAAGAGATATTAAACTTTTATAAGGAGGAATAATTATTAAATCTTTAAAAGAAAAAGTAGATGACGTAATATCAAACATTAGCCACAGCGAGCTTGAGAAAATGATCGATCACATAAAGTGTCATTACACTGAGAGGGGATACATAGTAAACAAAGAATTCTTAATTAATTTTTATCTTACTAATTATTCAACATCCATATGGCATGAAGCGTTAAACAATTCATTATTAGAATCAAATTATAGTGCAATTATGGACTTAGAAGAGGAAGATTGGGAAAATGCAGATTTAATAGGTAGCGATATAGGAAATCATGTGGTTGATTTATTATTAAAAAACAGTTAAAACGTTGATTCTATCGTAATTTATAAGGAGGATATTAAAACTGAAGAATGAATATAAAATCGAAGGGGATATAGTCAAAATCTATCTAAAGAAAAGAGATGGAAGAGTATTTGAAACTTTAATAGATACCAAGAACTTAGAAAAAGTAAAAGAACTAAATCTAAGTTGGAATGCCAAATGGGCTGACCATACCCAAAGTTATTATGCTCAAGCATCTAAATATCTAGGGATTGTAGATGGGAAGCCAAGATATAGAACTGTTTATTTACATAGAGTTATATGCCCCACAAAAGAAAAAATTGTCGTTGACCATAAGGATCACAACACATTAAATAACTTAGAAGAAAACTTAGAGCCTAGAACAAACCAATATAATTCAATAAAAAGAAAAGGTGTAAACTCGAATAGTAAAACTGGCGTTAGAAATGTGTCATTTGATAAAAGTGGAAATAAATACATAGTACAATTGCAAATTAACGGTAAAAATACTATTTTTGGTAGGTTTAAGGACTTGGAAGAAGCTAGAAAATGTGCAGAAGAGAATAGAAAAAAGTATTACCCAGAAGAATTTTAAATAAAAATAATCAAATAAAAAAAGGAAGTAACGTTACATAAGTGCTGCGCAGCCCCCATTGATCAGGAGGAAGAGAAGATTGAGGAAAGTTTATTTAGATAAATTACCTAAAAGGGGAAAGTACGTGGATTGGGGAAAATCAATTGGACATAGCATACCTTTTCAATATGACGATATTGAAGGGGAGTTGCCGATATTAGATTATATTAAAAAAGGAAATAGAGGGTTTATCGTAACTAAATATAACGGAAAAGATAATATTGAAGTGTGGATAGGTGCTATGACTAAATGTAGACTCGGTTCAATACTGGGTGTTTATAATATTGATTATTTATATGATGTTGGAGATTTTATAAATAATTTAAAACATGGAAGTTTGGAAATATTAGAGCAAACAAGAATAGAGGTTAATGGTACAAATGGAAGAAAACGAAAGTTAAAAGGATATGTTTATAAGTGTAAAATTTGTGGGGATATACACGAAAAAACTGAGGACGAACTTAAAAGAGGAAATGGATGTAGCGTTTGTTCTGGTAACAAGATATTAAAAGGATACAATGACCTTTGGACAAAAAGACCAGATATAGCAAAGTTATTAAAATATCCAGAAAGAGGGCATCTAGTTGGGTTAGGTTCAAACACAGATGAGGAAGTTTTCATATGCCCTAAATGTGGAATAGAAAAATCTCAAATTTTGAATAACGCATGTAAGCAAGGATTTTCATGTTTTAATTGTAGCGATGGAATTAGCTATCCAGAAAAGTTCATGTATAGAATGCTATGTCAACTTAAAGTTGATTTTAAAAAAGGAGAAACCTTTACTTGGTCTATGAATGTCGAACATGAAAACAGTAAATTGTCTGGTAAAAAAATCTACGACTTTTACATACCATCACTTAAATGTATTATTGAAACTCACGGTGAGCAACATTATAGGTATTGTGGATTTGATAGAACTCTAGAAGAAGAACAAGAAAATGATAGATTAAAAGAACAATTAGCTAAAGACAATGGTATTGAGAACTACATTGTAATAGATTGTCGACATTCTGAAACAGAATGGATCAAAAACAACATATTGAATAGTAGTTTGTGTAAACTATTTGATTTAACCTCAATAGATTGGCACTCTTGCGATTCATATGCGCAAAACTCCCTTGTTAGAGATGCGTGCGATTTATATAACAGTGGAATGTCTATTAAAGAAATCGGTAATCAATTGGGACTTAGTAGGTTTCCAATTTCGAACTATCTGAAAAGAGGGACTCTTATTGGTTGGTGTAAGTATGATCCGGTAAAAAACAGAGGCTATCGCAAGAGGGTTGTCCAGATTTCTCTAAGTGGGGATTTTATTAAAGAATGGGATACCATAAAAGAGGCAGGAGAAAATCAAAGAGTCAATCCAACTGGAATATCGAATGTTTGCAATGGTAGATTAAAAACATCTGGCGGTTTCAAATGGATGTATAAAGAGGATTATGAGAAATATATAAAACAAGCAAATTAAAAATAAATAATTAAATAAATAATTACATAAAACAGTTGTTTTAAATATAAATAATTTGATATAATAGTTAATGTAGGGAGGTGAGACATGATGAAAGACTTAATGATCAATTGGCTTGAAAAGTATAACCAGACATCCAACGAACCTGTAACCCGATTATATTTTGAGAATAATGACACAACAGACTTCGTAGAAGATTATACATATTTCGCAAATGAAAATTATATGAGTAAAGAATTACTAGCATCATTAACAAAGGGTAAAACGTTAACAAATGAATTGCTTTCAGAATTAGAACAGTTTAGGTTTGAAATGAAATTCAAATTAAGTTGATAGAATTATAAGATTGAAGAGAGGTGAGGAAATGAAATATATTGCTAAATTATACACTACTGAACAAGAACTTTTGAGTAGAGTTGGTTTTGATCCAGAAACTTCAGTAATTACTAATATTGAATTTAAAACCGAAACAGGAGAAATTGAACTATTGATTAGAAGTATGAAAGATAATGAGTTTACAAGTGAGAATAGCAGTTTAGATGTTAGAAGATACAAAATTTAAATGTAAACATAGGGTAACGACCAATCATTAAGGAGGAATTATAAAAATGGAAAATCTAAAACAATTAGAATTTGAAAAAGAGGTAGTATTTGAAGGTCATACTTACAAGCTAGATATTATCATAAGTCCCGATGAGTCATTCAGTGACTTAGAAAATGTTCAGGTTCATATCTATGAAGCCATTGGTATCAAGATACCTTACTTCTTTGTTTATGAAGTCAAGAAAGCTACAAGTGAAAACGATAGGTATTTTAATGCCGTACTTGATGCATTTCAAAGTTTTAAAGCCAGAAATGACATACAAGAGATGATTAATTGGGATGGAGATTTAGATCAGGTCGTTTCAAATGAAGATAAGCTAATTAAGGTTTTAAGTGAGTTGAACAAAATTAACAGTACTCTTGATACTTATATGAAGAAAAATAGATATTGAATACTAGAAAAAATAACTAAATACATATCAGGGTGAGGTAGTATTATCTTGCCCTTTATTTTTTACATAAGGGGTGATGCATTGTCATATTTATACGGCTTAGATTTATCATTAACGAATACTGGAATAGCTATTGTTGATTTAAATACATATAAACCTATTTTGGTTGATTCAGTGAAAACAAAAAAGAGTAAAACACTAAATGACCATGATGACCATAAGGAAAGAATCAAACTCATTACAGATAAATTTGATGAATTAATTTATACATATGAACCGGAAATTGTAACAATTGAAGCACCATTTGTTAGACATAATAAAGCAACTAAAGCAGTCATGAAAGTACATGGAATTGCTCAGAGATGGTTTTATCCATATGATCAATTTTATTATGCACCTACAACACTCAAAGCAACAATTGTACATGGCAAGGCGAGTAAAGAACAATTACAGGATAGGTTACTGAAAGAATATCCATACATAGAATTTAAGAATGAGGATGAGTCAGATGCCTTGGCTTGCTGCGTTACATATTTAGTGAAAAAGAAGATGATTAAGTGGGTCAAATAAAATTAAATAATTTAACAATACATAATTAATTTGAATGTGAAATTAGACATAGGACAAACAATACAAGGAATAGTTTACATATTAGAGGTGATGAGAATGACAACTAAGAAAAAAAGTGAAAGACCAAAATGCACTGTCACTAGAAATAAAGAACCTGACTTTGAATTAATGGCAAAAGCGTTCTTGAATTTATATTATCAAACTAAAGATGAACTAATCAAAGAGTCGGCTACTAGCTGATTCTTTTTCTTTATATACTACACATATTTTAAGAAACAACGTACCAACGTCATTTTTTATAAAATGTATAGAAATCTCTTGATACATATGGTATTCTATATTTGCAATTATATCTGATAAGGATGGTTTAGGCTATGGAAGACAATAGAGAAATAAGACATGTGGCAATGTACCTTCGTATCAGCCAAGAGAAAAAAGATGAAAATGTTGAGACATTGGATAACCACAGACAAATACTTGCTGATTTTGCTAGAGACAATAATATGACCTTTGTTGAGTACGGAGAGGTTTTAAGTGGAGGAAAATCTGAACTAGCACAAAGACCAAAGCTTGAAAGGTTATTACGTGACATTGAACAGTATGATGCAATACTTTGCTATGAATTATCTCGTATTTCGAGGAATGGATTAATCAGTCAAACCGTTAAGCAATACTGCATGGACTATGACAAACCAATCATTACACCACACCAAACTTATGATTTAGCTAACTCTGAGAATGACAGATTGATGTATGATTTCGGTTCAATTATAGCTAGTCATGAACATGGGACAATTGGTAAGAGGTCTAAAGCGAATAAGAAGCAAATGGCAAAACAAGGGTTACATGTTTCAGGGGGAGTTCCTTTTGGGTACATTCGCAATTCAAAAACTAAGAAATTAGAGATTGAAGAGGAAGCAGCTAAAACAATCCGATATATCTTCCAGTTGCATTCTAGAGGGTTAGGGAGCTATAAAATTAGGGATATATTAAATGAGGAGGGGTATAAATCAGCAAAAGGTAAGCACTTTAATTTACCATCCATTAAGCGTATAATACGTAATCCTCACTATAAAGGATGGACAGTTTTCAATGACAGGAAACGAATTAAAAAACAAGGTAAAGTGACCTATGAAACAGTAGATACGATTGTAGTTAAGGATACTCATCCACCGATAATTCCACCAGATGAATGGGATCAAGCGAACAAAGACCGAGAAACTAGAATGCGAAGGTTTAATCTAATTAGAGAAAAACCTGCCACCAAAACAGGGGTAACTATGTTAAAGGACTTAATTTATTGTCAGTGTTGCGGAAAGAAAATGTCACTGAGGAAAGACTCAAAAAGTAATACTGGTTATACGATTAAAAGGTGTGATTACTTATTACATGATGGGAGCAAGTGTAGTAATCATGGAATTAGACTAGTCTTTGTTGAAGAAGAAGTAATGGAAGAATTGAAACTTTATAAAAACCAATTAGAAGATAAATTTAAAACAATCGAGGATTCTGGCTCAACTCAAATTGTAGAGGAGCAAAGACAGAAACTATCACAAACTAATAAGCGAATAAAAGAAACTATTGAACAGGAGAAAAAACTTATTGATTTGGCATTAAGTGGGTTATTTACTAATAAGGAAATAGCTGAAAAGAAACAGGAGCTAATTGACAAAAAAGCCTACCTAATCGAACAACGTGAGCAATTAACCAATCAAATTCACGCTCCATCTGTGAAAGACGAAACTGATAAATTAAAAGATGTGATTGAAAAAATTGATGAATTGGCAACTCTAGATGCAGAGGAAGCAAACGAAACTCTTAAGAGCTTTATTAAAAAAGTACACTATTACCGAGTCATACCTGATGAAATTGCGAAACTTTCCACAAGGAATAAAGAGAGGCAATTGTATCCGTATGAAATTAAAATGGAGTATTACTAATAATGAATCCATTCAAATCCAAAATTAAATGTATCCACTGTGGTAAGAACTATAAAAAGAGAAAAGATCGGAACAAAATAGTCTACATTTGTCAGTCATATGATAATTACTCACAGTGTAAGCGAATTCCAATAAGTCATGATTTTTTAGTAGCTGCCTTAGAGAAAAGATATGAGAAGGTATTAACTGATGAAGAAATTGAACGGAAAGTTAAACGAATTGAAATTGAGGACAGATTACTATTTACCATCTATCTGACTGATCAAGAACCAATTATCTATGGGAGAACAAAAATTGTATTTTAATGGTTATAGGGTAACATTTATCCTAAATGATGAATTTTATAAAAGTGGGTGGGGAAGAGTCACGAAGCATTGATACGCAAGGGATGTTACCATTTTTACTTATTTAAATTTAGGGTAACATTTCTTTGTGTATTTTTACGTTAAAGAGAGGCTGATTTAATGCAAATTCTAATCACAATTAAATACAATAGTCCAGCCGGAAATGTCACTCAAAATGGATATTTTCAACTGAAAGGTAAGCTGCCAGAACAAATCGCATTACAATGGTGGAAGGATATTCAGAGGAACGTATTCGCTCATGATTTGATTAGCGTTAAATGTGAAGATGAGGATATAACTGAAAAGGTTAAAGCCCTACTCGGATAGTGAAAAATTACGTACCCACACAAGACCCTAATTTATTAATGAACCTATTAAATCAAGGTTTAATTTTTAAATAGGGACTCACACAGGTACGTAATTCAGCCCTCAAACATGCTATGCATCAACATTTAGGCTGTTTTATATCTCTTATACTCTTAACTATATGACTATACAGCTTCATTTAAATACTCAAGTATCTCATTAATTAAATTATCATCATTTTTCTTTTCAAATTCATCATTTAATTTAATATTTACTTGATTATTTTCACTTAATTGTTTAATATTATTATGTAGGGCTTTTGTTATTTCTAATAATTTATCTCTGACTTTGCTATCCATATATCTGCCTTTGTAAAATAGCTGCGGAGATAAATAAAAAACCTTATTTCTCTTGTCCTTTGGGTGAGGTTCGGAGAGAATAAGGTTCTTTTTTTCTAATTCAAGTATTTTCTTTTTATAGTACGAAACTGATGATCTCGAATTTTCTTTAGTTTGGATATGTAAATCTTCAATCAGTTCTGTTTTGCTTATATATTCACCATCTATCCTTAGATAGTTATCCTCATATTCAGTGTAATTGGTTGCTAAATACAAAAGTAAACCGAGGTCTTCAAATGATACAACGTTATCCTTTATCAACCTGTTAACCTCCTTTTCGTATGCTTTAGTAAATTTGGTTTTCGTTGATTTCCATAGAACTTTGTCGCTATGTGAAACGAATAATTTTAGAGATAGTCTTTCAATTAGTTCAGCATCAATTCCGTAACCATCTTCTAATTCTCCTATTTCATTTTTTAATTTAGTTGCAAGTATTTCATGCACCAACTTTGATGTATTTTGCATATCTCCTATTCCTTCAAATTTCATAATTCTACAGCTCCCTTGTTATAAATAATAAATTAATGTTAATTACTTTTATTCTTTGTGTAGATAGTTAAGGCTTCAAGAAACTCTGGTGTCCGTTCAAATATCCAATAATATTTATTAGTGCTAGGATTTTTATCCTTAATTAGATAGTAAAATCCATTTGCTTTTAGAAAGTGGAATAAACTAATTGAGTAACAATAGAATAAATTTTCTTTCTTAAAGTTGGTTAATTCCATCACATATCTCTCCTTGTTATAAAATTATTTAAATTCTTTATTACAACCTACTGGATTGTAATAAATGGCAAGCAATTCATTGCGCTGCAAGCCTATTACTTCAAACAAAATAAAAAAGAGAAGGGTAAAATACCCTCCTCAAATCACGATAAAATTCAACTTTTAAATTTCTGTTTTCACATACTTTTTACGACTAAGTTTCTTCCAACTATGAATTAAATTGCAACTTCTGTAACATCTATTGCTAAATATTTAAACGTACTTTCCTTATTTAGTAAATCAAAATAACAACTATATAAACCAGCTGCTTTTGGTTCAATAGTGAATTGAAAACCTACTCCACCATTGAATGTAACTTCTGTTATTTTACTGACTACCGGAATATTAACTGCACCCACACCTTCGGTGACAACTACCTCACTCGAAGTTTTTGTTGGTGCTGAATATGTGCAATCTGTACTAAATCTAGTTGATACACTGAAATCATATGAGCCAACCACTTTGACGTTCAATATAGATAACCCACTAATTAAAGCTAAACTGAAATATGGGTCTGTTCCATATAAAGTAACCACAAACTTTTTCCCTTTATTTGGGCTATTGTTTATATCTATCACTCTGTTCCAACGAGAATTATTTGTTTTAGGTAATTTTGTTACTCCACGAACTTCCACATATGAAGGAAGTGCAATTACAGATTCAATAGGAAACATTGCTGGTAATGCTTCATCTATGGTTGTTCCATTACTCAAAGCACTTGTTTTGTTATATGTTAGAAAAGGCATTTGAGCATAATTATTTTTTGTGTTCAAGACACAATTCATGGATGATGGTGCTGACGATTTTAAATCTTTACAATATATATATGAAGCATATTTGCCACCTTTTTCTCCAGCATAATTGTTACTTATATCAAGTCCTCTTACGAGTTTATTGTCTGACGATCCATCATTTGCGTAACAAGTAAAAATACCTATGACACTTGCGTTACTTGATAAAGCAGAGCCATTTAATTCAGTGTAGTTGTGTCTAATGCTCGAACCAAATGTATTTTCCGATTTATCTAATGAATCTTCAGAAACTGAAACAGCATAATACTTATTATTTTGTATGGAGTTATCGTAAATTTGTACGTTGTTTCCCGAAAACTGTATTCCATTTGCATTTGATGTTATATCGTTATGGTGTATGAAAACCGCATTTATTTGACCTAATCCATAACGCATTTTAATCCCTTGTCCTATATTACCTTGAATAAAGCATCCAGTTATTTCTATATTATTTACGTGCCCGTCATGTCCTCCTTGAATACCGTTTCTTCCAAAACCAACTATTCTAACCTTATGGATAACGTGGTATGCAGGGTTATTACCTTTAAATTCAATCCCATCTGATAATGGATTTGAAACGTTACCCATAAGAAATAAATTCGATACTACACAATCAAAAATATGTTCTGTCGGATGACCAATTACGATGCTACTAGCGTTTGTATTATTTTTTAATATAGACGTTTTACCAGTTCCTTTCAAGACTGTATCCGTCCTCAAGTATAGTGTCGTGTGATTAAATGTGCCACTAGGGATTAACACTACCTTATGATTGTCTATTGCTGTTTGCATAGCCACTGTCCAATCATCATTGACTACTAAGTGTTTATAGTTCTCGATTGATACCCCAATAGCTTCAACATTGTTCGCAGTTTGTGCCAAGTTAGACGCAGTGTCATCCACCTTTTTCACAAACTCATCGTCTATCATATTCTTTTTAATTTTATTAAGAGCCAAATTAATTCCTCCTTATTTAGTTATTTTTGATTATCTCTACTCTAACTTCTGAACCTGCCTTAAGTCCTTCAGTGAATGTAATACTACTCGTTGTTGTCTCTGTATAGTTGGCAGGTGAAAATTGTTCAAGTCCATCCACATAAACTTCAAGCTGATTGTTTCCCATTGTAAATGTATTGCTAAG
>ENA-ORXC01002041-ORXC01002041.1-marine-metagenome-genome-assembly--contig:-NODE-2041-length-11271-cov-7.880829_pt1 | contig 11271 bp, 6 predicted proteins | sample MGYA00237865_ERZ511478 | MGnify/ENA metagenome assembly ERZ511478 | reverse complement strand
AATTAATTTTATACGGTGTTAGCAATAGTACTTTCTTTTTCCCATTTCTTTATAATCACAAACCAAATTAGAACTGAAATACTTAAAATTATGATTTTTTCAGTTCCGTTAATTCCGTCTTTGATTAGTGCGTTAAACATCATAATTTGGATAATCATATGAAAACAAGCACTTGCAATAATAGATTTTGTAGATTCAGCCACTTGTCCAATTCCCCAACTTCCAAGAATCATCATTCCTAAAAAGAAAAGATTATCGCCAAGACTTGCCTTTGTTAAAAATGTCAAATGCCATAAATACCAAATAAATCCAATTATTAAATATTTCCCCCAAGATTTTAATTTTTTCAATTCCTCCTGCAAGTATCCTCTCCATCCATATTCCTCCATTATACAATAAATAAAAGTCCCAATTGAAGCAATGAACCCATAAACATGATAGTTCATTTCAAAGTCATTTTTTACTCCAATTATTATTAGAAGTGCTATTGGAATAGACATCATTATAAGACTTTTTGTCTTTGAAGTACCAAACAGTGATATTTCTGTTTTTCGTTGTTTTTTTAAAAAGGGAAGAATTATTAAAGCACCAATTATAACTCCACTACCTTCTAGAAGAACAGAAGTTAAAATAAAAATCCAAGTTGGTAATTTTTCCAATTCAGATTTAATTTCGAAAATATCAAATCTGAAAATGTTTGATATTGTTATTGAAATTAATAGAAATATTATTATTCTTTTCCAACTTATTGGTCTATTCATTTATCAAGGTATTATTAATTAGATTCTAAAGATTCAATAATAATTCTTTTTGGAATAATATTATCTACTCAATTGTAGTTTGTTAGTTCTGAACTGTATTATTGCTAACTAGTTTATAAGCGCAATATAAGAAAAGTCTATAAGTAATGTACTGAAAAGTAACGTTATAAGAAGTTTTTTAGCTTATTTCACTTATACCACCGCAAGGTCGTATATGGAAACTTTTTTTACTTTCTGGATAGTGGTATAGACTACTTATAATTGAGTTATACATAGCTATATCGACCCCTATTAGATTGTTATGTAAATGGTTAATGCTATTCTTATAGGCTTGAAGCAACAGTTTTCATTGAAAAATAGGAGTGACGTACTCTTAATGAAAACTACGTTTATACAGCTTGAAAGAATCTAGTATCTGAGCTTGAGTTATATATGTGCTAGAATTATAAACGTTTGTAAACGGCTATTTAAATACTCGTGAGTAACCACCACGAGACTTGGATGTATGATTTCACATTTTCGCAAAAGCATAGCAATAGTCTAGTTGGCTACTTTAGTAAGGGATACGATGCTTACTGCTTCTTTACAGTTATCTAGTTCCATCATGAGATCGTTTCCTGCTTCATCTTGTCCCGTGATTACAAAATAACCACAAGGCTCGCGACGAGGTACGCTTTCTCCAAAATCTACATCTCCTAGTTGTAATAAACGGTTTATAGTGACCGTATCTAGTTGCATAGTGGCAAGTGACTGCGCAACTTCTGGGGTGAGATTATAAGGTTTTACACGCAGGTTTTTAAGCACACGCTCTTGTGGGAAGTAAGCACAACTGGTCTTCTTACCGCTGAAAAAGAAAGCAAGTAAAATAAGCCCAATGGAAAAGCCGCTGAGGTAGAGCCCCATTTTTTTAAGGATGTGCATGTGTGTCTAAAAGATCAAAAGGTTGATGTCACGGTAGGAAAGGTCAAACCAATCTGCCACCGATTTTTTAGTTAAAATACCACGGTAAAAGTACAATCCATTTTTTAATCCGCGGTCGTAGCGTAGCTTATTTTCTATTCCACCTTCCTCTGCAATATCAAGTAGATAAGGAGTAAAAATGTTACTGAGAGATACAGACGCTGTGCGGGCAAATCTTGAAGGGATATTAGGCACGCAATAATGCGTTACTCCGTGTTTTTTATAGGTGGGTTTATCATGCGTGGTAACTTCTGAGGTTTCAAAACAACCTCCCATATCGATACTTACATCTATAATCACAGCGCCATTTTTCATTGCTTCTACCATGCGCTCACTTACAATTACGGGTGCTCTGTTTGCACCACGCACGGCACCTATTACTACGTCACAACGTTTAAGGGCTTTTACAAGATTTTTAGGCTGTAGGGTAGAGGTGTATAATGGTCGTCCCACATTAGTCTGTATACAGCGTAGCTTTGTTATGGAGTTATCAAAGATTTTGACATTTGCTCCTAGTCCTATAGCAGATCGCGCGGCATACTCTCCTACGGTACCAGCACCTATAATTACAACCTCTGCTGGCGGCACACCGCTTATGTTACCTAGCAGCATGCCTGTGCCCGTCTCTGGGCTAGACATAATCTCTGCCGCCATCTGTACGGCCGCGGTGCCTGCAATTTCTGATAAGGTGCGCACAGCAGGATAGGTGCCATCTTCATCTTTTATAAATTCAAAAGCGAGTGCTGTGATACGCTTGCTTGCTAGTTTTTCAAAATAACTTTTCTTTTGTGTCTTAATTTGAAGGGCAGATATCAAAACCGCCTGCGGATTCATCATCTCAATTTCTTCTAGAGATGGTGGCTCTACCTTGAGTATCATAGGGCAAGAAAACACTTTGGCAGTATCTTGCGTGATCTCTGCGCCATTTTCTGAGTAGTCTTTATCGGTATATCGAGCTCCTTTTCCAGCCTTAGACTCTATCATTACCCGGTGCCCATTTGCAGTGAGAGCTCCCACCGCGTCTGGTGTTAAGCACACCCTGCGTTCTTGAAAATGCGTTTCTCTAGGAATCCCAATAAAGAGTTCTCCTCTTTTTTTTTCGACTTCAAGGCGTTCTTCTTGAGGAAGTAACATTTCTTTAGTAAAAGGTGAGGTATTGGTTTCCATTGCGGTGCATTAGTGGTTATTCAAAAGTAAGGATAATTTAAAATAGTTGCTACCATAATTTTAGCTTGTAAGCCTAGCGTGAGAGATAATACTGCCGGAGTATGTTACAAAATTGTTAGTTCTTACTATTTATTTCAATGATTATATGTTCATAACTGTAACTGATCCTAAAGGTTTTGCATTATTAAATGTATTGCAGAGTTATGCTTTCCCTTACCCTATAAGGTCACTTTTTCTATGATCATCTACCACATAGAGTTTTTTTTGCTTTTTTTGTAGGTGCTAGATAATAAATCAAGGCTGTTAGTCTATTCATATTTCTTTGGGACTAAAAACGGATATGTAATAAAATGAACTTCTTTATAAGATGCAGTAGTTAGTTATCTGTTTTACTAATTTTTTGTAATAACGTAGCGGTATATAAGGATTATACTATGTAGAAAATTATAAGCTCATGATTTCATAGCTTCTTAAGAATTATTAATAATGCCGTTATGCTTTCGCGAAAGCGTAAGAGCTATCTATCTCAATAATCTGCAATCTCATTCTCGCATCTATTTTGTAAAAAGTATCTTTGCAGTTACAAAAGATGAATATGAAATACGCCGAAAATATATTAGGAACCATAGGAGACACTCCTATGGTAAAAATGAATGCCCTTGTAAAAGACCTTCCTTGTCTAGTACTAGCAAAATATGAAACTTTTAACCCTGGAAATTCTGTAAAAGACCGTATGGCGTTACAGATGGTGGAAGATGCAGAGGCTGCAGGTATTCTTAAACCTGGTGGGACTATCATAGAAGGTACCTCTGGTAATACTGGAATGGGTCTTGCACTGGCTGCTATTATTAAAGGGTATAAAATGATCTGTGTGATCTCAGATAAGCAATCTAAGGAAAAGATGGATATCTTACGTGCCGTAGGAAGTGAGGTGGTAGTATGCCCTACTAATGTAGAGCCTACAGATCCACGATCATACTACTCTACCTCAAAGAGACTTGCAGAAGAAACCCCAAACAGCTGGTATGTAAATCAATATGATAACCCATCTAACTGTAAGGCTCACTTTAATAGTACAGGTCCAGAAATCTGGGATCAAACAGATGGAAAGGTAACGCACTTTGTAGTAGGAGTAGGCACAGGAGGTACTATCTCTGGAGTAGGGAGCTACCTCAAGATGAAAAACCCTAATGTAAAAATATGGGGTATAGATACGTATGGTTCTGTTTTTAAAAAATATAAGGAAACTGGTATATTTGACGAGAATGAAATCTACCCATACATCACAGAAGGTATAGGAGAAGATATATTACCTCTCAATGTAAACTTTAGTATCATAGATGGTTTTACAAAAGTAACAGATAAGGATGCTGCGGTATATACAAGACGCCTAGCAAAGGAAGAAGGCATGTTTTTAGGGAACTCTGCCGGCTCTGCCATTAAGGGATTATTACAGCTTAATGAGGAAGGAAAATTTGGCCCAGATGATGTTGTAGTTGTATTATTTCATGATCACGGTAGCCGTTATGTAGGAAAGATGTTTAATGATGACTGGATGCGTGAGCGTGGTTTCTTAGATCAAGAATATAAAGTAGCAAGTGACTTGATCCAGCACCATATCCACAAGCCACTTATTACTGTAAAGACAGAGGAGCTAGTATCGCACGCTATAGAGCGCATGCGTGATTATAAAATATCACAAATTCCTGTGGAGGATATCACGGGTATTGTAGGCTCTGTAGATGAGTCAGACCTTTTTAGAGCATATATGGAGAATAACGATGTGGGCGACATGCCTATCAAAGAGGTAATGGGGGCAGCATATCCCGTTGTTCAAAAAAATGCCACGGTAGCAGACGTTTCAAAGCTTATCTCAAAAGAGAATAATGCCGTTTTAGTAGATCTAGGAGAAGGCAAACATCATATTATCACAAAGCATGACATTATAAATGCGATGTAATAGCATCATTTTTTAATAACTAAACGCGTGACCTTGTTGCGCGTTTTTTTGTACGTTGTTGTTATAAAAGGAGTAGTTAGTGATTTGTAGATGCTTAGTATTGAGAAAGATGTACATTAGCAGTACTAATCAAGTAGCTATTATATGCAAGAGGATTTTCTTCATTATCTATGGAAGTTTAAAAAGTACGCTTTCGCGAAAGCAGCAACTACTGCACACCTACCCATTACTTTCATACAAGTAGGACAACACAACTTGCTCTCTGGGCCAGATTTTTTTAATGCCAAACTGATAATAGGTGATCAAACCTGGGCGGGAAATGTAGAAATACACATAAAATCTTCAGACTGGTATGCGCATCATCATGAAGTAGATACTGCTTATGATAATGTGATTCTCCATGTAGTATGGGAGCATGACGTAGAGATTTACAGAAAAGATAATACGGCTATCCCTACATTAGTACTTAAAGATCTAGTATCAAAAGAGGCATTGGTGAGTTATGAAAAGCTCTTTAATAATCAATCTCAACAATGGATCAATTGTGAGAATAGCATAAGAGAGATTCCAGAAATGATACAAAGCAACTGGCTAGAACGTCTCTATTTTGAACGCTTAACGCGAAAAACGGAAGACATCACACCTATGCTTAATAAGGTAAACGGTGACTGGGAAGCAGCACTTTTTGTGTTGCTCATGCGCAGTTTTGGCACTAAAGTAAATGCAAATGCATTTCAATCCATCGCCGAAAAACTTGACTTTACTACCGTACGTAAATGCGCTCAAGAACCCTTTAGACTTGAAGCATTATTACTAGGTATAGGTGGGTTGCTGCCAGATAATACGACAGATTCTTATGCGATGCAGTTACAAGGTGAGTACGAGTTTGTATCTCACAAATTTCAAATAGCTAGCGACGGGATATTACCAGTACAGTTTTATAAATTAAGGCCAGATAATTTTCCCACCATTAGACTATCTCAAGTATCGCAGCTGTATCACAAGCATCATAATTTATTCCAGCAACTTATGACAGTGAGTGATATACAAGCACTCTACAATATCTTTGAGATATACGCTTCTGCATATTGGGATACGCATTTTTCCTTTGGTAAAGAGCAAAAAAAGCGGAGAAAGAAACTCACAACATCTTTTATTGATATTATTATTATAAATGCGGTGATACCTCTTAGGTTTTTTTATAATCAATACCTAGGACGAGATGAGAGTGAGGTCTTGCTCTCTATGATGCACGCTATCAAACCAGAAAGTAATAGTGTTATCAAAAAATACGGCACCTTAAGAGCTCGAGCACAAAATGCTCAAGAAACCCAAGCGCTATTAGAATTAAAAGCTCATTACTGTGATCTTAACAAATGTCTGTCATGTGCTTTTGGTAATTATTTGATTAAGCATTAACATGCATACGTATTTCTTAAAAAATAAAAAAGGTGAACTCGTTGTAATGAGCTCACCTTTTTATAGCTATTTGTATTTTCTATTGAATTTTAAATTTCAATAATTTTGATTTATTAAAAAAGATTAAATATAAAAGCGTTTAAGGCGTGAATAATATTTATGCTCAGTGATGCGTGATTTAAAATTTAAACCTCCTTAAAACTCTTTATATTTAGATTTATAAAAAAGCTATAGCGTGGAGATCTTTAATCTCTAAATTCGCTTACAAAGTGCATTTTTACAGAAGGATATTTTTGTTGTGTCATCTGTAAAGTAAATGGGGAATCTGCTAGAAATACGAGTTGGCCTCTTTTATCTTTTGCCATAAAACGTTGTTTGACACGTAAAAATTCTTTGAATTCGTCGCTTTTTGGATCTTTAGGATCTACCCAGCAAGCCTTTGAAACACTTAAAGGTTCATAGGTACATTTTGCTCCATACTCATGTTCAAGGCGGTATTGTATTACCTCATATTGTAGGGCACCTACAGTACCAATTACTTTACGTCCATTAAGTTCTAGAGTAAATAATTGTGCAACACCTTCATCCATAAGCTGGTCAATACCTTTGGCAAGCTGCTTAGACTTCATCGGGTCTGCATTATTAATGTATCTAAAGTGCTCGGGAGAAAATGCTGGAATCCCCTTGTAATGCAGCTCTTCACCAGAAGTAAGTGTGTCACCTATTTTAAAGTTTCCTGTATCATGTAGCCCTACAATATCGCCTGGATATGAGATGTCTACAATCTCTTTGCGTTCTGCAAAAAACGCATTAGGACTAGAAAACTTAAGATTTTTCTTATGTCTAACGTGTAAATAAGGCTTGTTACGTTCAAAAACACCAGACACTATTTTTATAAATGCTAGTCTATCCCTGTGCTTAGGATCCATGTTTGCATGAATCTTAAATACAAAACCAGAGAAGTCTTTTTCATCTGGTTGTACGAGTCGTTCTTCACTCTTTTTTGGTCTTGGAGGTGGAGCGATTTTTACAAAACAATCTAGTAACTCTCTTACACCAAAGTTATTTAAAGCAGAGCCAAAAAATACTGGTTGTTGCTTTCCATCAAGATAATCCTGCTGGTTAAAAGCTGGATATACACCTTGCACAAGTTCGATTTCTTCTCTAAGATCATCTGCCGCTTTAGGGCCTACGAGCTTGTCAAGAATTTCATCTTGAAGATTTGAAATCTTGATGGTTTCTTCTATATTTTTCCTGCTATCTCCACTAAAGAGGTTTACATTTTTCTCCCAAAGGTTGTAAATTCCTTTAAAGTCATATCCCATTCCAATAGGGAAACTTAAAGGTGTAGCAGAGAGGTGTAATTTTTCTTCTATTTCATCTAGTAATTCAAAAGCGTCTTTACCTTCACGATCTAGCTTGTTTACAAAAACAATCATCGGTATGTTGCGCATTCTACATACTTCAACCAGTTTTTCTGTCTGTGGCTCCACACCTTTTGCTACATCTACCACAACGATAACACTATCTACAGCAGTTAATGTTCTAAAAGTATCCTCTGCAAAATCCTTGTGACCAGGTGTGTCAAGGATATTTATTTTTATACCATTATATTCAAAAGCAAGAACAGACGTGGCTACAGAAATACCACGCTGGCGTTCTATCTCCATAAAGTCACTCGTCGCTCCTTTCTTTATTTTATTGGATTTTACAGCTCCAGCTTCTTGAATTGCTCCTCCAAAAAGGAGTAATTTTTCAGTAAGTGTTGTCTTTCCTGCATCTGGGTGAGATACAATTCCAAAGGTTCGGCGACGTGCTATTTCTTTTTTAAAACTCATAAAGTGTACTCCTATTTTAGATTGTAAAGATACTATATAGTGTTAAGGAATGAGAAGGCTTTTTGAAAGCTATTTTGGAGGTGTTATTCGTTAAGTATACGTTTTTGCAAGAGCATGTTTCCTCATAGTTAGGCTTATTTGATGAGCAGCACAAAAGTAATTTTTATAGTGCAAGCTTCTTTTTGTGTAGTTTGTCGATAATAATATGTAGCATAACTAATACTTATAAAACGAAAACTCCAGTGATAATAATCGTATTATATTTGGACACTATCTTGTTGTTTTTACTGTAAAATTTTTTATAAACAAAAGATTATCAGTAGATTTAATAAAAACCTAATACTTATTTTTTTGTTTTAAAAGAGTTTTAGAGAATGGAAATTCTCTGATAAAAAACTTAAAAATCCAGTGAAGTATAGATACAAGCGCTTGAAAAAGCATAATTATGTTTAAAAGCATAAGAAGGACAAAAACGATGATAAGAACTTTACAATTACCTAGATTTAAAAACTCCAAGTTGCTCTTCCTTTTTGGGATAGTTTATGCGTTAGGCTTAACCCTATCTCATGCTCAGTTGGGGTCTCAATCACCTTCTATAAGGACGGGAGTTACTTTTCAATGGTCTGATAGTCAGACTGTGGGTGGTGTTTTTAATAATAATAACCCTGCAACTATTGAATCTATTACTATAAACGGTAATGTTTTTAATACGTTTGCAGCTCCTAGTAATTATCAGTTAACTAGACTTGGTCCTACTGGTCATAGAGTTAATAGGTTAATAACTAATGGAGTAACATCTACATTTAATAGTTCGTCTGCTACCCAAAATATAAATGATTCTAATACTTGGGACAGTGCAGCTTTGGCGGCATTTCAAAGTCCTAACTTAAACCGTTACTTTACTTCTAATGGTAATGGACGAGAAATTTGCGGTTTTTTTAACGCGGCAAATGGGATAAATGGAGTTCCTGAAACGGATGCCCAATTACAAACTTTAGTGTACAACCCACCATTACCTGCAAATAATGGAGGTGTAGTTGCTATAACAGAAAGAGGAGGTAATAATTGTTTATACATACGTGCTTTTGGTTTTAGACCGGGTAGTTCTGTAGAGGAGCCATTAGGTGATACTTTTGTAAGAACTTCTGGAAATTTGACCGGAGGAGGTTTTCAGCCTCCTGCTGCGGGTTCCGATTATTGGGGTTCTGGTAGAGAGCAGGATAATGGACAAACGATAGCAGTAGCTTTATTCCAACTTGATCAGATCGCTCCTGTAGGTTCTAGAATTACTAGAATAAGATTTGTAGCGGCTTCTAACGATGATGGTGATGGTAAATTATTTGTGTTGCAACGTTACGCTGTTGATCAAATAGAAATAGGATGTCTAGATAACACGTATGAAGGAAGTATAGAGCTGGGGACTAATGTTCCTCCGCGTTCTACGTATAGGGTGGTAAGTGGTCCTTCACCTGCTGGGCAGGCTTTTAGCTTTAATAATGCAGATGGGACATATTCGTATACACCAAATGACGGATTTACTGGTGATGTTGTTTTTGAATATGAAGTGTGTTTACCTCGTCCTAACACAAATGTGTGTGACACTGCAACGGTAACATTAAATTTTGTAGTGCCACCAGATCCTGCCGTGGTTCAAGTAAGTTGTCCAGATGGTAATAATGTAGGAGAAATAGATATTGTATCGCCAGTAGGACCAGAATTTTCTTATTCGCTTGATGGTGGGCCATTTCAAAAACAAACAAATTTTCCGAATATTTCTGAAGGTAGTTATGTTGTCACAGTAAGAAATGACTCTAGTTCTTGTGTGAGTCCTGTAACTACAGAAGTGCAATTTACAGAAATAGGTGTTGCTACAATAGGTGAAGCAACTTGTTTTGGAGAGAGTACTGGAAGTATTGATGCTTCTGTATCTGGAGGAACTCCTCCATACACTTATTTATGGAGTAATAACGCAACAACACAAGATCTTGTAAACGTACCTGCGGGTACTTATACAGTGACAGTTACGGGAGCATTTGGTTGTGTTGATACTGCTACTTATGTGGTGGGTCAACCTAGTTCGCCCATTACTGCTGAGGAAACTATAACAAGACCTCTTTGTAGAACCGACAACTCTGGATCGATAAATCTTGATGTATCAGGAGGGACGTCACCATACTCTTACTTGTGGAGTACTGGAGCAACGACTCAAGATATTACTAATTTAGTATCTGGCTCTTACAATGTAATTATTACTGACAGTAATGGGTGTGATTTTACAGAGGACTATACCGTTCAAGATCCAAACACTGATAGTGTTCAAATAACTATACAATCCAAGCCAGTCCTTTGTTTTGGAGAATCTACTGGATCTGTAGATCTAACAATTACAGGTAGTGCGCCACCGTTTAGTTATGAATGGAGTAATGGCGCAACTACAGAAGATCTTTCTGATTTGCCGGCTGGTTCTTATTCAGTTATTGTAAGAAATACTTGTGGAATTATAGTAGGTAATGCTAGAGCAGTAGTTAATCAACCAGAGAGTGCTCTTGTAGCGACAGTATCATCAACAGATGAAAATGGTATAGTCAGTGATGATGGAACGGCAACCGTGGTTCCTTCGGGAGGTACTCCGCCATATACCGTTTTATGGAGTAATGGTGAGATAACAGAAACTATTACAGGTTTGGACGCTGGTGATTTTACAGTTATTGTTACTGATAGAAATGGATGTGAGGTTGAAGAGACTATTACAATAAATACTATTGATCAAACTCCTGATGCTGTGGATGATGTTGCAGAAGTAGTTGAAGATGCAACTGTAAACATCGATGTATTAGATAATGATACTTTTGGTGGTGATGGTGCTGGAGCGACTCCAGTAATAATCACGGTAGTTGCAGAGAATGGTACTGCAGTTGTTAATGACAACGGTACTCCAAATGATCCAACTGATGATACGATCGATTACACACCAAATCCAGATTTCAATGGAACAGATACGGTTACGTATCAGATAGAAGATGCGGATGGACAGACGGATACTGCGGTGGTGACCATCACAGTAATTCCAGATGATCCAACTGCGGATGCTCCTGATGCTGTGGATGATGTTGCAGAAGTAGTTGAAGATGCAACTGTAAACATCGATGTATTAGATAATGATACT
>ENA-ORXC01002040-ORXC01002040.1-marine-metagenome-genome-assembly--contig:-NODE-2040-length-11276-cov-5.393785_pt1 | contig 11276 bp, 7 predicted proteins | sample MGYA00237865_ERZ511478 | MGnify/ENA metagenome assembly ERZ511478 | reverse complement strand
CCTCGCGCCACCGTTTGAATGGGCGGCGTCGTACCTGCCACTCTGTCCCGACCCCGAGAACAGCCACTGCGGTGGGGGCCCCTTGGGCGGCGCGCGCGTGCTCGTCTGACGGGCGTGCCCCGGCACCTCCGTCCGCTGGCGAGGTCTGCCGCCGGTTCCGTGAGTTTTTTGGTGTAGTGGCACAATGGCGACGGGGGCACCGTGGCCCGGGACGGATACATGACATGGCAATGTGGAGAAAAACAAGGCGTTTCCAACTGGCGACATGTGAGGGGCTTTTATGCTTGGAGATGCTGCGCTGGGGTCGTGTTTGTGTGTCTTTGTAGCGGCAAAAAACACAAGGTTTTCTTTCTTTTGGGGTTCTCGACCAATCAACTGGCAGGGATCGGAGGTGTGCGGAGGCTCGCGCCTCGATCGCACCAGATTGCCGGTTTGACCCGATTGCGGGGGTCTGGACCAGCCAGCCGGCCTCTGCCAGCCGCGCCCGTCACGCACAGCATCAATTGGTCCGCTGGCCGGGCCACCACGGCCGAGACAAGCGGATCTGCCGGATCACGCGAGGCGTCGCTGACGCGTGGCGGCGGACCGACTGAGCGACCCCGCCCAGATTGGTCGGCGCGCCGTCGAGGGCGCGGGGGGGGCGCTGGTGAAAGACGAGGGACACGAGCACTCTCACACCGCCACAAACGCCCGACGCAGCGGGCGGGAGCACCGCCGGCGGTTTGTACCCGTTGCCAAGTGCGGGTCACTGCTCGTTGACAAACGGTGTCCTCGTCACCTGACTGATCACTGACAGCTGGCTGCCATGGAGTTGGTCGACACCCTCCGCACGCCGTGGGGACTTGTCCTTCCGCCAAGGATGCTATTGACGTGTCAGGAAAAGTCAAAGCTTTGCGGCAGTGTAACAAAGACGAGCTCTCTTTGCTCGAGAACGCATACCGATACGCCTTGGTGCCGTCCAGAGGGCAGGACAGCATCAGTGGGATGCTCAAACGCAACAGGAGGGACTCAAAGGAGCAGCAGAAGAGACTGAATCTGAAAGAGGACGTGGCACCCAGTCGAGTCGGTCAGAAGCCGTCGATTTATCTCGACAGTGAGCGGGTGGGTGCAGAGTAGATCCATTCTACCGCACGATCACAATGACTGTGTCTTTCAGGTAGGCAACCTCCTAGGTATTTTTCTATTGATTGCACGTCTTGGAGCCCGAGAGGGCTCATCTCACGGCGGCCGCCTTGGGGACGGATGCGGGCGCCACACAGACGCGGTGGGGCGGCATTGGCGCCCACCCAAAGAGGGGATGGCGCCCGACGTGTCTGCCGGGGCGGGCGCTCGTTCCCGCCGTTGCCGGTGCCCCAACTGTACCCATCGACCGAGACAGAGATTGAGACGAGCGGACAGAGGGTAAACAGCGCGTTGCAGGGCAGCACGTGCCTCTCCAGATGGTCAGGAGGCGGCGTGCCACAACATGGCCTGCGCGGCATTCTTTGTTTTGACCTTCAATGGTGCTCACGTTTGGCACTGAGTTTGCAAGGAGTTTTTTTACGTGGATATTCTGTGTGTAGATTTGACACCCTTGCCTTATGGGAAATAGGTACAATTGGTGCACTGATGGATGAGTCGGCCAACCTGTGCCATAATTGTCTCACTGACTCCTGAACTGGATCTCAATTTTTCTCGTCGTGACGCGGCGTCGGCGCCAGCTCACCAACCCAAACCACCTTGACACCCCGACCACGGAGCAGGGGTGGCTCCTCGAATGGTGGTGTCAAGACACAGTCGTGCACGATGCTTGACCGTCCGCTTCTTGTGCCCACATCCTACTTTGTTGGACATAGGCAAGATCAACAGGTTCACTGCAGTTGGTGAAATCGTTTCTATATGGTCAACAAATGGTGTCGGTCGAGAACAAGTTCCAGAGTATCAAAAGCCGAACACCTAGTTGTGACAAGAGTTGCGCCTTTGAGCCGTCTTTGGTCTGGAGTAGGGTTGCTAAACGCATCTCGGGGCGCGCTTAAGGGCGCTTTTAGGGCGCGCTTAACAGTGCGATTTCGGTGCGTAAGCGCCACGCGCCCCACGTTGGAAGGGGCGCTTTTGGGGCGCCAACTGTAATTTCTGCTGAGCTAAGTATAGACATGTCACTGTCAAGTGCCGGTCAAAACTCGATGACTGCGGCAGCAACGAGCAGGCTGCTGACCCAGCATCTGTGAACTGCTACTGCTGTCCCAGCAGAAGGGAGCCCTGACAGCTGTCAGACGTCGAAAGGAACCTTGCCACCAACCTGTGACGACTGCCCTCGTATGGGTGGCACGCCCGCAGATGACGCTCTGGGGTCGTTAGTCGTCGGACCTGGCGTACTCCATCGGTCGTGGAACGTAGTTCCGGACGCAACTCTCTTTTACATGATACTTGACAGAGCGGCCACGGGCACCACTTCTGTACTTCTGTTATTTTAGTGGGTGCTACATACTGAATTTATGCGGGCGCTTAAGGCGCTTTGGGGCGCTTTTTGGTGCGTTTAGGGCGCTTTTGGGCGCTTATTGGACCTGGATGACACCGCGCCCCCAAATTCGGGTCGCGTTTAGCAACCCTACCCCCTACCGACCCTACGTTCAACACCTAACTGCTTCAGAACCCACAGGCGAGAGCTCAGACCTCAGCGCCCAGCTCATCGTCGAGGCACATGTCGAGGTAGAGCTCTTGCATGTCGTGGAAGCATGAGTTCGAGCTCGCGACAGTGCGCGCGGCCGCCAGACGAGTCCACAGCTGCCGAGCCGGCGTGCCCTCGTCACAACTTGTAGCCCACGCAACCACTCGTACCATGAAGAGGTCCAGCTCCCGCGGGTCCTTGGTGCGGCTGTACCGGCCCTTCATCTTACACTTGTCCCTCCACACCGCCTGCCACGCGCTTGGGATCCCGTCCTTGATGTGAAAGCATGTGTCCCAATCGATAATCTTCACCTGCAAGTGCCCATCCTCCGGCATGCACGATGAGAGCAAGTTGGACGAATACAAATCCCCGTGCACGACACCTGCGTCATGGACCTCACGCACGGCCATCTCGAACGCCTCTGCGAAGCGAGCGCCAGTCGGCCCGTCCGGCACGTTCTCGGTGAAAGCCACAGGGTTGTCATGGGAAGTGATGGTCAGGTTCGGGAAGAACGCGTACCACGACTCGTCTGCTTTGCTGGACTTGGTCGCCAAGCCAAACCCCATGGGAAAGCAGATGCAGTCGCGGACGCCACGCTTGTACAGCGTCGTTAGCACCGACAGGACGTGATGCAGCGACGACTCCATCGACATCGTCGGGTAGACGCGGTGGGTCAGGCAGTTGACCTTGCCCCAAATGCTATTAGGGATGTGGGTGATGGCACGCTCCGGTTCTGCCGCTTCCTGTTGGTAGCCGATCTCATGCAGCATCTTCGCCATGGTCCCCACGTGCTGCCGCACTTTGCATAAATGAAGATGGGCCTTGATGACGTCCCGGGGCACGGAGAGGTCGAGCTCCTCCGTCAGCGTCCAGCAGAGTGGCAACCCGTCGCAGGCAATGTAGACGACACCAAACTGCATTGATCGTCCGTTCGTCACCTCGACCGACACGATTACCTGAGCTGGCGGCACGCCGCCCTGGAGCAGGCCCAGCGCAACGCTCGTGCCCAGTGCAAACGCCTGAGGAAGCGCATCGCTGCACGTCATTGAAGACCGCTTGTACTCCCGAACACGCACGGGAACAAACTTGTCACTCGGGCCATCGCCACCACCTTCAGGCGTCGAGGCCACACGAACGACTCCAACACAATCCGGCTTGGACCGGACCGTGATTAACGCGACAGGTAGATTCATACTCTCCACAGTCGGTTGCAGCCACATCTCTTCATCAGGGTGGCTGTAGTGCTTGTTGATGCGCCCACCGAGCGTATCGTCATCGCGCGACCGCTTCTTACCGACCGCTTCCTCCGCTGCAGCCCGCATATTCAAGTTTAGGACAATCCAGCTGGCCATCTCAGGGAGCTTGTCACCGTGCTCGTCGTAGGCGGTAGGCGACGGCACCAGCGCCCGGTGCAACCTCCCGTCCGGTGTCGGGTCATAGTAGGCAACGGGTAGACAGGTCGGCCCCTCCTTCCCGAAGTTCTCTGCCGTTTGATCAGACGACTTGCGCGCGCGGGCGACCAGCTCAAAGGAGGCGGCTGCACGGACAGGAGGAGGCGGCGCGGCAGCCAGCCGCGCTTTGGTCAGCGCACCCAGGGCAGCCTGCCAGTCATCCTTAAGAAGCTTCGCCGTATGCCCGTTCGGTGACTGATGCTGCTCAAGGAGATGACGGCGCCGTGTAGCGGCTTCTTCCTTCGTCGCCTCGAGCAGGCGCAGGTCCAGCTTGAGCTCGTCCACCTTAACCTGATCGGCACCGCCATCACCCTCAGCATCCACCATGTCAGCTTCCACCTTCTGCAGGCGACGCAGCGCACGTTCCTCATCTGCTTGAGCCACCCTGAGCTCATGTGGAAGACCGGTCGCCGCATCGCGAGAAGATGCACTCGAGCCACGAGTCCTGAGAGCGCTCTGCAAGTCAAACAAGGGTGAAACCGATCATATCACAGAAGCCGTTAAGAGCCAGAAAGGAGGAGGAAAAAGACAAATGCAGACAGAAGCCGAGAATGCGCGAGAGGCCCATCGCCCAAATGAGCCACTTCACTAGTCGCACAACCTCTTCCGCCATCCAATACCAACAGTGTCGAGCGCTGAACAGCTCCTCACACAATGCAATCACGCTCTAGCAACATACGTGCACAGGTGAGGGCGGAGTCATGGTCATAGAGGCACGCAGAGCCTGCCTGAAGGTCACCCAAGCCGGCCAAAATGCTGGCTCTGCAGGTGCCGTATTTGGGCACACAAACCAAGCCGAGGTGATACCGCACATATGGCGGGGTACACACACGAGCCCGGAGCACACCGCGCCGCACAGGACGACACCTCGTACAGGTGGCGGGACTGTGTCGCATCTGCTGTGGTTGAGGCCTTGTCTAGAAGGCGAGTGCATGGCGTACAAAGACGAGTGCTAGCCAATCAGAACGCACAGCTGCAATCACACGCGAATCACGCGGGCCATATTCGTCCTTCACGGACCGATCGGATGCTTCGGCACACGAAGGAGTTACGAGCCAGAATGTGCCATTTCGTCCCGTTTGTGCCGAACACATTCACGTGTGAGAGATTTTTTTTTATATCTCGCGCACGTGAACGTGTTCGAAAGTCACTTGAGCCTCCAGTTGCGATCGTTTCCGCACTTCTGATTGGTCGAAGTGCTGCCGTCCCCAAGATGAATTTCTGCATATGAGAGCGTGATCTGATCTGCTCGTTTTGGCAGCCGATTTTTGAGCACGTCGCGTTCATGAATGTCGTGTTGCCGTGAAGACAGCAGTGCTCGTGTCACGCCCGTTTTACGGAATTGCGTTGCGGTTCACGCCCAATCACGTGCACGAAGGCCCGCCGTCTAGACCAGGCCTGAGAACACACGGCACGGACAAAGCATATGTCTGTTCACCCACCCCCCTGGCAGACTGTTTCAATGCCCCCCGCTGGAGCTTTGAAACGGTCGAATCCCGGGATGGCGACACCGTCACCTGTGTTCGCGTGCTCGTTGCACCGGTCCATAGCAGTAGCGATACCACTGAAGACGGCGATCACTCGAGCGGTCTCCCGCGATAAAAAAGTGCATGGTTTGTCCCCACAGATTTCGAATGAACCGGCTGCCACGACACACGGATTTCAAACTGCGGCCGAATCAGAACCAGCTAATGAGAGAGCAGCACAAGATGGGGAGGAGAGCCCCGACTCCCCAAATCGTGCGGAGAATGGGGGACAAGGGCCTCACCGCCCATTATCTTTCCACTGATTGTGTGTGTATTTACGTGATTCCGATAAATTAGATTCGGATTTTCGTTCGTCGATTTGGGGTGCCCGACGTTGCTGTGGAGCCGTCCCCAACCCCAAGAGCCTAAATTGGGCCACGTGAAGCATTTGGGAGACACGTTTCTGACACGTGAGCACATTCGGACTTGGGAAAGTCTTTGGTGGGTGTGCTCTGACGGCAGGGAATCCCGAATAGTTGTTTAAAGGGACATGCGGGCCAAATGTCTCCGGAGCACGCCTGACTATGACGCCAGTCTCGTGCGAGATGTATTAGCAGAAGTGTGTTGTTCCCATTGTTCTGGATTTGCCAGCTCTCTGATCAATCATAGTCTTTGGCCGTCTGCACTGACTTCATTACAACATTGGAGACATGAATAGCGTTTACAGTAGGTAGAAGATTTGAACATGCGCACTGGTGACATGCTGACTATTTTCAATCTTGTGTGTCTGTGTTCTCACGAAAAACAGAAGCTTCGCTACGTGGTCCCTGCGCAGTGGCGCTTAACAGGGGGTGGGACACAAATGCCATTTTCGGTCATGTGGACCCACATCCGCGTGTGGAATCTGCGTGTGCGGTGTCAGTCGGGCAGGTTTATGCTTCAAAGCTATGTGAAGCGCACTTCCGGTGCAGTGAGTACGCTTACTACGGAGGGGCGTTCTTCATCACGTCGAGACGCTTCTGGTGCCATAAAAATGTTCGTCCTCGTTGCCCCGGAAAGTTAATCCACATGGGTTCGAAGAAAAAACCTGCCCGTACGACCCCGCACACGCAGATTCCACACGCCAATGTGGGTCCACATGGCCGAAATTGGTACATGTGTTCCCACCCCCAGTTAAGCGCCACTGCGCTGCTCTGGGGGACCAACTTGTTCCGGTAGAATAGACACTTGGGGTGCGGGCGACGGACGGGACGCCGCCGGTTGTGAAGACCCCCTGAATGACAACGAAAGTCTTGAGCGACCCCTGAATAGTAAACTGAGTCTTGAGGACTTCCTGAATGACCATTTGATTCGCTCTGGCTGGGAGGCCTACTTAGGAAATTGATCCGGCACCTGTGCATAATTTTCGATCAGATTGGGCCAGCGAGCATCGACCCCGTCCCGAACACGCCGTCGCCGCCGCAGCCAAGTCCGGCGGCCGCCCGGCTGTGTCGCCTGCGTGTGCCGGTTCGCAGCTGCCACGCCGTGGTCTCCTCCTCCCCCTACGCCCCTTGCCCCCGAAGTGTTGCCGGTGCTCCAGAGACTTTTCGTGTGGGTGGTGCCCTCCCGGGCGCTGTGCATCGCCGCCATGGCGTCGTCGGCGGCGGTTCTGGAGGAGGAGCAGGACTACGTGCTCAAGCCGGAAAAGGTACGAGCGCGGGGGCCTTGTGGCGAGCCTCGGGCGTCTGCGTGGTTGCACGGAGTCTCGTGTGGCTCCCTTTTGGTTTCGTGACTCGGCGGAGGGGCAGCTGGCTCGTGGGGCGGTGGGGTCCCCGCAGCGAGCGGCCAATGGGACTCGTGTTGGACAGCGTGACTCACCTGCTATCGGTTGTGTTGCTGCGTTGTCTCTCATCTCTTTTTGCGGTCACCTTGTTGTGTGCCCTTGCTTTCTGTCCTGCCGTCCTTTCTCGTGCGGACTTTTTCTGGCCCGCGCTGCCCCCCACCCCTGGCCCTGTGTGCTTTCATTGTACGTGCCACAGACGCCCAAGCTAGACACGTCGGACTGGCCGCTGCTGATGAAAAACTATGACCAGCTTCACGTGCGCACCGGCCACTTCACGCCGCTGCCGTTTGGGTGTTCGCCCCTCAAACGCGCCATCAAGGAGTACCTGCGGTATGGCGTCATCAACCTCGACAAGCCCGCCAACCCGTCCTCCCATGAGGTCGTGGCGTGGATCAAACGCATCCTGCGGGTGGAGCGGACGGGCCACTCGGGGACACTTGACCCCAAAGTTACCGGCTGCCTCATTGTTTGCATCGACCGGGCGACGCGGCTCGTAAAATCCCAACAGTCGGCCGGCAAGGAGTACGTGGCGGTTGCCCGCTTCCATGGTGACGTGGACGAGGCGGCCGTCCGTCGGGGTGTTGAGGTGCTCACCGGCGCGCTCTTCCAGCGCCCGCCGCTGATTTCGGCGGTCAAGCGGCAGCTGCGCGTCCGCACCATCTACGACGCCAAGCTCATCGAGTACGACCCGGCGCGGCGGCTGGCTGTCTTTTGGGTGTCGTGCGAGGCGGGCACGTACATCCGTACGCTGTGCGTGCACCTCGGCTACGTACTTGGCGTTGGTGCCAACATGCAGGAGCTGCGGCGGGTGCGGTCCGGCGCCTTTTCGGAATCCGGCCCGGCGCTTGTGTCCCTCCATGACGTCCTTGACGCGCAGTGGATGCTGGACAACGCGCGGGATGAGGCGTATCTCCGGCGTGTCGTGCAGCCGCTCGAGGCCCTCCTCGTCGGTCACAAGCGGCTGGTCGTCAAGGACTCGGCGGTCAACGCCGTGTGCTACGGCGCCAAGCTCATGATCCCTGGCCTGCTGCGCTTTGCCGACGGCATTGAGGTTGGCGAGGAGGTTGTCATCATCACGACCAAGGGCGAGGCCGTCGCCCTCGCGTACGCCGAAATGGCCACCGCCGTCATGGCGTCGTGTGACCACGGCGTCGTGGCGCGTGTCAAGCGGGTCGTCATGGAGCGGGATACGTACCCACGCAAGTGGGGGCTCGGCCCCATGGCGGCCAAAAAGAAGGGGATGATCAAGGCGGGGACGCTCGACAAGTATGGGCGGCCAAACGATTCGACGCCCGCCGACTGGCGGACGGCCGTGCCGCTGCTCGGCGCCGACGCGGTGGCGTCGACCGCCGCCGCCGCAGCGGTGGTGGCCTCGACGGCGGCGGAAGCGGCGGCGGCGACCGCGACGGTGGCGGCGGCGGCGGCGGCGCCTGCCGGGGAGGCGCCGGCCAACGGGGCGCCGGCCGCCGATGCGGCGGCAACGGCGACGCCCATGTCCAAGGAGGAGAAGAAGCGGCTAAAGAAGGAGAAGTCGGCCAGGAAGGCCGCCAAGGCGGCTGCCGCCGCCGGTGCCGCCGGTGCCGCTGGTGCCGCCGATGAGGACGCGGCCAAGGCGGAGAGGAAGCGCCTCAAGAGCGCCCAAAAAGCGGCGAAGGGCGGGGACACCGCAGAAAAGTCAGAGAAGAAGAAGAAGAAGAAGTCCAAGGACGCGATGGTCGAGTAGGGGCCTCGCTTGCTTGGTGCCTGATGCGTTCCACACCTTTTTGTCTTTTTTCCGAGCCCGTGCGCCCTCGCTTCCTGGTCTGGACCCCGCCGCCGGTTAGGACAAGGCGGCTGCGCTGTGCCGGTCGGTGGCGCTGCACGGACGAGATGCAGCGGAGGTCACTTGCCCGGCGCCCTTCCAGCAGTCTGGCGTGCGGTGCACCGCTGTCGCCGCTTGTAGTCGATTCGGAACCGGGTGGACGTTGTGCCAGACCAAGGTCTGATGGCTGTGCCTGACAGTGTGATCGTGTGCAAAGAAAACAAGAGTTCTGTTTGCACAGCAAACCAAGGCGCCGTCTATCCACACCAGCAGCGCACCCCACAGAATTGGGACTGCCGTTCGTCCTACGCCACCTGCCCAACCCCAACGGCCCTCCCTACTTCAGCTCGACCTCCTGCATGGCACTCGACGTCATGGAGATGCGCGCCGACGGCGACGCGCCTTCGAGCAAGTCCCCCCCGTCTGACGCCATCTTGAGCGCGACAAACTTGTCGCTCATCTCCTTGTTGGCAGCTTCCAGCTCCTCCACCCGCGATGTGGCGGCTTCCAGCTTGGCCGCCGCCGCCTCTGCTGCGCGCTCGAGTTCAATCTTGGCCCAGACGAGGTCGTTTTTGGCCGACTCGGCCGCCTCGGCCCGCTCCGTCGCCGCCGTCACCGACCGCTCCAGCTGCCGCAGGCTGTTGCTAGCGACGGCGCGGGCTTCCTCGCCTTCCGCCACTTTGAGCTTCATCTCCACAAGCTGCTCGATCATCTGGTCGTACGCCCCGTTGGCCGCCTCCATCGTCGCCGCCGCCTGCACACGGAAGCGGAGCTGCTTGACTTCCGACGACAGCTCCGCGGCTTCCGCCTCGACTTCGGCCGACCGTAACCGGGACGCCCGCAGCTGCGCCTCGAGGTCCGCAACCCGCTCGTTGAGGGCGGCGGTGACGGCGCTGCCGGCGGCGCTCGCCGCCCCGCGCTCCGCGGTCGTCCTCAACGCGCACGTCGACTCGGCGGTCGGCTCGTACGGCGCGTCGGACGATATGGCAGCGGTCGGGGTGGCGCTCGAAGTGTTGTCGGCGGTCGCCCACACCCCGCCGTCGGCCAATGCCCTCGTGCGGCCGCTCCTGGTGTTGCTCAATGGCGCCGAGGAGCCGGTGCTGCTCGGCGCCCACGGGTGGGTGACGGCCCACCCGTGGGCCCCCACCGCCGGCACGCTCATCAACCTCGAGGCGAGCGGCGACGGGGACGGGGGGCTGCTCTTTCGCTGTGGGCCCCGCCACGGGTGGCTCGCGCGCGCCTACGCGGCGGCGGCGGCCTACCCGCACGGCGCGTCCACGTCGATGGATATTTTTGAGGCGCACCTCGTGCCCGCCGAAACGGACTGGCGCGTCTTTCACGAGGTGGGGGGGGTGCCGGGCCTCGACGTGGCGAGCTACGCGGGGGGGGAGCGCTACCACACCCACCTCGATGATGTGGCGCACGCGAGTCCGGTGTTTGGCCAACACGTGGGGGACAATGTGTTGCCGCTCGTGTGGGAGCTGGCGGGGCGGGCGGATGCGCTCGGGCGCCACTTGGCCGCGCTGTCTGCCGCGGGCGTGCCGCTCGGCGGCGGCGCGGCGGCAGCGTCGGCGACAGAGCGGGGCGGCGGCGGCGACGCGCGCGCCCGGCGCGGGCCGTTGCCGCCGCCAGAGGCGGCGGCCATAGCCGCCGCCACCGACCGCGTCGTCTACTTTGACGTCTATGGCCGCGGCGTCGTTGTGTATGGTATGCGCACCGCCGCCGTGGCGCACGCGGCGGTCATGGCCGCCGCCGCCGTTGCGGTGGCCACCTCCGTCGGCGCGTCGTGGCGGCGGGCGGGGGCGCTCGCCGTTGCCACGGCGGGCGTTGTGGCTGCCTATGGGGCGGCGGTCGCCGCCGCCGTTGCGGCGGCGACCGCCGCAACGGTAGCCGCCGGCACGCACCTCGTGTGGTACACCCGCCGGTGGCTGCTGCCGGCCGTGTCGGTGCCACCGGCGGTGGCGGCGGCGGCGGCGGTGCTCGGCTGGACGGCGGCGGCGGTTGTCCGCGTCGGGTCGGGGGGGGCGGGCGCCGCCGGCCGTGGCAAGGCGCCGCCCCCACTCCCGACCGTCGACGCGTTTGTCGGCGG
>ENA-ORXC01002037-ORXC01002037.1-marine-metagenome-genome-assembly--contig:-NODE-2037-length-11294-cov-3.453062_pt1 | contig 11294 bp, 7 predicted proteins | sample MGYA00237865_ERZ511478 | MGnify/ENA metagenome assembly ERZ511478 | reverse complement strand
CCCGATCTTTTCGACCCTTCCGATCCCTTGCCAATTCGATGCGAAGAAATAGATGACGCTACTGATAAGCAGTGATAAGCCTAGTAAATAGCCTGTATGAGTTCGTTTCAGATTCATGAGATCTTCTCCTTTACATTGTGTCTTTTAGAAAGCCACGTTATATGGAGTATATGTCGTCTAATTTGTTCATAGCTCAAGTATACTAAAAATCTGTCACACTCTACCTATTTAATAAAAATGATCTAAGAAGATGAAAGTTTCTGCTCTATTTGAAACTTTCATAAGACACCTATATGAAAAACCCCCTTGCTTGCCGCAAGAGGGTTTTTCATTTGCTTGTTCACTGATCCAAAATCTATCTTGTTCAATTCCTAAAGTGGACAGTATCTTTTAAATCGTTTCCTTCTTCTAATGAATGACGACTAGTCACTTTTTTTACAAACTCTTTGACCGTCTTCACATTCACTCCCGACTCCCAATATTCAGCGATTTCAGGGGTCACTTTAACCAGTACAACATCCGGATCATCAGCAGAAGTATTTAGCAGCTTTTCGACAATCTTATTCATGTACTCGTTCTTCTTTTCGCTATCCTGAACCAATTCAGCAGTGCCGCTAATCGATACATAAGATGAACCTGCGTATGCTAAGTTTACGGCAGGATTTAGCTTGATATCCTCATATTTATCGGTATCTTTTTTCGTAATGAACCAGACCTCTTCCCTATCTAATTCGACTTCCTGCGTTTGCATTGGCCGGGACATTAACTTGCCATCTGAAGAAATAGTAGTTAACATCGCCACTTTCTCATCTTTAATTAAATCTTTTATATTCTTAATGGTTTCCTGATTTTCTGAATTTTGGTTAGTCATTTGTATTTTCCTCCTTCAGATAGTGAAACTTCATTTCAAAAAATGGCTTAGAGATCCTCCTAATTTAGAAGTTATCAGCTGGACCGTGACACGGCAAAGCTACTTAACCCTCTCAAAGATGAGCAAATGATTTAGCTACGGAGCTTGTTAGGAAAAATCATACCCCAAAGGTATTCCCACCATTTACATTCATATTTTGTCCTGTAATAAAGTTAGCCTCGTCACTTGCTAAAAAACGCACCATATAGGCAATGTCTTCCGGCTTCCCCAACCGATTCAATGGAAGGCCTTCGATATAACTACCTGCACTTGTCTCTGTAACTTCTCCATGACGTTCAACCGGAGTAAAACCTGGATGCACAGCATTTACTGTGATGTCATGTTTACCTAGCTCATTGGCCAGGAGCGAGTCATTCCAACGATTGCCGACTTCGCCGTTACATAATTGGAAAAATCACTATTTCCTAACTCCACAACCTCGCTTCCAATATTAATGATGCGCCCCCACTGGTTTTCTTTCATGGGTTCGATAACCTCTTTCAAAAGTAATAAAGGAGCTTTTACGGTAAAATGCAGCTGATCCAAGTAATCTTCCCAGGTCACTTCTTCCAATGACAGCTCTGGCTGTGGACCCGTTGCGTTATTGACAAGAATATCAATCGGTTGTTGGAAAGTCTCTCGTGAAACAGCGACCAATCTTTCTATATCCTTTTGATCTGTGATATCTGCTTGAATAGCGATTGCCTCTCCACCAAGTTCTTTAATTTCACGAACCACCGCTTCTGCTTTATCTTGATTGCTTCTGTAATTAATGATTACCTTTATTCCAGATTCAGCAAGTTTCTGTGCAATTACTTTGCCGAGTCCTTTTGAACTCCCTGTCACCAGGGCAACTTTTTTACTCATAATTTCCTCCTATCATTATGCTAATTCACTTGTTTCTTTTCTAAAATAAGAAACAACTAAAGGTCAGAGCCTGTCCCTTTGTCTCTACCAATCACCTATACTTTCGTTTCCCGCTTAGCCACAAAATTACACGTTTTTCAACAATCAGTAGCCTGAACAATGACTAATCTTATAAACAAATCGGCTACTTTATCCCGATAGGTATATTAGGATATGCTCCAATATCCTGAATACTCGGATTTGGGATATTTCTTTGCACCTGTCTGTTTAAACCCTTTAATATTCCGCACTAAAAAAGCCCTTGTTTCCAAGGACTTTTGCAATCTGTAGGAGTGAAACATAGCGCGGATAACTCCTGCTATTCACGCTCTTTTAACAGGATCAGTTATTGGGATTCACCATCTATCAATTATTTTTTCAATTAATTAAGACTAAAAGTGGTAAGTGCATAAGATCCTTTCATTTCTATGAGCCTATTTATTTAAAAATCACGTTAGAACCCGCTTAACCCTGCTCTATCATTTTTTCAAATTCTCTTTAATCGAATCGATCTGTGCGGAATAAGTTTCTATCTTCTCGGCCAGCTCCTTCAAACGCCCTTTCCGGTCCACCACCATTCGCTCAACAACTTGTGGACTTGGCCCGCCTGTTACGTCTCTTCGCTCAATAAACTTCGAAGGGTCACAAATGTTTTTCCAATCATCTTCTGTAAGCTGCACGTTGCCAATCCACTCATTCACCTCAGTGGTGCTCACTTCATACAACTCTTTCTTTGCCTCGTTTGCTTTCCTACTTACGTAACTAGATATTTGATGCGCCTTTCGAAAAGGCACATCATAATCCCTGGCAAGAACGTCAGCTAACTCAGTGATCGTAATCATGTTTGTTTTGGCTTGCTCAAGCGCTCGTTCCTTGTTGAATTTCATTGTCGTAATGACAGCCGTTAAGAGCTTCGTAACACGGTTCGCTTTATGAAACCCATTATATAGATGCGGTTGCAAGTCATCTTCTGTATCCACAATATCGCCATATGGTGTGTTATGAATCATCTGAACCACGCTCAGTCCTTCCCCAACGGCACTGCTAGCGAGCGCTCTTGAATGTTCCAATGATACCGGGTTTCTTTTCTGAGGCATAATGCTACTCACCTGGACATAAGCATCCGAAACTTTTAGTAAACCTACTTCATTGGAGGCCATGCGGAGAAGCTCTTGAATCCACCTCCCCATATTTGTCATCACGCTTACTAATGTTAGAGCCGTTTCAAGTAAATAATCTCCTGTACCAATCGCATCATAGGAATTTTCCATCACGTCATCAAACCCTAGTAGCTCGACCATTCGTTCTCGACTGATCGGAAAACCAGTCGTTGTAATCGCCGCCGCCCCCATTGGGGAGCGATTGACTGTATGATAAGCTTGCCACAAGCGGTCCACGTCTCTTGATAGATTATCCGATATGGCGAGGAGATAATGACCAAATGTAGTTGGCTGAGCAGGCTGCGTGTGCGTGTGGGCTGGCATTATTGTATGAACATGCTCCTCCGCCTGTGAGACCAGCGAGTTTCCTAACTTTCTTACATTACTTAAGAGATCAAGAATATGGTCTCTTATTACAATACGATACATCGCTTCACCCATATCATTTCGACTCTTCGCGATATGCATCTTGCCTGCTAAATCGTCACCAATTAACTTCGCAACTTCGGCTTCAACAAGGAAGAAGAAATCTTCGTATTCTGGGACATAGTTTAGTAACTTCTTCTCCATCTTTGCCACTTCATTTACGCCATCCAATATCTTCTTTGCCTCAGCATCAGTGATGATTTTTTGTTCTTTCAGCATCGTCGTATGCGCGCGATGAATCATAAACATCGCATCAAATAAGTAGTCACGCTGATCTTTAAAAACCGGTTTAAGGAGCTCGTCTACGTAGGTTTTCCCGGGAAAAACAGCACCATCTTCTAACTCAAAATCTTCCTTTCTCTTATTCATCGTTTCACCTCATTGTACTAGAGCGTATTTTCTGATTTCCCTCCAAAGCATTTAGCAGAAATAAGCATCACGATCGCGATAAGACCAACCTGAATCATGCCATATGCTGCCGCCTGACCAAGATTAAACATCCTTAGCTGGTTCATAATCTCAATAGAAATCGGTCGATTGTCTAGTGTATACAACAGAACAGAAGTTGGAAACTCTCCAACAGCTTGAACAAAGGCTAGTAGAGTGCCGCTTAATACTCCTGGCATAATAATCGGCAAGACAACTCTTCTGAAGGTATACAACCACCTCGCGCCTAAATTTTGTGCGGCTTCTTCAATCGAATCATCCATTTGCTCCAGTACAGCGTTCGTCGATCGAACGACGAGTGGAATAAATCGAATAAAATAGGCGAGAGGCAAAATCCAGAATGTTCCAACAAGTACTTGACCAAACGAGAAAATCGACTTACTGTTAAACGCTAAAATGAGATTCATTCCAACAACGGTTGCCGGTAACGCCCAGGGAAGCATGACGAGAATATCAAGTAGGTTCTTACCGAAGAACTTTCTTTTCACAAGTGCATAGGACGTAATGATTCCAAATACAAAACAACCTAAACACGCAATGAAAGCCATGATTAAACTATTCCGAACCGGATCCCAGATGTTAGGATCCTCAAAAAGTAAGCGATAGTTTTCAAGATTGAAAGAAGAAGGATACTTCTGCCACGTCCACGCTCCTTCTGGAACAAAGGACAGAATCGCTAAAACCGCATGTGGGAGTAAAAGGACAATCATCGCTACAATTCCAAGAGATACCATCACCCATTTTAAGAATGGATTATTGACTTCGCTTCGGTGAGCACCGATCCCTTTTGATCCCATTCGATAGTCTTTTCGATTTTGGAACCAACGCATAAATAAAAGGAAAGTAATCGAAACGGCTGAGAGAATAACAGATTGCGTTGCTGCCATTTCCAAATCGCCATTAATTTTAGAAAAGTAGATTTGGAGACTTAGCACTCGATACCCTCCTGCGAGCAGAAATGGCGCACTAAAGGAAGCCATCGAAACCATAAAGACAAGCAAGGATGCTGCCACTAAAGCGGGTGTTAATAATGGAAATGTCACTTTCCAAAATACGCCGAATCGTCCTGATCCAAGATTGGCTGCTGACTCTTCCAGCGACGGATCGACATTATTAAGAGCTGATGAAACCGTCATATAAAAATAAGGGTACATTGTATAAGCGTGAACGAGAAGAATTCCCGTCACACCACCGATGCTAAATGGAACTTCCTCTAAATTTAGTAAGTCTTGAAGCGCTACTGGGATAAGACCCGCTTCTCCGTATAACCACATAAAGGCCATTACACCGACAAGGGAGGGTAAAACAATTGGCATAATTGCAATCCCTGAGAAAAAGGAACGTCCAGGAAAATTATATCTCGTAAAAATAAACGCTAATGGGACCCCAATACATGCACTTAACAAGACAGATAACAATGATATGTATACCGAATTCCATAAAGCTTCTAAATTTGCCTTTGCTTTCGGTCCAAAGAAGTCTACATAATTTTGTAGCGTAAATATTCCATTTTTCTTAAAGCTTTCAATAAACGTTTCAACTGTTGGATAGAGAACGTACCCAATGAGAACCAGGATAATCGGAATAAGTAGAAGGATTGTTTTTCTTTTTTCAGCATTTAACATTCAATATCACTCCTTCGCCACTGGCACGATTCGAACCTGGTCAGGTGGTAGTTGAACATAAATATCAGATCCTTCTTGTAGATATGTACTCGGTCCACGGTTTAAATCAGTTACTTTTAATGTGGCGTGACCTTCATTAACTTTGATGAAGCTATGAACAGACTCACCTGTGAATTGAACAAGATCTACTTTTCCTTTTAAAACATTCACTCCTTCAACATTTGTTTTTGATAAGATAATGGCTTCTGGTCGAACGGACATTTTATAGTTTTCATTCTTACTGAATACTTCCTCACCAGGGGTATCAGCATGAACAAGAAGATTCAAATCCTCACAAAAAAGCCCTTCATCCCTTTGCTTCACTTCAAACAAGTTTGTTTCTCCAATAAATTCAGCAACAAAATCGTTCACCGGTTGATTATAGATTTCCGTCGGCGTTCCAATCTGTTGGCAATTCCCCACATTAAAAACAGCGATACGATCACTCATCGTAAGTGCTTCGACCTGATCATGCGTCACGTAGATGGTAGTGATGCCATACTCACGCTGCAGACGAAGAATTTCATTTCTCATTTCATCTCGTAATCTCGCATCAAGATTACTTAAAGGCTCATCCAGTAATAAAATATCCGGCTCAATGACGAGAGCCCTTGCCAAAGCAACCCGCTGTTGCTGTCCACCACTTAACTGACTCACCTGGCGATTAATAAAAGGCTTTAATCGCACTTTTTCCAAAACATCTTCTACTCTTCTTTTCACTTCAGTTTTATTCACTTTTCTTACTTTCAACCCAAAGGCCACATTTTCAAAGACGGTCATATGAGGGAAAAGGGCATAGTTTTGAAAAACCATGCCCGTATTTCTTTTTTCCGGTGACACTGTCGTCATATCTCGATCATCGAATTTCACTTTCCCAGCTGAAGGATAATAAAATCCTGCGATCATCCTAAGGGTTGTTGTTTTTCCGCATCCACTTGGTCCAAGGAAAGTAAAAAACTCCCCTTCTTTAATCGTGATATCCAACTCTTTCACGGCAGCGACATCACCAAATTGTTTTGTAATATTAGATAAGGTTACTGCTGTCATAACCAACAACTCCTCTTTCTGGAGATCTATTCTTCTTTTTGCTTTTCACTGTTTTTAATATTGTTGTCCCAATATTCCATCCACTCATCAGACTTCTCCTGGAAAACTTCCCAATCGATCTCCATCGCATTGATTTCTGTCTCCTCAATCCACTGAGGAAGATCACTAATATCATCACGCGTTGGAATTCTGTAATATTTCTCAGCTAGCAACTTGGCTGCTTCCTCTGAATTAACAAACTCATAAAAAGCTTTCGCTGCTTCTGGATGCGGCGCACCTTCAACAATCGCAATTCCTTCTGTTAAGACTGGCGTTCCACTCTCTGGAATCACATAGCTAAATGGATAGCCCTTCTCTTCTGCTAACATAACGGTATCTGGCATATTCCAAACGGAAAGATTGCCTACGCCTTTCGCTACCTGGTTGTACATAATCTCTGGATTGGCCGCGTACTCTTTCGTATTCTCATCTAATTTCTGTAGCCATTCATACCCAGCATCAGGGCTATCCGTCTCTTTGTAATCCTTATAGATGATAGAAGAATAAATCGTACGCATTGTACCTGAAGCAAGTGGATAACGAATGATTAATTCATCTTTCCATTTCGGATCTACGAGATCATCCCAATCTTTTGGAGCCTCTTCTTCGGAGATTTCTTTATTATTGTAAAGAATAACTTCAGGCGTTTGAGAAGTGCCCGTCCAATACCATTCTTCGTCATGATACATATCATCTAATGAACCGGCATAGCTTGGCTCATATTTCTGCAAAAGCTCATCCGTCTTGGCTTCATCGAACATCACTTGAGGTGCACCCCACCATATATCCGCTTGCGTATTATTCTTTTCGGAGCGAACCCTATCTAGAATTTCCTGTGAACCAAGGTCGAGAAATTCCATGTCTACATCATATTCCGCTTCAAATTGTTTCTCGAATTCACTCAAAATATCTTTACCGTGAGGAGAATATACGACAACCTTATCTTCCAAATCACCTTCACTTTCAGAACCAGAATCCCCATCGCTACTTGCTTCTTCATTCCCTGCCATACACCCTGTTAGGATGATGCCGAACACTAGCATTGTAATTAACATCATCCATCGAAATTGACGTTTCATACGTTCATTTCCTCCTTCTCATAATTGGATAATTGAATCATGCTCTTCAAGGAATAGCGCCGCTGCTCCAACGATGCCGGCTTCCTTTCCAAACGTTGACGGTACAATTTTGCAGCTCTGTGGTGTGAAATGCTCTACAATTTCAATTAACGAATGCTTATAATCCTCAAAAGACTCGCTTACACCACCTCCTATAATGACGAGATCTGGATCAAATAAAGAAATATAATTAGCGATCCCAAACCCTAAATGTTCGATTGCTTTTTCAACCACTTCACTCGCACCCTCATCCCCTTTTTTCCAACTAATAAAAGCTTCTTTTGCCGTTAACGGCGTGTTCTTTATTTCAGAAAGTTTATGACCGATGGATGAACCACTTGCGACACTCTCAAGAAGTCCATAGCCCTCATAAGATGGATGGTAGCTTTTTGCACTTTGATAATCTGTCACTAAATATCCCATCTCACCCGCACTGTAATTACTGCCTCGAAAAAGCTTCCCGTTAATGATCATCCCGCTGCCTATTCCTGTACCTATCGCGATAAAAATGAGATTTTGTAGCGACTTTCCGGCACCAAGCCACTGCTCACCAAGAACGCTCGTATTGACGTCATTTTCAACATAGATTGGAAACGGAAAGTACTCACTCGCTATTTTCCGAACGGGATACCGCTTCCACCGTAAACTAGGCGCATCCAATACAATGCCATGTTCCACATTCGTTACACCTGGGACACCGATTCCCATCCCAAGGATTTTCTCATTACTTAACTGTAAATCACGAAGCATACTATTTACGTCTCTTTGTAAGCGCTTAAATAAATCCTTTTCAAGGTATTCACTTGTAGAAAATTCCCGGTAAGCATGAACCTCTCCATTTAAACATGTCACTCCGGAAGCTACTTTTGTGCCACCGATATCGACGCCAATCACATAAGCTGCTTTAGAATTAAAAACGAGATGAACAGGCTTTCGCCCACCACTATTCGTCGATTCCCCCGCCCCATTCTCTTCGATCCAGCCCTCTTGTAACAATTGTTCAACGATCAGTGAAACAGAGGGTTTACTAATTTGAATCCTTTTGGAAATCTGCGAGCGAGAAATTGGTTCAAAATCCCGAATACACGTCAACACAAGTTGCTTATTATTATTTTTAATAAATGCCGCATCGCCCTTCTGCATAAATGTGTACTCCTTTATAAATGATAAAAAATAGCAGAAATATCCTTAGTTAGTTAAGATTACTTACTAACGATTACTTTCATTTATAAAGGCTGATTACAAATATGTAAAATACTGTTTATACGCTTTCTCGGATATTAAGAGCGAATATGCTCTATTATGCTTCTAAATGCTATCTCATGGAATAAATTTAGAAAATTTTATTTATTTTGTTAAATTGTGACTATATGACTATCCAAACGGTACAAAAGTAGGTTCCATTTATTGGATTAATCTGCTTATAATGGTTTTAAGTTAGTTATATTCTGTTACTAACTAAATTCATTCAGGAGATGAAGGAGGATTTATTTGAAGAACCTGGGGAAGATTTTATTATCGTTGGTTTTGATCCTTTCTGCCTTTGGTACAAGCTCCATTAGTTTTGCAGAAGAGTCATCTACACAGGATGCAAATTTAGCATTGTGGGAATCTGTCGTTCCATTAACAACCACAGCTAGTTTCATGAATACGGGTGCCCATCCTGATGATGAGCGTAGTCATTTCCTTGCTTATTTATCGCGAGGACAAGGTATTGACACGTCTTTTCTACTCGCTACTCGTGGCCAGGGTGGTCAAAATGAAATCGGAAGCGAGCTTGGCGATGGACTAGGCATCATTCGCACAAACGAACTGCAAGCTTCATCTAAAGTACTTGGAATCGAAACCTTTTTCTTAAACGAAGATTTTGAAGACAGCATCAAAGACTTTGGCTTCTCTAAAACACCTGAAGAAACGCTGAACAAATGGGGAGAAACGGAAACCTACGAACGACTCATTCACGACATCCGAACATTTAAACCAGACATCATCATGCCCTCTTTTCGCAACGTTGACTCCCAGCATGGTCATCACCGCGCCATGACATTGCTTACCCAAAAAGCATTTGAAGACGCAGCCGACTCTTCTGTTTTTCCTGAACAGCTTGAAGATGGCTTAACCACCTGGCAAGTAAAGAAACTCTACCTCCCTGCTGAAACAGAAGATCAAACCACCACTTCTATCCAAATCGGAATCTATGACGAACACTATGACATGACTTACCCGCAACTTGGTGAAAAAGCGCGTTACTTACACGAATCCCAAGGAATGGGAAGAGATGTTGGAGATGGCCCAGAAACCGTCAATCTTCAGCTAGTTAAATCAACAGTTGGCGATATTCCGGAACAGGAAGAAAGCATCTACGAAAACATTCCCTACGATTTCACGGATTACGCTAACACCCTTTCAAAAGGCGGCAATAAGTACAAAAAGAAACTGATCCATCTTCAAAAGGATCTTGAAAAGGTGAAAAGTGCCTATCCTAACCACGAGAACGTGCTTACTCAAGCTGAAAATGCGTACAAACAGCTTCAAAAACTCATCAAGCAGATGGAGAAAGACAACAAGCTATCGGATGATTTAAGAAATACTCTAAATCATAAGCTTCAAGTAAAAGAAGAACAGCTAACAAACACGATGTTTATAGCTGCACAGTTGGAAGTAGATGTTGAGGTTGCCGATCCACAACTAACACCGGATGATTCAACAAATGTAAGCGTTTCGATTACGAATAATGGCACATCTAAAATCAAAGATCTATCCGCTACCCTTTCCATCCCTGAAGACTGGATCGTAAACGGACAGCATCATTCTTCCTCTTTAGCACCGGGAGAAGAGGTAACGTTCGATTACCACGTAAAAGCTACGTCAAGAAACTATTATGATGCCTACACACCGGATGCGATTAAAGCAAATATCCGTTTTAAAGTGAAAGGACAAACCGTTACAGAAACGTTCTCGCCAGAAGAACACGTTGCCCTGCTACCCGAGGTATCAGTGAAACCATCTCCTGAAAATTTAGTGATTAACACAAAAGACATTGAAGAAAGTGTCACGATGGATGTAGAAGTTGAAAAATTTGCGGAAGGGGCTCTAGAAACAAACTTCTCTCTTCAATTACCAGAGGGATGGACAGCCGAACCTGAATCGCAGGAAGTTTCATTTGGATCTGATGAACAAATGAAAACCATCTCGTTTACATTAACGCCTCCACAAAATGTAGAAGAAGGCGAATTTCAGATTGTTCCGCAAGCTCAGATTGGAAACGAAACGATTAGTAAAAACGTCCAAATTATTCAGTACGATCATATTGGAACAAACTATTATGTATCAGATGCCGCGGTTAACGGCGTAGCCTTCCCGCTCGACTATCCTCGGGATCTTAAAATCGGCTATGTCGATAGCGGATTTGATAAGGTTGCCAATCAGTTATCGAATGTCGGCATGGATATTACCCAATTAACCGAGCAGGACTTAGCATCAGGCGATCTCTCACAATACGATACGATCGTCACTGGAATCAGAGCGTATCTTTCAAGAGAAGACTTGCTGCAACATAACGAGCGTTTATTGGAAT
>ENA-ORXC01002036-ORXC01002036.1-marine-metagenome-genome-assembly--contig:-NODE-2036-length-11297-cov-4.226827_pt1 | contig 11297 bp, 13 predicted proteins | sample MGYA00237865_ERZ511478 | MGnify/ENA metagenome assembly ERZ511478 | reverse complement strand
CCACTGGTGCTGCACCACGGACATCGCCCCGTTGGGGGCGCGGCAGGCCGCAGCCACCGCGGCGGCGTGCTGCGGGGACCGCACGCCCACCGCAAAGACGCCGGCAAAGGCGGCCGTCGGCACCGCCATGGCGGGGGAGACGAGCGCCGGGACGGGGCCCACGGGCGACAGGGGTGGACGGTGCAGGCACGAGGTGGAGACGCTGCGCTCAGCCGCCAGCGGGGAGGGGAGACGACGGGCGGGGGCAACAAAGCGGGGAGGGACAGACGACGGGCAGCGGCAACGCAGCGGCGCAGAGCGTAGGTGCAGGCGACGCGGCGCGCGGCACGATGACGTCAACGTCGACGGTTACGGTCATGACCAGGCGCAGTGACATTGGGCGCGGTCGATCACGGCAAATCACGAATTTGGTCGCGGTCGAGGCGCGGACACACCGTCACGGACGGCGGGCGGCGGCGCGGCGGGATCCCGCCGTGTGCTCTGCACCACTGCGTCGGGCACCGCGACGTCTCTTCTCCTTTTGTCTTTTTTGTTTCTAGGGAACCACAACGGTGAGGCTGTTGCCGGTACGCGGCAAACGAGTGCCCGCCATTGCTGGCAACCAGGCAGCATCCATATCGGGCGGGCATCGCGAGCTTTCGCGACCGAGATCCGGAGCGCGTGGTTCCTGGTTGCAGCTCCCTCTCTCTGTGGAGGCCCCAACATTTCTAGAGACAGAGCCACAGCCCATGATGCCGCGCGACGTGTGCACTGTGCAAGCAATGGACCAACAAGCGGTCGACGAGATGGAAAACCGTGTGGTCCCAGTGGACGCCTTTACGTAGGGGTCGGATGCGTTTTCCCCACGGGCGACCGAGCGGCGGCGATCGCGGCGCGGCAGCAAACCACGTCACACCTGCCGGGGGAGGCGCGCGCCCACGAAACGTGATACCTCAATCCTCACTCAACGCCCGCGGCAGTGGCCCCGCCGCTTGACATTCACGGAGGGACATCCGCGACGCCACGCCACCCTCGTGCCAGGTCGCACACTCGACCGTGGCAAACAAAAACCCGCCGCGAGTGCCCGCGACGTACGCGACCGACCCAGCCGAGCTCAGCCGACGCGGCCGACAACCCCCCTGTACGTGCCGTCTCCGCGCCCGTCCAAACAGGCAAGCACCAACTCCTTTCTTCCCCTCCAACCCCCTCCACGCCTGCACCCCCACCTAGGTCGCCTCTTCTGCCGCCGCCGCCACCGGCGTCGCGCCGCCCGCGGGCGCCGCCTCGGCCGCCGCCCCCGCGTCCGCGACAGCGTCAACGTCGACCGCCGCGTCGGTCGCCGCGCCCTCTGACGCCGGTCCCGCGTCGACGGCGCTCGCCGCGTCCACGCCCACCTCGCCCTCAGAGGCGCCCTCTGCCGCCGCCGCCCCCCCCTCCGCCTCCTTGGCCATGAGCGCGACTTCGAGGGAAAACTCAAACGGCTTGCCCGGCTCAAACGCCTTGTTCATCTCCTTGATGGGGACGACAAACTCGGGCGCCGAGGCGTCGCCCTCACACGGCAGCAGCCCCGCCTCGTCCACCGCGCGCGCAATCTCCGTTTGGAGGCACTCGGTCAGGATAAACTCCTGGATGGACGCGCGCATGAATGGGGGGATGACGCCCGGCCGGAAGCCCGGTGCCTTGATGGTCTTTTTGGCCGACGCCAGCGTCTCTTTGCGCACGAGGGAGGAGGTGGAGCCGGCAATGCTCAGCGTCAGCGCGTACTTGGCGATTTGGGTGGTCGGCGTGTCGAGCACCTCGTCAATCTTTTCAAAGGAGACCGTCTCCATCACTGGGGGGGGGGGGGCACGTATGTTGGCGGAGAATCCTCCGTAGAGGTCCCCGCCACGTCATCTCGACAGGTCATGATGACTTGTTGTTCAAGGACAGAATCGCAATTGAAGTCAATGTGACTTACAACGTTTGGCGCTCGCGCGGCCGGCGGCGGTGGCGGGTTATGTGCAGCTGCCTGGCTCCTGTTGGCGCGACGGGCACCACCGCGCCTCTATTTATACTGCACAGATTGGCGCCACCGGCCCGCACCGCCGCCAGATTCGGCGGCCGGCAGGGGGGGGGCAGAACGGTTGGGCGGGCTCTTTTGGCGGCGTCATGGACCCGCGAGCGATGGGGTGCAACCGCGCTGGTGCGCTGGATGGGCGGCTGGGGTGGGCGCTGCAGCGCCCGCTGCGGATGGGCGGCGCCGCAGCACGGGCCGCGCCACGCCGCGCGCTCGGCGGGCTGGGCGCGGCGTGCGGCTGCTCGCTGGGCGCGCTCGCGGGGGGCCGCGGCCGTGCGCTGGGCGCGCGGGTCGGTGCACGCGGCTGCGCGCTGGGCACGCTGTGAGGGGGGAATGGCAGCATGCTGGGATCTCTGGGGTGCGGGCTGCGCTCCCCGCTGGGGTGCCCGGGTGGGTGGCTGCGCTACTCTCTGGGCTCGCTGGGGTGCGGGCTGCGCTTCTCGCTGGGGCGCCGGGGTGGCGGGCTGCGCTGCTCGCTGGGGCCGCTGGGGTGCGGGCTGCGCTTCTCGCTGCGGCACCGGGGTGGCAGGTTGCGCTGCTCGCTGGGGCCGCTGGGCGGGCCACCGGACGGCTGGAGGGAGCGCGTGGCGGCGGATGGTGGGGGATCACTTTTGGTGCCCTCGGCGTCTTGGGATTACAGCTGGTCACTGATTGGTTGCCGACCTCTGCCACCAGTTGTACCCGGAGCGACTGTTGACTGGGCGCGCTTTTTGTGTGGCACACCCGACGATTGCGGGTGCTGGGCGCGCCGCGGCCCTGGTCGTTGGGGGTGCCGTGCGCGCCGCACCGGCGGTCGCTTGGGGTGCTGGGCGCGCCGCACCGGCGGTCGTTGGGGGTATGCTGGGCGCTCCGCGCCCCCCATTGCTGGGGGTGCTGTGCGCGCCGCGCCTCAGGTCGTTAGGGGTGCTGTGTGCGCCGCGCCGCCAGGCGTTGGGGGTGCTGGGCGCGCCGCACCGCCGGCCATTGGGGGTGCTTGGCACGCCGCACCGCCGGTCGTTGGGGGTGCTGTGCGCACCGCGCCGCCGGTCATTGGGGGCGCTGGTCCCGCCGCGCCGCCCGTCGATGGCGGCTCTCGTTGCGCCGCGCCCCCCGTCGCTGGGGGTGCTGTGCGCGCCGCGCCGCCGGTCGTTCGGGGTGCTGGGCGCGCCGCACCGCCGGTCGTTGGTAGTGCTGGGCGCGCCGCGTCTCCCGTCGCTGGGGGAGCTGTGCGCGCCGCGCCGTCGGTCGTTGGGGGTGCTGCGTGCTTTGGGCCGCTCTTCGTTGGCGAACCTGGGCGCGCCGAGCCGTCGGTCGTTGGGGAGGCTGGGCGCGCCGTACCGTCCGTCGTTGGCGGCGTTTCTCTCACCACGCCGCTGCTCGTTGGGGGTGCTGGGCGCAGCGCACCGCCGGTCGTTCGTGGTGCTGGGCGCGCCCCGCCCCCCGTCGCTGGGGGTGCTGTGCGCGCCGCGCCGCCAGTCCTTACGGGTGCTGGGCGCGCCGCGCCGCCGGTCGTTGGTGGTGCTGTGCGCGCCGCGCCGTCGGTCGTTGGGGGTGCTGTGCGCGCCGCGCCGTCGGTCGTTGGGGGTGCTGCGTGCGCCGGACCGCTCGTCGTTGGCGGACCTGGGCGCGCCGCGCCGCCGGTCGTTGGTTGTGCTGGGCGCGCCGCGCCCCCCGTCGCTGGGGGTGCTGTGCGCGCCGCGCCGTCGGTCGTTGGGGGTGCTGTGCGCGCCGCGCCGCCGGTCCTTGGGGGTGCTGGACGCGCCGCGCCGCCCGTCGATGGGGGCTCTCGTTGCGCTGCGCGGCTGATCGCTGGGCGAGCTGGGCACGCCGCGTAGCCCATCGTCGGGGGTGCTGGGCGCGCCGTGCCGTCCGTCGTTGGGGGCGCTTCTCCCGACGCGCCGCTGTTCGTTTGGGGTGCTGGGCGCGCCACGCCTCTGGTCTTTGGTGGTGCTGGGCGCGCCCCACCGCCTGTCGCTGGTGGTGCTGGGCGCGCCGCGCCGCTGGTCGTTGGTGGTGCTGGGCGCGCCGCACTACCCGTCGCTGGGGGTGCTGGACGCGCCGCGCCGCCAGTAGTCCGGGGTACTCGAGGTGGTCCGGCCTTTTCCAGCTTGCGTTTTGGGGCCCGACCTTTCGTGGGCGCTAGTCATCGTGGGTGGTATGGCCGCGTTCTTGTAGCTGGACGTCTTCGGGTGCGCGCCGGGTAGAATTCTGCGCGCGATGGGGCGTTCGCCGGTTTTCTTGTTGGACGCGATGGGGTGGTCGTCGGTTGGCGTGTTGGGCGCGATGGGTTGGTCGACATTTGGGGTGGCCTGGTTGGGGGGCGGCACTCTGTGCGATGCGGTGGCGTCCTTGGGTGGCCAAGGAGGACGTTTTTTCCGACTTTTTGCTGGGGGGCGGGGGGCGTTCCGACCTCCATTAGCCTTTGTGCGGCCGTACCCCTTGTATCCATCTCCACGGTTTGGTTTGCACGTCGCCAAGTCCCCTGTTGTGTTTTTCGCTGGCTCCTATGTTTGCAATGAAGAATATTGTTTAGTGCATGCCACTGCTCCACACTATACATTTCCAACCTCCCCTCTCTCCGTGTTACCCACCCCGTCCACGAACCTCTCCCGGTACCAGCGAGGCCACTTGCTGGGAGACAGCTCCGTCTCGACGTCTTTGTACATTGCAATCACGTTGGAGAGCGCCTGTTGGTACGTCGTGAAGATGATAAAGTTGTCCTGGTTCATCAGGCGGACGTGGTGCTCCTGCCGGCGGGAGAGGGCATTCCGCTCCTCGGAAGAAGAGGTCTTGATACTCTCCATTGAGCAGTACGAGTGCGGGTTCATCGCCTTGGTGCAAGAGACTTGATTCTTGCGCCAATGAAAGCGGTCGACCAAGAACGATACAGCACGCGCGACGAACGGTAGGCGGCACAACGCCGTCTTGAGCGTCGCGCACGAGAAATCATAAATCACATGGGAGGGTAGCGTCACGCACCGCTGCGTGATAAACTCGACCGGCATGCGCCGGCCCTCAGAGCCGTCCAAGACGACAACCCCACTGCACTTGGGGTGCGTGCAGGTGCAGAACGCCCCGAACGTCCCGCCCGTGTACTTGTTCTCTTTGCCCATAAGATGGTTGCACTCGGGCTCGTCTGTAGCCGCCTGGGAGGTGCCGTAGAAAAGTGGGATGGGCCTCAACACGGGGAAGCTGGGCGCCCACACGCCAGACACCAGGAAGTCCTCGGGCGCCTCGCTCGTGATGCCATACGCCGTGTTGAAGGACGCGACCGACGCAGGCGTTTCAATCCACGTCGCCGTGTACTGTGCAGGGGTGAAGCACTCGAGCGGGTGGGCGCTGGCTATCTCCTCCTTCGTGAAGGCGTCGACGGGCGGCTGGTTGCCAGCGCTCGGCGCCATGCCGTCGTCGCCGCCAGGTTGGGACTCTTGGTTGTTATTAACAAACGAGTTGTACGCCCCCGCGGTGTCCTTGATGGCCATCAGGAGGTCCGCAAGCACGGGTCGAAGGCCGGCGTCGCGAACGAGTCCAGGCCCGAGACAGTCCACAGCGGAGCGGAGCAGCCGCAGCTCGGCAACGTGCGGCCGGTCGAACACAGTGGCCAGGTCGGCCGACGTGAAGTCGTCGATGCCTAACACCTCGACCAGTGCGTCTATGGCGCCTCAGTCCCCGTCGGGCGCCCATACAAAACAAGGGTCGACGGCCACGGCACGCACAAAGTCAACGACCTTGAGGGTGGCCGCCGACGTGGTCGGGATGCTGGAGTGGAGGCGAAAGAGCATATCCGCCTCCAGCATTGTACCCTTCTCCCCGCCCGTATCTGCCAGGGCCGGCTCCGTAAACAGCTCAGCAAAGCGGACGAAAGGGGCAAAGGAGTCCCAGTAGCGAGGGGGCGCGGCCGGCGACTCGCCATCGATGGAGACCCTGTCGTCGGCCGACGTCAGCTCTTCGTCCGTCTCCTCTATCTCGGACTCAACGGAGAGAGCGATGGCGGTACGACCACCAGCATCCTCTCGGGTGCGGGCGGGCGGCTCGGCGGCGGGGCGTAAGTCGGCACCCGCGACAGCACGGACCGCTTCTGAACCCCCCGACCCGACAGCACTGGCAGCGGCAGCCGCGCTTGGCGGCGCCACTGACGGGCTCCCCGTCTCCGCTGACGATGGGCTGTTCGTTGCCGCCGCCTCGACTACGGCCGTGTTCGGAGCCGGCTCCACCTCCACCGGGCGCGCGCGGACCACGTCCTTTATCCTGTCCATGAGCGGGGTCGGTACCCGACGGTACAAGTCGAGGCTTGCGGCTAGGATTTGCGTGCACAGGGAGCGAGCGACGAGCTCACACCGGAAGAAGCGTCTCAAGAACAGCGACAGGGCAGGCCGCACGCCACCGTCGACGGTGGGGCACCAACCCCTTCCCTTCGTTGATACCGTCGTCCTGTGTTGCTGTGCCCCCGCAAACGTCTTGCGCTGGCCGTAGACCGACACGTCGCCGAGCAGCGCGCTCAGGGCCATGACGTACCCGCGCAAGCTGGTCACCGTCGTGACTGTCTTGGAAGAACCATCCGGCATTTTGATTGCTGTGTTACAGACCGAGCCGAGCGCCTTGGCCACGGAGGAGTCGGTGATGAGGTGCGCGTGCACGCTCGCCCGCGGGATGGCACTCGTGCGCAGCGTGTTCCGCGTGAAGCTCTTCTTGTATTTGAGCTTGTACCCCAACTGCAATCCGTCGAAGCATACGACGTCGATGACACCACCAGGCGAGACGCAGCGCGAGCACGTCGACACCGCCAGCGGGAGGCCCTTGATGACGAGCTCCAAGTACAGCGTCAGCGCCTTGCGCATAGTGGCGACGCTGCGCAAACGGCTGGAGCGCGGCGCGTACTTGAGCGACGCCGTGAGCTCGCTGTACCCAGAACTCAAGTAGGAGGAGGACCGCAACGAGCAGCCGTTGCGTGACAAATTGACCGCGACCTCGAATAAGAAAGCCTCCGAGTAGGCGGTGAAGGGTGACGAGAAGACGATGCCGTGCTCCCGCCCGTCGGGCATAACACGCAAAAGGCAGCTTTGGCAGCGCCAGGAGTACACGTTGGCCACCACAGACCCTTCGTCAAACTCAATGCGGCACTCGTGCGGGATGGGCGGCTTGTTGGGGCTCGGCCCGACCTCGCAGTAGGGGCACAACGAGGCGGCGGGGAACTCGAGGGTGGTCTCGGACGACGCGGCGGCTCGCATAAGGTCAATGCGCGTCTCTTGCGCGGCCGTGGGAGGCACCAGGTCCCGCACGAGCCGTGACTTTTGAACTTCGCTGAAACGGGAGTACAGCAGGTAGGGGTTGCCCGGGGCCGCGGGTGGCTCGCCGTCGCCGACTGTGTCATCATCGGGGTAGCGCACTTGCGGCGTCCCGTCGTCGCCAGAGTTGAACCCGTCGTCGCCGCCGCCCGCTGCCGCAGCGACGGCTGATGCCTGGTGGATACACTCTCCGTCTGCAGTCACACAAGACACGCACACCCACCTTTTGGACAGAGTCCGGCGCACGACGGCAAACGGCCAGCTGCCCGCTCCCCCAGCCACAGTGCACATCATCGCGCCGTACGGCACCGCAGTACCGGCTGTGCGGGCCACCCCGCGCACAGACGACTCAAACACCTCAAACACCTCCGGCAGCGTCATCTCCATCGACGCCCGGACGGCCTCCAATGCGATAGCCATATCCACCTGAAACGAGCAGCCAGTGCCCAAGCACTTCTCGGGCCCGCTACAAGCGCACACGAGGCGGTTGTGGCCGTTTGTGTTCTCGAGGGAGACGCTGACCGCCACGGTATGCTGCTTGCAGGCGTCGGCGCGCGACGTGGAGTGGCCGAGCTTCAGCAGGACGCCGAACGCCCCGCTACGGGCAAGCGACCAAGCGCGCGTGCGCAGCGCCTTCTTAGAAACTCCCGTCCCGAGTCGCAGCGCCTCCAAGCCAACCATTTCCCGCGCAGCGACAGCGTCGGTCTCGTAATTTTCGCGCAGGTTGTGGTGCAGCTCGTTGCAGAAAAGGGCAATGAGCACAGGGCCAATGCACTCACGCAAATTAAGGCCCCGTCCCCGCCCGCGATCAAGCCCAGGCTCCTTCCAGCCCTTGTACTGGCCGGCCCTCGTCGACCGCCCGTCCGCCCGCCGCCGCCGCCTAGCGGGCCTCCGCGCGTCAACGTTGGGCTCTGCTCCAAAAAGGTCCCCGACGGCCGGCCCTCCCTCGGCTAGCAAGTCGACTGCGCGGCTGTAGCCAATGCGTCCCGAGCGGCGCGCCGAAGAACTAGACACGTGGGTGGTTGGGTGTGGCCGCCGAGGGAGGGGGGGGTCCGGCCGCGCCGCAGAGAAGAGCTCATTTCCCACCATACTGCGCGCCGTGACGTACGACAGGGGGGGGGGCTCGTCGTTCGTCAAAGAAGACGAGCCACTTCCATGGTCTCCGGTCGCGGCCGCCACCGAAGACGCGCACAGGAAGACCAAAACAAGGAGCAGCAGCAAAGCCGACGGGAGGGACGTAACCGCTGCTAAAAAGAGGGCTGCGACGATGGCGACGCCAGACGTTGGGGCCATCGCAACAGACCAACGGCACTCGCACCAATTGGGAGGGAGGCGCGCGCGCGAAAGTGAGGCGGAGCACGCAAAGGCCCGCACAAGTAAAAGGCCAAAGCAGTCAAGAGGACGAGCCATCGAGGCGCATGGTATCGTCAGAACAGGCCAGGCCAGGAGTGAGAACTTGCGTGGTGCCCACTGAAACCGGCATGCTATCGTGATGGTTCTCGTTAAGGGCCTGCATGCGGCCCATGTCCGGCTGCCGCAGGAGAGGTGTGGCTGCCACCGCGCGAAGACCACACACGCCAGAACCACACACGATCCAAGACACGCGGACGCCCAGAGAACAATGGCAGTCACGTACACCTCTCAAAGGGGCAACGACAACGCTGGTCGGTCACTCCTCACATGGCATGGCCCGGGCCACGATAAAGACTCAGAACGAGGACGACCTGTACACCGCTCATTGCTCAGCAGGCCCAAGAGCACGACGAGACGGGTGCGATCACTGGACGGCGACAGAGTGCCCCCGAAAGGAATGGAGTTGACTCAAAAAAAGCAGTGCCACTTCCAAAATTGAGGACATCATCAGAAATTCCCACCATCGAATATAATGAAAATGTTCGGAAAAATCGCGCACCGGTTTCGTAGAAAGGGGCGGACCGTAGGCTGCCACCTGGCTGCGCGAGTGACCGGGACCACGAATGTATCGCTGCAGGTACGTCTGATGACTTTTTGCACTTGTGGGAGACGGCGACGAGACAAAAAGAACAGCATGCTCCGTGTCAAGCAGGGCTGCTCTTTCGCCAGGAGGCAAACTGTCGAAGAAGTGCGATCGAGTAGGTCAACCCGAAAGAAGAATGATATCTTATGCCAATTATAACTACATCCAACATTTCCGGACCCCCTCCACAGTGATCTAGGGTGCTTCTCTCTTCGCTTCGCATCCTTCTTGCCGATGAGGTATAGCCACTGGCAGCGCATCCTCCCCAACCTCGACGCCGCCAAAGGCCTGGCTCGCTTTTACCCCGCATTCTGAAAGCCCTCGCCTGGTGCGTAAGCGCGCTCAGCAAACATAATTTACCTCTCGCCGTATCAGCCGATGACAAGAAGGACCCACTCCATCTCTGGTCTGCTTGCAGGTCACATCTAGGCGACGCGGTGCGCTTCAGACATCGCTTTCTTTCCATTTTTTTTTTTACAAGCGCACCTTTGAGATCTTCAGGTATAGTTTGGAAGCAGTCCGGGTCGGCTACGTCTCTGGGGTACACTTTGCGCACTTAATACATCCCTTTTTAGTACATAGTTGCCGTTTGCTGCCTGGGCACCGCATTGGAGCGGTGCCGTGAAAAAAAAAAACCCAGGTACCTTGAGGGTGACTTCATGAAGAGTTCAGCGCGTTGTTACGTCGCTGAGCGACAAAATAGCTTCACGCTCGGGCTGCCATGCGACGGGTCCATTTTGGCTTCAAGCGGGGCGCGCTCTTGGTGGGAACGCGCCCACGTCGCCAAAAGGACCTAGGGAGACCAGGGGGGGTTCCTTTGTTGCTTTTGTGCACCACTGCGCTGCGCCGTGCGACGAGGGGCAAATAAAGGGCACAAAAAACACTGCTTCAGCACCAAAACGCGATGTACCCGCTGGAGCTTGGTGGGTCAGTTTTTTTCCGGGGTTATTGTGCGCGTTCGGTTGCCGTACGTATATGGATGCTGATGGTGTAAAAAAGTAGGGCAGGCGGCGGCGGGGCCAGCGGCGCGAACTGGGGCCAGCCTGGCCCGAAGTCGCAGGCACTGTGCATCAGCACGTCGTAGCGCTCGACGTCCGCGTCCGTCGGCTCGACGGGAGAAGCTGCGGCCCCGTCCGCGGCACGCGCCATTGTGGTTATCGAGAGCGAAACAGAACCGCCCTCGCCGCCGCCGTTTCCACCGCCCTCGCCGCCGCCGTTTCCACCGCCGTTTCCGCCGCCGTTGCCGCGGCCGTTGCCGTCGCCGTTGCCACCGCCGTCGCCGTGAGCGGAAAAGTTGTCCATGCCGGAAAAGACACTGACGAGCGCGCGTCAGCAACAGCTGCAAAACACCCGGAGCCACAAAGAAACCCACAGACGATCCACAGGGTGCGTAGATGCCAGTACAAGACGGCGTGTTCGGGAAATAGGGGAGCATGGGAAGGGGGGTGGCAAAGAATAAGTGGTTGTCGACACAGGGGCGATCCACCAAGTGGGGAAACGCTGGACACAAGAACGTTGACGCACGCGCGTCCGTGTTGGTCTTCGGAACCGTGCGCGGTGCCTCGTCGTTGTCAACGGACGGAATCTGGCCAGGAAAATCCGTGATCTCCCTCCATATCAGCGCTCTCGAAAACGTGTGATAAAAATAGAAAAGATTTTCTCGTGACATGGGCCAATAGGACGTCAGACGCTAGATATCGCGCCTCTTGGCATCGTCTGGGTGGTGCAGGTACCGCCACGTTCTGTGTCGTCCTTCGTCAGTTGTTTTGATCCGCCGCCACAGCGAGGAGCGGCCAACGTCTCTGCCGCTTCGCGCGGCGACTGCTGTACGTGAGCTGCCTCTCTCTTGGCCACCGTTCAGAAGAGAGCTTTGGTATCGGCACCGCATTTGCTGGCACAGCCATCGTCCGACCCCAACCGCCACCAAAGATCGGAAGAGCACACGTCTGAACTCCAGTCACGCCAATATCTCGTATGCCGTCTTCTGCTTGAAAAAAAAAAA
>ENA-ORXC01002035-ORXC01002035.1-marine-metagenome-genome-assembly--contig:-NODE-2035-length-11300-cov-8.282812_pt1 | contig 11300 bp, 6 predicted proteins | sample MGYA00237865_ERZ511478 | MGnify/ENA metagenome assembly ERZ511478 | reverse complement strand
CGCCCGCGCCGCCCGTCGTCCCGCCCCCACGCCGCCCGCGCCGCCCGTCGGTCCGCCCCCGCGCCGCGTTGTCCCCCGCTCCTGCCTCCCCCCTCCTCCTCTTTCCCGTCTCTACTTCTCCCCTCCCCGGTTCCATTTGCATCCCCTGTCTTCCGCCTGTTTGACGGTACACCACGGGCCATCGTTTTCTCGTCGTGCCTGCGGCTGCGCTGCGTGTCACTGCACGGCGGGCGGGGGCGGGGGCCTGCGGGAGCGCGGCGTGGGGCGAGGTGAAGCGACTCGGGCGCCGACGCGGCGGGGGTGGCTGGAGGCGGCACTGGGGTTGCACTGGTGGGGCATCCGAGTTGCGCTGTGCACCGGACTGGCGGCCTGTCGCTGCTGTCTCCATGGACAACCTCGCGTCCGTGTCGGCAGCGCTCGCGGCCCTGGGCTACTCGTCGTCCAGCGCGCCGGTTTATGCCGCACGCGCCGCTCACCATGCCGCGCAGCTTCTCTACGAAGCGGCTGACGGCGAGCTTCTCGTCACCGTCCTAGTCGGGCAACGCCGCCGCCCCACCTCCATCATCCTGTACCTCTGTGACTCGGTGCAGGAGCGGCTGCAGCCGGCGTCATGGGGAACTGTGTCGACTGCCGTCAAGATGCTCTTCTACTCCTTCCACGCGGCGTTTGAGGGCGCACCGTTTGCGCCGTCCAGCGCAGCAGGTAGCGCGGCGACAGGCGGAGAGTCTGTCGTGGGGACGGGCACACATCCTGCCGGAGCAAGCCGGGGGCTGGCAGGGGAGGCGCTCCTGGAAAACTTTGGGGCGGCCGGGCAAGGCGGTCACGATGAGAATGGCGCCGACGAAGAGCTCGAGCCGCCCCCAGCCGGCGGCGACAACGTCGCCCCGGCCACCCAGCCCCGAGGTGGTTCCACTGCAGCCGAGGGTGCTTTTATTGAGGGGACAGGAGGGCCGCCGGGCGCGCCGACGCCTCCAACCCGGCGGCCACAAGAAGTGGGTGGTCAACCCCCGCCAACGGCCGCTCGCCAGGCGGCGCCTCAACGCCATGCTCTTCCAGACGTGCCACTGATGCTGTCGCTGCCGGACATGCGGGGGCACGAGGCCGCCGACGCCACCCCCGCTGTGGCCCCGGCGGACCTCACAACTGTCACCATCCCCGCTGAGTTTTGTGCCGTCACCCTGGCATGTCTGCGGCGCCACTACACGACGGACCAGAAGATGGTCCGCAAGTTTTGCATGATGTTGATGCAGTGCACCAAGACACTGCTCGGCCGCCTCCCGCCCGGCTCCCTCCCCTCGAAGCGGTCGCCAACCTACATTGCGTTGACGCCCGCCGCCGTGACCACGGCCAAGATCATCTATTGGGACGGCGGCAAAGAGCCGATCGAGATTGCGCAGCCGCACTACGGCAACACCGGCGTAGCCAACGTACCAGCCACGCTGGCGATTATATTGTGCATGGCACACAAGCGGTCGCCTCTCTACCTGTGGCTAATTGATCAGTTTGACGCGGGCGTCATGGTTGAAAGTGGGCGTCGGCGCAAGGCGGCGGCTGATCATGGAGCAAGCGGCGGTGAGGGTGACACCCGAGGTCAACCACGGCGCCGACTCGGTACACATGGCGGGGGTGGCAACGCCGCCCATGGCGGGGCACGTGCACCTGTTGGTGGTCTCGGGGCAAGCGCGGGGGGAGGTAGTGGGGGGGGACGTGCAGGTGGGGTTATTGACAGGAGTAGTGGATTGCCGGCGGGGGGCGCGGGTGGCGCGAGGGCAGGTGCTGATGGTGGTCAACAAGGTGCTGGTCGTTGCACAGGTGCTGAGCGGGACGGCGCTCATCTACGCGGCAGCTTTGGTGGTGCCAATCTACCACCTACTGCGGGAGGTGGAGAAGGCGCCGCCACCGGTCTGCTTCACCCGGGTGCCGACGAGGCCGCCGTGAACGCCCCGATTTCCATGTCGGAGGCGGCCGACCTGGCGACTCGAGCGGCGGCTTCTACACTGTCTCGTGCAGAGGTGTCGTCCTCGACGGGTGATTGCGCTCTTATGCTCCCCGGCTCCGTCGTTGTCGCGTGCGGGTCGTGTGACCCAACGGTGCATACGCATGACGGCTCCGCCGTGCCAAGTGGGTTGGTGTCTGCGTCGCGCTTGCGGGTAGTCGACGGCCGTCTTGATTGCCCCCATCCCCACGGCACCCAACAGAGCCTTGGCTCCTTGCGTGGCTGCTCTCTATTGTGGAGTCTGTCTTCACTGGGGTATGTCCACTACATAACATTTCTATCGTGTACTCCCTGTGTGCGCGACGTTGCCGCAGCTCCTTCTCTTTGGCAGCCAACTGACCATGTTTTCCTGTACCTGTTGCTCGCGCAGTCCCCGTGTCTGTCTCTGGGACCGCCCCCCTACATCCTCTGGTGCCACACGACTCGGAACTGCTTTGGTTTGGCGCCGGGCGCCACCGCAGGTTGTGTTTGAGTCGGCGGGGCAGCATCCGCGCAGCAACCAGCCGCCCCCGCTCTCCGCTTCGGACCTACTGTGCGAGGCCTTCACGGCCGCGCCGGTTGCGGAAGTGTACGCTGTCAGCGTGCATCAGGCAAGCATGGACAAGCGGTTCCCGTTCACCAACCTACTCTACCAGGCAAGAATGTACGAGCAGTTCGTGGAACAGCACTTTGAGGACCTTGTCGTGCCCAAGTTGATGAAAGACGTAGGTCCCGTTGATGGGGGGCCGCTCACTCGTCGGCGTGTCTTGTGGCGCGCCCACTTTTTATCCTTGGCTTGAATACAATAAATGAACGAATTGTATCATCTTTATCGCAAACAACAGTCACTCCTGGGACAGGCGCGCATAATAGTCCATGCCTTTGGAGCTGGTGCGAATCTGGAACCGACGCAACCCACGCACGCGCAGAGCTGCAAAAGAAGGAGCGCGAGACAAAGCCGTATACACCATCCCATCAAGGCACCAAGGATTAGAAAAGTCCACAGCCACGCGGTCCAGGGTCATGCCCTGCGACCGGGTGATGGTAAGAGCCCACGCCAATAGAAGGGGCAGCTGCACCCGCTTGCCCAAGATCTCCTCGCTTGCGTCCTTCAACTCAAACTCCACCGGGTCGACAACGACGACATCCTCCACACCCAAAAAGCGACACGAGACAGAAACCCCCGGAGAAATAGAAACAACCGTGCCGCGCGCCCCTGTCTTGACGTCTCCAACAGCACGAGTGAGCACCACCTGCGAGTCAACCTTGACCTCCAACACCTCTCGCGCCAGCGTCTGCAGCTTTTGCGCCGCGTACTCGCGCCGCCTCGGGTGCTCCACTGAGATTGTGTCGACCGCCACAAACTTGGTGCCCGGCCCGGGCAGCGCCGCCAGGCGCTCGTCGTTGACCTTGTTGACGTCCGCGTTGACCGCACGTAGGTGCTGATGGTCGTCGTGCGTGTCGCCGTGAGACGACCAGGTAGAGTTGAGCATGGCAATGTCCGCGTCCGTCACGGCGTTGACGCGGATGCGCATCAAAATTGCGTAGAGGACGTCGTTGGGGTCCTGCCGGTGCTGCCCGCGGAGTTGGACCGTCTCGCCGTAGGCGCTCTCAAACGCGTCGTACCAGGACCGTGTCTCGTATGCGCACACCTCCACGGAGTTGCGGGTGACGCCAAACGCGGGGAGCTGAAGCGGGTCACCAGCGGCTGTCCCAGTCAAACACATTCGTACCAGCAGCCAGAGACAAGGAATAGACGTGCACGAGTCAGCAAGCCGCCGCACATCTGGGCGGCAGTTGGAAAGCACGGTCACTTGCGAGGGGACACAACACAGGATGGGAAAGAAGAGAAACGCACCGAGCACAGCACGGCCACCAAAAGGAAGACACTGGGCCGACAGGGACGGTGCCGTGCGGCGGAGCACAAACTCGAGGCGGTCCATCCAGCGACCCTGGAGTGTCGGCGCCTCGTCAATGACGACGAGCCGGACGCGTTGGATTTCCGCCAGCAGCCCCTCGTCGCCCTCCACCCGACGGAGGATCGACTCCTTCGACGGGTCCCCCACAGTCGTCTTCAGCAGCGATGCCACTGTACGCCCCTGCACGAGCTGCGCCGCAGACCCGGCCCACGCCAGCACCAGCACACCCTCAGCCCCAAAGCGGCGTGCGCCCTCCACCACCACACAGCGCAAGACAACACTCTTTCCACACCCAGCGGGGCCCACCAGTGCAACGTTCGTGCCCTCAAAAAGACGCTTCACCGCCAGGGCTTGGTGGCTGTCGAGCCGCACCGGGTGCCCTGCCATAGCAGCAGACAAGAGCCCACGGTACGGCACAGGAACAGAGGTAGCGGGCGGGATCCATCGGTGCGAGTCGGTACAGATGATGAAGGAGACGGGTGCAGAGGGTCATATCCTTCCAGTGCACAAGCGATAATTGAACGCCCCTGGTCAGGACTTTTTCGCTCCACGATGACCAACTCCACCTACAGTCCCCCCGCACATAAAGTATCAAACGGAACCTTGTTCTTCGCGGAAAGGACGCGGGTGACCTGGGGGCCTGGAGGTAGGCGCGTGGCAACAGAAAGGGCGCGGCCGCCCGTTCATTCTGGCCTGCCTTTGTGCTGCATGCCAGTGGAAAGTGTCGGTCAGTCCGCAGGTTGCTGTTGGTATATGTGGTAGTAGGCTGTTGCTACCGTGGGGCTGGATACCTATTGAACTCCGAGTGCCGCCGACCTCCGAGGGCTGCAGGCGAAAAGAAGGGTCCATGTCCTGGCGGCCTGGAGCTTCTCTGCGTGCACTATTGGCGTCAGTGTGGTATGTGATAGTGAAACAAACAGTAGTGGGCTGTTGCTACCGTGGGGCTGGATACCTGTTGACCTCTGAGTGCTGCCGACCTCCGAGGGCTGCCGGCAAAAGGAAGGGGACCATGTCCATGCAGCCTGGAGCTTTTCTGTGAGCACTGCTGGCGTTAGTGCCGTAACTGGTAGTGGGACGGACAGGTACGGTTTGCGACTGCAGTAACCGGACAGACATTTTAAAGCGCATCTGTGGGCCAGCGACGCTCACTGAAACAGGCTTGCCATGAGTGTCCACCTTCGAGTTGCTTCGCTTCCGAAACACTGGGCGCTAAGGACTCCGAACGGGGGCCAGCCAGACCAGCCTCTGACCTTTTCACGCTTGCTGTATCTTTGGAGGTCGCACAAGTTCCCGCCCTCACGCAGCACTTTCATCTGCCACTTACGCCCACTTGGCGACCATTTACCCACGAGTACATAGAGCAACAGCCTGAAGGGAACAGGGGGAAGCAACAATGACAAGGGGACAGATCAGTTTTTGACACGGGCAGAGAAGATGTAGGTTGGACGTGGAGCAGATAGAAAAGGACAAGACTGTTATTCACAACAACCTACGGCGACTATGCGGGACTGTTGCTAGAATCTGACCCTCCTGGCAGTGGCGAATGTGGCTCCGAGCTGGCGCCCGAGTCGTCGCTGCCAGACAAGTCATCAACGGCAAACGGGTTAGTGACGGCAAACCCACACCCGCACAAGCACGCCTCCCGTGAGAAGAAAAAGCGCCCAAAGTCATAAACCTCAGGCAAAGGGTTGGAAAACGCCAGCCGGGCGTGCGCGCGGATGTTGTGGATGAAGGTATGGTAGGACAACACGCGCGTGTACTCTGTCTGTCCGCTGGCGCGCAGCACGCGGCTCAGCAGCTTGATGGCGCGGTTTCTCTGCTCGTGCGCGACCGTGTTGGCTTTGTTGAGCGTCAGGAAGGAGCGCGGGTCCAGCGCGATGGAGCACACGTGGTTGACCACGTGGAACTCATCGCTGGTCACCGTGGAGTCGCGCAACAGCCACGGTAACTTAGTCAGCGTTGACCGCACGGCGCCGCAGCCGAAGTCGTAGATGATGTACTCGGGGAGCACGGCAAAGCGGGAGATGATCGTGTTGAGGAGGGCGGGGGGGCCTTCTCGTTTGTCCAGCACGACGAAGCCGAGAACTCGGGGATGCGAGCACGCACAGCAGATGAGGAACGCCCCCGGGGTGAACGACTTGCGCGCCGCCTGGTAGTTCTTGGCGCACGTCCCCGTGTCGGGCTGCTCGGTTGCGGCAAAAGCCGTCGCCCGACACTGCAGTCGCCCGGGAAAGTACAGCCCCGTCACAAGCGGGTCGTCCGACGCGTTGGGGAACTGCGACAGGAAGAACTCGCGCATCTGCTGCGGGGTCTTGCCGTCGCCCGCCCACCGGTATTGGAAGAGCGCCGCCGAGTTGGGCTCCAGCAACGCCGCCGCGTGGTAGGCCTCGATCCGCTCGCACACGTCGTCCAGCACGGCCGCCACCGAAAAGGCCAACTCAAAGAGGCTGCCGTCCAGCAGCTTGAGCGACGTCAAAAACACCAACAGCATTTGGACCTCCCACACCATCAGCACGAGCGGGTAATCCGTGCCGACAGGGACGCTCTCCTCCGTCACCGTTTGCTGCGACGCGGCGTGGCAGAGCGCCGTGACCTTGTCCGCCGCGTCCTCGTCCCGCAGCAGCGCGGCCAAAGAGCGGAGAGGGCCGACGTGGTGGGGCTTGAACGGGGACACGACGGGATCCACCACGAGGGCGACGCAAAAGGACACCAGACCGGGCACCATGTTCTCTGGCAGCGAAGTGATGCGGGGCAGCAAGCCCCGCCGAGCACCGTCAGGGGCAGCCGGTGCGACACCGCCTCCAAGTAGTTGCCCCCCCCCACCGCCACCACCGGCTGCAGCCGCCACGTTAACCCCTGCAGGTCCCCCGCCCACAGGACCGGCACCTGGAAGTCCATCGCCCAGTGGAGCCGGTGGGGCGACAATCGGTGCTGCGGCTGCCGGCACGGGCAGGGCCGCGGTCGCGAGGTGGCGGTTCTCGAGCCTCGGAGTGGTCAGCCAGGCCCGCAAACAGCCTTGCAGCTCGCGATCGGCCGCCGTCTCCGCCTGCGGCTTGCCAGCTGCGACGGCGGCGGCAATGGTTTTGGTAGTCGCGGCCAACAGCCCCTTCACCAGCTGCACGACGCAGGTTGGCAGGTGCCACACGTCGGCAAGCATGGCGCGCACGCGGAGGGCGACGGGGTCGACGGCCAAGCTGCTCCACAGCATCGAGTCGGGCAGCGTTGTGGGGCAGAGGATGGCAAGCGCCGAGATGGCGCTGCGCCGCTGGTCGCCGGCCACGGTGATAGCCTGCTCCGGGTGGGTGACGCACAGGCGGATGAACCGCCTCACCCATTCGCTTGCCACCAAGCTGGCGGCGGCGAGGAGGTCCTTGTTGGGGTCGCAACGTTCGCTGTAGTGCTCGTAGTAGTTGGTAATGAGCCGCCGCAGGTAGCCCAGCCATATACCGTCCGCTGTCACGACTCGGTACCGGCCCTTGACGCAGCACCTGCTGCAGTCGAAGCACCAGTGTGGCACGTTCATGGACATGAGCCGTAGGCCCGCGGACATAAGCCGCGACACGGTCCGGCGGCTGCGCGACTGCGACAACCGCGGGAACACACCCGCCCGAGACCGCCCGCGCGCCTTGACCCACCAGCTCCTAAACATTTTAGAGAAGGCGTCACCTTCCACCGCCACCTCGTGGCAAAAGTGGCGGACGAGGGAGACCGACGCCGCCGTGCAGGATGAGAGGATGACCACGCCCTGCTCCCGTCCGTCGGCGCACACCCACCGCCCGCACGAGGAGCAGTCGTACGCCTGAAGCACCATCGAGCAAAACCCCATGTGCGACAGGATGACCCCATCCTTGACGACCTGCAGCTCGGCCCCCCCGCGGTCTGTGCCACATGCCGAGCAACTCTTCGGCACCTTGATGATGAACGACTCCTTCCGCCGAGCGTGGTCGAAAATCTCAACGTCCACCAGGATGCTCTTGCGACAGTCAAAAGGAGACAGACGCAGGCGGGAAATGGACGTCTGTGCCGCCTTTCGCTTTGCAGCACCGTTGGCGAGCGCGCCGTCGGCCCCGCCGTCATCAGCTGCCCCTTGAGCGGCTGTCCCGCCAGCGGCTGCCGTCCTCGGGATGTCTCCTTGGCGCAGATGACGTGTACTCAAAACGTGGGTGCACGAAGACGCACGCGACGAGACGCAGTAGCAGCAGGAGGTTGCCTTGCGCGCGCATTTGACCGGGGCCGGGACGCGCCGGATACCCACGCCCGACAGCACCACCGCGATGGGGAGGCCCCCCGTGTCGAACACCTCCACCTCGTCCAGGGCCGTTGTCGGCTGCCGTGGGCGCCTTGACCTTGACCGCCGCCCGACGGGGCCCGTCGGTGTATCGTCGTGACCTAGCGCCCCAAAGTATGAGAGCAATGCATCAGCCGGAATCTCAAGCGCATCGGCGAGGGCACGCAGAGCATGTAAGAAGTCAGTGGCGTGGTCGCAGTCGGCATGCGGCACTGCCCGTCGGTCCGGGTCCAAACTCGCCTCGTACCTAATGCTCTGTATACACGTACAAGCAACGTTCCCACGAGACGACACCCAACAGCATACCAGCATCGGGTCCGAGAAGGCATTCATCTCAGCCAAGTTGAACCGTGCCACCGCTCCGACGACCGCGTCGACGGGCCACACTTGTCCGCGGTATGGCCCGTCGTGCAACGCGCCCATCACGTACTGGTCGATGGCCTCGAGGTGGGCGTCGCCCGGTTTGTCCACGCCGCACGCCACAAACAGCTTGTTTGCGTCGGTCGCCTGGAGAAAGATGGCCAGGGCGCGAGCATATCCCTGCCGCAGCGTCTTGCGCGTGTTGCGACCAGTGCCGAGAGGGCGGCCGCCCTTGCCGGAGCCTCCCGGACGGCGCCCTGGTCCCATCTCTGGCAGCCGCGGCGCCCCCCCCCCCGCGTCACCCGTGCCGCCGATCCCCTCAGCAGAGTCCTCACCCCCCTCATCCCCAATCCCTTGTCGAAAGCCATCCTGGGTGGTCGCCCAAACGCCGCGATACTGCGGCACCGGTTGATGCACCACCGCCATGCACTCGGCCAATAGAGGGAAGGTGGAGCCGGCCACGTGATAAGCAACCGGTGCCTGCGGTAGTCGGAAGCTGGATACCGGTGGGGCGGGGGGCAGCATGTACGACCTCTGCTGCCGCTGCTTGACTGGACTCGCCACGCAGATGCCGGTGTGGCGGCGCATGGCGACAACGTCTCACACCCGGGCGCCGCATGCGGGGGCGCGGCCACCACAGTCGCGACGCTGGTGGCAGCAGCCGGGGTGCGGGCCGCGGCGGCAGCGCCGCCGCGGCGGCCGCGGCCGCGGCGGCGGCGGCAGCAGCTGGGGCAGGGGGTAGTGCGGGAGCGCCGCTGCGCCGCCGCCGCGGTGGTGACGGCAGCAGCTGGGGCGGGGGCCGAGACGGGGGGTGAAACGGGCGCCGGAAGCGCCGCGTCGGGCGCTGTCGGTAGAGTCATTCTCCGGTACACTCGTACGGACGCTGTCGCCGCGCGCCGGGCCCCCTCTGCCCGATCTGCCACGTGTGACAAGGTGGCCACCCGCTATGGCAGAGCCCTCACCAAACAACTATCCCCGTACTTGAGGACCACAATCCAACCCAAGAAAACGATCTCAGGCCCCCCCAACCAATCCGCGGGGGCCCCCGAGATTAGCCGGCGCACCCCCGCGCCGCGTCGACCAAGTGCACCCCCACAACCGCGCCGCGCTCGGGCGCTCCTCGCCGCGGCCGACGCCCCGCTGCCCGATCGCATCGGCTGACGGCGGCGGCGTGCGCGTCCCCGCCGGGCGCGCCCCCCCCGCGGCGGCGGCTCACCCCCGCCGCCCGCCACGCGGCGCTCGTGCGGTCGGTGGTGGCGCTGCTGCCGCCCGACGCGGTGTCGGCACGCAAACGATCCTGGGGGCCTTTCCCCAGACGGGGACGAGGCACGTCAAGCGACATGCTGGGGACGAGCGGATGGCGGCCTCTAGAAGCACCTGGTGCCCCCATCGTGCTTGGTGAACGGATGACAGTTTGGGACGCTGGCGGTTGCGTCCAGTGGATGACACTGTCCTGCACTGTCTGCGACAAGCAGCGCTCAGGCTGACGTGTACCTGCGCATCCCGATCGTGCAGCACCTCGTAGATTTTTCATGGACTAGTTGTAGAGACAGATCACATACTTGTTCATGTACTTGAACAAAGATCCCGGAAATAAGCCCCTCGTCAACGCTGTGGCGGACAGTTGACCGACCGCCGCGTAGAGTGACCGCGTGGCACCCCCCCCCAGCCCACAGCCCGGGGGTGCAAACTCCACAGACTCGCGCGGGCGGGGTCCCCGCGGCAACCCACCGGCTGGCAGCGCCCCCCCGCCAGACGTGCCAAGGGGCCCCTATGGCCCCGGTGGCCCTTGTGGCTCCCCTTTGGCGCGGACGAAACGACCGCGACCGCCCCCGCGCCACCGCGTGGCGGTCGTGGAGCCTCGAAGCGCGTGCCGCCCGCGGCTGCCTGCGTCGGGCCTGCGCCAGCCCCCCCTGCGGCGTGTGGTGGGGGGTGCTACGCTGCGCCTCGCCAGCCGTCCCAGCACTGCCTTGCTCCCGCGCCGGCGGCTGCCGACGGCCGTGGCCGCCGCGCCGGCAGAGACCGACGGACGACGCCGGCGCCACCGCCGCGGGGCGTGCGCAGGGTGCCCGCGCGTGCCGGCGGGCCCACCCCTTTGGCAAGGCGCGCCGCGTCTGCAGGCACAAAACGCGAGTCGCTCCCCTTGACCCTCTCCCGACCGCGGTCGGGGGTGTCGACCCAAACGGGAATCTCCCCATCTCGACGGCGTTTGGGGTATTGCCGAGTTTCCAGTCACGAGGGTCTGTAGAAACAGCTTGAATTTTCTCTCGGAAAGCGTGTCAAATCTACTAGTTCTGGACTAGAAGTACCAACGGATATTCAAGTACACATGGAGCGCTCAGGTGCAACGTCTCCTTTGCCCCGCGATCATCTGACGTCGCCGCGCGGGGGTGTGGCGTGTGAACAGTAGAAACCTTATTGTCTTGTACACGATTCTTCACCCCCACTTTTTTTGCGCAGCGTTGAAGAGAGCGCGATGACCTCTCTTTATTGGGGAGTGCAACTCAACATGCAAGGAGGTTTTGTATTTATCCCGCCACAGTTTCTCTCGTTCTGCCTCCCGTTTGCAAATGGGAGGGAGAAAGGGCGGCTTTGTGACGACGCTCGCGGTCGTCAACGGCGTGGCGCGCCGCGGCTGCCGCCGGTGGGGGTGCCGGCAAGGAGACGCGGAGGATCCACCGCAATTGGCACGAGGCGACCGTTGGTGCGTCACGGAGGGGTCACGCCCGCTTGATCGCCCTGGGGTGGGGGCCGGGGG
>ENA-ORXC01002034-ORXC01002034.1-marine-metagenome-genome-assembly--contig:-NODE-2034-length-11301-cov-3.726568_pt1 | contig 11301 bp, 10 predicted proteins | sample MGYA00237865_ERZ511478 | MGnify/ENA metagenome assembly ERZ511478 | reverse complement strand
AGTCTTTATTGAAATTCATATACTTCCACTCCTCTACTCTTTAACAGCCCCTGCTGAAATACTATTAACGATGTATTTAGATAAAAATAGAAAGGCAATCATGATCGGTACAACAGAAATGGCGATACCTAGATACATAGAACCTAAATTTTGTGCGACCTGTGAACCTTTTAGGAACCCCATCAAAACCGGTAGCGTGTACTTTTCTAGTGAAAATAGAATAACTAACGGCATAATGTAGTTGTTCCATGAGCCAATGAAAGTAAAGATCGACATCGTTGCCACTGCTGGCATCATGATCGGAATCGCAACCGTATGGAAGATCCGTAATTCACTTGCTCCGTCAATTCTAGCCGCTTCGATTAAGCTTGGATGAAGCGTCGTTTGAATGTACTGACGTAAGAAGAACACAACAAATGGACTAGCGACTGCAGGGACAATTAATGGGATGAACGTATCCAGAATGCCTAGGTTTTTACAAAGCTCGTAGAAGCCGATTAGACCTAACTGACCTGGTACCATCATCATCACAAGCATAAAAACGAACAAGAAATTTTTACCTTTAAATGTATAGAAAGCAAAGCCATACGCAGTTAGAGCTGAAAAGTAACCAGTTAAAAGCGTCACAAGCACCGAAATAATTAAACTATTTTTAAAACCATTCCAGATGTTTACGTATTCCATCATCGTTCGATAGTTCTCCATCAGTGCTGTACCAGGAATTAACGTAAATCCAGTAAGAATCGCATCATTTGAACGCGTCGCATTGACAAGCATCATAAGGAATGGAATAAAACAAATAACCGCAGTTAAAATGAGTAGCGCATAAATGATCCCCTTCACAATCGAGCGACGCTTCTTCGTCTTTTTTTCTTTAGGGATCAGCGTTCTTTTCGCCAGTTGTTCAGGCGTCACATTGTTTTCGATTTCTGATCGGTCGATCATGATTTACACCCGCCTCGCTTGTTTACGCTCGTTGCCATACATTGATTTAAAGACAATTGCTGAGAAGATCACCGTAATAATAAACAGACCGTATGCAACTGCAGCAGCGTAACCATAATTGTTGTACTTAAATGCCTGGTTGTATAAGTAGAGAACCATCGTATTTAACGATCCATCTGGAGAACCAATACCATCTGTTAAAAGCATAGGTAAATCAAATAGCTGGAGACCACCAATTAACGAGGTAATCATAATGTAAAGAAGGATCGGTTTTAACAAAGGAAGCGTAATTTTGGTGAAGGTTTGCCAACGATTCGCTCCGTCAATTAAAGCAGCTTCATAGAAATCAGTGGAAATTCCTGATACACCCGCCATAACGACGATGAAGGAATGGCCAAACCACATCCACGTGAGAATAAGAGATACTGAAAGTTGAGCAGTTGTTGGCTGATTCAACCAGTTAATAGGCTCTGAGATAACCCCAATGTTCATTAAAACCATATTTAACGATCCGTGCTGCCAATCTAGTAGAATGCCAAATAATAGAGCTACCGAACTGACCGTAATTAAATTTGGTAGGTAGAAGATCGAGCGGAAGAATGAAAGTCCTTTCATTTTCACTCGCGCATCTGAGAAGATCATAGCTAGAATAAGTGCAATGACAATTTGGAGAGCAAAGTTCACACCCCATATTTTCCATGTATTAAAGAAGGCCTCTACAAAATAGGAGTCAGCTATTAATCTTTGGTAGTTCGCAAAGCCTACTACTTCTGCCTTTCCACTACCGCTGTAATTTGTAAAACTATAGTAGAAGGTTAGTGCTACAGGATAGATATTAAATATGAGAAAAATGATCCAAAACGGTGCTATAAAGGCATAGCCATAGCGGTTCAGATTCTTCATCTCGTCGCTCCTTTCAAAATAAGATAAGCGGTATAAGAATCCTTACACCGCCTACACTTCTTACTTCTTTGGTACCTTTAATTCAGGGTAAGCATTTTGTGCTTTCTTATAAAATTCAGCAATCGCTTCGTCTTTTGATTTCTTACCATCTACATACTCCTGAACCGCATTACCATAGAATGTATCAAGCTGCTGATCGTACTTTGTTACGATACCTGGCTCAATGCTCTTTGCTTGCTCAAGGAAGAATTCGTAGTTGTTCTGGCCACCAAGAAACTCATCACTAAAATCATCTTTAATTTCTTTTGTTACTGGTAGGTATGACAAAACATCCCCTGTTTCTTTCGCCCAATCAGTCAAGAACTCATCATCCTGAGTCATCATTTTTACAAAGTCATAGGCAAGCTCTTTGTTTTCCGATTTGTTGTATACACCTAACCAAGTTCCACCCCAGAAATACGGACTAGGACCACTTGTTACTGCCCAGTCTCCAACAGAGTCTTCTACATTTGTCTTCAAGACACTATGTAGACCCCATGTAGGAAGAACATAAGAGAAAACTTCTGTTTCAGTTTCATCGCCATTTTCTTTTACCTTAATTGGCTTATCCATTGCTTCAAACCATGAAGGTGACCATTCTGGAGCAAGCGCTGTATAGCTTTCTTCACGAAGTTTTTTTGCATAATCTAGAAATTCGATTTTTTGATCTGTTAGCTTTAATTCATCCTTTTCATTGACCCAAGCTTGAGGATCATCTCCTTGAGAGAACCAGCGAATCGATCCTTCATCCGGGAACATACGGTAACCTTTTTCTTTCATTTTTTCTGATACTTCAAATACTTTATCCATTGACGTTAGCATTTCACCAATTTCATCAGGATCATCAGTGCCAAGCACTTCTTTCGCAATGCTACGCTTGTAGTAAATTCCACCAGGTGTTGTTTGCCAAGATAGTGCTCTTACATCGCCTTGCTCGTCTTTACCTAAATCAAATACATAAGGAACATAATTATCAGCAATTTCATTTACGTTATATGGTTCTTGGGAAAGGTTCTCCCAGTACCCTGCATTTACCCACTGTTTCAAAAACGCGATTTCTCCCGTAAACACATCGGGTGCTCCTACGCCACTTTCAAGTACAGGCTTAAGCTTAGTAGGATAGTCAGCAATCGGTACAATTGTTAGCTCGATTTTCACACCATTTTTTTCTTCAAATTTTGTAATTGGTTTCTTTAACTCATCGGTAAAAGACCAAACTTTTAAATCAACATCTTTATCCCCTTTTGCTTCTCCTGAAGACTCCGAGTTTGAACACCCAGCTAAAATACCAAACAATAAGACGAGTGACATCATAAGACCAATAACCTTTTTCATGGATGAGCCCCTTCCTTTTTTCAAAGAATATATTATTAGCGAAACCGGTTTCGAAATAGGTATAAAATAAAATCGAAACCGGTTTCGATTTAACCAAAAATATAAATCCCCTTTATTGAAAGCGGTTTCTTATACGACTAAAAAAATTTATTTTTTCTTTAGTCGTTTACAAGATTCTCTTTCAATTAACTCGACTGGGATAATTTCTTCTGTGATGATTTTTTTCTTTTGAATGATTTGCTTCATAAGAAGCTGGGTTGCACGAATGCCAATTGAATCAGTATCCTGTTTAATTGTTGTTAATTTCGGCGTTACATAACTTGCCATTTCGATATCATCATAACCAATGATCGAGATATCATCCGGGATATTGTACCCTCTTTTCTTAGCAACTTCCATTGCACCTATGGCCATATGGTCCCCTGCTACAAAGATAGCTGTAGGAGGCTCTTTTAAATCAAGAAGCTTATCCATGGCTTTGGCGCCTTCTTCAATAGAAAACATTCCACCATTTACTAGATAGCCTTCTAAAATCGGAAGCTCTAACTTCTTCATCGCGTCCGAGTAACCCTGAATTCTTACTTGGCCAGCATAGATAGAAGGTTCACCTGAAATATGAGCGATCTTCGTATGGCCGAGCGAATACAAGTAGTTAATCGCAAGTGCACCACCGGAATGATTATCAGAGAATACGACACTACAGTTTTGATTACTCATATCGATGACAACAATTGGAATGCTAGCATCAATCATTTCTTGCACCTGTGGATCATTTGGGTCTGAGCAGATGACTACAATGCCATCCACACCTCTATACATGAAGTGCTCAAGATAACTTGATCCTCTGTTACGGAGGTTCCTAGAAGCAAGAATAAGATCATACCCTTCCTTCTCAGCATGTTTTCGAAAGCTTTCAATAACAGCACTGAAAAATGGATGCTTCATTCCGATTTGATTGTCTTCCGAAAACATGACGCCTATTGTCCATGATTTCTTCGTTGAAAGAGATTGTGCATGAGCATTTGGTAAGTAGCCCATTTCAGTAGCCGTATCAAGAATGGCCTGCCTCGTCTTTTTGCTAACATCTGGATAATTATTAAGAGCTTTGGAAACGGTCGTACTTGAAAATCCAGTTTTTCTTGCTAAATCATAGATTGTAATCATCTTTGTCTCCTCTGGATCGAAAGCGCTTTCGTTGATGTTATTATAGCCCAGCTTTTTTGGATAAGCAACACCTATTTTTAGGAAAATTGAAAGTTTTTTGAAAGAAAATAAAAGACAAGTAAACAGGCTTACTTGCCTTTTCAAAAAGCTAATTCAGACTCCCAATAAATTCATCAACAATCCGATTAAATCGCTCAGCTTCTTCTATAAATGGACAGTGGCAGCTATCTTCAAATAAAACAAGTTTTGCGTTAGGAATTTCACGTTCTAAGTGCTCCCCTGCTGCTACTGGAATGAGCTTTTCTTCTTTTCCAAAACACAATAGCGTTGGTTTCGTGATTTTATTTAAATAAGGACGGCAGTCAATGATCGATTGATCGAATAAAATAGCACTCGCAATGGAAGCTGGCATTTTCGTTGTCTCCTCTAACATCCACTCAAGCTCAGATTGAGATCGATCCTCTTTAAACATGAGAGGAATAAACCCTTGAAGCAATCCTTTCTGATTGGATTGAATTTCTCTCATCATTCCTGTCAGTGCTGGGAGATCGAATGCACCTATATCAAAATCAGGCCATTTGAAGTCAGATGCGAGCTCATCAACAATAACTGTTCCCTTCACATTGTCTTCACCGAACTGATGCAAATATTCCCAAATGACAAAGGCTCCCATTGACCAACCAACTAGCGTGACTTCTTTTAAGTGAAGTTCATCGATGAACTTCTTAAGATCACGAGCATAGTTTGCCACAGTATGACCAGTCTGAACATGAGAGGACTGGCCATGACCCCTTAAATCCAAAGAAATTGCTCGATACTTCTGTCTAAAGTAAGGAAGCTGCTTTTTGAAAAAGCGGCTACCCATCCAAACACCGTGAATAAAGATGATAGGACTTCCCATCCCCACATCTTCATAATAAAGTTCCACATCATCTTCAAGATTCATGAATGGCATTGTTACCCCTCCTAATAGTAAGAAATCATTGCTGTTTTTCTTGATTGCATTGTTAACTTGAGTGTAGCACGAGCATCATTCGATACGTATGCAAAAACCCGCTTTTTTATCCATATATTGCTCGACAACATTCGAGCCAGTTCGGGTGGTGACAGGCACTACCTATGCTAGAATATGAGGGAGAGCACGATAACAAATGTGAAGGAGGAGTTACAATGGGCATATTAAGCGGATTTATGGGAAATGCTTCAACGATGAAGAAAGAAGACGTGAAGAAAGAACTGTCTAACATTCTTGCTGACACAGAAGAGGTGAATGCTGCGTTTAAGCTTGTCAGAGATTTAATCGTGTTCACTGACAAACGGCTTTTATTTGTTGACAAGCAGGGTATGACAGGTAAGAAAGTAGAATATCATTCTGTTCCATACAAGAGCATTTCGCACTTCAGTATTGAAACAGCAGGACATTTCGATCTTGATGCAGAGCTTAAAGTCTGGGTCTCTAGTTCACAGACTCCTACTTTCTCAAAACAGTTTAAGAAGGATGATAGTATCTATACAATCCAAAAAATTCTTACGGAGCTTTGTGGTTAAAATTTAGATCAATGCAAAAAGCAGAATCCCATCAAAAGGAATTCTGCTTTTTATTTTATATCGCTTCCTATTATCCTACTTCTTCTACCTTCTCTTCATCCTCCACCCAGTTCATTCTCTCTTCCTTTGTCATATAAGCAATTGTTAAACCACTCCACGCAAAGACAATCGAAAGAATAGGTACAAGATAGTTTAAGATCGCATATGGCGCATAGTCAATCACAGAAACTCCTAACGTACCAAAGATAAATACAGCACACGTATTCCACGGGACAAACACAGAAGTTAATGTCCCTCCATCCTCGATCGCCCTTGATAAATTTTTGGGATGGAGATTTAACTCCCTATATCTCTTCACATACATCCGACCTGGTAGCACTACTGATATATATTGCTCTGCCGTTAACACATTTGTTGCAAAGGCAGACATAACTGTCGTCGTTAATAACCCTTTTGCTGTTTTTGCTATTTTAATAATTTGATTCACAATTGCATGAAGCATTCCTGTGTTTTCTAGTATTCCGCCAAACGACATCGCACAAATAACAAGAGAGACGGTATACATCATATCGTCTATGCCACCCCGATTGAAAAGCTCATCGATTGTGGCATTCCCTGTTTCAATGAAAAACCCGCTTTGCAATGTATTGACCGCTGTCCCTACATCACCGCCCTGCACAAAAATATCAGCAAGAAAACCCAGAATAATACCAGAAATTAAGGAAGGGATAACGGGTACTTTTTTTGATACTAATACAATTACTAGAGCTGGCGCTATAAGGAGCCAAGGCGATATAACGAACTCTTCTTGTAACACTTTCATAATCGCTTCGATTTTCTCGAAATCAATCTTATTTGAGGCAAATTTTGTTCCTAAATACCAGTAAACACCCAGAGCAATGATAAAGGCGGGCACTGTAGTATACGTCATATGCTTAATATGCTCGAACAAATTTGCCCCTACTGTTCCTGAAGCGAGATTCGTCGTATCTGAAAGAGGGGACATTTTATCGCCAAAGTACGCTCCTGAAATAATCGCTCCAGCAACCATCCCCGAAGGAATGTCCATACTCATTCCTATTCCCATACCTGCAATACCGATTGTCCCCATTGTGGACCACGAACTTCCCGTCGCAATCGAGACAATTGCACAAATAACCGCAATAGACACTAAGAAAAAAGCCGGCGATATGAGCTTTAAACCATAATAAAACATCGTCGCTACAATTCCTCCGCCAATCCATGCGCCTATGACGATTCCTACCAGGATAATGATGACAACAGCGGGTAACGAAAGACGAATCCCTTTATAAATACTAGATTCGATTTCACCCCAGCTGAAACCAACAAACCACGCTATAAAAGCGGATACAATAGCACCTAAAATAAGAGGGATATGGGCACTTCCTTCAAAAACGACGATGGTAAAACCCATCGCAATAATCATGGCTATGAACGGAACAATTGCTAAACCAAAAGTCATCTGCTTACCGGTTCTCCTCATTCGCTTACCTCCAGTTTGATTCACCATGGTCTACCTATGTACCTCTTCTGCGTATACAGAAAAGGATGGTGCGTTTATATCTTATCAATCACTACCGGTTATTAACAAATCATCTCTCAATGTTCCTAGCACTGTAACAGGTGTGACCTCTTCTCCCTGACTAACTTCTATTGAAAGGAGATGCCCACTCACTCCAACATTTATATGTTCAAGTTTACCTTCCCCAGTCTTAACTAAAAACAATGTTTCCCACTCATATACATGATCCAATGGCTGTGTAACGACCTGCTCAATTGTACCATAGTAAGGACTGTTGATTGTATGAACGATCTCATTCATTCTATCATCCTCCCTTTCGTTACAGTAATATAGAACCCGCTCGATCTAAACCCAACCTCGAAACTTTGAAGCTTCTGCCATCTTTCGAATTCCTGCCATATAAGCTGCTAACCTTGTATCAACGTGGTAAGTTTTTGAGATTTCATAAACTTTCGCAAAAGACTCAACGATCACCTTTCGCAACCTTGCTTCTACTTCTTCTTCGGTCCAATAGTAACCCTGATTATTTTGGACCCATTCAAAATACGAGACTGTCACACCACCTGAACTTGCCAGTACATCAGGAACAAGTAAAATACCCCGCTTTGTTAAGATTTTGGTAGCCTCGATTGTTGTCGGTCCATTAGCAGCTTCTACTACAATGGAAGCTTTAATGGCTGAAGCATTTTCGATTGTAATTTGATTTGAAATCGCAGCTGGCACAAGAATATCGCAGTCTAACTCAAGGAGCTCCTTATTCGTAATCGTGTTGTTAAATAAAGTTGTCACCGTTCCAAAACTATCGCGTCGATCAAGCAAGTCATCAATATCAAGACCTTCAGAATCATAAATCGCACCATAAGCATCAGAGATTCCAATGATTTTAGCCCCAGCATCATGCATGAATTTCGCTAGGAAACTCCCAGCATTGCCAAACCCCTGAATAACTACGCGTGCTCCCTGTAGCTTGATTCCTTTTTTTCTAGCAGCCTCTTCAATGCAGATCGTTACACCACGAGCTGTTGCAGTTTCTCTTCCATGAGAGCCACCAAGCACCACTGGTTTACCCGTAATGAATCCAGGAGAATCGAATTCACGAATCCGACTGTATTCATCCATCATCCATGCCATAATTTGTGAATTTGTGAAAACATCTGGAGCAGGAATATCTTTTGTCGGTCCAACAATCTGACTGATTGCACGAACATAGCCACGGCTTAACCGTTCCAATTCGCGAAAAGACATCTCGCGCGGATCACAAATGATCCCGCCCTTTCCTCCGCCGTAAGGTAAATTGGCGATCCCACATTTTAAGCTCATCCATAAAGATAGCGCCTTCACTTCATCTTCATTTACCTCTGGATGAAATCGCACCCCACCTTTTGTTGGTCCCACCGCATCATTATGTTGGGACCGATATCCGGTAAAAATACGAACCTTATCATTATCCATTCGCACAGGAATACGGACAGTTAGCATTCTCATTGGTTCTTTTAAAAGTTCATACATCTCATCTGAATAGCCTAATTGATCCAGCGCTTCCTTCACGACGATTTGAGTGGAGTGAAATAAATTCAGTGATTCCGTATCTTGTTTTTCATCCTGCTTTAATTGTTGGCTAACTGCCGTTTCCATGTAGACACCTCATCTTATTAATTTTTCTTACTTTGACAACACACTTACGATTTTAGCTATGGCCCAATCTAGATCTTCACGTGAAATCACGAGCGGTGGCGCAAATCGAATCACCGTATCATGCGTTTCTTTACATAAAAGCCCTTCTTCTTTTAACTTTTCGCAGTAAGGTCTTGCTGACTCTGTTAACTCAACTCCGATAAATAATCCTTTACCGCGCACTTCTTTAATAAGAGGGTTATCGATTTTTTTTAATTTTTCTTGAAAATAGTTGCCAAGCTCGAGTGACCGCTGAGCTAATTGTTCATTTTCCATTACGTCGAGCGCTGCCACAGATACTGCACACCCAAGTGGATTCCCACCAAACGTTGAGCCATGAGAACCTGGATTAAACACCCCAAGAATTTCTTCATTTGCTGCAATACACGATATCGGGAAAACGCCACCGCCAAGTGCCTTTCCAAGTATATAAATATCCGGCTCAACATCTTCCCAATCGCAGGCGAACGTTTTACCAGAGCGACCTAGCCCGGCCTGTATTTCATCTGCTACGTAAAGAACATTGTTTTCTTTACATACGTCATAAGCTTCTTTTAAGAACCCTTCAGGCGGAATCACAATCCCTGCTTCTCCTTGAATCGGTTCAAAAAGAAATGCAGCCGTGTTTGGCGTGATGGCTTTTCTTAGCGCTTCTATATCACCGTAAGGAATTAATTTAATTCCCGGTAACATTGGACCGAATCCTCTCTGGTATTCAGCCTCTGAAGAAAGGGACACAGCTGTCATGGTACGTCCATGGAAATTCCCGACGCACGCAATAATTTCAGCCTGATTTTCAGAAACGCCTTTCACATCATAAGCCCATCGTCGCACTGTTTTAATGGCGGTTTCCACTGCTTCTGCTCCAGTGTTCATTGGAAGAACTTTTGCTTTATTTGTTAGCTTTGCGACCTTCTCATAAAACGGAGCCAATTGGTCGTTATGAAAAGCTCTAGAAGTTAGCGTAATGCGATCTGCTTGATCTTTTAACGCTTGAATGATTTTCGGATGACGGTGTCCTTGATTAACTGCTGAATAAGCGCTCAGCATATCCATGTATCGGTTACCTTCAGGGTCTTTCACCCACACCCCTTCTGCATCCGTAATAACAATTGGAAGCGGGTTATAGTTATTCGCTCCAAATTGGGTTGTTTTTTCGATCAGATTTTCAGTCGTTGTTTTAGTCTTCATTTTTCTTCCTCCTTTAAAAGTTCGCCTCACCTAGAGGAGCAAAAATAACTTCGCTCTTCTCTCCCCTTAGTAATTAGCAAGTTTTATGCCAACTTTTATTTACGCGTTAAGCATAAGGATGACGGGGATTATTCAATTCAGATATGCAAAATTCCTTTGCATATAATTGATCTTTTTTGCATGCATGCGCAAAATAATATTGCAATCCATGTACTTCCAAACATACAATAGCGATAGCAGTAAAGGAGGTATGTATTTTGGATAACACCATTGAGAACGACTGTAAATCTCTCGAAACTATAAACCAGGTATATAAAAAAATCATCGATGAAATCGACGTGGGTGTTCATGTGATCGATGAGAAAGGCAAAACGATCATTTATAATCCGAAAATGATGCAAATTGAAGCAATGAATCACCAGGACGTGCTTGATAAATATTTATTAGATGTTTTCATGTTCTCTGCAAATGAAAGCAGCACGCTCGTTAAGGCGCTTCAAAAGGGGATCGAGACGTCAAATGTGAAACAAACGTATTTTAATAATAAAGGGAAAGAAATCACGACAATTAATCACTCTTTTCCTATTTTAGAAAATGGTACGATTAAAGGCGCTGTCGAAATTTCAAACGATGTGACTAAATTAGAACGGTTAATCCGAGATAATATGAATCGAAAAGGGAACACGCGCTTTACATTTGATAGCATTATCGGAAGTAGTCTTGCTATTCAAGAAGTGATTGAGAATACAAAACGCAGTACGCGAACGTCGTCGTCTGTTTTAATCGTAGGGGAGACCGGTACGGGAAAAGAATTATTCGCGCAAAGCATTCACAATGGAAGCCATCGCTCTTCGGCTCCATTTATCTCGCAAAATTGCGCAGCACTGCCGGATAACTTAATTGAAAGCCTTCTGTATGGGACAAAGCGTGGTGCTTTTACAGGCGCCACGGAACGACCA
>ENA-ORXC01002032-ORXC01002032.1-marine-metagenome-genome-assembly--contig:-NODE-2032-length-11305-cov-8.047738_pt1 | contig 11305 bp, 9 predicted proteins | sample MGYA00237865_ERZ511478 | MGnify/ENA metagenome assembly ERZ511478 | reverse complement strand
CCAACTACTACGTCCACGTCTTTTTCTCTTGCATACTCTACAATTTGGTCTGTGGCATAACCATAAGCTTTACCATTATCCATAATTGTTGTAATATCTTTAAAACTAACTCCCGGTTTCGGCCAATCTGGAACTTCAGATACATATTGTTTTAAATCCATTTTAAAATTTCCTCCTAATAATTATCTCCCAAATGTGATTTTATCCATTGATTTAAATGCGTAAAATCATCGTATAATAATAATTTTTCAACTTCTATTCTAGACAACCTACTTTGATACATCTGACTTGATTCTATGTCCTGTTTACTAGGTTGAGTCGCAATCGTTATTATACCATCATCTTCGTTAATAAATCCTAATTCTAAAAATACTTTTAACATAAATTTTAGTATATTTGCTTTAATATTGAGAAATTCGCATAACATCATACCTTCAGTTGCTAAATTCATTTCTTTTTTATTAATTAAAGCTTTATAACATTTTTTAAATAATTCTTTGCTAGGCATACCTTCAAAATAAATTGAAGCTTTATGTTGGAATACGATATAAACCTGAGAGATTTGTGTTTGTTGTAAAGTAAGTTTTAGCTCATCAAGCGTCATGGGTAAATCTCTTAATACCATTTTATCAAAATGATCAGGTACAGTTTCACCATAATAAAATTCATTTTCATTTAATTTTTGGGCTTTTGATTGAATCATAAAAGCAGTAGTTTCATCATTATTTAAGAAATCTGTATTTTTACTTTTACTCCGGTAGTCTAATATTTGCAATGTATCCATAGCAATATCTTGAACCATAAATTGAGGTGTTTGATTACCATTCCACTCATTAATTTGAATATTACCAATTAAATTTACAGGTTGACCTATTTCTAATTGAGATGCATATGCGCCATTTTGCCAAAACAATGAAACTAAATTTGATTCACCTAATGTCATTTTTAAGTGATTCTGTTCTTTTCCTATTGCTTTAAGAGATTTAATAGCAATATCTCTTATTTCAAATAACGGAGAAGTAAAATCCGTACCAAAAGGTCTTAATTTTTGAATATCTCTAATATTTTTAATTGTAATATCAGATTCATCTAGTAATACATCAACATTCTTACTTGGCTCTAGCGATGTTGTTTCACTTAAACGCGCCATCCAATCATTTAAGCCAGTGCGTAACTCATCTATATTATCAATGTCCATCGTCATTCCTGCAGCCATATGATGGCCACCAAACTTGCTAATTAAATCTTGGTGCGCACTTAATATTTCGAACATTGATACTTGTTCAATTGATCTTGCTGACCCTTTAGCATGATTTTGTTCATAATCAATATTTAATATTAACGTTGGCAAACTATATGTCTCTACAATTTTAGAAGCAACGATACCTAATACACCTTCATGCCAATCTTCTTTAGCTAACAATAGAAATTGGTGACCTTGCTTAACATAGTCTTCTGCCATTGCAAATGCTTCTTCTGTTATAGAAGCAACAATATCTTTACGTTCTTGATTAAAATGCTCTACTTGTTCTGCCAAGAATTCCGCTTCTTCTGGACTATCTGACATCAATAGCTCAGCAGCTAAAGATGCATCCTCCAATCTTCCTACTGCGTTTAATCTTGGACCAATAATAAACCCTATTGTTTCTTCTGAAATTTCATCATTGAAACTTGCTTGATTCAATAACGCTTTTATTGCTATAGGACAACTTTCATTCATCACTCGCAATCCATTTTGAACAATCGAACGATTCTCATCTGTTAAAGATACTAAATCCGCAATTGTTCCAATCGCAGCGTACGCTTTAAAATAATTTGGTACATTATCTAACAATGTTTGTGCTAGTTTGTAAGCTACTCCTGCACCACATAAATATTTAAATGGATAATCAAATTCTGGATGCATTGGGTGTACGATAGCATATGCTTCAGGTAATGTACGACCTATTTCATGATGATCGGTCACAATCACATCTACACCTAAATCTTGTACCATTTTAATTTCATTATGACCTTGTATACCATTATCCACTGTAATAATTAGTGATACGCCTTCATCATAGGCATTTTGGAAGGCCATTTCATTAGGTCCATATCCTTCTGTAAAACGGTTAGGAATATACCATCCTACTTGAGCTCCTAACTTTTGAAGTGTATGTACTAATATTGTTGTAGAAGTAACGCCATCAGCATCATAATCTCCATACACAAGAATGCGTTCATTTTTATCGATGGCTTGATTAATTCGTTCAACTGTTTTGTCGATATCACTTAAAAGAGAGGTGTCATGATCTATTTCCACACCATTTAGTGTTTGTTGAATGCCTTCTTCGTCAACAATATGTTTACTTTCTAAAATTTTCTTAATAATAGGTGATAGTTTTAATCGTTTAACAATATCATCAGTTATATATTCAGTTGGGTTATTTAAATTCCAATTATATTTAGATTTAATCATAAGTAACCTTCCTCATTTCCAAATGTCATTATATCTAAAATTGAAGAAAATAAAAAGGTTGAGCCTTTGTTGGGAAAATCTATTGCAGATTATATCCAACATTTATGCTCAACCTTTAGTTAATTATACTACTATTTTTTCATCATTTGATTTTTTCTCTTTATAAACAACTAGTTTATGATTAGATGATTTTTTCAATTGACGTTTTTTCATAATTCCCCATAGAGGAACAGCAATGAATACAGATGAGAATACACCTGAAATTAATCCAATTAATAATGCTAATGAGAAATTAAATATTGTTGGTGCTCCTAATAAAAGGATTGCCACAACAACAACGACTACTGTTAATACGGTATTAATTGAACGTGTCATTGTTTGTCTAATTGATCTATTAACAATATCATCGATTTGTTCTGATGTAGTGATGACCTTAATTTTATGAAGGTTTTCACGTACACGGTCAAACGTAACAATTGTATCGTTAATTGAATAACCAACTATCGTTAAAATTGCTGCGATAAACGTTAAGTCAACTTCTAAACGTAATAAACTAAATACAGCAACTATGATAAATACGTCATGTAATAATGCTAAAACAGAAGATAATCCCATTCTCCATTCAAATCGCAGTGACACATAGATAATAATACCTAATGCAGCATATACTAATGCAAGCATTGCATTTTTGGCTAATTCTTGTCCAATCAATGGTGAAACTGTATTGATTTGTGGTGTATCACCAAATTCAGATTTCATCTTGTCACTTAACTGATTATCTTTTGCTTGAGATAAATCTTGTTTGAACTGAATTGTCGCATTTTTACTACCAGATCCATTAATTTGAATTTGGTCTGCTTCTAATCCAACTTCTTTCACTACTTTTTCAACTTTCGATTGTGTTAGCGGTTCTTTTGATTGTAAATCAACACGCGTACCTGCAGAGAAATCAATTCCTAAATTCAATTTGAAAATGTACAGAATAACCAAACCTACAACAACGATTAAAATACTTAAACTAATGAGTGGTTTAGCTAATTTAACAAAATTCCATTTTTCAAATGAAGTTTTTAAATCATGCACATCTTTACCTTCACTAATATCATGTCTATCTTGCTTCTTAACACCGAATAACCAGAATTTTTTCTTAAATAGATTTGAATAAACAAGTAATGATAATAGTAATCTAGATAAGAATACTGCAGTTACGAAGATCATCAATATACCAAGTAACAGCATTGTCGCGAAACCTTTAACTGAGCTTTCACCGAAGAAGAATAATACTGCTGCGGCAATTACAGTTGTTAAGTTTGAATCGAAGATAGTTAAGAATGAACTTTTATTTGCTTTGGAATATGCTTGTTTAAGCGTCCTACCTATTCTCAACTCATCTTTAATCCGCTCGTACATGATGATATTAGCATCTACTGCCATTCCGACACCTAATACTAACGCTGCTAGACCAGGTAATGTAAGGACACCTGATATAAAGTTAAATGCTACTAGAGTTAGATAAATATATGTTGTTAATGCAATAATTGCCACTAAACCTGGTAATCTATAGAAACCTAACATAAATAGGTAAATTAGTGCTACCCCAACTACTGAAGCAAAGATTGTTTTATCTAAAGCGTCTTGACCAAATTCCGCACCTACTGAGTTAGAATAAATTTCTTTAAGATCAACTGGTAAAGAACCGGCATTTAATAGCTCTGAAATTTGCTTAGCTTTTTTAACGCCTTCTTGACCATGGAATCCACCAGAAATTTCTACACTGTCGGAATTAATTGGTTGATCAACATTTGCAGCTGATACGAATTTAGGATCTTTTTTGTTAGCTTCTTTTTTATAGCTATCGCCTTTTTTGAAGTCTAACCAAACAACCATCACATTATTTTGCTTTTTAGATATTTCTTCAGTTACTTTCTTAAATTTGTTTTTATCTTTGACTTTAAAAGTAACTGTTGGGTCATTTGTATTTTGTTTAAATTCTTGCTTAGCAGACCCTTGTTTAATATCTGCACCGCTTAATTTAACTTTATCATCTGCATCACGAATCGTTAAATTAGCTTGAGATGATAAAATCTTTCTTGCTTCTTTCTGATCTTTAACCCCTGCAAGTTGTACTCTTATCCTATTAGGATCTTCAACTTGGATTTTAGGTTCAGAAACACCTAATACGTTAACACGGTTTTCTAGGGTTTGCGCTGTTGATTGCAACGCATTTTTATCAATTTTATCACCCTTATGTAATGGATCAACTTGATAAAGTACCTCGAAGCCACCTTGTAAATCAAGGCCTAAGTTAACATTCTTAATTACATTCTTGTATGTAAGACCCATACCTGCGAACAGAAGGACTACCAGTAGTAAGAATGCAATCAGTCTACTACTTTTCTTCACATGAACACCTCATTATTTACTTATGATACTAGAATACTCGAAAAATCCTAATATTTGCAAGTCGGAATCAAAAGATTAACTTTTTACGACCTATTCATATTAACATACTACACTTTAGAGCGAAATTATTGGATACTTTCTTATTAGGAATTGATTTGTAAACTTAAAGAAAGTAAGCTATTTAGTTCACTATAAAATTCGCTTAATGAATTAAAATATATATAATTTTGGATAAAAATAAAAATACTGATACTACCTAAATTGATAGCACCAGTATTTATAATTAATAACAATTAAACTAACATTTTTTATTTTACTTTATGAAGGATCAACTTGTTTAATAGCTGGTTTTTCAAAAGTCATTTCAGTACCGTGTCCATTTACTGTTACGACTACTGTTGTTTCGTCAACTGCTTTAACTGTACCTTTAATACCACCGATTGTAGTAATTCTTTGGCCAGCTTCAACACGACTGATCATTTCACGATGCTCTTTAGCACGTTTTTGTTGTGGTCTAATTAAGAAGAAATACATTAGAGCCAATAATAAGATCGGTAATATCAATGATGTAAATTGCATGTTACATTCTCCTCTTTAAAAGTTTTTAGGGTTATCTACATTTAATCCATACTGTTCGAAGAATTCAGCTTTAAAGTCTAAAAGTCTATCTTCTCGAATGGCTTGTCTAATATCTTCCATTAATTTTAGCAGAAAATGTAAATTATGAATAGTAGTAAGACGTATGCCAAAAGTTTCTTCTGCTTTGATTAAGTGTCTTATATATGCTCTAGAATAATTTTTACATGTATAACAATCACAATTTTCATCTAATGGTCTTAAATCATCTGCAAATTTAGCATTCTTAATAACTAAACGTCCATTTGAAGTCATACATGTACCATTTCTAGCTATACGAGTTGGTAGTACGCAGTCAAACATATCCATTCCACGAATACTACATTCAATCAATGCGTCTGGTGATCCCACACCCATTAAATATCTAGGTTTATCTTTAGGCATGAATTGTTCTGTATGTTCAACCATCTCGTACATAACTGGCTTAGGTTCTCCTACTGAAAGGCCACCAATTGCATATCCAGGAAAATCTAATTCGACAAGCTCTTTAGCGCTTTGTTCACGTAAATCCTTATATTCACCACCTTGGATAATTCCAAAAAGTGATTGTTCTTCAGGACGAGCATGTGCTTTTAAACATCTTTCTGCCCAACGTGTAGTTCTTTCAATAGAATTTTTTACATATTCATATTCAGAAGGCATAGGTGGACATTCATCAAACGCCATCATGATGTCTGAACCTAAATCATTTTGAATTTGCATTGATTTTTCAGGACTTAAAAATAATTTAGAACCATTTGTATGATGTCTAAATTCAACGCCTTCTTCTGAAATTTTACGTAAATTACTTAAACTAAAAACTTGGAATCCTCCAGAATCAGTTAAAATAGGACCATTCCAATTCATGAATTTATGGAGTCCCCCAGCGTGTTTGATGATATCATTTCCAGGTTGCAACCACAAATGATACGTATTTCCTAAAATAATCTGAGCCTCTATTTGACGCAATTCTTCTGGACTCATAGTTTTAACGGTAGCTTTAGTACCAACTGGCATAAACATGGGTGTTTCAAATGAGCCATGTGGCGTATGTACAATACCTAATCTTGCACCTGATTGTTTACAAGTTTTAATATGTTCATATGTTACTGCAGGCATAAAATATATCCTCACATTCTTTTATATAATTAACATTGCATCTCCAAAACTAAAGAATCTATATTCCATTTCTACTGCTTTTTTGTATGCATTCAAAATGTACTGTCTACTACTAAACGCTGACACTAACATGACTAGCGTTGATTTTGGTAAATGGAAGTTAGTGATCAGACCATCTATAGCTTTGTATTCAAATCCAGGATAGATAAAGATATCTGTCCAACCACTTTTTTCTACAAATTCAGAGTTATCTCTACGTATTGTTTCTAGTGTTCTGGTTGAAGTCGTTCCAACAGAAATGATTCGATGACCTTTTGCTTTTGTCTCATTTAATAAATCTGCAGTTTGCTGTGTCATTTGATAATATTCACTATGCATTTCGTGATCATCGATATTATCTACACTAACTGGTCTAAATGTTCCAAGTCCAACATGCAAAGTGATAAATGCTATATTCACACCTTTTTCTTTGATAGCTTCTAATAAACTATCAGTAAAGTGTAACCCGGCAGTTGGCGCTGCAGCAGAACCGCTTTCTTTAGCATAAACAGTTTGATATCTGTTTGGATCATCTAAGCGTTCCTTAATATAAGGTGGTAAAGGCATCTCACCTAGTTCATCCAATCGTTCTTGTAAAATGCCATCATAATGCAAGCGCATAATTCTGCCACCTTGTTCTAACTCTTCAATACACTCAGCTATAATTTTGCCTTCTCCAAAGTTAAGTTTATTTCCAACTTTAATACGCTTAGCTGGTTTTAATAGAACTTCCCAATCATTATCTTCAATTTGCGTTAACATAAGCATTTCAACTTTGGCACCAGTTTCTTCTTTCAAACCAAAAAGTCTGGCTGGCATTACTCTAGTATCGTTTAATACTAACGTATCTCCCGGTTCAAAATAATTGATTACATCTCTGAAGTGAAGATGTTCCATGTCACCGGTATTTCTATCTAAAACTAATAATCTACTTTGGTCTCTATTTTTTAAAGGTGTTTGCGCAATTAGAGATTCAGGTAAATCATAGTCGAAATCTTCAATATTCAACTTACTCCCTCATTTCATTATTATGACTAAAATGTTCATGCGCTAAAGGTGTTGCTTTTCTACCGCGTGGTGTACGTTCTAAAAATCCTTTTTGAATTAAGAAAGGTTCATATACATCTTCTATAGTAATACGTTCTTCTCCAATAGAGACAGCAATCGTATCTAAGCCCACTGGTCCACCTTTATATTGATTTAAAATACAGTTCATCATCTTATGATCAATATAATCTAAGCCATAATCATCTACTTGTAATAATTTTAATGCGCGTTTTGTAGTTTCAATATATATTTGATCATCTTCATTAACTTGTTGGAAATCTCTTACTCTTTTTAATAAACGGTTTGCTACACGAGGTGTACCTCTAGAACGCTTAGCTAATTCAATGGCACTTTCATTATCAATGTCTGTTCCTAGTACCTCAGCTGTTCTTATAATGATTTCCTTCAAATCTGCTTCATTATAGTATTCTAATCTTAAATGTACTCCAAATCGATCTCTTAGCGGACCTGTTAAACTACCTGCTCTTGTAGTCGCACCTACGAGTGTAAACGGCGGTAAATCGATACGTATACTACGTGCTTCATCACCTTTTCCTATAATAATATCTAGGAAAAAATCTTCCATAGCCGGATACAATACTTCTTCAACTACACTACTTAAACGATGTATTTCGTCTATAAAAAGTACATCTCCTGGTTGTAAACCAGAAAGAATAGCAGCCAGGTCCCCTGGGCGTTCTAAAGAAGGTCCAGAAACCGTTCTAATATTAACTTCCATTTCATTAGCAATAATATTAGATAACGTAGTTTTACCTAATCCTGGGGGACCATATAATAGAACATGATCTAAAGGTTCTTCTCTTAATTTAGCTGCTTTTATAAATACCTCTAAATTACTTTTGATAGAAGATTGACCAATATATTGTTTTAATTTCGTAGGTCGTAAAGATAATTCGAAGTCAGATTCTTCACTATGTACAGATTGATCGACCATTCTTTCATCCATATCATTTCCCCCTTTCATTTATTATATTAGGTAATTAAGATACCAACGTTTGTAAACCAATTTTAACTGCTTCATCAACAGAATTGATATTAGATTGTTTTAAAACCTTTTCTACTTTAGACAATTCACGTTTTGAGTAACCTAATGCTTCTAAAGCCAACATTGCTTCCTTAATCATAGGTTCATTATCTGTAGAATTAGAAGTAATATTCAATAATGTTTCACTATTTTCTTCAGTGATTTGAACTTTACCTTTTAAATCTAACACGATTTGTCGAGCAGTTTTTTTACCAATGCCAGGAAACTTAGTTAAATACGTATCATTTTCGTTTTCAATTGCTTGTTTTACTTCATTAGGCGTACTAGTAGCAAGTATAGCTAATGCTGACTTAGGACCAATACCAGTCACCTTAATTAAACTTAAGAACATATCTTTCTCTTCTTCATTAATGAAACCATAAAGTAATTGAGCGTCTTCTCTAACAATTAATGACGTATATATTTGAATTTCATTTTCTAAATATTTTTGAAAACGGTATGAATTAGGTGTCTGAATCTCATAACCTACTCCGTTTACATCAACAACAACATGTGTTGGGAACAACTGTGTTAATTGCCCTTTAATATACGCGTACATTTTAGCACTTCCTTATTTACATACTCATGCTTATCAATTCAACTTTGGAAACATGTTCGATTTCTCTTAATGCTTTTATTACATCATCAATCATAAGTTCAGATGAAGACGCATTTAATGATAGAGTAATCGTCGCTTTATCTTCCATAGGTACACTTTGGTGAATTGTAAGTACTGATAATTCTAATTGAGAAATTGTATTTAATACTTGAGCCAACATTCCAACAATATCATTAACATATAAAATTAATGTAAATTCTCGATGATCTAATAATTTTTCATCAACTGGAAATATGGTTTCTCTATACTTATAGAAAGCACTTCTTGATAAACCGTATTGTTTTACAGCATCATAGATGGACAACTCAGAATTATTTTTCAAAGCATCTTTAATTTTCAGCGTTTTAATTACTGATTCTGGTAAAACGTCTTCGCGAATAAGATAAAATTTCTTATATTCTTTATTGTCCATCTTTCGCACTCCTATTCTATAAATTCAAATTCTCCACCAAGAATTCTTACAATATCTCCATTACTACAACCTCTTGCTCTAAGTGCATCATCAATACCCATAGAACGCATTTGTCTAGCAAATCGACGTACCGCTGGATCACTATTAAAGTCTGTCATCTTGAATGTTCTTTCAATAGCATTACCACTAACAACATAAGCGCCATCATCATCTCTAGTGATAGTGAATGTATCTTGAGAAGGAGTATGTTTATATACAACTCTGTTAACACCGACATTGTCATCTTCTTCAACTGAGAAATCAATATCTTTCACTTTATCTAATTGATCAGCAATTGTATAAAGTAATTGATCGATGTTATTTCTAGAAACAGCTGAAAGTGGGATAATCGTGTGTTCAGTACCTACTTCTTCTTTAAATAACTCTAAATTATCTTCAGCATCTGGCATATCCATTTTATTAGCAACAATAATTTGTGGTCTATCTTCTAAACGTTGTTTATATGCAACTAATTCTTTGTTTATCACATGATAGTCCTCAACAGGATCTCTGCCTTCCGAACCACTCATATCAATCATATGAACGATAACTTTAGTTCGTTCAACATGACGTAAAAATTGATGACCTAATCCAACTCCGTCTGACGCACCTTCTATTAAACCAGGTAAATCTGCCATAACGAAACTTCTGTTATCTGGTGTTGATACAACACCTAAATTAGGTTTAATTGTTGTAAAATGATACGCGCCAATTTTAGGTTTAGCTTTAGATACAATTGATAGCAATGTTGATTTTCCTACACTAGGGAAACCGACTAGACCAACGTCTGCTAGTAACTTCAGTTCTAAAGTTACATCAATTTCTTCACCAGGTTCACCTTTTTCACTGAAGTCTGGTGCTGGGTTTCTAGGTGTAGCAAATCGCGAATTCCCACGACCACCACGACCACCTTTAGCTACAATTGCTCTTTGACCATCTTCTACAAGGTCTGCAAGTACTTCTTCAGTTTCTACGCTTTTAACAATAGTGCCAGGTGGTACTTTTAAGACCAAATCTTCAGCATTTCTACCGTGCATATTACTGCTTTGACCATTTTCACCTTTTTTAGCTTTAAAGTGTGTTTGATATCTAAAGTCTAATAAAGTTCTTAAACCTTCATCTACTTCAAATATTACTGAAGCACCTTTGCCGCCGTCTCCACCTGCTGGTCCACCAAATGGTACGTATTTTTCTCTTCTATATGCAGTAATACCATTACCGCCATCTCCTGCTTTAAGAGATATTTTGACCTGATCGACAAACATATATCTCACCTCTTTTACTTAAATTAGTTTTCATTATCTTTTTAATTATATCATTAAGTGTATTTGTAGAAAAATTTTAGTTCTACCAAAAATTGATTTTTAAACAAAATAAAACACCAGAAGTCTTAACTTCTGGTGTTATCTAGACAAAATTATTCAGCTACTGTATATACAGAAACTTGTTTTTTGTCGCGACCTTTGCGTTCAAATTTAACAACGCCGTCGATTTTAGCGAATAATGTAT
>ENA-ORXC01002030-ORXC01002030.1-marine-metagenome-genome-assembly--contig:-NODE-2030-length-11311-cov-3.814848_pt1 | contig 11311 bp, 9 predicted proteins | sample MGYA00237865_ERZ511478 | MGnify/ENA metagenome assembly ERZ511478 | reverse complement strand
ATTCGTGACAATCGGATTGCCGGGATTGTACTTTATGGTGATACAAAGGACAGCAACCGCCTGTTCAGGATGCTGACGAAAAGAGAAGACATCAGCGGAATGACAAGTGTCTCGATTCTTGAAGCAAATGGCTGCTGCGGCGGAGGAGAAGCAGGCGATGTAGCAGCGATGGCTGATGACGAGCTTGTCTGCGGCTGTAATGGTGTCACAAAAGGAACGATTGTCGACGCAATCCGTACAAATGAGTTGACTACTGTTGACGAAGTGGGTGGCTGCACAAACGCGGGCCGTTCATGCGGAAGATGTAAATCGCTCATATCCGATATCCTCGCATATACACTTGGCGACCAGTATGATACTTCGGTGAAAAAAGCAGGGATCTGCGGATGCACAACTTTAAGCAAAGACGAAATTGTTGCTGAAATCAGGGAAAAAGGCCTGACGAATGTCAGGGAAGTCATGAATGTTCTAGGATGGTCCCAGGAAGAAGGATGTTCAAAATGCCGTCCAGCGATCAACTATTACCTTGGTATGATCAATTTTGACGGCTATAAGGATGAACGAGATTCTAGGCTGGTTAATGAGAAAATGCATGCCAACATCCAGAAAGATGGGACATATTCCGTTGTTCCAAGAATGTATGGCGGTGTGACGACTGCTGCAGACTTGAAGAAAATTGCAGAAGTTGCCGAGAAGTACGACGTGCCTTTAGTAAAAATGACGGGCGGACAGAGGATTGGCCTATTCGGTGTCAACAAAGAGGACCTTCCTGCAATGTGGGAAGACCTGGGGATGCCATCAGGCTATGCGTACGGAAAAACATTGCGTACTGTAAAAACCTGTGTTGGCGAAAAGTTCTGCCGTTTTGGAACTCAGGATTCAATGGGACTTGGAATTGAGCTAGAGAAAAAGTTTGAGCGCCTTGATACACCGCATAAGGTCAAGATGGGAGTTTCTGCTTGCCCAAGGAACTGTGCGGAATCCGGAATTAAAGACATTGGCTTTGTAGGGGTCGATGGCGGCTGGGAAATCTATATCGGCGGAAATGGCGGAACAGCCCTGCGTGCTGCTGATCTGCTTGATACCGTTAAGACAAAAGAAGAGGCAATGGAAATTACGGGGGCATACCTCCAATACTACCGAGAAACAGCTGCCTATCTTGAAAGGACGGCTCCTTGGCTTGAAAGGATGGGACTAGAACATGTTAAAGAAGTCCTCGCCGATGAGAGCATGAGAAAACAGTTAAACGAAAGACTGGATAAGACATTGGAGCGATATAACGAGCCGTGGCAGGAAGCAATCTCTGATAACGGAATAAAAGAAAAATACTATAAAGTACGAAACGTAACGGTTGAATAGGAGGATGGATGATGATGCAGGAAACAATGGTGAGAATCAAGCTGGCGGATTATGATTCCCTTCCTGTGGGGGCAGGGCAGGCAATCACAGTGAATGGCGAGAACATTGTCTTGTTCCGTATATCGAATGGAGATGTCAAAGCGGTTGAAAACCGCAGTCCCCACAGAAAAGGCGGCACCCTTGCCGATGCACTCGTAAGCGGGAAGTTTATCTACTGTCCAGTCTACGATCTGAAGATATCACTGGAAGACGGGAAAGTTCAGGCTCCGGATACAGGAGAAGTAAAAACGTATCATGTTGAAGTAATCGAAAATGAAGTGTATATAACAATATGACCTAAGAGGGGGAACTTTCCCTCTTCATAATTGAAAGGGCGGGAACACAATGGAAAAAGGAAGAGCTTATTTAGTCGGTGCAGGGCCAGGAGACGTACAGTTGATCACAGTTAAGGGGATGGAAGCCATTAAAAAGGCGCAGGTCATTTTATATGACCGCCTTGCCAACCCGAAACTGCTGGATTATGCTCCTGCGGATTGCGAGCTGATCTACTGCGGCAAGCTCCCGGACCGGCACATCCTTCGCCAGGAAATGATCAATGACCTTCTGGTTGAAAAAGTGCTTGAAGGTAAAATCGTAGTCCGCCTCAAGGGCGGCGATCCTGGCGTGTTTGGGCGCGTAGGCGAGGAAGCAGCTGCTTTGGCTGAAAATGGCCTTTCTTTTGACATTGTTCCGGGAATCACCTCAGGAATATCTGCCCCGCTTTATGCAGGAATTCCCGTCACACACCGTGAATTTGGTGAATCCTTCGCGGTTGTGACTGCCCATGATAAATCTGAAAATGGCCAGCCGAAACTGGATTGGAAAGGGCTTGCCACCGGCATTGACACAATTGCCTTTTACATGGGCATTTCAAATCTTCCTTACATCAGCGGAAATTTAATCAAACACGGAAAACCGGCGGATACCCCGGTGATCCTCATCCAATGGGGAACCTTTTCCCGGCAGCAGACTTTGGAGGGAACTCTGGCTAATATTGCTGCCAAAGCGAAGGAAGTGAATTTTACAAACCCTGCCATCACTCTTGTTGGTGACATTGTATCGCTGCGAAAGAAGTTGAACTGGTTTGAAAAGAAACCTTTGTTTGGTAAACAAATATTACTTGCCAGAACAGGAACGGATGAGAGTGAACTGGCGAAGGAATTGATGGAGCAGGGAGCAGATGTGATTGAATTCCCGAAATGGAAGAAAGTCCCCTTTCCTGTTGATCAAACAGTGATCAAGCGAATTGCTGATTACGAGCAAATTCTTTTTACCTCTCCTGAAAGTGTTGGGGAATTCTTCGAAATCTTATTTTCAGAAGGAATCGATATCAGAAGGGTGAAAGCAGACTTTTACGGCTGTTCAACAAAGTCTGTCAAGGCATTGAATGAAAAGGGCTTTTTTGCAGAAGTGGATGGGAAGATGTCTCAAGAAGGAAAGCTGTTAATCGTAGGTGACAGTGATACCGCCTATAAGTATCCTTATGCTGAAAGGTTCGTCACATCCAAAAAGGTCATCGACGAGCAATTCACGCCTATTTTTAAAAGAGTACTTGAGGAAGCTTCTGTAAACACAGTTATTTTTCCAAGCACCAGGTCTGTCAAAACAATGATAGATGAAGGGATCCTCAAGGAAATCATTCCACAGCAGCTTTTGAAAACAGCAAAGGTTGTTTGTATGGGAGTTAGGACGGCAGAGACTGCAGGCGAATATGGTATTGCAGCTGGTAAAGTGTTGGAAGCGCCGGATAAAACCGCTGTGGTCGATTGTTTGGCTAATAAAGAATCTGAGCTGGCATTCGTGTAGTGGATTTTTTAAAAGGAGAGAAAGATATGGAAGCAACAGTATTCATCAGCCATGGCAGCAGAAGTGAGCAAGGAAACAAGGTATTTGTATCATTTATCGAGAAGGTGATTTCAACAGGGAATAGTACAAATGCTTCCTACGGATTCCTTGAAAATGCCCGGCCAGCCATATTCGAAGCGGTCGAATCATGTATTTTAAAGGGTGCATCATCGGTAACCGTCGTTCCCGTTTTGCTGCTTCCGGGAATCCATGCAAATGTAGACATTCCAGCCGAATTGGATAGGATCAGACAAAAGTACCCAGAAATAAAGATTTTCTATTGTGAGCCACTCGGTGTAAATGAAACGATCCTGGAAATCGTACTGGACCGCCTGAAGAAACAAGGTTTCACAGGTATGAACTCAGAGACCGTCCTGCTCGTCGGACATGGCAGCAGAGATCCCCTGGCAGCGATGGAATTCGAAAAGCTGGCAGGCAGGGTTCAGGAGAAAGTCTCGGTAAAAGTTGATACTGGATATATAACAACACAGCCATTTTATGGAGAAAAGCTCTTGGGAAGTGACTCGTCATCAAAGATTTATATTTTGCCATTCTTGCTGTATACAGGCGGTTTTACCGCTAAAATAGAGGAAACAGTACAAAATGTGTTGGATCAATATCCTGAAAAAGAGATTGTCCTGTGCGAACCAATAGGCTTTGATGAACGACTGGGCGAACTGCTTCTGCAAAGAGTTGATGAAGCAAGAGCAAGGTAAACTTAAATATACGGTCTTCGCTAATAGAATTGTGAACATCGCCAATAAAATTGTGAACTCCGCCAATTAAGTAATATTTTCGCCAATAAAGTTGTGAACTCCGCTAATAAAATATAATTCGCAGTCAAAATCGCCAATAAATGGAGAGTGAAAGCATGATATACCCTATAAATGTACAGATACGGGATCGGAATGTCGTAGTGATTGGCGGGGGCAGAGTTGCTCAACGTAAAGTCTATGGCTTGCTGGATGCTGGAGCGAAAGTGAAGGTAGTGAGCCCGGAATTAACAAGCGAATTGCTGCGGCTATCCGAAATCGGCGAAATTTCCTGGCGGCCTGAGCCTTATGCAAAGGAAGATCTTAAAGGAGCTTTGCTCATCGTTGCCGCCACTAATGACCGAGAGACGAACCTGGCAGTTAAAAGGGATGCAGCACCATATCAATTGGTTAATCTTGCAGATCATCCGGAGGAATCGGACTTCCAGGTCCCATCCGTCATGAAAAGAGGCAAATTGACCATTGCCGTCTCTACATCGGGAGCAAGTCCGGTACTGGCAAAAAAGATTTCCCGCCAGCTAGAGCAGATGTTTGATGAACAATATGAGAGCTACGTGGAGTTCCTGGCATCCAGCCGGAAAGAAATCAAGGCGGCTGTCAAAGATGAAACAGTAAGAAGGAAGCTTCTGAGTACAATAGCAGACGAAAGTTTCGTAAAGGAGCCCTATCGAGAAGAAAGGTTTGCCAGGCTGCTTGAAGAAGCGATAAGTGAGGAGGGGAGGTAAAGCGCGAATGCGCACAATTACTGCCCTCTTTTTTTTGTTCAAATGTTCTGTTTTAACAAGGAATCGGTCCATACATGCAGGGAAATGCCGGAAATGATATGATTAAATGGAAAATATTATAAGATTGGAGTACCGTTTTATGAAAAAATTTGTCGTGTTCCTAAAAGATAAAAGGAAAGGCAAACTGGAACCAAGCCTGTTGACAAGGCATATTGAACACCTCAGGAATTTAAACCAGGAAGGAAAACTGATGGTTGGCGGTCCGTTGAAAAATAACGAGCAAGCAATGATCATCCTGAATTGCGATGATATTGATGAAGCACTCCAACTTGTCGAAAGTGACCCGTTCATAAAAGAGAAATATTACAATACATATGATATCAACGAACTTATCGTTGCCAACGAAGAAAATAACTGGCTGATAGACAGTCCGCAGACGACAGGGAATCTGGTTCATTAGGAATAAAAAAGGACTTCCAGCAAGTGTGGAAGTCCTTTCAAGGATACTATATCCTATTACTTTGTTTCTGCTTCAACGATAACTTCTTCAGTAGTCTCTTCAGGTGCTTTTTCAAATACTGCAAAGACAGCAGAGATCGATGCAGCAAATTTCTTCGCGATTTCACTTGCATATTCACTCGCTTTAGACGCAGCTTTATTAGCAGCAGAAGGGTTAACTTTAGCTTCTTCAGTCACTTCTTCTTCAGTCACTTCTTCTTCAGTAGCTTCTTCTTCAGTAGCTTTTTCTTCAGTCACTTCTTCTTCAGTCACTTCTTCTTCAGTCACTTCTTCTTCAGTAGCTTCTTCTTCAGTAGCTTCTTCTTCAGTAGCTTTTTCTTCAGTCACTTCTTCTTCAGTTACTTCTTCTTCAGTTACTTCATCTTCAGCAACCTCATCTTCAGTAACTTCAACAGATAAAGCAACAGCTGAGTTTTCGTTAGCTTTCGCTTTAGCAACATCGCTTGCATTGAAAGCACTGGACTTCATTTTGTTAGCAATAGAAGGAGATACTTTTGCTTCTTCTTCAGTCACATCTTCTTCAGTAACGTCTTCTTCAGTAACGTCTTCTTCAGTAACGTCTTCTTCAGTAACGTCTTCTTCAGTCACGTCTTCTTCAGTAACGTCTTCTTCAGTCACGTCTTCTTCAGTCACATCTTCTTCAGTCACGTCTTCTTCAGTCACGTCTTCTTCAGTCACGTCTTCTTCAGTCACGTCTTCTTCAGTCACGTCTTCTTCAGTCACATCTTCTTCAGTCACATCTTCTTCAGTCACATCTTCTTCAGTGACATCTTCTTCAGTAACGTCTTCTTCAGTGACATCTTCTTCAGTTACTTCAACAGACAAAGCAACAGCAGAATTTTCGTTAGCTTTCTCTTTAGCAACATCGCTTGCATTGAAAGCACTAGACTTCATTTTGTTAGCGATAGAAGGAGATTCCTTATCTTCAGTATCTTCTTCCTCTTCTTCTTCCTCTTCTTCTTCGTCTTCTTCTTCAGTTTTCACTGTTGCATCTGTATCAAGATCGATGTCTTCAGAATCAGAGTCATTTTCTTCGTCTTCTTCAGTTTTTACAGTTGCGTCTGCATCAAGGTCAATGTCTTCAGATTCCTCATCAGATTCTTCTTCATCTTCCTTTTTCATTTCAGTATCAGCGTCAAGCTCAGCATTTTCTTCTTCTTGTTCTGTTGCTGTATTTTCTTCAAGCTCAGCAGTTTCTTCTGATTCACCATCTTTTTCAGTGTCATCAGTTACAACGGGCTCTGCTTCAACAACCTCTTCAACTACATCTTCTATAACTGGCTCCTGAGTAACAACTTCTTCAGTTGGAACTTCTTCAGTCGGAACTTCCTCAGCAGGTGCTTGCTGAACAGTTGAGTGAACTGCTGCGTTTGGTGCTGCGTGCTTTTTAGCCGTTTCACTTGCATGAGTGCTAGCCTGTGATTTCGCTGCTTTTTCCTTAGCTTCCGCTTTTGGTGCTTTTACTTGAGGCTTGGCAGCAGGCTTTGCTGAAACAGCAGGCTTTGCTTTTTCTACTTTTTTAGCAGACTGAACCTTTGCTGGTTTCACTGCGTGAGATTGTTCAACCTTAACTTTTTCAGGTCCTGCTGCTTGGGTGAATTGCCCTCCAGTCAGTACCCCGATTGACAATACTCCAGCTAACATAAAAGACTTCACAACTTTTGTTCCATTCATATAGTTATTCATTTTAATAATTCGCTCCCTTTTATTTAACGTTTTCCGTGGCTATTGCGTCGGTATACGGTAAAAAAGCAGGAGCTTTGAGCGGTGGCGGTGATGGCGGGGCATTGACCCACTGGCTTCGAAAAACAGCAACTCGCGATGTATACGGCTGCAGGAGATTTAAATTAAATGATTCATCCCAAACAAACCACTTATCGTTAATGAAAGTGCTCGCGTTTCCATAACTTGTCCTGTCACTTGACGGCCCCCCTGAAGCCTTCGTGCGTGAAGGAGGGTTAGGAATGTTGTCACCCTTAGGATACCTCTCGTTTTTGGATGAATCCTTTTCATCATCTTTAACTAAAGGCGTTTCTTTGCTTGCCGTCTTTGCTGTAGGTTTAACTACTGACGGGGTCGCTGCTGACTCCTTGGATGGCTCAACCTTTTCCTTTAACCCAGGTGATCTGCGCTGTGTTTCTTTTGCGTAATTCCCCTTATTATGTATGGACTTTAAAGCATCTTTATTGCTTTGTTTATTGCTATGCTTTGTTCTATGTTTTTCCTGTTTTGACTTCTCGTTGATCAAAGCTTTAGCCTTTTGAGGCAGGGGCGCTTTCTCATTTTTCTTGAATGATTGAGCTTTCCTATTTGATTCCACTGCTTCAGCAGGCTTCTCTTTCGGTTTTGCCTGGGCTGGTTTTTGAACGACTGGCTTCTGCACCGGCTGGTTTTTGGCAGCAGGTTTTACTGGAGTTTTTTCAGAAGTCTGGGCATTCTCAGCCTTATCTGGCAGAGGAACTTGTTCAGCCGCCACAGGCTTTTGAGGTTTTCCGGCATTTGACCCTTTTTCAGCAAAAGCGATGTCAGGTACCAACATAGCTGCACCCGCAATAAAGCCAGTAATGATCAGTTGTCGGAAGTGCATTCTTTCACCTCCTTTCATGGCGGTATCTATCTTTCCGAAATAGCATTCAGGTTTTTAAACCTCTTTTTGTCGGTTTTTGAAGGATTTTATAACAAACCGTTCTTTTAACCTAGCACCCTATGAGACATTTATCCTTTATTTTTGGTACTTATTATTCTTGGTGGTAAATAATTGGTATTCCTTTCTCTTGCCCTTTTAAAAAAAAGGAGTAGAATGTTAGTTATGCTTTAACCGTTTAAATGAAAGAAGGAAACATCATGAAAAACCTTAAAATATATTTGATTCTTACCGGTGTCATGTTTTTATGGGGACTGAATGTAACGGCCCTAAAGATTATAGTAGGGAATTTCCCGCCAATCACAATCACTTCTCTCCGCGTCTTCACGGCTGGAGTTTCGGTGTTTATCATTCTATTTTTCTTGAAAAAAGTACGGATCCCATCAAGGCAGGAGTGGAAATATATATTAGGCGGGGCAATCCTGAATGTCACTGGCCACCATTTATTCCTTGGCATTGGATTAAAAGTGACATCTGCTGTTAACGGTGGTCTGATCCTCGGTATGGGCCCATTGCTGACGGCTTTGATGGCAATTTTATTCCTTGGGAAACGTCTGACATTTGTACGTACACTCGGTTTTATCTTTGGAGGGATTGGCGTCTCGTTGACTGTGATGGCAGGGAGCACAGGACTGTCAGGCATGTCGATTGGTGATTTTTATGTATTTCTGTCCATATTATCTCAGGCGATCAGCTTCATCATTATTTCCAAAGCAGCAAAAACCCTTGATCCCCGTCTGCTAACAGGATATATGCTGATTTTTGGCTCAATCCTGATGTTTTTTATCGGACTATGGAAGGAGCCAGGTGGATTAGCAAGCTTAAGTAATGGTTCTCTAGGAGTGTGGAGCGTGTTTTTCGCTTCAGCAATCTTCGCGACCGCAGTAGGGCACATGCTCTACAATTACGCAATTGGCAAAGCCGGACCAGCGGAAGCATCCATTTTCCTGAACCTGAATACATTCCTGTCAATCATGTTCGCAGCGATCTTTCTCGGGGAGCATATTACTTCTTCTCACCTGCTAGGATTAATTTTTATCGTTTCCGGTGTCATATTCGGATCAGGAGCACTTGAGGAATTGTTGCTGAGAAACCGGATAAAACGGAATGCAGCTTAATATCGAAATTAAATGCAGGGCTTCGGCTCTGCATTTTTTTCGCTAAAAAGAAACCCTAGGTATTAAAATCGACTTTAGGCCAACGGGGAATAAATTAGCTTCAACGGGGATTAAAGCGGAATCAACGGGGAATAAATTAGCTTCAACGGGGATTAAAGCGGAATCAACGGGGATTAAATTCGATTCAACGAGGATAAAAACCAATCCAACGGGGATAAAGCATTCAATCTAGTAAAAAATGACACAAGAGGCAGGTTGCCTGGATTGAAGTCTGCAGCTCAAAGTCTCCAAGTGTCCATTTTTCCATGAAACTGTCCTATAACTGGACACTTCTCTCTAATAACCCCTTAATTTTCATACAAAACAGACCTGGCACGATTCTTGCTTTATATAAAACTAACAATTTTATAGAAGTGGGGGTCAAAAATAATGAAAATAAGTGAAGTAAGAGCGATTGTTACAGGCGGAGCGTCTGGGTTGGGGGAAGCAACTGTCAGGAGAATTGTAGAGCAAGGAGGTAAGGCTGCGATTCTAGATTTATCAGTAGAACGCGGCGATGCTCTCGTAAAAGAACTTGGGGAGCAAGCAGTATTTATAAAAACAGATGTAACGAGTGAGGAAGAAGTATTGAATGCCATCAACAAAGCAATTGAAACTTTGGGGTCAATCAACACGGTCGTTAACTGTGCAGGAATTGGAGTTGCAGGCAAGCTGTTATCAAGGAAAGGTGTCCATTCCCTGGACATGTTCTCAAAAGTAATTTCCATCAACTTGATAGGAACCTTCAATGTCATCAGGCTTGCTTCAGAACAGATGTCTAAAAACGAAGCGAATGAACTTGGTGAGCGGGGTGTCATCATTAATACAGCATCTGTTGCCGCGTTTGATGGCCAGATCGGGCAGGCAGCCTACAGTGCTTCAAAAGGCGGCGTTGTCGGCATGACGCTGCCAATTGCCAGGGAGCTTGCTGCATTTGGAATCAGGGTGATGACAATTGCCCCAGGGCTTTTCCATACCCCAATGTTCGATTCGCTCCCGGCGGAAGCCAGGGACTCTCTAGGAAAAATGGTGCCATTTCCGCAGCGTCTAGGTTATCCCGAGGAATATGCGCTGCTTGCTGAAAGCATCCTGACAAATCCAATGCTGAATGGTGAAACAATCCGCCTGGACGGAGCCATCCGCATGCAGCCGAAATAATGTCATTGCAACGAATTTTTAATGATTAAAGTCATGCACTTTTAAAACCTGCTCTTATCTGGGAGCAGGTTTTTTTACATTCGATAAGTGTACCTTTCCGCAGCAGTGCTATATAATTGAAGTTATAATATTCAGAAATCTCTCAACTGAAGGAGGGAAATGAATGATTGAATTCAAAGATATTGTTACGCCTGTCGACTGCCAGGTCACGGAAAAAACAACATTAAGAGAGGCAATTGGAATTTTCAAAGAGATGAAATGGAATCTTCTGCCCGTTACAGACGCCGAGCGGAATTTGCAGGGCGTTTTTACCCGGAGCGGGCTTTATCAAATGATTTTGGATGGCAGTCCGCTAGAGGCACCAATCCAGCCATACATAAAGAAGCAAGCAAGGTCCATTCGTATTGACACCCCTTACCGTGAAATCGAGCAAATTGTTAAAACGAGCAAGGTTGGGACTGGGGTCGTGCTTGATGAGCGCGATAAGGTCATCGGTTTACTGACCAAGACCGATATGGTGGTCGCTCTGTTAAAATCTGCGAATACACTCAAGGACCAGCTGGAAACGATCCTGCAGCATTCCAATATCGGTGTGCTCATGACTGACGACAGGATGAAGGTGGTGTATGCAAATGAAGCATTTGCCAAAATCAGCGGCCGGTCCGTTGATTCAATCATCTCTAAGGAGATCGGCGAGGTTTTTCCCGGCTTGTTGAATGAAGAAAATTCACCTCATCATTATGAAAAATTCAAATCGATTCTACATATCTCTTCCTATGAAACAGTGAACCATCAGGAAGGAAAAATCTTGTTATTCCAGGATATTTCCGAATTTGAAAAAATGGCAGAAGAACTGGAGACGGTCAAAAAGCTGAAGCTGACAATTGAGACGACGCTCGAGAATGCATATGATGGAATCCTGATGACCAACGAAAGAAACATAATCACGATGGTCAGCCCGCCGCTGCTTGAATTGTTCAATTTGGAAAAAACAGAAGTTTTGTATAAACCGGTTGACCAAGTACTTTCGCAGCTGAAGCTTGGCAATGTATTTAGCTCAGAAATGGCGGAGGTCAGCGATTTTCACGAGAT
>ENA-ORXC01002028-ORXC01002028.1-marine-metagenome-genome-assembly--contig:-NODE-2028-length-11315-cov-5.851842_pt1 | contig 11315 bp, 12 predicted proteins | sample MGYA00237865_ERZ511478 | MGnify/ENA metagenome assembly ERZ511478 | reverse complement strand
CTATAGCGCGCGAACCGCTGGAGAACAGCGAACATCGACCTCGACAAAATTTGGAGGAGCCACTCACATGGCGCCACAAATCCGTTTGAAAACGCTATACTATAGCGTTGGCGTGAGCCGCTGGGCTTGCTCTAGGGGGCTGGCGCGCACAAACGCGCACGAGAAGCGACCATTACATCAATCGGGTCTTTGATCGCTGTGATCGATCGAGCATTGCGCAGCTGACGTTGTGCACGCACACGGCGCTCTTGAGGATCGGTTTTTTGGCTCGGTTGTTTTTGGACGGTAGCATCACTGTCCCACACCATTGTCGATCGAGGGTGAAGGAGCACTTTGGTGGACCGCCCTTGTGGTTCACATCCTGAGACGATTTCAATGCCAAGCAGTGCAAACAACAACCCTGGTTGCGCTGCACTGGGGCCAACACACTCTGCCACCCCATGTGACGACTACCAGCTTCCATGGCATCACACCTACTGACTCACCCTCCTGATTCAACACCACACCACAAAGCATAAAGAAACAAACAGCAGGAAAAAGACATGACACGCATGACACAAACAACAGGAAAAAGACATGACAACAGACATGACAGGCTGCGCTACGGGCACACGAGTCAATAGTGCAGGCCAAGGGCTGTGGCCACAGTCGGGGAAACGAGCACCACGTTAGGGAGCGTCTCTCCATCCGTCAACCACCGGCCAAGGGCGGTAATGTCCGTGCCGATGCGCTTGTTGCTGCCCCAGTCGAGAAGCTCCGATGGCGGCACCCTACCCGGCATGGCCGGAATACCGGAGCTCCGCAGGCTGGCCGCGCCGGCCCCATCCCGTGGACGCCCACCACCACCAGCAGCGCCGTCGGCCGGGATCAGCCGCGTCCAGTCGACTCCACCACACGCCAGTCGCAGGGCGGGCGGAAAGTCCCCGTCTATTGACGACATCAGCCGCCGTGCAGACAGCGCCTGCAGCTGCACCACGCGGATGGTGTGGAGCCACCGACAGATCCAAGGTCCCATCTGCTTGTCCGGGTGGAGGCTCACCACACCGTATTGGCTGGCACGCTTGGCCAGCCCCAACTTGCACGCAAAACAGATGCGCCCAAAGGGCTCTGCCGACGGCATCCAAGGTGGCAGCCGCTTGACGCACTCCAACCTCTTAAGCGTGCACACGTCCGTCTCCTGCTCCCTGCCGGCAGACATGGCGGCGCCGCCGCCGCATGACCGCTTCAAGCAGTGGAGACACATGCCCGCCAAGCACCCACTGGGCCCATGGCTTGTCGCGCCGTATGCGGCGCCCACCACATGATGCGTCCGGCACTTGGCGCAAGGTGGCCTCGCCGCGCCCGTGACAGGGCTCGAGTCCCAAATGGCCGCCACTGCGCGGCGGCCGAGGACGAAGGCTTGGCCAAAGACACGACAATACGCCACGTCCCGGCTGCCTGGAAGGCGGAGGCTACCGACACGGAAGGGTGTCGCGACCTTGCGCACCGCCACAGCGCCCGCAACCGTCTTGCGGGCGCGCACGGGCGTCACCGGAGAGAGGGAGACATCTCCAACGTCCGCAGTCCCACGCCCCAAGTTGGTGCCGACGACGCGTTGTGACGGGAACGGGGAAGCACCCTCGGACAACGGCGGCAGGGGATCAGAGGAATCGCCTTTGTACCCAGCGGCGGCAGTGTCCAGAAACGCCAGCCCAGCCAGCGGTTCACCATGCAGAAGCCCCGCAAGGCCGAGCATGTACTAGTCGTCTTTCAAGTCGTCACCGTCGGGAGGCGCGGTGCTGCCTGGGGCAGAGGGGCACCCGACGGCCCGCATAGTCGACGACGCACGCGACCCGAGCGACGAAGACGTGAACTCCTTGGGTGCCACCTGCCGGCGGCCCCCAGCCGCGTGCCCCCCGCTTGGACGGCCGAGCGGCACCACGCTCGCCTTGGCGGCGGTCACACGACCGGGTGTCGACGATGGAGGCGGCAGAATCCACCGCCGGCTTGACTTGCCGTCGTTGTCCTCCTCAGTGTCGTCGTCGCCTTCGGGCCGTCGCCGCGCTCGAGCGGCCGCCTTGCGCCTAGCGTTGTCCTTCTTGAGAGTGCAGAAGTCGCACGGCACGAAACCCCCATCAAGGCGAGACTTGAACTCCTCCCGGGAAACACCGTCAAAAAGGGAGTCGATCATCCACCGACGGTACTCGATGGCCGGCAACCGTGCCCACTCGACGGTTTCACCCAGGCAAGCGACGCTGGGCTCAAGGGATGCGTCTTGGTCCATGTCGGATACGTCGTAGCCGTCGGGGATGATGATCAAAGCCGTCGACGTTTCTGTCGATGGCTCGTCCCCCGCCCGACACAGCCGTCTTGCGCTTTGCACCAGTGCCAGGAGGTGGCGGGGGCCGACAAAGAGCGCTCACCGAATGTTTTGGATGTCCGTCCCCGTCTACACAGCAGAGGACGCGACGAGAATGTCCATGCGCACGCCAAGCTGCCGAAGAGCGACGGCGATGGCCCCTGCTACATTGACGAGCGGCCGCCGCCCACCGCCGGCTGTGCCGGGCGTCCTGCCCTCCTTGCGAGAGGCGTCGCCGCCGCCGCCGCCGCCGCCACCGCCCATGCTCCCGTCGGCGGCGGCGCCCTGGGAGTGGATCTTGAGGACGACCACATCGTCCAGATCGCCGTCGCCGTCCTCCTTGCACTGGATGACCTCCTTGTGGAGGAATTGGCAAGGCCGTCCACAAAGGGGACTGTGTCACAAAAGACGCCAACGACCCCCTTCCAGCCCGTCTTGTCGCCGCCGACATTCTTCATCTTGCGCACTTAAAGTGCACCCCCACAGCAGCACCAGGTGCACCTCGTCAATGGCAACGCGCGCGAGGCGGACTTCTCCAGACAGGCGCTGAACAATGTCGACAAAGACGGCATAGTCCTGAACGACCCGCGCCATGTCGAGCACAAAGAGGGACGCGTCGCCCGCGTCGCACCCGCGCGGCCAGTCGCCGACGCTGATGCCCGCTGCCTCTGCGGCAGACACCATATTTGCCGTCACCGCCCTTGTCGGCGTCAGCACAATGGTCACGGGGGGATACCACGGAGCGGGTGGTCCAGGCCCGATGGGGGCAGCTGCGGCGTACCCGCGGCCGCCGCCGCCCCCACCGAGGTCTCGTCCCCCACCACAACCACCACCACCACCACCACCACCATCAGCACACGCTCCAGCCCTATGGGCGTCTGACTCCTCTCTGGCGGCCGCCACTGCCGCGTCGGCTTCAACGGCAACGGGGATGAGAAGCGTCGCCGTCTTTCCCGACGCCGTTGCCAAGACAAGCAGGATTGTGACGGGGCTCTGCGTCTGTAGGATGGCGTACAACCCTTCTCGCAGCTCGGCGTTGCGGAACATGGTTCGGGTGTCGCGGTACAGAAGGGTCGCGGCTGGGGCAAGGAGTGCATGTGGGGAGCTTCCGAGGGCCGCACAACACTAGCCTGAACGGGTCGTCGTGGGGGCGTATTGGGGGGCGCGGCGGCGCCGAGTACGGGCCGTCGTGTGTCAGTGCCGTCCGACAGGCGTGGTATGGGCGTGACGGTGGCTTGTGGTGTCAGGGAGCGGGGCCTGACGGCGATCTTTTTGCGGTTCGGGGTGACAGGCACAGCAGCAAGGTATTTTGGCAGCACATGACGTGCTCAGAGCAATGAGACACTCCAGGGGACCTTTTTGGCCGGTCTGAGAGACAGCACAGCGGGCACGTATGCGAGCTTCAGGAAATCAAAACAAAAGATGCGGCACGCATTCACACGACACCTCGACACAGCATGGGGCAAGTATTCTGCACAAACAAGACCCAGTGAAGAGGGATACGCTTTACACAGACGAGCACCTCCGTAAGGTGATGATATTCTCCTCGAGAAAGACGGCTGGTCACGCCCAGATATGGGCGGACATTCGGATCCAGACACGTTTCTTCAATACAGTGCACACGGACTCATTTTCTGCCTTTCACAGGCTTTTGCACCGCCTGGGCATCGCCGGCGATCTGCGCCTACGAATACCCCCCACCCCCCTCGCGGCGCCTCTGTGAACAACAAAAAGGCACTGTAGTGGCTGGTTGACTTCTCCTTGACTTTCCCCCATCTGTGGACTTATTTCCCCTGGTCTGGCCACCCTGCTGCCATGGCGTTGCCGCCCGGCACTCCTCCCCCGCCACCATGTACTAGGTGGTAGGTGCACGTTTGCCAAAAAAGCAGATAAAAAGCAGATAGCTCTTTTCCTAGTTGTTACATGAGACTGTAGAGAGACTCGTCCAAAGGAAACATACACGGTCAGCTACACGATGCTGACTCTCAGTTCGCGCTCCTCCTGCTACCGAGTTGTCGATGTAACGCTTTCCCACCGTGTCTGGTACTGCACAGTGATGATGTTTCGGTATCTCTCCGCAGACTGTTCCCCCGGCTGGACCACGCATTTGTTTGTGATACATGCTACCAGGCCTGTCTACGCCACAACTTTTCAGCAGCACAGTGGCTCTCGCGGCGAGACAGCGGCTTGTTGAACAACCACGAGCAAAAAAGACTTCTCAACGCCATGCCACGCCGGCAGTGCGCGGTCTCGATCGCTAAGGACACCAACGGGGTGTCACGTGGGCGTTGTCGTACTTGCTACTTAGTTGAGAGACCAACTACGACTAAGGTTGGTGCGAAATGTGCGTCGCTCATTCACCAAGAAGTCTCAGCGGACCGAGCTCCAACAGCGCGCCCAGGTCCTGGAATCCTGTGTATTCTGTAGCCTGCTGTCAAAGCTGCAGAGCAATCCACTCTCCCACCTGGCGGTCGAGAGAGGGTGTGCTCTGCATGCAAGACTCTGGCGGAGAAACGGAGTCGGGCGGCGCAGCCGGACCGAGCTCTTGGAGCGGCGTCAGGTATGTCAACGATGACTGTCACCGCTGCAGGTGGTGTGGACGGACCGCCGCACACAGTCACTAGCGGTCGCGGGCCCGCTGACCCGCTGGCTTACACAGAGGGTGGGCGGCTGGCCGCAGCGCCTGCAACACCCGGACCCGATATCGCCGCTGCAAGCGTGACAGACGCGATGCCTCTTGCGACACTGTGCGTGGAGCAGCCGGGCCTGAACGCGGCTGGTGGCTGTGGCTATGCCCCCGCAACTGCGGTTCGCTCATTGACTGTAGGCGGCGGTAGCTCTGGAAGCTACATGGACGCTGTGGCCGGCGCGGACGCGCGCAGCGGTGATTTAGCCATCTCAACTGTCGTGGCAGCATATGGCACCCTTGCTGGTTCGTCAGACGCAGGTGGTCCCTCTGTGCAAATTGACGATGATGCGGCCGGCGCGTCTTCTACGACCGGCGTTGCGACAGGCACAGCCACTGGGAGAGCTGGCGACCAGTCGGCATCCGTGCCCAGGCCCAGCGTCGATCTAGCAATTGCCACTGTCGTTGACGCATATGGCACGCTTGATACATCGCAGAGGCGCGCTGTTGGGAACATCGTCAGCGTTCACCTCGCTGCCGAAAAGCCCAAAGTGTGGCGCGCTAGGTCGGGCAACGGGCGCGACTTGCTTTAACCCCGTGAGACTGTGCCTCGCAAGGCCACTGTGGGCCCGAGACATGCCCGTCGACGGTCCGTGGAGGCGTCGTCGGCGGTTGCAAGATTGTGTGGCCAAGATGAAGCGGAATTGGAGAAGATCCTAACCGGCGTCAGTCGGCGAGCCAGTGAAGCTGGAATTATGGCGGTTGTTCCGTCGGCGGCGATGGCGGCGCTTCCTGTTCGGCTGCAGACGCTGTTCGTCGTTGCTAACAACATATCATATGTGATGTGGCAGCGGATTCGGCGGCTACTAGGCGGGTCGCTCTGTGGGCTCGCTACCGCCAATGCGATGCGCGCGGATGGCCTGGCGGCGTTTGCCGAGCTACGCAATCTCGTCAGATCTAAGCCGGTAGGCGCCACGCTGGCCAGCATACGGGCGGCTGTGGAAACCCTGGTGGCGGATCTTGTGGCCAGGAACCATTTCATTGAGCGGCCGGTTCGTGGCCGCCCGGAAGGGGAGATTCCTCTTTCCTTTGGCCTCGTCAAGGGGGGACGCCAGAGCTCTTTTAAGGATTTTCTGGCGTGCATCAAGCAGCCCCAGCCTTGCAGCACGGACAACACCGTTCTTTTCGGCGTTTTCCCATGCCAAAAGGACGACTACTCCTCATTGGCGGCTAGTGCAGAACTGTATGCTCAAGACTTGGAGGATGTTCGGACGTATGGGGTCACAGTGGGCGGCGTCACGCGACCAGTCCACATGATGCCCATGGGGGACTACTCTTTTACAACGACCTTCGATGGACACGCAGGAGCGACCTTCCGCTTTCTTTGCAGCTATTGTTGCTGCATCGGACGTCTGTCGGCCGCCATCAAGAGGCGTCTGCCTCATTTCGATGACTACGGCTCTATTCAAGATGGCAGCGGCGCCGGGCGAATGCCGCGCACGCTCGAACAGAAGCAGGCGATGGCGTCACTGTACGCTAGTGGTCCACTAGCAACAATGGCGAACCCTCCGGCGGTCTCAACCACCCTGTCATTTGAGCGGCGGCCGCTGATGGTGTTCGCACCAGAAGATATCGTCCCAATCCCACTGCAAATTACCCTCGGCGTGAGCCCATGGATGCCTTCGCTGGGGGTGGAGGAGGTTGCCATTGATTCTGGGGCGGCGCGGGCCCAGGAATATGCGGTGGCGCTGACGCAAACGCTTCGGCGTGACGTGGGCGTGTCGCTGGCTCCCTATTGGGGGGGCACTTTCGAGGTAAAGGTGTGTCACAAGATCGGGCGGCGGCTTGCAGCGGTTTGCGACGTGTTGGACGATTTCGTGCCTCCCACAAGAGCCACGGACTACCGTCGAGTCTGCCAGTTGTGGGCCGACTTACTACCTGTACTGAACCGAGGGGTATCTTTTGACGAGCCTGAGAGGGCAACCTTCCGACGGCAAGCGGCTGAGTTCGTAGACTTCTTGCGGCTGAACGTCGAATGGGTGAGCATCACCCCCAAGTTGCACATCCTCGCGTGCCACGCAGCTGATTGGCTTGACCGTTTCGGGTCTCCAGGGCTTTTCTCTGACCAAGGTCTCGAGACATGGAACGGATTCTTCAACCACAACGCTACGGTGTTGGCAGCGGGATCATTTTTAGAGAGCTGTGTGCGATTGGTGCAACGAGCGGCTGTGGGGCGAGGCCCGGGCGACGCGGCGTTCAACCGCGGGAAGCGTCGGGCCCCGGCTGCCCCCAACGCTCGGTGTGCCAAAAGCCTCAGCGTCATGAGGACTACTCGAGCACGTCCGGCCACTGGTGTCAGCACGCGTCAGTCGGCCGCTTGTGTGGCCACGGAGGGCGCGAACGCGGAAAAGTGGGCAACAAATGTGTACCTGGCGGCGGTCGTGAAAATCGGTAATTACCGTACCGGAACGACATCGGCAGCTGGGGCATCCGCTGAAGTGTCAGCGGCAGAGGCAGCCGCGGCTGCCGAGAATGAGGCGCTTCTGGAGCGGGCAGAGGGGACGATTTTGGAAGCCCTTCTCGAGGACTGGACCAATTGGGGCAGTAGCTTCGTTTTTCACTTGAATACAAGAGGCTGTGAGTAGTTTTGTCGATGCCACTCTATTCAAAGTCGGGGGCATCAAAGCATAGAAGCATGCGACAGGGTAGTCGAGCAGGTCCCACGGATGCAGGCCATGTGCATCCTCGCAATGTTTCCAGGATGCATGACCCGCACGGCTGTGTGCGGTACAGACTCACGGCTCCTGATGTGGCTACAGGCCATTCAGTCGCGGCTGGGTACAACATCCAAAGGGTCCGTGGTGTCAACCACCCTTTCCCAGTGTACTATCCGGGGCCGGCAGTCACTTGTTTTCCGGATCAAGGTCGACTGCAGCCGCCGTGATCCGCTGGACCAAACACAAGGCAGACCTTTGAAAGCCAGCTCTTGTTTTTGAGTGCCTGTTTTGGCACAGCCTTGTTACCACGTGTAGGTAGATGCTGCCAGAGGCGTAATAAAGAGCCCTTGAGTGAGACAGCTCACGAAAAACTGTGACACGCCACTTTGAGATCTGCTTCTTGGATCACACGTATTTGGAGAACTAGGATTTTGCTGACACACGCCCATCCAGCCAATGGATGGCCTGAAATCCCAATGTCCGCCTCACTGGGATCGTAACTGGGCGTGTGGTCGCCTATCTGGCCCAAATGTCGACCAGCTTCAGAAATGTCGACCAAATGACAGTAATGGCCGTCCCCCAAGGTTGACGGCAAAGAACCGCGATAGACTCTGCGGTGGTACTGTTCGCCGCCTCAGATCTGCCGTGTCCTTTCTTCCAACCTTTTCCCCATCTCTGTATTGCACTCTCACCTACCCGTGTCACCCACGTTGCCACCGGCAGCTCATCGGCACCCCTCCCCTTTTTTCTGCACGCCTCCCCATCATGTCGTCCCCCTCCTCGGCCGGATCCACTGCCGCCGAGGCCACCCCCGACCGCCCTAAGTAGGGCACCCGATTGACGTCGGACATGCGGGAGAAGCTGGCGGCGGCTCGAACGGCGCTGGGTACGGATAGTGTGGCCGAGCTCATGACCGCCACGGGTGCCTCGCGCTCTAACGTGCGGACATGGCGGCGCTGAACGGACGCCCCCGTCAAGCTGGGGCGCCCGACCTTTTTTTCACCCGAGGAAGAGGACGTCATTGCGACGTACATGGCTGCCTGGACGAAGGGCGGCGACATTCTCACCTGTGAGTTGGCCACCATTCCTTTGCGTCAGTACACTGCGGATGTGAGGCGGGATGAGGAGTCCGAGCGTCCATTTAGTGGCGGAGGGTTCCCTGGTCGGTCTTTCTTTGACTTGTTCTTGAAGAGGCGCCCGCAGCTCCGTCGAGTGAGGCCCGTGGGGATTGAGAGTGCTCGCGCGGATGCCTCAACACCAGAGGCTGTATCCAGGTTTTTTGCTGTTTTTCGTTTTCTCTGTCGTGATTTCAATATCACCCGGTCGGCACAGGTGTGGAACACGGACGAGTCTATGATGAACGCTCAAGCCTTTATGGAGACCACCCCCATGACCGTGGTGGCGGGAAAGGGGACGACCAACCCCGAGTTCGTTTTCCCGAGCGTGCAGAGTGGCGCGGAGGCGGCCAGCCTGGTCGCCACCGTTTGTGCTGACGGCACCCGACTGCCGCTGCACGTGATTGTCGCAGGCGGTGGCGGCCGCCTCCCCTACGCTGTGAAAGACAATGGAAACGGCAAGACGCGCCGTGTGCCGCTGGAGGCTTACCTCGACGAGGGCGCCGAGGTCCATCGCAGGGACAAGCCGGGCTTTGACGGCGACCTGTGGGACGTCTACGCATCCTATGCGGCGCGGGGGCTGGCGGGAAAGTGCCCCGGCCAGTGGAAAGTCCTCCTTATGGACGGCTGCAAGGTCCATGCTTCGGTCATTGGCCTCAGGATGCTCAAAGCCTCCAAGGTGGTGGTGCTCATGTTCCCATCCCACCTGTCCCACATTCTCCAAGCGCTGGACAGCGACCCCTTTCTCAAGACGAAGGCGTATGCGCGCGCTCACATTCGCGGTTTGCTGCCCACCATTCCCCGCAATTCCGGTTTCAACCTGGTGCACTTGATGGGGATGATCAAGGCGGGCGCCTTTCAAGGCCTGTCATCTGTCAACATCGTGAACGGCTTCAAGAAGACGGGCACGTGGCCCATTTGCCCGTCCGCAATTGATGTGGTCCGGCTTGTGTTGGGCAAAGGGTCCAAGAACTCGGTGCGTAAGGAGGACCTGGAGCTGCTCGCTACCCGCCTCGGCCCCGAGGCGCGCCGAGACATGCGGCCGCCTATCGTCACCTTTGGGTCGGTGAGCACTCGTGGGCTCGCCCTGGAGGCGACAGCCCCGGCGGTGCTGAAAGCGTTTGCCGCCCAGGATGCTGAGGCTGCCCGCAAGCGCGCGGCCAAAGACAAGCTGTAGGCAGCAAGGGACGCGAAGGCGGCGGCGGCCATTGCCGCAGAAGCCCGTCTGGTGGCGGAGGCGGCGGTGCGTCGTGGCAGCCCCGAGTTCCAGGCCCGGAAGCGCAGCCTGCGCGAGCGCGCCGAGCGCGCAAGGGCGGCCGCGGGGGACGTTGGCCCGTATACACCCGTGCCAGGTGTGGTGGTGGAGCTCGAGGCGCGCCGGAAGCGGCAGCGGTAGCGATGGCGGTCGTGTACGGGCGAGGTGGACGGGGCGGGGGCGGCGGGGGGGGTGGGGGGCGGGGACTTGGCCGTTTGCTGCCGGGATAGAAAGCGAACACAGACGCGATGCGGCAATGGGAAATCTCATGGGATGGCAGAAAAAAGTTAGGACCACAGTCAGTAAAATGCCCTGTCTTGAGTCGACGAACAGGTCCGATCGGATGGTCGACATTATTATGTCATGAAATTCCGTTCTTGTTTATTTTCTGCACGCCCACGGCTCGGATTGTTTGCGAAGAAGAAGGAACTTCATGGAAAAAGCATGCGTCGCACGGGCTTTCTTCTCGTACCATGGGCGCCTGCGGGGGGTGTCTGTGGCGGGGGCGGGACCTGGAAATGGTCGACATTCGGCCCAGACTAGCTTGATCGCAGGTTCATCGGTCGCCTGATCTCACATTAATCCGTGGATTACTGTAGGATAAGTGCAGGACCACGCCGCTGGATAATCCTATCATACCAAATAAGATATGATCTGAGATGATCTCACATCGATCATGGAACTTGCCTGCGGATACTCCGTTGAGCTGCCGTGAGTCGAATCCCAATTATAGAGCCTTATTTATAATGGAATAATAGATTTTAGCAAAGACACGGATCTTCATTCCAACACACAGTGTAGCTGCCTCACGCTTCTTGGGTGCCCCGATCAGATCCGATTGGAAACGACGGGACAGTGAAACAGAAGATCGGTCTCCGCCCAGGGCCGTCGTTTCATTTGGGTGCCCAGTTTGTGTCGTGGCCGTGCCAGGTGTCGGCCCGGTCGTCCCATCGAATTTCCCTTTCTTCGACGTTGTCATCGGATTCGACGATAAAAAGCGGCTTATCTGGCGCTTGACACGGACGTGGCGATATCACCGCGACTATTTGACACAGTTTTCGGGGATCTTTTCAATGGCTGCGGTTCATTAAGTGCTGACGGAGATCCACTATGGTGCGTGTCCCAAAAATGAGACATGGCGGTTTTTTCTTTTTTTCTCGGCCCACTGGCCTTCTGCAGCGGTCCGCTAATGTAATGTGACCCACTCGGTCCCACTGTGCTTCCAGAACGGCCCCTGACAGTGTTAGCAGAGGCGGCACCTCCT
>ENA-ORXC01002027-ORXC01002027.1-marine-metagenome-genome-assembly--contig:-NODE-2027-length-11316-cov-26.800605_pt1 | contig 11316 bp, 6 predicted proteins | sample MGYA00237865_ERZ511478 | MGnify/ENA metagenome assembly ERZ511478 | reverse complement strand
TTGGTAATCTTGGTTCTTCCTTTACGTACTAATTGTGAAATTGTTGGCATAATTTCTTTCTACCTAATTGTTAATTTACTTAATATACCCATTTTAAGGGTTGGCAAAAGTATGAAATTTTTCTCAGCCATCAAATAGCAGCTTGCTAATTTTTCAAAAAAGTTCTGAATACCAAAAAACTAACATACTTTAGCACCACAAAACAACGTTACAAAACACACCACAAAAATTGCTTTTTTGAAGACATATCTACTCCTTATATTATCATTAATCTTCAGCATTTGCACAAATGCCCAAAAAGACAAATCGCAAATAACCTTAAACATTACCAGCCACAACCCTCAAGACAAACTCACCCTAAAATCCATAGAACACCTAAAAACCTTTAACGAAACATCAAGAGCCTACCAAGAAATACAACAGATAGAAAAAAAACTTAGCAACCAAGGGTACATTGATTTAGAAACCAAAACAACATTCAACAATAACAACCTGACGGCATATATCAGCCTAGGCAAAAAATACAAACACATTCTCCTAACAATTCCTCTAGACAACAACACAAAACTAGAGACATATATAAAGGAGACATCCTACACAATAGCCGGCAACTCGATAAAGGTTGAAACCGCTTTCGCGAAAGCGCTACTCAAACAGCTCACGACAATCGCATCAAACAGCGGAAATCCATTTGCTACTTTTCAAATAACCAACATTAAGAAAGCAAACGACCAGCTCACCGGAGAACTAACATTTATTTCAGAAAAAGAAAGAGCCATAACAAGCGTTATATATAAAGGATATGAGAAATACCCAAAAACACATCTACAAAGCCTAAGCAAAAAACTACTCCTCAAACCTTACAACCAAGAGCGAGTTGAAACCGTAAACAATGAAATAAGCACTTTACGATTCCTCAACACAACAAGAACACCAGAAGCTTTATTCAAAAAAGACAGCACCACAATATTTTATTACATAGAAAAGACAAACCAAAACCAGTTTGACGGATTTTTAGGTTTTGCCACAAATAACAACAACACACTTAGACTAGATGGCTACCTCAATCTACAACTCTTAAACAACTTTAACTACGGCGAGGAAATATCACTTAATTACAAATCTGACGGTGAGGATCAATCACAACTCAAAATCAAAACCGCACTTCCTTATCTTTTTAAAACACCAGTAGGCATAGAAGCCTCCTTATCCGTCTTCAGAAAAGACAGCACATTCTCAACCACCCAAACCAACTTACAGGTATTTTACAAACCAAACCCTCAACACAAAATTGCAGCAGGATACAACTCTACAACTTCTGACAACTTACTCAACTCGATAACGAACCAAAACAACCTAAACAACTACAAAACGTCCTCCCTTCAACTAGAACACACCTACCTAAAACGCCAAAAGAGTATATTTTTCCCAATTTCGACGCAATCGACAATACTCATAGACCACGGATCAAGAATTGCGAATATGACAAAAACACCTCAGACGAAAATTTTATTAAATATTAAAAAGATTTTCAATTTTGATGCTAAAAACTCAATCTACGTTTCTGGGATTTTTAACAATTTATTATCTAAAACCTACCTTACAAATGAACTTTTTAGACTTGGCGGAATTACATCAATACGCGGGTTTGAAGAAAACAGCCTCTTTGCAAATCTTGCCGCTGTAGTCAATACAGAGTACCGAATACTAGTAGGCAACAGCCTATACATCAATACAATACTAGACGGAGGCTATATTGAAAACGCCTTAGACAATAACAACAACTACCTGCTTAGTATAGGTGCAGGAGCAGGAATACAAACCAAGGCAGGGGTACTTAAAATAAATATTGCAAATGGAAAATTTAACAATTCTTCGTTCGACTTCTCAAACACAAAACTGCACCTAATTCTCGCTGTACGCTTTTAAATAAAGGGATTAACACGATTTACAAAGCGTTAAAAAAAAACTAAATTTTAGCAACTATTAGTTGTGTAATTAACTTTTTATTGTGATTTTTGGCATTGGCTAATTCAAATAATTTATAAAAATGAAAACAAAGTTTAGTGGAATTTTAACGCTATTGCTAGCGTTTGTAGTGCAAGTTTCGTTTGCACAATCAACAGTTTCCGGGACGGTTACTGAAGATAATGGTCCTTTGCCTGGTGCAAATGTCATTATCAAAGGTACGTCTACAGGAACTCAGACCGATTTTGATGGAAATTACTCAATTCAAGCAAGTCCAACAGATGTACTTGTCTTTAGTTTTGTTGGTTTCTCAACTCAAGAGGTGACAGTAGGAAGTCAATCAACAATTAATGTGGCTCTTGCTGCTGACAATGCTCTAGACGAGGTAGTTGTAACAGCACAAGGGGTTAAGCGTGAGAAAAAAGCGCTTGGTTATGCAGTAAGTGAAGTTGCTTCTGAAGAAATCGAAGGGCGTACAGAAGGTGACGTTGCTCGTGTACTATCAGGAAAAGCTTCTGGTGTACAGATTACTTCTCAAAGTGGTGCTTCTGGATCTGCAACAAACGTAATTATACGTGGTTACACTTCAATTAATGGTAGTAACCAAGCTTTATTTGTAGTGGATGGTGTACCTTTTAGTAGTGATACAAACACTACAGGAGACTTTCTTAATGGTAACAACGGGTCTTCACGTTTCTTAGACCTTGATCCAAACAACATTGAAAGTGTAAACGTGCTTAAAGGACTTGCAGCTGCAACTCTTTATGGTACTGCTGGACGTAACGGTGTTATCGTAATCACAACGAAGTCTGGAACTACCGGTAATGGTGGACCAAAGAAAAGTGAAATCACAATTAACCAGTCTTATTTTGTTAATGAAATTGCTTCATTACCGGACTACCAAGATAGCTACGGAGGTGGTTTTGACCAATCATTTGGATGGTTTTTCTCAAACTGGGGACCTTCTTTTAATGCTGGTGGAGTAGATGGATATTTAAACGATCCTGCTCAACTTATTGACGAGAATGGAACTGTTGCTCACCCTTATGACACTCAAGCAGCCTTTAACGGGTCAAGAGGAGATGAATTTGCTGGGCAGCGTTATGAGTACAGACCTTACAATAACGTTTCTCAATTCTTCCGTACTGGAGGGGTTTCAAATACTTCTATAAATATAAATGGAGCATCTGAAGATGGTAAAGTAAACTTCAACGTAAACTACGGTCACCTTGAAGACAAAGGATTTATCCCTGGTAACCAATTACGCAGAAACAACTTATCAGTTGGTGGACGTGCTCAACTTTCTAATAAATTTACTATTGCAGGAACAATGAACTTCTCAAGAACAGATGTTTCATCTCCTCCTGTAGCTGCATCACGTGGTAACGGTACGTTAGGATTCTCAGTATTTGCAAATGTATTCTTTACACCTCGTAACGTAGATTTAGCAGGGCTGCCATTTGATATTCCTGAAACTGGAGGTAGTTTATACTACAGAAATGGTAATGACATTAACAACCCAAATTGGATTGTTAGAAACGCTGGATCTAAAGAATTAACAAACCGTGTATATGGTACATCAACACTGTCATATGCAATTAATGACAATTTGAATTTACAATACCGTGCTGGTGTAGATTTTTACAACTCACGTTTTGAATTTGGTGTAAATAAAGGTGGTGTTCTTGGATCTGGAGGTGTTGATGACATTAATGGTGAATATAACACTAGAGATACTAATGTTCGTATTTGGGATCACTATGTTGCATTAAGTGGAGATTATGACCTCTCTGATAAAATTGGAATGACCTTCGTAACAGGAGCAACTTCTAGATCAAGAAACATTGATGTTCAAGGTGTAAACAGTACTGGACAACTTGTATTTGGAATACAAAGACACTTTAACTTTTTAGAGCAGACACCTGTACAATTTACATCTTTTAGAAATATAGTTGGAGTTTTAGGGCAAGCAGACATAGATTATGACAATATGTTATTCTTAACACTTGCTGCTCGTAATGACTGGGTTTCTAACTTACCTAAAGAAAACAATTCAAAATTCTATCCTTCTGTAAGTTTATCTTTCTTACCAACAACTGCTTTTGATGGTTTGAAAGGAGATGCACTTAATTACTTAAAAGTAAGAGCAGGTTTAGGAACATCTGCTGGTTTCCCTACAGGATTCCCTACTGTAAATACAGTAAGCCAGTTTACAAACCAATTTATTGATCCATTTTCAATCAATAACGTAACTACAAACAGTGTAAGTAACTTCCAAGCTAATCCAGATCTTAAGCCTGAGCTTGTTTCTGAATTTGAAGTAGGATTTGATTCTCGTTTTCTTAAAAATCGCGTAAGTCTTGATTTATCATACTTTAATCGTTCTACTGATGATTTAATTGTAACTAAACCTCTTCCTCCATCTACTGGATTTACTTCTACACAAGCAAATGTAGGTAAAGTAGAAGGTGATGGTTTTGAAATTGACTTAGGAGTTGATGTATTCGAATCAGAATCTGACGGATTTACTTGGAATTCTAGAATAAACTTTACTACTAGTGAGCAAATTGTAACAGAGCAAGAAGATGACCAAATCATCTATGCTGGACGACCTGAGCCTTTCCTTGGAGGAAACGCAGCAATACGCGGTGAGCAATTAGGAGTTATTGTAGGTACTCGTATACAAAGAGATGACAATGGAAACTTTGTAGTGAATGGAGCTGGTAACTATGTTGTTGAAGATAACGTTACTCTTGCCGATGGACGTAATATTACTCCAATCATAGGTAACCCTAACCCTGACTATGTAATGAACTGGATAAACAGTTTCTCTTACAAGAATTTCAATTTAGGTTTCCAAATGAATCACACTAAAGGTGGTGATATTGCTTCTTCTACTATCGCTGTGCTACTAGGACGTGGTCTTATTACAGAGACAGAAGACCGTGAGAATACTTATATTCTTCCTGGTGTTACTGCAGATGGAAGTCCTAACACAACACAGATCAACAACTCACAATACTACTTCTCAAATGTATTATTTGGACCAAAAGAACTCCAAGTATATGATGGGTCTGTATTAAGACTTCAAGAAGTTTCTTTAGGATACAGTGTACCTAAGAAATTATTAGAAAAAACTCCATTTGGATCTTTCAGCGTAACTGCTAGTGGGTTTAACTTATGGTATGACGCTTATAATACTCCTGACGGAGCTAATTTTGACCCTAACGTAGCTGGTGTTGGTGTTGGTAACGGACGTGGTTTTGATTACATCAATGGTCCATCATCTAAAAGATATGGAGTAAGCGTTAAAGCATCATTTTAATTAAAAAGATTTTAAAAATAGAATTATGAAAAACACATTTAAATTCATAATGGCTGTTGCTCTAGCAAGTAGTTCTTTATTCTTCTCTTGTGAGACGACTGAACTAGAACTTGTAGAAAGCCCAAACAGTCTGCCAGAAGGATCGGGTGACCCATCTTTCTTGCTTAATTCAATACAGCTCGCGTATCGTAATAACGCAATTACTTTTAATGGTAATGGTGAGTCACTAACTAGAATAGGTACTTTTGGTTCACGAGATTATTTTAACGGCCTTACAGGTGGAAGTCTTGATGGTGCTTGGACGAGAACTTATGCAGGAATCTTTGCAGATGTTATCGCCATAGAACAACTTGCCGAAGACCCAACCCAGGACCTTCGTTTCCACTTAGGAACTGCTAAGGTAATGCAGGCTCATTCGTTATTATGGTTAGTAGATTATATTGGAGACATTCCTTTTACTGAGGCGCTTAATCCTATTGAATTCCCAAGTCCTAATGTAGATGCTGGTGCATCTGTTTACGAGGGGGCTCTTGGAATTCTAAATGAAGGTAAAGCTTTACTTGAATCTATTTCAGCTGGTGACGCTCTCGTTCCTGCGGTAGATATGTTTTATGATGAAGATCCTACTAAATGGGTGAAGGCTGCAAATAGTATTGCTATGAAAGCTGCTATAACTACAGGAGATATTGCTACATTTAATGCAATTGTTGCAGAAGGTAATTTTATTACTGATGCTGAGGATGATTTACAATTCCAGTATGGTACTAATTTATTAAACCCGAATACACAACATCCAGATTATTTTGCAAACTATACTGAGCAAGGTGTAGGCCCTTACCGTAGTAACTGGTTAATGGGAACAATGCTAGAGAATAATGATCCAAGAATACGTTACTATTTTTACAGACAATCTGGATGTACACCTGGTGCTTCTTGTGATCCTGAAGGAGATGGTGAAACTTTAAGTTGTTCTTTAGAAACTTCTCCTCCTCATTATAATGGATTTACTTTCTGCTTCTTAGAAGATGGATACTGGGGACGTGATCACGGAGATGATAGAGGTGCTCCACCAGATGAGTTTGTTAAAACTGCAACTGGAGTTTACCCAAGTGGAGGAAAATTAGATGCTAATAACTTTGATAATCTTGTTGTTGTTGAGCAAGAAGATGGTTCATTCGCATTAGAACTAGACGAAGATGATGATCTTGTAGGATTAGGAGAAGGTGGAGTTGGAGCAGGTATTGAACCTATCATCCTTTCTTCTTATGTAGATTTCTGGAGAGCAGAAGCAGCTATGGTTTCTGGAGATCCAGGAGCAGCGGCAGGTTTTATTCAAAGTGGTTTAGAAAAATCTATTGCTAAGGTTCAAGGTTTTGGTGACCTAGATCAGAGCGCTGTAAATGGAATATTATCTGCAGACATAGATTCAAACACTGGTGAGTTATCAAATGTTGTTTTAGCTAACACTTTGTTACCAACTTCAGCTGATAATCAAGCATTTATTGATGATGTAGTTGCAGATTTCAATAACGCTGATACAGATGGAAAATGGAATATTCTTGCAGAACAATTCTGGATTACAATGTATGGTGGTGGTGCTGAAGCTTATAACTTTTATAGAAGACAAGGCTACCCAACAACTCTACAGCCTAACTTAGAGGCAGATCCAGGAGCATTTCCAAGATCATTTCCTTATACTACGGGTGAAATAGTTGCTAATCCTAATATTAGCCAGAAGCCAGATCAAAACGTACAAGTATTTTGGGATACTAACCCACCTTCAGCAGTATCTGGTGGTTTCCCAGCAGCTAACTAAAAAATAAAAGCAAAATGAAAAACTTAATAAAATATGCCTTTGCAGGAGCCATTCTAATAGGAATGGCCTCTTGTGAGGATGATGAACAAAACACAACAGATTTTGTTCAAGAAAATGTTGAAAGAGGAGCTGTCCTAAGAACAGTTTCATTAATATCAAACTCTCTTCCTATCGGAGTACCAACAGCAGAGTTTTCGGTATTACTTGAAGAGCAAGATGCCTTTGGAGGTGATTTACTAGAAAGTGTAGATGTTGAAATACTATTTACAGATGGTTCTGATGATGTAGGTGATTCATCTAACGGAATAGTTGGAGAACGCGTATTTGTGCGTAATATTCCTGCAAGTGATTTTGAAGATGGCCCATTTGGTCTTCCTAGACATACACTTACTTTACCTTTAACTGAATTATTATCATTAGTTAACTTAACTGATGAAGATATATTTGGAGGAGATAGCTTCTCAACATTCTTAACACTTAATCTTACTGACGGACGTGTTTTTAATGCAGAAAATGCTGGTGGAATAATTACTGGTGGTTTCTTTGCTAGCCCATTCCAATATTTAACTCCTGTAGTTTGTCCAGTTGATGACTTTACCTTCTCAGGTGATTATCTAGTTGAACAACTTACTCCTTCTATTTTTGGATACGATACTTTTGATCCAGATGGTGGTGGTGTTATTCTTACTTTAATTGAAAATGACGAAGACGGATTTATCCCTGGAACTGAAACTGTACTAGAAGACACTCAAAGATTATTTGATGCTGATTACTTAGCAGCACTAGGATTTGGAAATACTCGTACATTTACATTAAACTTTATTTGTGGTGAGGTTTCTATCCCAACAGGATCTACAACAGGAGTACAGTGTAATGCTGGAATTACAATAGGGCCACCTACCGATGTATTTGGAACTTATGATTTCCAAGATGACACTTCATTTGTTCTTATTATAACAGATGACGAGACTGGTGACTGTGGTGGAGCTATACAAACTTCATTAAGCTTTACAAAGCAATAAACATAATCAACATTCAATGTTAAAGTTAAAAGCATCTCCTAACAGAGATGCTTTTCTTATTTTAGTCATATAACTACATACAATATGTATACTATAAAACGGCTTTTATTTTTACTATTACTTTTCCTTACCACAATCACCAACTGCCAAAATACAGTTGGGATTCAAACTAATCTCGCAGAGTCTTATAATGGCTATACACTATTCTCCCCACGTACATCTGAAGTTCCTAGATACACTTATTTGATTGATAACTGTGGAAGAATAATTAATACTTGGGAATCTCAATTTCCACTTTTCAGCACTGATTATCTCCTTCCTGACGGTTCCCTCTTCAGATCTGTTGTTGACAATCAATCTACCTTGAACATACCAGGTAATACAGGGCGTATAGAACACTTTTCTTGGGAGGGTGAACTATTATGGGGGGCTACAATATCTGAAACCAATCTAAGTTTTCATCACGATTATGTTGTGCTAGATAATGGAAATCTTCTCATTTTGGTAGCAGTCCGGAGGACAAAAGACGAAGCCATAGCTCTGGGGCGAGATCCTCAAACAGTAGCAACGGATGAATTGTATGAAGAACGCATTTGGGAAATAGAATTACAAGGAGCAGACAGCTATAATGTAATATGGGAATGGCGATCTTGGGATCATATTATACAAGACTTCAATAGTCAAAGTAGTACATTTGGAAATGTTGCAGAAAATCCTCAAAAAGTTGACTTCAATTATGGAACCAGTTTTGGCGAAGCTGACTGGTGGCATTCAAATGCCATAAGTTATCATCCAGAGAGAGATCATATTATCATTAGCAATAGAAATCTAGATGAGTTTATAATTATTGACCATAGTACAACTACGGAAGAAGCAGCGACAGGCTCTGGAGGTAATAGTGGGAAAGGGGGAGATATTTTATATAGATATGGTAATCCTGAAAGCTACAGGCAAGGTGATATAAATTCCCAAGCATTAAACGCAATGCACGACGTCCAGTTTATAGAAGACACAGGACCGAATGCGGGTAAAATATTAATATTCAACAACCAACCAGATGAAGGATTTTCAGAGATACTAATCATTGACCCTTTATATGACGAGGCGAATTCAAACTACGAATACTCAGGAGGTGCTTATGGCCCAGAAAATCCGTTTTTGTCTTACATAAATCCCAGTGACTTTTTTTCTGCATTTCTGTCAGGAGCACAAGAATTACCTAATGGTAATATCCTTATAACGTCGGGACCTGATGGAAAATTATTTGAAATTACAACAGATGGCAGTATTGTATGGGAATACTTAAGCCCCGTAAGTAATCTAGAAATTCTACAAGATGGAGATGATCCTGATGCAAGTCAAACTAGGGTTTTTAGATCATTGAGATATTCTCCACAATATTCAGCATTTGAAAACAAAGACCTAACACCTGGGAGTCCCATTGAGCTCAATCCTATAACGGATGAGTGCGAAATTTTGAATTTACAAGAAAATTCAACCTTAACTCAACATTCAAGTGTATATCCCAATCCAGCATTGAACATCATAAACATTTCTACAGACTACATATTTTCGCAAGCTGCTATATTCAATTTAAGTGGTCAAAAGCTCATAGAGTCCAGCAAAAAAACTCTCAATATATCACATCTACCAAGAGGCTTATATTTCGTAGAAATAACACATAAAAATGGAATCATTGAAACACATAAAATTTTAAAAAACTAATGAAAAACCTCATATACTCTTTTTCAATAGGGTTTTTACTAATAGGAATTATTTCCTGCGAAAGCAAGACATCCTCTCCTCAAAAAAGATCACCTCAAAATATTTTAAATTCTCTACAGAATAATTATGGAAGTTCTGTTTTACAGCAACGTGAAATTACATTTGATGTTAATGATGTTAATTATAAAATAGAACTAAATAATCAGGACACCCACTATACAATGTCTCGTACTTCTAGAGATGTTGATTACAAAACAACATACAAAAATGGGTTTATTGAATATTTCATAAATGATTCCCTACAGGATGAATCAACTTATAACAGAAAGTTTTTTGATTCTAAACTTGATGGTTTTATATTTAATACCTTTGCGCCACATTTATTAACAGGAAACCGTTACAACGTTGAAAATTTACCTGATACAGTTATTAACGATAGTGTATATCTAACCTTACGGGTTAAATCAAAAAAAGTACCTGACGTCCCAACAGACGAGTATTACTTTTATATTGACAAAAAGACCAATTTAGTTATGTACTCGGCTCAATACCACAAACTATCGTATGATTCCCCAACATTCAGACGCTACACTAATCACAAAAAAATAAAAGGAATTTTATTTGCCGATTACTATCTTTTCCAAGCCGATAACGGAACACTACCTATAGACAAATTACATACTGGCTTCTCAAATTTAACTTTAAAGCCAATAGAACAAGTCACTTACAAAAACATTGAAGTAAAAAATTTGCTTAAATAATTATATTAAAGACCTAATGGAAAAAACACTACAAATACACGGGACTCGTGCAATAATAGAAGCGATAGAGGCAGGAAAAGAAGTAGACAAAGTGTTTTTACAAAAAGGATTACACAACTCACTTTTAAGCGAACTTAACACACTCATCAAAAAGCACGGCATACAAACATCCTTTGTGCCTATTGAAAAGCTTAACAAGCTTACCCAACTCAATCACCAAGGGGCAGTCGCTACGATATCTCCTGTAAAATATCACGATTTTGAAGAGCTTGTAAACAAAATAGTAGAGAGCGGCGAGACGCCACTTTTTATCTTACTAGACCAATTATCTGATGTACGTAACTTTGGAGCTATAATTCGTACCGCAGAGTGTACAGGAGCGCACGGTGTTATTATACCTAAAAAAGGTGGAGCACCACTTAATGGTGTTGCGGTAAAAACATCTGCCGGAGCTGCTTTTAGTATGCCTATTGCAAAAGTTGATCACATAAAAGATGCCATCTACTATTTACAAGGTTCCGGAATACAAGTTGTAGCTGCTACAGAAAAGACAGACAATACATTATATGATGTAGATTTTAATCAACCTACCGCTATTGTGATGGGACGTGAAGATAGTGGTGTATCTCCTGGAGTTCTCAAAATTGTAGATCAACAAGCAAAACTCCCTCTTAAAGGCTCTATCGCATCTTTAAATGT
>ENA-ORXC01002026-ORXC01002026.1-marine-metagenome-genome-assembly--contig:-NODE-2026-length-11323-cov-5.406811_pt1 | contig 11323 bp, 13 predicted proteins | sample MGYA00237865_ERZ511478 | MGnify/ENA metagenome assembly ERZ511478 | reverse complement strand
GCGTCAGTCGTATTTGGAAGAAGGAGGCGAGGGGGGGCAATGGGACGCTTACCGACTCCCACCTTGACACTGGTGACCGGGGGGCGGCACATGGTCACGTTGGATGCACTCCATTTTGAAAGTGAGGCCGGGCTCCGAATCCACGCATGCCCTCTTTTTTGTTTTGTTTTCTCTTGATGAGCCGGCGTTCACCTGTTTCCTGCGTGCTCCTTGCTTTGGACCTTTGCACTGTGAGGGGGGCAAGCGGGCGCGAACCTGTCATACCTCGAGGTGCAGCGGCGTCGTAGGGGAGCCGAGGCTCAGGGGGTACTCGGCTTGCGGTGTTTCTTTTTTTTTGGGCTAGTGTTCATGTGTGTCGTGCTTCAAAAGCGCGGCTCCCACATCTTGACGAGCGCCTGAAGGCATCTTCGGCATGGGGAGCCGGCAGCGGGCGCCTGCCACGTGCAAGTTTTGCGGCTACCAGTCGCAGGAGGGCGGTGCGAAGCACGACGCTCGCAACTGCGACATGGTCACCATCCAGTGTCCTTGCCAATTGAGCCCAGAGAGCGCCCTGTTTGAGACGCCCCCGCGCCACATCAAGTCGTGCAAGATTCAAGCAGGCGGTTCTTCCACGGCGCACTGTGACCTTTGCGTCCAGGATGGGCACACAGCCATGACGATCAAGTATGACTCGCTCTACGAAAAGGTGAGCGTGGAAGCCCAATCTTTTTCCGCGACGGAGATGAGTAGGGAGCACATGGAGTGATCTGTGCCATCGTCCTGCTTCTAACTTTCTACGGCATGAGACCTGCTCTCGTTCGCCTTTCTTTTTCTTGATTTTCTGCTGCGTCTGGATTATGGATGTCTCCTCTTTGCGTTTCGTTCTTTCAGGCCACCGAGAAAGGCAGAGTCGTTTTCCGCCACAAGCGGAACTTCACCATGTCTGCCACGGTGATGGTTTGTGAGGCGGCCACCATGACGGACGACTACGTCAAGAGCGCGCGGGAGGCCGCTCAGAAGCGGTATGCGGAAAAGGACGATAACCACCGCAAGGAGAAGGCCGCGAACAAGGCGTACCACACTGCCCACCCCATGGTAGTCGCGCGCGACGGGGCAGCGGCGGGCTCAAGTGCCGCAGGGGCCACCGGGGATCGGTCCTACGCGGCGCGTGACTTGGAAAACCTGATGGCTATCTCCAGCCGCCGGGGCAAGGCCACGGCCGCCACGCACGTGAAGAACCACGACAAGCTGCGTGCTGCGTTTGCCTACCGCGGGGCAGGGAACTCTTCTACAAGCGCGAAAGTATCGGCGGCCTCCGACGACGCGGGCGGATTGCCGTCATTGCCCGACGGCGGCCCTCGTCGCGGGCGTGACGTCCTGCTTGGCGTTGACACGCCGCTCAAGATCATCCAGACGGCTCTGTCTGTGCACGGGGCGGCCCGCTCATCCGCACGGGCGCTCGCTCTGGCTTCCTCGCCCATGCGCCTACGAGCACCGACGACGTCTCCAGGGAGTCGGCTGGTGGCCAACGGAGTTGTGAACACCATCGACGACGACGAGGAGCCATCTGCTGCTGCACGAGACGCGTCGGTCGCCGGGGGCGCAGTTAACTCGGTTGGCCTGCTGGACCCAAGCGGTGTCTTAGACCTGTTTGAGAAGCAGTACACGATCAAGGACGACTCTGTCTACCTCGGACTGATCAAAAAGGTGCTTATGGAGGAGGGCATCTCAGGGGCAGTGGTGATTGATAATGATACGCCTGTAGGAGAGCTTGTCGAGATTTTTAAGTCTACCATGAGGAATGCCAAGCAGTGGACCTTTGGTCACAAGCGTTCTTTGGATATTTTCTTCCGCCACTGGCGGGAGGTCGTCGTGGTTTGATGTTGTGTTTGTTTCATTGGTCTCGTTCTGTTCGAGTCTCTTTGCATCTTTCTGGTCCCACCTAGCGGCGGCAAGCGCCGCCCGCCGTGTGCGCTCGCCCCCGGCCGCGGGCCTCACTCCCCGCGGACAAGTTCTGCTCCATGGGGGCAGCGGCCTTCGCCGGCCTCCCCCGGCTCCCGCCGGCCACTTCCCTCTTGAGTGAAGGGGAGGGTGCAGACAGCTCACCGCCATCTCGGCGTCAGCCCGTAAGCCCACCGTCCCGGATCCACCGGCCCTGCGCGGAGGCCGGGTCGCTGCCAGACTCCGCGCGGCAGCCGACACCACCGGTTGGTTCCGCCCATTGGCTTATGACGCGGTCTTCCAGGTGTCCGCTTCCACCGCCCGGTCCTCCGCCAGCGCTGCAGCGCCGTCAGTACTACAACATACAGCGCGGCAAGGTCAAAAAGCGTCTGTTTCTCTCGCTTGTGATATGTCCCTCCCCTGCACAAATGAGGTAATGCAACCACATGACTTGCCTTCAGCCGTGCTGTCGTGCCTCTACGTGTGACACACTGACGGGACGGCAGGTGGGCAGTGCGATTTTCCCGATCGGGATCGAGCGGCTGAGATTGTCCCGCGTCGAATTACACTGCCTCGCCCGAACTTGATGTGACTTGCTGTGACTTGCTGTGAGCTTTTCTCGGATCCGATCATTCTTCTGGGACGCGCTATATATTGAGGGTGCATGACGGCCGTCTGAGAGGGGTTTTCTCCTCCATCAACCCGGGATTTCGGGGACTCGAAACCCGGGATATACCGGCTGATTTTTCTTGTAGGGGAGGTGGAAGAATGCACACTCTTCTGATGGACCGGTGGGTCTGACACCGGTCGACGGCGGCGGGGGCGGCGGTGCTGGCAACGGCTGTGCCGCCACGACTGTCTCGGGCTAGACTCCCCGCCGCCCGTGACGTGCAGCGCGACATCTGCCGGCAACCAGGCGGGAAGGGCACGTTATGCAGCAGGGATAGCACCCGCCAACTGCAATGGTGAAAGCGGCGCTTTCTGCGGCGGCGCAACCGTGTCTGGCGCCGGCATCGGCGGGAACTGGCAACGATGAACGCCAGAGAGATGCAACCCGGCCGCTGCAGGCGAGTCGGCGGGGGTGGCACCCGCACACGGCGGCGGTGGCGACAGCGCTGGCGGCGACACCGGTGCTAGAACCAGCCTCGATGCCGCGCCGTGACACGAACAGCTGAAGACGCGGCTCGGCACGCGGCCGCCACCGCAGCACCGGTTTTGCTCGTACCGGCAACTACGAATGCGGAGACAGCGCTGGCGGCGATGGCTATTCGACTTTACTGGCAACCCCCTACAGTGGAGTGGCGGTGGCGCTGGAGGAGGCGGAGGCAACTTCTCTGGCGTCAGGAACGGCGACCACTGGCGGCGGCGCCCGGCCGACGCTTGACATGCGGGTGCAGGTGGCGTGCCGCGCGGCGGCTAGCGGCGGGCCTGAGAAGGGGTCACCCGTCCGTGGCGGCGGCGGAGGCGGCGTTGATGGCGCCGGTCGTTCCGGATTCGGCGTCAGTTAGACGCACTGGCGCAGCTGGATTGGTGTCGCGGCCGCCACCGGCGGGCCTGAGGGGGTGGTACCCGCCGACGGTGGCGATAAGGGTCACACTCGCCGACGACGGCGTTGGAGGAAGCGCTTGTGGCGCTGGCGACGCTGGCACAGACGCCAGTGTTTTCCGAGAATGGCCGCGCCACCCGCGCGTGGCTTGCCGCGGGACTGCCGCCGGCGGTACAGTGTGCATGGCACCCGCCGACGGCGGCAGAGAGAGCAGCACGGGCAGAAGCGGAGGAGCCGCCTCCAGCGCTTGCCGGAGGGGAGGTGCCGCAGAGGAGGTGCCGTCTCTGATGGTGGCATGGGCTGGAACTGGTGGACGGTACCGGCCGCCACACGAGATGAACGCGGCGATTCCATCATGCCGCTCAGTTGCTTCTTCCAGTCCGGCGAGGGTTGCTCACTCCGACGGCAGCGGCGGCGGCGCCGCAGGCCACGTCGCCGGCGCCGGGACCGGCGCCTGCTCGACAACAATCTTCAGCTGGCTTGGGACGCGGCGGCCGCCTCCGGGAAGGTAAGCGTGGCATCAGCCGACTGCAGCCAAGCAGGCGGCGCTGGTGGCGCGGGCATCGCCGGCACTGGCGACGGCACCGGCGGAAGCTTGCCGCGGCGCGCACATAATCCCTGCTACGCGTCAGCCGCTGGCGGGCCGGTGCGGTGGGAAGCTGCCAACGGCGGCGACGGCTGTGGTGTTGGCAGGGGCAGAGGTTCCAGCACCTGCGGCTACAGTCAGCCGAGCCCGGCAGCCGCTTGAAGTGCAGGCATAGACGGCGTGCTACGCGACTGCCGACTGCCGGCCAGTGGGGAAGGCTCCCGCCGACGGCGGCGGCGCTGGAGGCACCCCAGGCGCCGTGCTGGCCCCGTAAGAGCTATATGGTTTGGGGGACATCACTGTTCGCCCGCCGCAGGTGAACAAGCCCGCGCAGGCGACGTTTTGCCACTCACACGGCGGCGAGCACGGTGGCGAGAGTGAGGTATTTTTGGGACTTGAGGATTTCTCTGTGGATCGCGTGCTGCGCCACCTTTGTGTGCCTCGAGCTTATTGTCGTTGCGATTGAAAACATGCTGTCGGCCACTCTCGCGTGGGGAGGTCTGTTTGTCTAACTGAATGCATTGTGTCTGTATTCTGTTCTCTCATTCTCTCATGTACCCTCATTATTGGCCGCTCCCATTGGTTTCCTTCTTCTTTGTTGCATTGCAATGACCGCAGTCGATTCAACGCAGAGCACGGGGAAGGACGGAGGGAAAGGCATTGGTATCACGAACACTTCGGATGGATACGTCCCTCTCACTCCCTGCCTGGTCACTTCACTCACGAATCAAGAGCGTAGCCATAGTCAACAAACACCTCCTCACCGGATCTCAGATCCCTCGCTGCAAAAAGAGCGGCGCGAATAGTCCCACAGATGCTCAGCAGCTTCATCTGTAGGTTGGGGGAGTCGGAGCTGTGGTTTATGAACTTCGTCCGGCTTCCAAACCGAGTTGCGTTGACGATGGTCGTCTGCGACAGAGTGGCGAGGTAGATCACCCCCAACGCGTCGTAGGTACCTCCGCGGCGGTGGCCCTCTGCAGAAGAGACGAGCTCTCCCACGTATTCCCCCAGAAAGTCACAGGCTCCAGCTGCTTCGGCAACGAAGACGCCAAGACCGTGGGCACGAGCGGTGCCAAGCAACGCCTTACGTGAAAAAATCGCACTCTGATATAATGGATAGATATACTTGGATAAACTCAGATTGTGGAAAAACAAGCCCGAATATGCGGAGTCTGTCCTGAATGTCACCGCCGTTTTAATGGCTCTGAAGCGGATGTTTGAACATACAACGACGTACCAGTCGTCAAACGAAGGCATCCCTCCACCTCAGGTAACCTGAATGGCTAGGCGGCTTCGAACGCTCGAAGCCGGCACGAGACAGGCAGTTGTATGATCGACAAACTGGATAGCAGTGAGCCAACTCAGGGCACATCGTCGACGGCGAAGGCGAATGGCGAACTGGACGAATCTTCGGCTCTAGTCCCGCGCGGCAGGTGACGAGCGGCCTGTACGACTCGGAACACTTCTCAGCCATGAAGGCTAACCAACATTGCAAAATGGGCAATGATGCTCGCGCATCTTGCCTGGCAATCGCTGTCGCGAGCTCACAGCTTGTCGTGGTCTCGCATAGCTCGTGTTCACACATTTCAACACAACCCGCTCTTCGCTACTTCTTAGCACTGAGCACTGCAAGTACTTCCTTTCTGACGTAGTTCTTGCAGAATCTGATATTCTCTGAATAGAATCCCTATTCTTATTCCTATCCTACATTTTTGGTTACCGGATGCATATGGTGCGTGTCCCCAAAATGAGACATGCGTGTTTTCTGAAGGACTGACACATCCCTGCACGTGGGCAGGTGGGGTGGCGTACGAGAAAATTCTGCATTGGCCTCCAGGGAAAGAGCCTCACCAGAGGCGCTCTTGGCTGGCAACTCCTTAGTACCTGCCTGTGGGCCCTGCTCTGTGGACCTCTCAGATAATCCCAATCTTGGAGCCAGTCTTTCTCAGGGTCTTGGGGTACGGATTTGCGACGCCCAAGCTCATGTGCTAACTGGAGCTTCGATGAGGGGTGTCCTAAATCGTGTTTTCTCCATAGAGGGCTACATGGCGGTCTTTTTCACGTTTTTATTAGTCCTTTTCTACGTGCACAAATTGTCAGCACATGCCTGCTCTAGTATGCGTGCATTTGATTGTGGCGCGTGATCGTGACATGTCGAAGCTGCAATGAATGACACTCTCCCCCATGAAACGTCAGGAGGTGCCGCCTCTGCTAACACTGTCACGAACCGTTCTGGAAGCACAGTGGGACCGAGTGGGTCACATTACATTATCGGACCGCTGCAGAAGGCCAGTGGGCCGAGAAAAAAATAAAAAACCGCGATGTCTCATTTATGCGACACGCACTATATCCTATCTGTGCTAAAACGTTCGCGGAAAAAATCTTCTCTCATTCAAAAAATGTCTATGTTGAGTATATCAGAGTGGTCCGAAATTCGGCAGGTTCATAAGCCCCTGGTACCAAGCGCGAGGCGCACTCGGGTACCAACTTGGACTTGCGCATTGCGACAGCGCCGAGCTAGTGCCACAGTGGGATTGCTCGTAGAGGCTGCGCCACCCCGCCCGGGCATAACACCGAGATCGGTTGGGATTGGCGACCGCACGAGGCGCCAATAGGCTCCAGTTGGGACCGCTGACGGCCGGGAGGTGGGAAACTCCGTCACAAAGGTACCCATCGTCCTCCCGTTCACGCCTGAAATCGGCTGGAGGTGGGCGCCGCACATCATGCAGGCGTCCGGGTCACTCTCACGGTCTGCGGCGAAACTTGGGCACGAGTCCATCTCGCAGCGAGAAGGAGAGGGGCACGAGCACGATATTCGATTTATTCAAATAGAGACCCGTCTGCTGGTGTGCAGCCCGCAGTTGGGACGATATTGGCTGCCGACCCGCCATTAGCCAACACTACAGGCGACCGCGACGCCCACCGGTTACGAGCGCACCGGCAATGCTTCTTACAGGAAACCTCCGCTTGGACGCACCGGCTGCTGTTGCGCGGGCACGCGCCGAGATGAAGACACGCCACGAACGGCGAAGACTTTTTGATGACCGACTCCTGGCCGCTGTTCGTGAGGGAGAGCACAGGGGTTGGAGGGAGAGGGGGGTCCCGTCTTTGTGGCAGGGGTGTCGTCGGCCAGTCGGGCCATGCTTCCGGTCAGCCCCAATCCACCAGGTACTCAGCGACTCGGTGACAAGTCATGTTCGGGAGGAACCGGGCCAGGCGGCACGTTTCAAACCGCCCAGCAATGCGAACAGCAGCATGATCTTGCTCTATGTCTTCGACGGCCCACACCTCAGTGCGGCACCCTTGGGCGAAGACCACCGCGCGGCTGCGGAGGTCATACCCGCAATCACGACATGGTCCGACCGCACCTTTAATTGCCGCATGCATGGCATGGGCGCGGCGCGTGCGACGGTCGCCTCCCCCGCCGTCCGACGCCGCGACGTCAGCATCAAGATGGAGGTCCCCACCGTCTGCTGCTGATTCAGTTCGGCGCGGGTCGGGCGGCCGCACAACGGGGGTCACAGGGTACGGCAGGACATGTCTGTCAATCCTACGCGCACCGTTAATGCGACAGCAGTAGACAAATCAAAAACGGCAAAAAGACGACGAAACGCATCCCGAGGGCGAAGCGACGAGTCCAGCGGCCGCGGATGTTTGGCGACACTGACTTGTCGTTGCGCAGCCGTGCTGCTGGGAACAAAGTGGTGGCAGGCCAGTACAGTCCCGAACTGTGAAGAGACGGAGGGAAGGGCGCCGTCTCCACACGCATGCACAGCCATCCGCACAATACGGGAAGAGGCGACGCCATCATGAAGCGCAGCTGAATCATGCCGAGAAGCGGCGGGTCCCGTCGTGGGCGTCTTCTCTCGGGCGCCGAGAGACTGACTCCCAGTAAACCCATCTGCGGCCGAAACCTGTTCCATAGACTCTGCAATGGCGCCGCCTGCCAAAACTGCTGCGAGACACGAACCGCCCGTTTGTCGTTGGAGAGCAGAGCGTCCGGCTGTGGCCTCCGACCGCGCCAGTTGCACTGCCATCTCTGCTGCCACTCGGGCTTTCATCTGGTCAAGAATTCGACCAGCGGCTGATCTCCGGAAGCGCAGAACATGTCTCACAACACGGATCACGACGGCATCGGCACGCAGCACCGAGATAACAGTGAAAATTGCATGGCGTTTCATGAATGTGCGAGTACGGCGAGCGAGGGAGTGGTTTGCATCCTTGGTACTGCTCTCTTCGTCGCCTGGCGCGTCAATGCCGTCGGGGCTCGCAGCGGACGCGTATATCTCGTGTGAGATCAAGCGCTCCGTCGACACACCCATGTGTTGGGCGCGATTCCCCGTGCCATGGCTTGAGTAGAACCACTTGAGGGAGCGACAACACCCGCAGAAGACACCGAGACACCAGAGGAGGAGGTTTAAGTTCAACGACCGCACCCGAGAGATGCACTGGACGGCGGAGCAGGTGGTCGACCACTTAGCGTTTTTCCCTGTGGCGGCATCTGACGTGGGGCACCAAGTGGCGGATTCCGACGGCAGCGGCGGCGGCGGCGGCAGCGGCGGCGGTGGTGGCGGCAGCAGCGGTGAAGGCAACGGTGGTGCCCAGGAGCGTGCCAATAGCCAAGACTGGCAGCTGTAAAGTGCCCACAATATCTCTGTCAGCAGCCTCTTTGCAAGAGCGCTGCGGCTGCTGCGCAAGTGCGATTAGACGATTTCTGCAAAGATGGTGTTCGGTGCGGGCACGGATCGGCAGACTGGGGACACGCGGCGGCATTTCAGCGTCCAACCGCTTGACAGTAATGTCACACGCCTTGTCCAGGACGCGGAGCTATTTCTCTACGCCGTAGTCCGTCTGGGGGATCTGGCCCGGCGCTTAGACGCGGAGCTCCTCGTAATCGGACGCGCCACGCCGCCATTGTCGATGAAGTCGGTGGGGGCGGCATCCAAGGTGCGGACCGTATATCACGCCGGTCCGTATCTGTTGCTGTTTTCCAACTCTGGGATCAGCACTTGCGGAACCGGCCTGGCGGCAATCCAGTCAGGCAGCACCCGCGGCAGTGGCGGTGCTGCCATTGCTGTTGAAAGAGGTGCGTCCTCCTGGTCAACAGGCCCGGCGTCCTCTTCCAGAGGCCAAACCCTCTCCGTTGATCTCGTTGACGACCGCATTGGGAAGCGGCGGGAGTCTTCTGAACCAGTGAGTGCGCTGATGCTCAGATGCTTCCACGAGGAGTACGACCCGCGGTCGCGGCACGCTGGAGGAGACTGAGAAATCTGCGCCGACAGGTCAATGGTCATGCAGTTTGTGGCGGCGCTCTACCCCCACTCGTCGACGGCGTTGCCGAATGTCCACCGCGTGCCGACCGTCTCGTACATTGACTCTGTGGCGGGGCAGCGTCTGTCGTCGGGGTTGCTGTTTGCGACGCGGGTTGTTAGTGCGCTTTTGTTTTTCAACATCGGTCTACCGGTCAGACCCCACGCTTCGGTGTGTGAAGAGCGAGAGTCGTTGGCCCAGGCGTGTGGGGCGATGATCAAAGCCACGGACCCGTCTTCGAGCACTGCAGCCGCCAACATTGTGATGCTGTCGTCGACGACGGAGAACATGGCGAGATTAGAAGACGTGGCGCCGACTTGTATATCTTGCACCAACAGGCACCACCTCGACGGCGCGCCGCCGACGGCTTTATGCTGGACGGTGCTTGACCGTGTTTTCCACGTGAGCACCGTCCAATTAGGAAAGGCGGCGACGGACATCGTCGGCGGTCCTGCCCACGCCCTCATTCGGATCCTTGGGGGCGATTTGGGGGCGACACAGTGTGGTGCCTCACCCAAATCGTGCCCTGACCCTTGGAATGGCAGGTCGAAGATCTGGCGACACAATAAATTTCTTGGGGCAGCCCGATGCACGACTAAGACATTGAAACTGATGCGCGTACGGCCAAGTCCACAGCACGGTCGGCACTGTAACACAACATATCGACGTCTGTGGGAACGGGCGACCCCCCCAAGCTACACAGACGAGATCACTGTCAGCACGTGATCCTGAGGATGGCATGGGACTGGTCTTGGAGGCCGTCTTTGATCCGGATGACGGCCTCGTGCCGATCGCCAGCAATATTGCAGCAAACTTCGGATTCTCATTAGCGGGCGACGCCCTCGGGTGACTGTAACAGAGAAGCCCTGACGCTGACAGTGTTCCTGCGCTTCAGCGGCATCTTTTTAGACGCCTTTCATTGGATAACGAATCTTTCCTCATTATTCTCGTGGTCTACCCCTGATTCTCCTGCTGTATGATTGGTAGTGGGTTGCCGATAAAGCGGGAGTTCACTCCAGAGATCTCTCTCGGGGCCGAGACGAACTCCACCCGCCGCCGCCAACGGTCGCGACGGGCGCCGCCCTTCCCCCGCTGCCCAAAAGTCGGCCGCGACGGCGTCCGTGGCGGCCGCGGCGATCTTGGCGGCGGCAGCGATCGTGGCGGCGGCGGCGGCAGCGGCGGCGGCGGCGGCGGCGGCGGCGGCGGCGGCGGCGGCGACGGGCCGTCGGTCAAGGCGCGCACGGCGGCGGCGGCGGCGGCAGCGGCGGCAGAGGCGACGCCGGGCGCGTCGGCGCTGGCGCCCGACGCGGCAGCGGCCACGGCGGCGGCGGCCGCCGCCGCGTCGCGGGCGCCGGCGGCGGCGGCGCGCCCCCCCACAGACGGCGAGCCAGACGACGATGCCGACGCCGACGACGATGGGAGCGACAGTGACAGCGACAGCGACTATGAGATGGACGAGGCCGACGGCGACGGCGACGGCGACGATGGCGACGGCGACGTCGGCGACGCGGCGCCGCCGCCGGCGCGCTCCCCGCGCGGCCGCCTCGCCCGCAACGACACGTCGCCCATCACAGCGTCGGCGAGCCCCCGCTCCGCCTCGCGGCGCGCGCGGCGGCTCACGGGCCTCGCGCACGCGGCGGCGGTGGCGACGACCCTCTCTGACGGCGCCGCGGGCGGGCGGCCGCGCGACGCGACCGACGCCGACGAGCCGCCGTCAGACTCGGAGGTGCTCGCGTCGGGCACCGCCGGCGGCGGCGGCGGCGGCGGCGGCGGCGACGGGTCGGCGACCACGACCGCCGCGGCGGCGGCGGCGGCGACGGCGGCGGCGGCGGCGGGGGCGGCGGCGGCGGCGGCGGCGGGGCCGCGCGCCCTCCGCCCCCGCCGCCACCGCCCCGACTATGCGGCGACGGCGGTGACGTCGGCCGCAACGACGGCCACGACGACCGCCTCGGCGCCGCGGC
>ENA-ORXC01002025-ORXC01002025.1-marine-metagenome-genome-assembly--contig:-NODE-2025-length-11323-cov-23.855148_pt1 | contig 11323 bp, 7 predicted proteins | sample MGYA00237865_ERZ511478 | MGnify/ENA metagenome assembly ERZ511478 | reverse complement strand
CTGTATACTTAGACAGCTCCAGATGATGTGGAGCAAAAAACACGTCTATAAGTATGCAGAGTGATGGATGCATTTATGAGTTATTAATTACAAAGTTTGTGGTACGCTTTCGCGAAAACAAAAAACCACTCGTTTCTTTTTTGAGGGGTGGTAATTATGAAAAATGATTCAATCTAGGCTTGTTTAATTTATAGAAGTAAATAATTTTAGGGATGACCTATAGATTTTCGTCATTTTTAGTTTTCCACCATTGCTTTAATTCAATTAGTTTTGGTTCTCCTATATTTATTATTGCTTTTCCTCCTTCAAGTTTATTTAATAGAGTGTTCAGTTTAACTTCACTATTTACACTACCAATAAATGGAATAATTCTCTTTGTAGATTTATCTTTAACATTAGCACAAATAGGAAATTGAATTTGTGACATAAAATTAAAATCTTTGTAAACAAAATCTTGAGTTTCTTGAGCAATTAAGATGATTATTATTCCCATAGATCGTAATTCTCTCAACATTGACTCAATTACAGGTCTTGCATTTTTATGTTGTAAAAAATTCTGAGCTTCATCAATAATAATAACGTGTTTTAAAGCTTTTATATTATTTGTTACAGCTGTATCTCCAGATTTTTTAATGCTATCATACATATATTTCAAAAGATTAAATGTTACAAATTGTTTAATTTCTTTTGTAACCTCTGAAGGCATTGAAATGTATGTACTTTGATTAAATATAGAATATGAATTTGACTCATCATAAATACCAGAGTTAATTAGTTGTTGAATAACACTAGTAGTTGTATCAAATTTACCTTTATTTTTATCTAAAATATTTTCTAATAATTCGTCTAATGTTGGAGAAGAATGATTGTCAAAATAATAGTCTTTTATTTCTCTAACCAAGCTAGCAGATTGAACTTGACCAATACTCTTAAAAAATGTTCTTAAATCACTTGCAAAAGATTCTATATAGTTTTGATTACTTAAATCATAGTTTTTTAATGGGCTAAAAGGAAAACCGTTTTGATGCTTTATATCTATGAAATTAGCTTTAGTGGAAGATAAAAATGTATCAAGTTTTTCTTTAGTATCTGTACCTTTAAAATCAAAAAAAGTAAAGTTTAGTTCATATTCTGTTTGTTTGGAAATTTGATAAATTAAATCAAATACTAATTGTGTTTTTCCTGATCCTGTTGTACCTGCAATTCCAAAATGACGACTTGTATATTCTGTTTCGTCATTAATTTTAATTTTAATAGGTTCTCCATTGAGTTCGTTACCTAGGTCTAATTCAATAGCTTTATTTGTACTATTGATTAAATTAGTAGTTGTTTCTGTTTTATTAGTACTTGAAACATACACATTAGATTTTCTTTTATGTAATCCTTTTTTTACTGGTTTCAATAAAAGTGAAATATGTTCTCCTTTCGTGATGTTACTACTGTTTAATTTGTTATTCCAGATTTCAAGACCATCTTTTAAATGAAGTTTATAAAGCTTAATAAATTCACTTTCTGATAATTCTTTATTATAGTGTTGATCGAAAATAGTTTTATAAAGAGTAAAATTATCTACGTCATTAACTAAACGACCAAAGATGTTACTTGTAGGTGTATATTCTCTACCGTTTTGAGGTAAACTATTTTCGTTTTTGTTAAACAGACGACCTTTTTCAATACTTAAAGACAATGCAATTCTTCCTGTAATTGTATCTCTTTTAAAATTATAGATATCTGTAATTCTATCTAATAATTCTGTGCTTTCTGAATCTATTTTAAATCTAATCATTACTAGTAGTATTAAAATAACCGTTTTTTAAATTTGTATTTGCTCCATCGTTAAACAGTAGATAAGATTTTGCAATATTTTCTGAAATATCTTTAAATCGTTTAGGTGTAATTTCACTATTTGTTGAAAATAGTACGACTTGTTCTGAAAGAGTTGGATAATATTTTTTTGTAATGCTGTCTCTGTGTTCTTCATCAAGTCTTCCAAGAGGTGTATCTATAAATATTGGTAAACTTTGTATTGATTCTTTTAATATTGCTTTAATCAAACAGGAAATATAAATCTGCTTTTCTCCAGATGATAAACTTTCTTTTCTTATTTCATTATCATCTTGATCAAATAATGTGATTTTCATTCCTTGTCCTTTTGCGAGAGTTACTACTTTTACATCCTCAATAAATCGATTATTATTTTCTTCACTATTTAATTTATGCATCAATATGTTTAATTCATTAAGAATTGTTGCTTCTAAACTTTTTTCGTGACTCTTTTTTTGTTCTTCAAGAAATATGTTTAAAACATCAATATATTTCTGACTTTCTTTAATCTTTAGTTTATTTTGTTCATTTATATCTACTTTTTTCACTAATGTTTGTAGTTGTTGGTTTAAACGAACTATATCACTTTCTAATTTCTTTATTTTTACTTTATTACCACCAATTTGTTCTTTACTTATATCTCTTTTGTATTCAGCAGTTTCTTTTTCAGATATTGCCTCTAAAATATATTCGTCTTCTTGATCTGCATCAACTTTACTCAAAGTTTTATTTAATTCTAAAAGTTTAATTTGCACTTCATTAAACTCCTCAATTGTAGTTTCGAATAAACCTTTAGATTGCTCATTAACTAATTTTATAGCATCTTCAATAATATTTTTTTCTGAATTATTCAAATCGTGTTCAAATTCTAATTCTTGATAATCTCCATTATCACTAAATAGCTCTAAACCTAAATTTTTAGCTTTTTCGTAATAAAAGTTTTTGTCTTTAAAAGACATTGTAGAATCGTCTGGTTCAGGTGGTTTATTAAAAAGAAGCTCAATAAAATTCTCAATTTTTTCAGAATTTTCTTTTGATGAATTTTGTGATATTTCGTTTTTCTCTTGAATTTCAAGATGTTCGCTTACTTCTTCAAGTTTTCCTGTTAGAATAGTTAAAGGAATTATTTCGCTTAATTCATTAAATTTTTCGGATAATTTAAGTCTCTTTGCTTTTAACTTTTCTATTTCGGATGAAATCGATTCTCTATCAAATATTGAATTGCCTTGTTTGCTGTGTTGTGATATGAAATTATCGTATTCCCTGATAGATTTCTTTAAATCATCAATCTCTTTAAGCTTTTCGGCATTCTCTTCTTCAAGCTTTTCAATATCGATGTTAAATAGTTCAATAGCTTTTTCTTTATCTACAATTAGTTCTTGTAAATTTTTAGTTGCTCCTTCTTTTTTAAGAGAATTTATATAAAACTCTATATCTTCTATGAGTGTATCGTAAGTATCTAATCCTAAAATTTTACCTAAAGCATCATTTATGAAACTTCCTTCTTCCTTAATTGATAAATTAGCTATTTCAGATATTTTTTCCGCATCAAAAAAGACAAATTTTGCAGCATCTATGGGAATTATATAATCATTTATAAAGTTAATTTTATCTGCTTCATCATCAAAAATTTCCATTTTTGAATTAGCATCTACAATCATAAGTTCTTCACTCATACTAGAAACATTAAATTTCCTAGTAATAATTACACTTTCAGAATTGGAATTTAATTTTTTTAGCTCCGGTAATTCAATCTCTGAAATGAGTAAGCTAACAGAAAAAGTATCTTTATTCTCTTTTTTTGCAGTCCAATTAAGAGATTGAAACATAAAAGAGTCATAATTTTTTTCTTTTTTAATTTCTTGTTTAAAGTTATTATCTACTTTTTCAATTTGACGACCGTACAAGCACCAAACTATTGAAATTAGGAAATTAGTTTTACCATATCCATTTCTACCTCCAATTAAAATGATATTTTCATCAGAATTGGTAGTTAAGTCAATATTAACTTCTCTGTAATATTGCCTAAAATTGTTGATTTCTATATTAGATAACTTCATTTAATTGCTTTTTCTATTACATCAATAATTGTCTGCGAATGATAATGTCTCCCTTTTTGTAGTTTTTTTGATTTTACAGATTTTAAAAGAACTTCAAGTGAATCAAAATTCACACCTTTTTCATTACAAATTTCTTTGAGTCTTTGGCTCTGTTGTATTTTGGTTTCTTTAATTTTCATTGAAATATTTTAAATTGTTTATAATAAGTATTGATTCATCAAAATTTAATTCAAAAGTCTTTTTTAAAAATGACTGAATATCCTTTATTGAATATCCTTTTTTATGTTTACCAATAATAGTTTTGCCTAATTGTACAGGTAGATTATCATATTTATTACTGTATTTACTTTTGTTAATTTTTAATCCAATAAATCCTTGGTTATATATTAGGAATCTTTTTTTTGGATCGACTTTAAGATTTGTCAATACACTCTTTGCATCTTTATTTTCTCTAAATTTATCAAGATATTCTAATACAGAGCTAATATGTGTTGGTTCAGTTTTATTTTGTAAGAAATCAATTATTATGTCCTTAATTGTACCTCCTCTAAAATTATCTAATTCACTTTCCCATTTTTTTAATCCAAAAACACTTTTTCTTCCAATTGGAACAAAGCCATTTGTTCTTTTTAAGGAACTTCTTACTTTATCTTCATCAGTTTCATAATTTGGGTTTAGTTCTAAAACTTTTTTAAATATTTCTTTAACTTTTGATGGCTTTCCTAAATGCTCAAGTGCTTCATAAGCGTATTCGTGAGCTTGCTTTTTTGTATTTCTTTTAAATATTAAATTTTCGTCCAAATCAAGATATAATTCAAATTCCTCATTAATAATATTTTCAGCAATTGGTAATGCCGTATCTAAAAAATCAATATTATCATTAGTTAAAAATCTTGATAAGTAGCTTTTAAAATTAAATGAATAGGTTTCTACAATTTTATCACTTATTCTATTCTCAATATCATTAGCTAAAGAATTAAAATCAATTTCTTTAACTATATTTTTTTTCATTAAGTAGAAATTCTTCCAATTATGTCTATTTCGAGCGTTAAAGTATCTTGGTTGCAAAACATCTTCAATTTCTCCAATTAGAGAAAATTTATCCCTTAAATAAGCAAATAATATGAACGTAATAAACTCTTTAGATAAATTTGTGCTATTCGTATTGTTAATTATATCTACAATTTCCGTATCAATTTCTAGTTGATTAGAATTAATGTCGATATTATATTTTTGAAATAAATCATCGCTGAAATTTTGAATAAATAGAAGTTTATTAAAAAGATCATCAATACATACTTTTCTTATTTGTCTTACTCTTTCTCTAGTTAAGTTTACCTTTTGTGCAATATCATCTAGAGTTAATTCTTTCTGATTTTGATATATTTTAAAAGCTTTTTTAACAATTAGTGTTTGAGTTTCATCAAATAGAGCATTTTGATTTAATAAAAAATCTGTTAACAAGAAAATTGATTCCGTTTCAAGTATTTCATTAGGTATTTTTGAAATGGAAAAAGTACGTTGAATTAAAAAGTTATTCTTTAATGAAATAAGTTTTTTTTCATTATCTGATTGACTTACATCATTTAAGAATTCTTTAATTATTGAAATATAAATTTCTAATTCTGGAACACATTTAGCTCCAACGTTTTTTATGTTTATGACATTAAAAGTATCGGAAAGTAATATTTTTTCAGCGAAGTTTTTAATCTTTAAATTACCTTTTAAGTGATGTGAAATAGCGTTTTTACTTCTTACAGTAAGACTGTTTGTGTTAACAAGTATAAAGCTATTAATAACTTCTCTTTGAAGTCTTGATAAACCGAGTATAGTATCTTCTAGAAGATCATTTTTCTTTGGAGAATCTTTAATTAGATTTTGTTTAACTTGATATTTGTTACATAATGCTATTAACTCTTCATTAGTTTTTCTCCCACAATTTAAAAGTTTATGAAATGATTTATGGTCTAGGTAATATTCTATAATATCACTTACAGTTTTCAATTTATTGTATTTACAAACGTGGTATGATCGTACACTAATTTCTCCTTTTCTATAAATATCACTAACAGTCATCTTACCTTTTAAAGTTTTAATTTTAGAGTTTAATTGTATTGTCTATTTATCCAGAATATAAGTTCATTCTTAAAGTTTTGGTAGAAATTTTACCTTTCTATTTTTTCTTTAAGTACTTGGCTTAAAATAAGCAAATCAAGCTGTATAGGCTTAAGCTGTCTATAACAAACTAGTGCAAATGAACTTAAACAAAAAAATGTGATCGTATAATTAATTTTACTGTCGTAAACAGTTTGTTTTTAGCACTCATAATTATATACAGACTAAAATTTAGTACAGCCATCATACTCCATTACGGATTTCCTTATTCTGAATATATTTTACGAACATTTACCTACACAATGGGGGAGGGTGTGGGTAGTAGCTTTCCGGAAAGTGTAGCAAACAAAAACGGTTACTCCCTTAAGGTTATCCAGATTTAAATCACAGTAATTGTGATGATTTTACATTCCACTTTTTATTATAGGTGCTAATTCTTTTTTTAGATTTTCGAACTCCTCTTTTGATAGCATCTCTAAATCCAATAGGTCTTTGGCTTCTTTTAATTTTGAGATTGCCTCATTGCGAGTCAATTTTCCATCAGGATTTTTTATTTCTCCTAATTCCAAGGCTGTTTCATAATCAATTAAAACAGGTAGAAGCCCATAGCCTTTAAAATGCGCATACATCTTAAACCCATTCCGTTTATTTCCGTACGTTTTTAATTTATCAATAATTATGTCTTTTCCAGCTAGAGTGTTAGAAACTCTTTGTCCATTTTGCGAAATATATGTGAATCCCAAATCTGAAGTCGGTACTCCTAATTTTAAAGTGTCCCCGACCTTAATTTTAAATCCATTTTTCGTTTGATAGATTTCGTATTCCGCTTTTTTCGTCAAATTCCCATATTCTGCTGTTTGCGAATAGCCAATGGAAATGGTGAAAAGTAAAAGTATGGTTAAATTTTTCATTTTTTCAAAGTATATAGAACTAGCATATAACAGCAAGTTTACTATCTATAGCCTCTAAGCCCAGTAAAACTGTATGCTAGCTAGTTATTTTAGTTTAATAAGTCGTATCTCGTTTTTAGTTGTATAAACGCAACTTTATACATACAAACGTTTATAAATACTTATAGTCGTTTGTAAACCGCTACGCTATAGTGCTCTAAAATACAGTACTACTATCATACTTCTTTACGGATTTCCTTATTCTATGCACATTTTTATAAACATTTTCCTACAAAAGGGGTTGTAGGGTTGTGCGTGGTAACTTTCGCGAAAGCGTACTACATAAAAAAACCACCTTTTTAGAAGTAAAAAGGTGGTTGTGTCAAGTTGGGGAGCAAAGGAGGTTATGCCTTTACTTGAGGTAGAGGCTTTTTCTTTTTATAATGTCTGCCGTACCAAAGTAAAACACCCGTGACGGGTAAAGTTGCGGTGAGCAGGCTTACTAAAAAGGCAATGATCTTACCTACAATGCCGCCTATGGCACCTATGTGTATGTCATAATTCATACGTTGTATTTTATCTGCAAAGCCGGCATTGCTGTACTTACCATAAATACTGGGTGTCTCCAGCTCTTGGAGCGTGTTTTGATCAAAAAAGCGGTAATCTGAGTCGTAGTACAGGCCTTTGCTGTTTGAGACTTCTACATAGATACTCTCTTCTGGGGTGGTAGGGTAGTGGAGCTCATAACTTTCGGCCTCCGGATTTTCTAGCGATAGCTTTGTGATGAGGTAATCCATAGGGATGGTGGTATCTCTTTGTGCGAGGGTGCTCTGGTTTTCTGGTATGATAAAGTAGGGGCTTTTTTCTCCTCCTGTAGATTTATAAACTACATACTTTAACCAGTTGTACGATATCATAGAGCCTGTAAAAGCGACTATTAATGCAAAGGAGCAAATGTAAAAACCGGTAACGGTATGCAGGTCAAAGTTTTTGCGCTTCCAGCGGGTGGTTTTTTTCCAATCAAATTTGAGACGTTGTTTGAGATTCTTACGCTTTTTAGGTATCCAGATGATAAAACCTGAGATAATGATGAGTATAAAAAGTAATATAGAGACACCTACTACTTGCTCACCTATCGCCTTAGGCAACCACAGACGCATATGTCCTTTTAATATAAATGCAAAAAATCCAGAAAGATGATCATCTACTTGTATCACTTCTCCAGAGTATGGGTTTAAAAAAACGCTTTGGTAAAATTCGGGTTCGGCATCATAAAAGATGACCTCTATTGCATCGTCTTTTTTCTTAAAGAGCGTGCCGTGTACCGTATTATTAGGCAAGACGGCCTCTGCAAGTTCTTTTGCCTCTGTGGGGGTTAAGATGGCTTGCTCTTGAGGAGTTACTTTTTTATAGTCGTCATAAAGACTTTCTATCTCTTCTCTAAATGCCCAACAGCAGCCTGTGATGGCTACTATAAAAACCACAATACCCGTGGCAAGCCCCAAGATTTTATGAAGCTGAAATGCAAATTTTTTAAACGTCATTGTTTTAAAAATTAAATAAGAGCAACCCCAACTGGGGTTGCTCTTATAGTTTTGGCTAATTAAAATTTATAAGTAATGTTTGCGAGCAGTGCTCTCTCTTGTTGTGGGTTTATGGTAGTCCACCCTTTGTAATACTCCTTGTTAAAAGCGTTGTTGAGCTTAAGGCCTATTCTATACTTTTCGGCTTGGTAAAAGACAGTTGCATTTGCAATAGTGTATGCTGGTAATATAAACTCACCCGTAGAGGCGTAGTTTATAGCAAATCGCTCACTAGCACCATTAAGACCTGCGCCTATACCAAAACCGTCTAAGCTTCCTTCTTGAAACTCATAGTTTGCCCATAAGTTGTACAGATTTTCTGCTCCAGCTTCTAGAGGTCTACGGTTTAAGATTTCTAGATTATCAGACTTAGTAGTCTCACTGTCGTTATAGCTATAACCAGCGCGTATGTTTAATCCTTTTACTGGGTTTGCATTGATCTCTAGCTCTAGCCCTTTGCTCTCTACCTCTCCACCTTGTATTTTATTAAAAGGAGAAGATGGGTCTGTAATCACACGGTCTTTTACCGTAATGTCATAATAACTTACCGTCGCATTAAGACGGTTGTTAAAGAGATTAGTCTTTACCCCAAACTCCATCTGGTTTGCCTGCTCTGGATCAAACGTTTGTAATGTTTGTGCTCCCTGGCTAGGATCTCCTACAAGTTGTGGTGCTACGTTTGTAAAGCCGTTCTGGTAATTTCCAAAAACAGAAACCTTGTCCTTTATAGGTTGGTACACAAGCCCAAACTTAGGTGAGAGCGTAGTCTGGTTATAATCATCATCTAGGTTTGCAAGGTCTCCCTCATTATCAAAATGGTCAAGGCGTAACCCTACCATAGCAGAGAAGTTATCTGTGATATCTAGCACATCTGATGCATACACACTATAGATATGGTACTTAGACTTTGCATTGCTAACTCCTTGTGATGCAAGTGCCGCATCTACCGCCGAGGTAGATAAAGGGTAGCTATCTTCTTCTACGTCTGCAGTAAATGGGTTGTCTCCATTTGCACCACCACTAGGGGTTACATTCCCGTAAAAGGCATAGCCTGTACTATTATCTGTACCCGTCTCATTAAAGTAATCTACACCTATCACCACTCTGTTACGTAAGGAAGCAAGCTTAAAGTCTCCTATAAAATTTTGCTGTATATCTGTAGTTTGCGTGTTTGCATTCTGCTTACTAATAAAACGAGAGTAGGTATTACCACCTAGTATCCCAAAATCAAATAGATATGAGTAGTATCCTTCTGTAGAGGTAGCACTTTTTGAGAGTAAGGTCTGTGACTGCCACGTGTCAGACAGTTTATAATCCATCTCTATTCTATAGTTCTGTGTAGGGTTCTGTAAGCTCAAGTCGTTACTTGTAAACGATAATTTGTTGTTATACCCTAGCTCATCAAGATTTGCTGCCTCTGTAGGTGCGCTTCTGTTTAAGAAAAGGAACGTTGGGTTGGTCTGTTCTGCCTGAGTGATCTCTCCGTAAAAAGAAAAAGAGAGTCTGTTATTTACCTTGTATGATAATGATGGCGCTACAAAAAATGACTTTCTAAAACCTGCATCTTGAAAACTCTGCTCTGTCGTATAAGCCGTGTTAAGTCTAAAGTAAAGATTGTCTTCTTTGCTCAAAGCGGTATTAAAGTCACCTACAATCTGGTTAAGCCCGTAAGTTCCAGAAGTAAAAGAAAGCTCGCCACCTGTACCCACGTACGGTTTTTTTGTCACCACATTAATGAGACCACCGTATGAGCTTACTGCGTTACCAAAAAGCGTTGCAGAGGGTCCCTTAAGCACCTCAATGCGCTCAATGTTTGCCGGGTTGATTGTTCCGTTTGTTAATCCAGGGAGTCCGTTTACGAGTTGTGGTTGTACAGAAAACCCACGTAGTGAGTAGTAACCTGCTCCATCACCACCACGACCGGTAGACTGCCATAGTTGCTCTACTCCTGTAGCATTTTTTAACGCATCGTCAAAGTTTGTGACCACTTGAGACTTTAAAATCTCTGTTGTAACGGTACTGTACACTTGGGTATTTTCAATATCCTTAAGTGGTAGTTTTGATACATAAGCCGTTTCCTTTCTTGAGAATTTATTGCGACGCTCTCCTTCAACAATCACCTCGTTTAAAATCTCGTTACCCTCATACAGTGTTATCGTGCCTAGTGATATATTATCGCTTGTGATAGTGATAGGCATTTCTCTAGTTTTAAAACCTATATACGAGAGTTGGAGTATATAGTCACCTGCTTCAATAGTTGAGATAGTAAAGGCACCATTTTCATTAGTTTGAGTACCCTGTGTTGTGTTTTTAAGCATCACATTCACACCTAGAAGCGGTGTCTGAGTGTTGTCATTAACAGTTCCTGTAATACTTGTTTTTTGTGCTAGCGCTACGTTTGCTAGTAATAAAAAGAGTAAGATTGGTATGTGTCTTTTCATTTGTTTTTATTTAGACTTAATATAAATAGTTAATTTTCTGCAAATGTATATGCGACTTTTGTTTTAACCAAATTATTTATAATAAATCTAAATAAGAATTTTTAACAGCTTGATTTCAAGTGGTTGACCAGTTTTGAAATAGGTTTTTTAAGTGTGGGACTTTATTTGTTTTGCTTGTAATTACGCTTTCGCGAAAGCGTACTCATAATAAAAAACGGTTATCTAATGAAGGGTGGTGGTTTTATAAGGTTAGATGTACTTGTATTTTATTGGTAAACTTTGAAGCTGCTTGTTTTTCTGTCCACGGTTTTGCTAATAAAACGTTAAAAAGGATTTCTTAACTTCGTCGTGTCAATGGTGACAAGAATAAAAGAAGTTTGACATTTGGAAAATTCTCGAGATACCTTAAA
>ENA-ORXC01002024-ORXC01002024.1-marine-metagenome-genome-assembly--contig:-NODE-2024-length-11324-cov-2.939184_pt1 | contig 11324 bp, 12 predicted proteins | sample MGYA00237865_ERZ511478 | MGnify/ENA metagenome assembly ERZ511478 | reverse complement strand
CGTTCGCGACGTCATTACAGGCTTTTTTATTATTTTTGAGAAACAGTTTTCTGTCGGAGATTATGTACGAATTTCTGGAGTGGAAGGTTTTGTCGAAGAAATAGGATTACGTGTTACAAAAATTAAAAGTTGGACAGGAGAGCTTCATATTCTGCCGAATGGTAACATAAATCAAGTGACGAATTACTCCATTCATAATAGTATTGCTGTAGTGGATGTGAACATTGCGTATGAAGAACATATACTAGAAGCTGAAAAAGTGATCATTCACTTATTGGACGAGCTATATGAACAGTTCGATGCTATGATTGTAAAACCAGAATATCTTGGCGTACAGAATTTAGGACCTTCAGAAGTGGTTCTCAGAATCATATCGGAAGTGCAGCCAATGGAGCACTGGGTCATTGGTCGGGAAATTAGAAAGGCGATTAAGCAACGTTTTGATGAAATAGGAATTGAAATTGCTCTTCCGCGTGTTGTGATGTATCAACGTGATGAACAGGGTGAAGTGAAGGAAAAAGCATAAAGGGGGAATCCTTATGTCCGATAAAGAATTTGGCTTAAATGACGTTGTTGAAATGAAGAAAGCTCATCCGTGTGGGGAGAACCGATGGAAAGTGATTCGAATGGGAGCGGATATTCGAATTAAATGTCTTGGTTGTGACCACAGTGTAATGCTTCCACGAAAAGAGTTTTCTAAAAAGCTGAAGAAAGTCCTCGAGCATGCAGAATCTTGACCGTCCATTTTGGGCGGTCATTTTACTTACACAGAAATGGAGGACGCTTGTTTTTTTACGTTCTCATCTCTATAATTAGTAAGGTATGTCGTTTGTGTACCAAATTGAAGAAATAGTCTAGAAATGGCTTGTTTAGCCATCTTTATTTTATAAAAATCGCCTGTTTAGGCAGATACTTTAAAGGAGTGACCGAGATGGCATTAACCACCGGTATAGTAGGCCTTCCCAATGTTGGGAAGTCAACGTTATTTAATGCAATTACACAGGCTGGAGCAGAGTCAGCGAACTATCCGTTCTGTACAATCGATCCGAACGTTGGGATTGTAGAGGTTCCTGATGAGCGCCTTCAAAAGCTTACTGAACTAGTAAAGCCAAAGAAAACCATCCCAACAGCATTTGAATTTACCGACATTGCAGGAATTGTAAAAGGGGCAAGTAAAGGAGAAGGACTAGGAAACAAGTTTCTTTCTCATATTCGCCAAGTAGACGCAATCTCTCAGGTTGTTCGTTGTTTTGATGATGAGAACATTACGCACGTGTCTGGTAAAGTAGATCCAATTTCAGATATTGAAACGATTAACCTTGAGCTTATTCTTGCCGATCTTGAATCAGTTGATAAGCGGATTGCGCGCGTTCAAAAAATGGCGAAGCAAAAAGACAAAGAAGCATTGGCTGAGTTTAACGTTCTTACAAAGTTGAAAGAAGCGTTTGAAGAAGAGCAGCCTGCTCGAAGTGTAGAACTAACAGAAGAAGAAGAGAAAATCGTATATGGGTATCACCTACTAACGAAAAAGCCTGTTCTTTATGTAGCAAACGTTGATGAAGATGATCTTCTAGATCCTTCAGATAACGAATATGTTGCTAAAGTTCGTGAATATGCTTCAAAAGAAGGCGCTGAAGTCATTGTTGTTTGTGCGAAAATCGAGTCTGAACTTGCTGAGCTTGATGGGGAAGAGAAAGATGCTTTCCTTGAAGATATTGGTATTTCAGAGCCTGGTTTGAACAAATTAATTCGCGCTTCTTACGACCTTCTTGGATTAGCAACGTATTTCACTGCGGGTGAGCAAGAAGTTCGTGCGTGGACATTCCGTCTTGGTATGAAAGCTCCTCAGGCAGCAGGTATTATCCATACCGACTTTGAACGTGGCTTTATTCGCGCTGAAATTGTCGCTTATGATGACCTGGTTGAAGCTGGGACAATGGCGATCGCGAAAGAAAAAGGAAAAGTTCGTCTTGAAGGAAAAGAGTACATTGTAAAAGACGGAGACGTAATCCATTTCCGTTTTAATGTATAAGATTTAAATCGAACTTGCTAATAAAGAATTAATTTGGTATAATCTAAAGCTGTGAGTAATTATCTTTGTATACTTACTCCTTGCTCTTAATTCCAGTTAAGAGCCGTTAGACCAAAAGGAGGTGAACGGAATGCGTAACTACGAAATTATGTACATTATCCGTCCAAACATTGAAGAGGATGCACAGAAAGCTCTTGTCGAGCGTTTCAACGGAATCCTTACTGACAATGGTGCGGAAATTAATGAAACTAAAGAAATGGGTAAGAAGCGTCTTGCTTATGAAATCGAGAATTTCAACAGCGGAATCTACATGCTTCTTAACATTAACAGTAACACTGAAGCGATTGATGAATTCAGCCGTTTGATGAAAATCAACGACGATGTTCTTCGTTTCATGACGATCAACCTAGAAGAAGCTAAAAAGTAATTGTTTTATAAATAGGAGGGGTTCTGATGCTGAATCGCGTCGTATTAGTTGGACGTTTAACAAAAGACCCTGAATTGCGTTATACCCCTAGTGGCGTAGCGGTTGCGAACTTCACACTTGCTGTGAATCGCCCGTTTACGAATCAGCAGGGAGACCGCGAAGCTGATTTTATCAACATTGTTGTATGGCGCAGACAGGCAGAAAATGCAGCCAATTTCTTGAAAAAAGGCAGCCTTGCTGGTGTAGATGGACGAGTTCAGACTCGCTCTTATGATAATAGCCAGGGACAGCGTGTGTTTGTGACAGAAGTGATGGCTGAAAGCGTCCAATTTCTCGAGCCTAAAGGTTCTAACCAAGGCGGTGGCGGAAGCGGCAACAGTAGTAACTACGGTGGCGGCAACCAAAACAGAGAAACCGGCGGTTACGGGAATCAGAACCAAAATCGTGATAACAACCGTGATCACTCCAATTTTGGAGATGACCCGTTTGCGAGCGATGGCAAGCCGATCGACATTTCAGATGATGACTTGCCGTTCTAATACTCTCTGTTTCGAGCGGTGAAAACAGAGAACGAATTTTAAATGCAAAGGAGGTAACTACCCATGGCAAGACCAGGTGGACGCAGAGGTCGTCGTAAAAAGGTTTGTTTCTTCACAGTAAACAAAATCACTTACATCGACTATAAAGATGTAGATCTTCTTAAACGCTTCGTATCTGAGCGTGGAAAAATTCTTCCACGTCGTGTAACAGGTACTAGCGCTAAATACCAACGTCAATTGACTCGCGCAGTTAAACGTGCTCGTCAAATGGCTTTACTACCATACGTACTTGGTGAGTAAGGATGAAAAGCAGTAGGATGATGTCCTACTGCTTTTTTCTATACAACGTTATTCTAAGATGATAACGCGATTTTGGAATAAGTGGTTTACACTCCTGCATGATGAGGGAATACAACCCTTACAAGAATCCTGTAAGGAGGAACCACAATAATGAACGTTGAAACTTCAACAGTAACACTTACCGCACCGCTTAGTATGAATTCTCTTATGGCATTCGTCAAAAAAGCGAAAACGTTTGATAGTCACGTGTCTCTCTATCGAAATGGGCATAGCATTAACGGAAAGAATTTAACGAGCGTTATTACGTTTAATCTCACCGTGAAAGAAAGCGATTCGATTCTACTTATTGCTGACGGCCAAGATGCGCAAACAGCATCTGTTCAATTAGTCGAGTGGCTTCAAAAAGAGATGGATGGTGCGAAGGAAGAGACACTATCTCTTATGTAGTACACAAAAGGCTGTTAACGATACAGCCTTTTCTTAATGCTCACTATTCAAATTAATGAAACATTTGCTGAAACGGGCAGAAATTCTTACAATATAGTAAGGGGATTTCGACCCGTTTTTTGTATTTCAACTAAGCGGGTTGATAAAATGAATGAATATACTGTATGGATAGGATTTAAGTGACTGAAAGGCTTCGGTTGATTATTGTGTTTTATCGGTCACTTCCGCTTTACTGATCCAGCTGCAGTGGACAGGTCCTCGAGTCGCTTCACCCTTTCATCCGAACACAAAGACCGTGTTCAAATGAAAGGCTTCCAGCGCTTGTCGGACCTAATCGCCCACTTCCGCTTTACTGATCCAGCTGCAGTGGGCAGACCCTCGGTCACTTCACCTTTCAACTCGAACACAAAGATCGTGTTCAATTTGCAAGGCTCCGGTGCCTGACGGGTCTAATCGCCCACTTCCGCTTTACAAAAAGGAGAAGACTATTGAAGAATCAAGGTGTTAGGCAGTTAGTTGAAGGGGCTGCGCTTGCGGCCGTGTTTGCTGTATTGTTTCTGATTACGATTTATGTACCACTTTTAGGCTCTCTTACGCTCTGGGCTCTTCCTATCCCGTTTATACTGATGGTTGTGCGCAATGGTATGAAGAGTGGGCTAGTGATGTGGGCTGTGACGATAGTGCTTGGGGTGTTAACGGCAGGTCTTCCTTCTCTCGTTATGACGTTTACGGTAGGGCTTGGAGGGATAACTGCTGGGTATTTATACGCAATTCGTAAGTCTGCACTTGCTGTATTGGTAGGAAGCGGGTTAGCGTATGTAGTCGGCCTTGTGCTTGCTTTTGTATCGAGTATTCTAGTGATCGGTCAAAATCCAGCTGACCTTGTTGTGGAAATGATGAATCAATCCTTTCAACAAGCAGAATCGATCTATCGTTCGTTAGGTTTGGACACTAGCCAGTTTAATCAACTTAAAGAGCAAATTAGTTTATTGCGCTATTTAATTCCGACAGGTTTAGTGCTCATGGGTGTTGTGATTGCACTGATTTCACAGCTACTTTCCATTCCAATTTTAAGGAGAGTAGGCAACTTTCAGCCACCCGTCTTTCAGCCAATCAGAGATTGGACATTTCCGAAGAGTTTTTTATGGTATTATTTAGTTGTTACCATTGTTATGATGGTAGGATTAGAAGAAGGATCGGCTGTATTTGTGGCAGCCATTAATGTGTACTCTATACTCAATGCTCTGATATTTGTTCAGGGTCTTGCTGTCATTTACTTTTTTAGCCATCAAAAAGGATGGCCCCTCGTCGTGCCAATTCTGTTAACGTTTCTTGGCTTCGCACTAACATCATTTGTTGTTATTATTGGAATCATTGATCTTGGTTTCGAATTGCGAAGGAGAATGAAATCATAGGTAGGAGCTGAAAGTATGCCAAAGTTTTTAACGAAACGGTGGCATGGTTATCATGTGGTAGCCTTGTTCGTCATTTCCATCCTGTTTATCGGCATCATCACCTATTACAACTGGATATTAGGAATTGGGAGCGTAATCGTAATGACGCTTCTTGTTTATACAGCGATTCGAGCTGAGTCTTTATTCCAAGCTGCTCTCAGAGACTACGTTTCGACTCTGTCTCACCGCGTGAAGAAGGTGGGAGACGAGGCTCTAATGGAAATGCCATTTGGAATCTTGCTGTATGATGAGGAATATCACATCGAATGGACGAATCCTTATTTGCCTATCATGATGGAGAAAGAGCAATTGATAGGACTTTCTTTGAATGATATTTCCGAACAAATTATTCCCTTTCTAAAATCAGAGGCGAATGAAGAGATTTTAACGATTCATGATCGAAAATACAAAACGTATTTTAAGCAAGAAGAAAGATTGCTCTATTTCTTTGATGTGAGTGAAAAAGTAGAAATTCAGCGTCTTTATAATGAAGAAAAAACAGTTGTTGGGATTATTTATCTTGATAACTATGAAGAAGTCACCCAGGGTCTTGGTGACCAAGTGCGCAGTAACTTAAACAGCTCCGTCACATCGATTCTAAATAACTGGGCAGATGAACAGGGAATCTTCTTGAAGCGAAGTTCTTCTGAGAAATTCTTTGCTGTTTTAAATCAAAAAATTCTTCAAGACTTAGAAAAAAATAAGTTTTCGATTCTTGATGAAGTTCGTGAAGCGACTTCTAAGGAAAATGTTTCGATTACATTAAGTATTGGAGTTGGTAGCGGACATAGTACGCTTACCGAACTTGGTCAGTTGGCTCAATCTAGCCTTGATCTTGCGCTTGGACGCGGTGGTGATCAAGTTGCTATTAAGCAGACGACAGGAAAAGTGAAATTTTATGGTGGAAAGACAAACCCTATTGAAAAGCGAACGAGGGTAAGAGCACGAGTCATTTCCCATGCATTACGGGAGCTTGTCCTTGATAGTGACCAAGTGATTATCATGGGGCATAAAAACCCTGATATGGATTCCATTGGCGCTTCTATTGGTATCCTTAAAGTAGCCCAGGCAAATGGAAAAGAAGGTTCAATCGTTTTTGATCAAAATCAACGGACTAGCGGTGTCTCGCGATTAATCGAAGAGATTGAAGGGAATGAGCAACTTTGGGCACGTTTTATCGATCCTGAAGATGCGCTTGAGAATTGTACGCCTAACACGCTTTTAGTTGTCGTCGATACGCATAAACCTTCTCTTGTTATGGAAGAGCGTCTTTTGCAAAAGCTCGATCATGTCGTTGTCATTGATCACCATAGACGTGGAGAAGAGTTTATTGAAGATCCCGTTCTTGTCTACATGGAGCCCTATGCTTCTTCCACAGCGGAGCTTGTTACGGAACTCTTTGAATACCAGCCAAAACGTCTTAAAATGGACATTATGGAGGCAACTGCACTACTAGCCGGTATTATTGTGGATACGAAAAGCTTTACGCTTAGGACCGGTTCTAGAACATTTGACGCTGCTTCTTATTTGAGAGCGCATGGTGCTGATACTGTGCTTGTTCAAGAGTTCCTTCGTGAAGATATTGCGCAGTATATTAGAAGAGCCAAAATCATAGAGAAGTCACACATTTATCGGAGTGGGATTGCGATCGCACTCGGGGAAAAGGATCAGACCTATGATCAAGTATTGATTGCTCAAGCGGCAGATACCCTTTTATCAATGAGCGGCGTGATTGCTTCTTTCGTTATTTCAAAACGAAATGATGGTAAAATTAGCATTAGTGCAAGGTCGCTAGGGGAAGTGAATGTCCAGATTATTATGGAAGGCCTTAATGGCGGTGGACATTTAACGAACGCTGCAACGCAGATTGACTCAGGGTCAATTGAAGAAGCAGAGGAAATGCTTAAGGAAACAATCGATAACTATTTGGAAGGGAGCGAAGATGAATCATGAAAGTGATTTTCTTAGAAGATGTAAAAGGTAAAGGTAAAAAAGGTGAAGTTAAAAACGTAGCAGATGGATATGCTCGTAACCATCTACTTAAGAATAATCTTGCTCTAGAAGCGAATAATGCAAATATGAAAACCCTAAAGGCGAAACAACGTAGCGACGATAAGAAAGCGCAAGAAGAGCTTGATGAAGCGAAAGCGTTGAAGGAAAAGATCGAAAGCCTTGAGGTTGAAGTAGAAACAAAATCTGGTGAAGGTGGCCGTTTGTTCGGTTCCATTACAAGCAAAAATATTGCTGAAGAACTGAAAAAGCACAACATTAAAGTTGATAAGCGCAAAATTGAACTAGATGAACCAATCCGTTCCCTGGGTTACACAAATGTACCCCTTAAATTGCACCATGATGTAACAGCAACTGTTAAAGTACATGTGGTAGAGCAATAGTAGGTGATTACGGGTGGAAAATAGCGAACTGCTCAGGGGGAAAACAACATGAGTGATTTATTTGCTGATCGTACGCCACCTCAAAATATTGAAGCTGAACAAGCGGTAATCGGTGCTGTTTTCTTGGAAATCGATGCACTCACAACAGCAACAGAGGTACTGCAGCCGGAAGACTTTTACCGAGCGGCACATCAGAAGATTTTCTCTGTGATGATCGATCTCTCTGAAAAAGGAGAGCCTGTCGATCTTGTCACGGTAACTTCAGAGCTTCAGGATCTTAAGATTCTTGAGGAAATTGGCGGAGTATCTTATTTAAGTGATCTAGCTAATTCAGTTCCAACTGCTGCAAATGTTGAGTATTATTCCAAAATTGTTGAAGAGAAGTCGATCTTAAGAAGATTGATTCGCGCTGCAACAGATATAGCATCTGATGGATATGCGAAAGAGAATGAAATTGAGAATCTTCTTTCGGAAGCTGAGAAGTCAATTATGGAAGTTTCTCAGCGTAAGAATACAGGAGCCTTTATCTCGATTAAAGATGTTCTTGTCACTGCTTATGATAATATCGAAACGCTTCAGAACAATACAGAAGACATCACAGGGATCCCTACAGGGTTCTCTGAGCTTGATCGTATGACGGCAGGTTTCCAACGAAACGATTTAATCATCGTAGCTGCACGTCCTTCTGTAGGTAAAACAGCATTCGCGCTTAACATTGCTCAAAACGTTGCAACGAAAACCGATGAGAATGTCGCGATCTTTAGCCTTGAGATGGGTGCGGAACAGCTTGTGATGCGTATGCTTTGTGCAGAAGGTAATATAGATGCTCAGCGTCTTCGTACAGGTGGGTTAACGGGTGATGACTGGCAAAAGCTCACGATGGCAATGGGAAGTCTTTCGAATGCGGGAATCTATATCGATGATACACCAGGTATTCGTGTTGGTGACATTCGTGCCAAGTGCAGGCGATTAAAGCAAGAAAAAGGTCTGGGTATGATTCTGATTGACTATATGCAGCTGATACGTGGAAATGGGTCTGGTGAAAACAGACAGCAGGAAGTTTCTGAGATATCGCGATCTCTAAAAGGTATTGCACGTGAGCTTGAAGTCCCTCTTATTTCGCTTTCACAGCTTTCACGTGGTGTTGAATCGAGACAGGATAAAAGACCGATGATGTCGGATATTCGTGAATCTGGAAGTATTGAGCAGGATGCAGATATCGTTGCCTTCCTTTATCGAGATGATTATTATGATAAGGAATCAGAGAATAAAAACATCATTGAAATTATTATTGCAAAGCAGCGAAATGGTCCTGTTGGAACAGTCGAGCTAGCATTTGTGAAAGAATATAATAAGTTCGTTAATCTGGAGAGGCGTCACGATGAAGGTGACATGCCACCAGGTGCTTAAAAAAGCCTCATTTTTGAGGCTTTTTTATTTGTTGGGAGATTGTGTTAGCGCGGCGACCTTTTATTTAATGACCAATCTCGTGCATAATAATAGGGGCGTGATTTGTTTATGATAATGGGGAAGCAAAACTGAATAACGAACATATTTAGTTTTGTTTATATAATCGTTCGGGTTTGTTGACTTATCAGGATCAAATTGGTACACTTAGCCTGGGTTTTTTAAAAAAGTAGTATGCTTCTGACAAATAATTCTAGGAAGCATCTGGAGGTGCTCAAATGCCATCAGTAGTTGTGGTAGGTACACAGTGGGGCGATGAAGGTAAAGGAAAGATTACGGATTACCTTTCGGAAAATGCAGAGGTTGTCGCTCGCTATCAGGGTGGAAACAATGCTGGACATACCATTGTATTTAATGATACGAAGTACAAACTTCACTTGATTCCATCAGGAATTTTTTATGATGATAAGATTTGTGTTATTGGAAATGGAATGGTTGTAGATCCAAAAGCCGTTCTAGAAGAACTCTCATACTTACATGAACGTAATATCAATACAGATAATTTGCGTATAAGCAATCGCGCACATGTTATTCTTCCTTATCACTTAAAACTTGATGTCGTTGAGGAAGAATACAAAGGTGCTAATAAAATTGGAACGACGAAAAAAGGAATCGGTCCAGCATACATGGATAAAGCAGCAAGAGTTGGTATCCGTATTTGTGATCTACTTGATCGTGAAGTTTTTGAAGAAAAATTAGAACGTAACCTTACAGATAAAAACCGCCTTCTTGAAAAAATGTATGAAGTAGAAGGTTTCAAAAAAGAGGATATTCTAGAAGAATACTATGAGTATGGTCAACAGATCGCAAAATATGTTGTAGATACTTCAGTCGTTCTTAATGATGCCATTGATGAAGGACGTCGTGTTCTTTTCGAAGGCGCTCAGGGCGTTATGCTCGACATTGATCAGGGTACTTATCCGTTTGTTACATCATCTAACCCAATCGCTGGTGGCGTTACGATTGGATCTGGAGTAGGACCGAGCAAAATCAATCATGTTGTAGGTGTTTCAAAAGCCTATACAACAAGAGTTGGAGATGGCCCTTTCCCTACTGAGCTTCATGACGAAGTTGGCGATCAAATTCGTGAAGTAGGAAATGAATATGGAACAACAACGGGACGTCCTCGTCGTGTTGGTTGGTTCGATAGCGTTGTTGTTCGTCATGCGCGTCGCGTAAGTGGCATTACAGACCTTTCTCTGAACTCAATTGATGTATTAACTGGAATTGAAACGCTTAAAATTTGTACAGCTTATAAGTACAAAGGCGAAATTATTGAAGAATTTCCTGCTAGCCTTAAAGTATTGGCTGAATGCGAGCCAGTTTATGAAGAAATGCCTGGCTGGACAGAAGATATTACGGGTGTTAAAAACTTAGGAGAGCTACCTCCTAATGCACGTCATTATATTGAGCGCGTATCACAACTTACTGGCATTCCATTGTCGATCTTCTCCGTTGGACCTGATCGCAATCAAACAAATATGATTCGTGGCGTTTTTGCTTAATGAACAGAGCTGACAGCTTAAAACTGTCAGCTTTTTTTAGGGTTTAGAAGTTGGAAAATTCTGCAGAAAAACAAATTTTATGGTAAACTTAAACTATTAAAATCGGTGACCTTTGATGAGGTGTGCATATGAGTCGTAATAAAAGGCAGGTTTTTCGTCAGCAACTTGACGTTCCATTTGCCGCAAGAATGAGGGTTATTGAAAAAGAATCACCTGTCGCTCCAGAATTTAATCATAAAATTTATATCCATGATATTGGACTCGAAGGTATTGGTTTTTCAGTAGATCTAGAAGTACCAATGCATACGGATATGGAATTCTCCATCAAATTAAACGATGAACCATTCCGAATTAGAGGTGAAGTCGTATGGGGGAAACCCAACGATCCTAACGACCCAAATACGAGAGCAAGTAACTTCTTCGGTGTAAAATTTTATCTCAAAACGGAAAAGGAGTCATCTTTGATTTTCCAAGAGGTTAATCGTTTTGCGATTAAACGTCATCGTCGTAAACAAGAAATCCGTGAAATGATGAAAGAGCGATTAAATAAACAGGCAAAGGGGTAAAGTAAGATTAAATCAACTTACTCCATGACTGTTTTTTTATTTTCTTTTGAAGATCGCTTGCTTTTTATAAATTCCAATGATATGATAAATCTTGTCGTCGTTACAAGATATTTATGACGAGCCATTAGCTCAGTTGGTAGAGCATCTGACTTTTAATCAGAGGGTCGAAGGTTCGAGTCCTTCATGGCTCACCA
>ENA-ORXC01002023-ORXC01002023.1-marine-metagenome-genome-assembly--contig:-NODE-2023-length-11327-cov-3.390578_pt1 | contig 11327 bp, 12 predicted proteins | sample MGYA00237865_ERZ511478 | MGnify/ENA metagenome assembly ERZ511478 | reverse complement strand
GACGCTCTTCCGATCTCTCCCGCTCGCCCCCGTCCTGTCCGTCGAGAGTGCCGAGATCGTCGACCGCCACGGCACCCGCACCCCCTGGACCGGCTGGACCCTGGCCCGCGACGGGCCAGGCCCGCGCCTCGCCGCCCGGTCCTTCCCGTCGATCCCGACCGACGGCCACGCCGAGATCGCCTTTACCGCCGGATACGGCACCGCCCCCGATGCCGTCCCCGACGACCTGCGCCACGCCGTCACCCTGATGGCGGCCCATTTCTACGAGCACCGCACCGCCACCGACGACCCCCGCACTCTCCTGCCGCTGGGCGTCGCCGCGCTGCTCGCCCCCTACAGCCCGATCCGCCTGTCCTGATCCGCCGTCCGGAGACGCTCCCCCATGCACACCCCCCCGCTTCTCCGCCGCCGCGCCGGGCTGGAGACCCCCACCGACATCCCCGACGGCGCGGGCGGCGCGTCCCCCGGCTGGCTGCCGGTCGCGACCCACTGGGTCGCGCTGATCCCGGTTTCGGGGCAGGAAGCGTACGAGGGCGCGCGCGAGACCGCCACGATCACCCACCGCATCCTGCTCCGCTGTCCCCGGTCCCTGCGCCCCCGCCCCGACCAGCGGTTCGTGATCGGCCCGCGCGCCTTCGCGATCCGCGCCGTGTTCGACCGCGACGGCCGGGGCCGTTTTCTCACCTGTCTTGTCGAAGAGGGACGATCCGAGCCATGAAACTTTCCCTGCCCCTGCAACAGGCCCTCCTGTCCCACCTCCTCGCCTACGCCCCCCTGACCACGGCGCTGGACGGTCCCAATATCCACGATGCCCCCCCGCATCCCTCCTCCGGCGCGCGGGCCAGCACCTGGCTCGTCATCGGTGACGAGACGATCAGCGCCTTCTCGACCCAGACCACCGACGGGGCCGAACACGAGATCGTGCTCAGCCTCTGGTCCGCGATCCGGGGCTACGCCGCCCTCAAATCCGCCATGGCCGCCCTCTACGACGCGCTGGAGGAAACGCCCCTGACCCTCCAGGGCGGCACCATCGTCTCCCTGCGCTTCCTCGCCGCCCGCACCAGCCGCGAGAGCCGGGGGCGTCTGCGCCGTGCCGATTGCCGCTTTCGTTTGCTTGTGGAGCACGACCCGGAAAGCTAACCTGCGCCGCAAACCGCAGGAGACCGCTTCGATGCCCACCGACTCGCCGGCCCGCCGCCCCCTCGCCCGATGGCTGATCCCCCTCGCGACCTTCGGGGCGGGTGCGGTCGTCGCCCTCATCCTGACGCCGAAACCCGCCCCCCCGCTGCCTGCGCTCGATGTCCCGACCTTCGGATCGTCGAGTTCCGGGGCAGGGTCCGTGGGTGCACCGACCGACAGCGCCCTTCAGGGCGAGCTTGCCCTCATGCGCGACATCAACGGGAAGTTCGTCGGCCAGCTTCGCGAATACGAAACCCGCCTGCGCGCCATCGCCACCCTTGCCGACGACGAAAGCGCCCCGGATGCCGCCGCCGCGATGCGCGATTTCGCCCTCGAAACCGAGGTTCTGATCGACCGCTACGACCTTATCGTAAAGAAAAATTAACGCCCGAGAGGAACCAATCGCCTTCCACGAGGCTTTATGATGGGCTTGAATACTGGACCGGTCCGATCTTGTCCGGTGCCGAAAAACAATTCTGGAGTCGATTATGCGTAATATCATCTATCTCGTCGGTCTCGTGGTCGTGGTTCTCTTCGTCCTCAGATTGCTCGGCATCGCCTGACGTCCCGGGTGGCGCGGGGTGACCCGTGCCACCGCCGTCACTCGCGCCAACGGATAACGGACGTCTGCGGTTCTTTCAGGTCGGCGAATGCACCGTCATTCGAGTGACCGGCCCCCCGACCCGTATTTTTCACGACTTCACAGCCCCGCCCCGGCGGGGCTTTTTCTTTGCCCGAAAGGAAACCCCATGCCCGTCCAGAAAGGGCGCGACCTTCTGCTGAAACTCGAAATCGGCAGCGTCTTCACCACCGTCGCGGGCCTGCGTGCCAGCCGTATCGCCCTCAACGCCCAGACCGTCGATATCACCACCCGCGAAAGCGCGGGCCGCTGGCGCGAACTGCTCTCCGGCGCGGGCCTGCGCTCCGCCTCCCTCACCGGCGCGGGTCTCTTCACCGATGCCGCCGCCGATTCCGCCATCCGCACCCTGTTCTTCGATACCGAGGTCGCGCCCTGGCAGGTCGTCCTGCCCGATTTCGGCACCCTGCAAGGCCCCTTCCAGCTCACGGCGCTCGAATTCTCCGGCGACCATGACGGGGCCATGTCCTACGACCTCATCCTCGCCAGCGCCGGCGAGCTGACCTTCACCGCCGCCTGATTACGGACCCCCGCCCATGCCCAATCCCCAGCGCGGCGAAATCGAGGCCGTTCTCGATGGCCGGACCCGCACCCTGTGCCTCACCCTCGGCGCCCTCGCCGAACTCGAAACCACCCTCGCGGCCCCCGATCTCGTCATCCTCGCCGAACGGTTCGAGAGCGGCCACCTCTCCGCCCGCGATGCCATCGCCGTCATCGGCGCGGGCCTGCGCGGGGCAGGGGGGGACGAGACCGACGCCGACGTCGCCGCCATGCGCCTCGACGGCCCCGCCACCCGGTCCATGCACCTCGTCGCCGCGCTGCTGAAGGCCGCGTTCGACCCCGCATGAACTGGCCCGCCCTCATCGGCTTCGGCCTCGGCACCCTGCGCCTCGCGCCCGATGCCTTCTGGTCCATGACCCCCCGCGAACTCACCGCCGCCGCGCACGGCCTCTGCGGCCCCGCCGCCACCGCCAGCGCGCAGATGGACCCGGCCACCCTCCACGACCTGCGCGCCCGATACCCGGATACCCCCCATGCCCCGTGAAGATCTCCCCGGCACCGCCGCCACCGCAGGCCGCGCCTCCCTCGGATCGATCGCCGAAAGCGCCCGCGCCGCCCGCGCCGAACTCGCCCGCACGACCGAGGCCGGAAAGACCCTCTCCACGGCCCTCTCCACCGGTCTCGACAAGGCTTTCGGCGCGGCCCTGAAGGACGGCGCGAAACTCTCCGACATCCTGCGCACCCTCGCTCTCGACGTCTCCCGCTCCGTCGCCTCCAATGCGATCAGCGGCCTGACCGGCCAGATCAGCGGCGCGCTGGGCGGGGTCGTCGGCCAGGGTATCGGCAGCCTGCTTCCCTTCGCGAAGGGGGCCGCCTTCGACGCCGGAAAGGTCACCGCCTTCGCCAAGGGCGGCATCGTCAATGCCCCGACCCTCTTTCCGATGCAGGGCGCGACCGGCCTGATGGGCGAGGCCGGTCCCGAAGCCATCCTCCCCCTGCAACGCACATCCGACGGACGCCTCGGCGTCGCGGCGGGCGGTGCGGGGCAGGGCGGCCCCGTCGTCTCCGTCACCATCGTCACCCGCGATGCCGACAGCTTCGCCCGCTCCCGCACCCAGGTCGCCGCCACCCTCGCCCGCGCCGTCGACCGGGGCAGGCGCAACCTCTAGCGCGCGGGCTTTCGGACAGACCACTCCGCCCCGGGCAACGACCCGGGGCCTCGACGGGTAATGCGCCGACCGTAAGACCCCCTTCTCCACGAAACGCCAACCCCCCGCGAGGCCCCATGCCCGCCTTCCACGACACCCGCTTTCCGACCGATATCTCCCTCAATTCCAGCGGCGGGCCGGAGCGCCTGACCCGCATCGTCACCCTCGCCAGCGGCCACGAGGAGCGCAACACCCCCTGGGCGCTCTCCCGCCGCCGCTACGACGCCGGATACGGCGTGCGCTCGCTGGATGACATCCACGCCGTCATCGCGTTCTTCGAGGCGCGCCGGGGCCGTCTCCACGGCTTCCGCTGGAAGGATTGGGCCGACCACCGCTCCGGCCCCCCGTCGGCCCCGCCGACCCCCCTTGACCAGCGCCTCGCCCTCGCCGACGGCACCGCCACCACCTTCCCCCTGACCAGGACCTACACCTCCGGTCCCGCCGCCGAGATACGCCCCATCACCCACCCCGTCCCCGGCACCGTCCTCGCCGCCCTCGACGGCATTCCCACCCCCGTCACGGTGCAGGGCGGGGCGATCACCTTCGCCACCGCGCCCCCGCAAGGCACCGAGATCACCGCCGGTTTCGAGTTCGATACCCCCGTACGTTTCGACACCGACCGCCTCGACATCAACCTCGCCGGATTCAAGGCGGGCGAGATCCCCTCCATCCCCGTCATCGAGATCAGGGTCTGACATGCGCACCATCCCCGCCCCCTTGCAGGCCCATCTCGACGGCGGAGCCACGACGCTGTGCCATTGCTGGATGCTGACCCTGCGCGACGCCACCCGCCTCGGCTTCACCGACCACGATCGCGCGCTGGAATTCGACGGCCTCACCTTCGCCCCCGCCTCCGGTCTCGACGCCGGCGCGCTGCAATCCGCCACCGGCCTCGCCCCCGACAATATCGAAGTCGTCGGCGCACTTTCCGACGACGCCATCACCGACTCGGATCTGGAGCGGGGCCGCTTCGACGATGCCGAGGCCGATATCTTCCGCGTCAACTGGGCCGACCCCGCCCAGCGCATCCTCCTGTTTCGCGGCTCCCTGGGCGAGACGACCCGTGGTCCCCTCGCCTTCACCGCCGAACTGCGCGGCATGGCCCACCGCCTCGACCAGCCCCAAGGCAGGGCGTATCTGCGCCGCTGCGATGCCGAGCTGGGCGATGCCCGTTGCGGCGTGACCCTGACCCCGACCCCCGGCACCGTCACCGCCATCGCCCCCCACGGCACGCTGACGGTCACCGGCCTGCCCGGCGGAGACGCGCATACCCACGGCCTCCTCGCCTGGACCACCGGCGCGAATGCCGGTACCACCGCCCCCATCCGCACCCAGTCCGGCACGACCCTCACCCTCTGGTCCCCGCCCCCGGACCCCGTCGCCCCCGGCGACACCTTCACCGCCACCCGAGGCTGCGACAAACGCTTCGAGACCTGCCGCGCACGCTTCGACAACGCCCCCCGCTTCCGGGGCTTCCCCCACATGCCCGGCGACGATTGGATGACCGCCTATCCCCAGCCCGGCGGCACGAACGACGGAGCGGCCCTGCAATGAACGACCGGACGGACTCGTTCCCCGCCCCGGGCGCAGGATCGCCCACCCCAAGTACGGGGCCTCGCCGGGCAGGCATCGCCCACCGCCAGCACATCCAGACCCAGGCCCGCCTCTGGCTCGGCACCCCCTACCACCACCGCGCGAGCGTGCGCGGCGTCGGCACCGACTGCCTGGGCCTGATCCGGGGTCTCTGGCGCGAGATATACGGCGCGGAACCCGAACCCCTCCCCGACTACACCCGGGACTGGGCCGAGGCCACCGGCCGGGAAACCCTCCTCGAAGCCGCCACCCGCCACATGCCCCCCACAGCCACCCCCCGCCCCGGTGATGTCCTCCTCTTCCGCCTCCGCCCGCGCGCTCCCGCCCGCCACATCGGCCTCCTCGCCGAACACCAGAACACCCTGACCCTCATCCACGCCCTCTCCCCCCACCACGTCACGGAATCCCCCCTGACGGAGCGGTGGCAGAGGAGGGTGGCGGGGGCGTTCATGTTTCCGGGGTGAAGTGTTGGAGAATGCACCTGCCCCGGACTCGATCCGGGGCCTGTTCGCAACGGAGAAAGGGCGCGCAAGGGGTGCCGGGCAGAAATCACAGGCTCGCGGGGATTAGAGGTGGTCCCGGTCCAGCGACCCCGCACCGGAATGCGAACCCGGTCCCGAACACGACGAACAGCACGCTCCCCGCTATCACCACGAGCGCACCGCCCGGCACGACCGGCTCCATCAGCCAATAGCGGTTCCGCGCCCATCACCCGGCCTGCCGTTCCTCATCCCCCGACCACCCGCGACCCCGCCGCGAACCGCAACCTGCAATCAGGACTCCCCCATGGCCACCCTTCTCCTCACCGCCGCCGGAGCCGCCATCGGCGGCGCGGTCCTGCCTGCGGGCGTCGGTTTTCTCGGCGCGACCCTCTCCGGCGCGGCCATCGGGTCGACCATCGGCGGAGGTCTTGGCAATATCCTCGACCAGCGCCTGTTCGGCCCCGGCGCCCAGGTCCGCGAAGGCCCCCGGCTCAAGAATCTCGATATCGTCACCTCGACCGAGGGCGCGCCGATCCCCCGGGTCTTCGGCCGCATGCGCCTCGCGGGTCAGGTCATCTGGGCCACCCGCTTCCGCGAAACCGCCACCGAATCCACCGCTTCGGCGGGCGGCAAGGGCGGCGGCGCATCGACCACGACCCGCACCTTCTCCTACTCCGTCAGCGTCGCGATTGCGCTCTGCGAAGGCCCCATTGCCGGAATAGGCCGCCTCTGGGCCGACGGCCAGCCCATGGACCTCTCCGCCACCCGATACCGCCTGCATCTCGGCACCGAAGACCAGCCCCCTGACTCCCTCATCGCCGCGCTCACCCCCGATACCCCCACCTACGCGGGCACGGCGTATATCGTCTTCGAAGACCTCCCCCTCGACCCCTACGGCAACCGCCTGCCCCAGATCACCGCCGAGATCCGCCGTCCCCCGGTCCCGCCCCCGCAGCACCGCGACGGCCCCGCGCTCCCCGCCCTGATCGAGGGGGTCGCCCTCTCCCCCGGTTCCGGCGAGTTCGCCCTGGCCACCGAACCCGTCCGCCGCGTGCTGGGGGAGGGTGCCTATGCCTCCGAAAACCTCAACAACACCCGTGGCACCCCCGATTTCATAGCCGCCATGGACCAGTTGGAGGAAACCGCCCCCGCCTGCCGCTCCGTCCTGTTGATCGTGTCATGGTTCGGCACCGACCTGCGCGCATCCCACTGCCGGATCCTCCCCGGCACCGACCGCGTCGACAAGGAAACCGAGCCGCTCGAATGGCGCGTTTCCGGCGAGTCCCGCGCCACCGCCCACCCCATCGGCACCGACGCCAACGGCAACGCCATCTACGGCGGTTCCCCCTCCGATATCTCGGTGTACCAGGCGATCCGCGAGTTGAATGCGCGCGGCTACGACGTCTGCCTCTACCCCTTCCTCCTGATGGACATCCCCCCCGGCGGCCCCCAGCCCGCCTATCCGTGGCGGGGCCGGATCGAGGCCGCCGACACCGCCGCGAGCAATGCCTTCTTCGGCACCGCCCAGCCCGCCCAGTTCGGCGCATGGAGCGGCGATACCATCCCCTATACCGGTCCCGCCGATACCGGCCTGCGCCGCATGATCCTGCACTACGCCCATCTCTGCGCCGCTGCCGGAGGGGTCGAGAGCTTCTGCATCGGCTCCGAGCTGCGCGGCCTGACCACCAGCCGTGACGGCACCGCGTACCCCGTCGTCGATGCCCTCCGCACCCTCGCCCAGGAGGTGAAAGCCATCCTGCCCGCGTCGAAGATCAGCTATGCCGCCGACTGGTCCGAATACGCCAACCACCGCCTGCCCGATGGCACCGTCGCCTTTCACCTCGATCCCCTCTGGGCCGACCCCGCCATCGATTTCATCGGCATCGACAATTACCTGCCCCTGGCCGACTGGCGACCGGGCCGCGACCATCTGGATGCCGCCACCGCCGACAGCGAATACGATCTCGCGTATCTGGGGGCCAATGTGGAGGGCGGCGAATGGGCCGACTGGTTCTACGCCACCCCCGCCGACCGCGCCGCCCAGATCCGCACCCCCATCACCGACGGCGCACATGCCGAACCCTGGGTCTACGGCGTCAAGGCCCTGCGCGACTGGTGGTCCAACCCCCACCACGACCGCCCCGGCGGTATCCGCGCGGCCAGCCCCACCGCTTGGGTTCCCGGGTCGAAACCGATCCGCTTCACCGAAACCGGATGCCCCGCCGTGGATCTCGGCGCAAACCAGCCCAACGTCTTCCACGACCCCAAATCCAGCGAATCCGCCTATCCCCACCACTCGCGCGGCATCCGCGACGACGCCATGCAGCGCCGCTTCCTCCAAGCCTTCCTGTCCCACTGGAAAGACGATCCCCTCGTCGAGCGCACGTATGTCTGGACCTGGGACACCCGCCCGTACCCCGACTACCCCCTGCGCAGCAGCGTCTGGACCGATGGCCCGTCGTGGCAGAAAGGCCACTGGATCACCGGTCGCCTCGACGCCGCCCCCCTCGCCGAACTGGTCGCCGAACTCTGCGCGCAGGCGGGCGAGACGCGCATCGATGTCAGCCGTCTGCACGCCCTCGTCGACGGCTACACGCTCGACCGTACCCTCAGCGCCCGCGATGCCCTCGCCCCGCTGATGCTGGTCTTCGGGTTCGATGCCGTGGAGTCGGACGGCCTCATCCGCTTCGTCCCGCGCGGCGCGGCCCCCGTAGCCACCCTCGCCGAAGCCGATCTCGTCGCAGGAGACGACGACACCCCCTTCACCCTCTCCCGCGCGCAGGAGACGGATCTGCCCACCGCCGTCCGCCTCGGCCATATCCGCGCCGATGCCGAATACCGGCGCGGCACGGCGGAGGTCACGCATCACCCCGCCCTCGGTTCCCGCATCGAGGAATCCGACCAGGCCATCGCCCTGTCCGGCGGCAAGGCCCGCGCCGCCGCCCGCCGCTGGCTGGCCGAGGCGCGCATCGCCCGCGATACCGCCGCCCTCGCACTCCCCCCGTCCCGCCTCGCGCTGGAGCCGGGCGACACCATCGCGCTCCTGATCGGCGACCGCGCACTTCCCCACCGCATCGCGCGACTGGAGGAGGCCGAATCCCGCCGGATCGAGGCCACCCGCGTCGCCCCCGACCTCTACGCCCCGGCGGACGATGCCGACGACGCCCCCGAGCCGTCCCCGCTCCCCCTCGCCGTCCCGGCCCTGGTCGAAATCCTCGACATCCCCCTCCTGCGCGGCACCGAAGACCCGTCTTCCCCCCTGATCGCCGCCTTCGCCAGCCCGTGGACCCCGATCACCGTCTACACCTCCCCCGCCGAAGCCGGATTCACCCCCGCCCTCACGCTGAACGCCCCCGCCACGCTGGGCCGCCTGACCACGCCGCTACCCCCCAGCGCGCCGTTCCGCTGGAGCGATACCGCCACCGACGTCACCCTCGCGGGCGGCGCGCTGATCTCCGCCGACCGCCTCGCCACCCTCGCCGGAGCCAACACCGCCGCCCTCCGCCACCCCTCCGGCGCGTGGGAGATCGTCCAGTTCCGGGGGGCCGCCCTGATCGCTCCCCGCACCTATCGCCTGACCGGCATCCTGCGCGGGCAGGCCGGGACCGAGCCGCTGATCGCGCCCCTGCCGCCCGGCACCCGCTTCGTCCTCATCGACCGCGCGCTCGTCCGTCTGCCGCTGACCCCCGACGACATCGCCCGCGAAATCCATATCCGCCACGGCCCCGCGACCCTCGCCTACGATGCGGAGTCCTACCGCGCCACCACCCACACCCCCGGCACCGCAGGCCACCGCCCCTACGCCCCCGCCCACCTGCGCGCGCGCGCGCAGGGCGATACGCTGCACCTGACCTGGCAGCGCCGAACCCGAATCGGCGGCGACAACTGGCAGGTCGAACCGCCCCTGGGCGAGGAGGGCGAGGCCTATCGCGTGACGGTCGCATCCGGCGGCGCAGTGCTCCACGAAGCGACCACCTCCCGCCCCACCCACGCATGGCCCCGCCCCACCGCCTCGCCCCTGATGGTCGGCGTCGCCCAGATATCCGCCGTCACCGGCCCCGGTCCCGTCGCCACGATACGGATCGCCTGATCCGGGGACCGCGAGCCTGCTTCTCCACCCCTGTCTTCCGCGCCATTCCTGCACCGGCGAACCTCGGTCCAGGCACCGACCAGCCCGACCCGATTCATCCAGTTAGCCGGTAAAAACTTCAAACCCCTTGTTTGGAAGAAGTCTTCATATGGAAATACCGAACCCTGTTCTTGCGTATGCATCGCGGATACACGGGCCGTACCCGATGGTTTCATACATCGGGTACGACCGCCCCGCCGAAGTCCGCCCATGACCGCCCCGGCAATCCTCCGCGCCAACAACCCCTGCGCCCTGCGCCCCCTTTCGCGCGGAACATGGAAGGGCCAGCGCGGCACGATCCGCACCCCCGGCGGCCTCTACTGCGCATTCTCCGAACCCGTCTGGGGCGTGCGCGCGGGCCTGCGCAATCTCGACACCTACCGCCGCCGTCATCGGTTGGAGACCCCCGTGCAGATCATCGCGCGCTGGGCGCCTGCGGCGGATCGCAATCCCGAGACGGCCTATGCCCGCTTCATCGCCCGGCGCGTCGGCATCCGCCCGTACGACCCGATCCCCCATGATTACGAGCATACCCGCCGCCTGATCGCCGCCATCATCCGGTTCGAGACGGGCAGCGACGCGGTCGGCCCCGAAACCATCGCCCAAGCCATGGCCCTGATGGCGATGGAGGAACAGCAGGCAAGCCGCGACCCCGCCCCCTACCTCGCCGACGCGACCCCCCTCAAACCCCTGACCCGATCGCGCGAGATCGCGCTGGGCGGGGGGGCCGCCACCATCGGCGTCGGCGGCACCCTCGCCACCGCGCCCGAGGTCGTCTCCGCCGCCCGGGATGCCGCAACCACGGCCCGCGATACCGTCGGCGGATTGCCTCCGATGGGCACCCTCGCCGACCACGCCTGTGTCGCCAGCTTCCTCCTGCTCGCCGTCTTCGGCCTCGCCATCGTCGCCAACCGCCTCGCCGCCCGTTTCCGCGCCCGTCGCTGAGGACATCCCCCTCGCGCCGCGTTACCGCCCGAAAAAGGACTCCTATGCGCTCCCTGATCCCCGCCGCCATTGCCGCCACCGCCCTCGTCGGCGCGCTCGCCTTGTGGTCCGGCGCACCGCCTGCGCCCGCCGCCCCCGATCCCTGCACGGACCGGGTCTTCCTCGAAGGGGACGGGTCGTTCTCCTGGGGGAGCGTCACCCGCTGGCGCAAAGGCTATCTCACCGCCTTTCACGTCATCGCCGAGGGGACCGTCAGCTCCGGTCCCCCCCTCGTCAGCATCGGTTCGCTGGAGGCGACGGATTTCGCCTTCCTCACCGGCTCCGACCCGAAGGCCGACCCCGCCTCCGTGCCGTTCCCCGCCGGTCCCGTCACCCTCGAAGGCTTCCCCGCCCGCGCCACCGCCCGCGAGCGCGTGACCGGCGAGGTCTACGCCCCCGACACCGTCGCCCCGGGGCTGTGGATCATCCTCGATCATCCCGAGCCGCTCGTCGGGGGCTTTTCCGGCGGATGCGTGCGCGATGCTCAGGGCAGGGTGGTCGCCGTCATCATGGGGGCCTCGACCATGCATCTCGACGGCCAGCCCCGCCATTTCGCCCGCGTCATCCCGATCCGCTCCGCGCTCAGTGAAATCCAGGGCGAGCCGCCGACGGCC